>Ga0209788_1000056_pt1 | contig 32340 bp, 34 predicted proteins | sample WorMetLIZISLAND1_2_FD_187415 | JGI IMG/M metagenome (GOLD analysis project Ga0209788, IMG submission 187415) | Marine gutless worms symbiont microbial communities from Max Planck institute for Marine Microbiology, Germany - Olavius clavatus LIZARD... ...
AAGATCTCTTTGGGCGGTCGGCGACTTTGATGCGCCCTTTTCAAGATAATGTGGATGCACTCCACCCGACCCGACCGCTGCTTATTTGCATGATTTGACCGTTTTTTGCGTTTTTCAGGAAGCCCTACATATCCATTGATTCTTGCCTTGTCCTTATCCGGTTGCGGACTAACACCGATTCAAAAACAGCAAGTAGCACAATTCGCAACTGCGACTGAGTCTGTGGCAACAACCACTCAAGAACAATTCAGAACCACGCGAGACAAGGTTATAGAATTAGAAAAAAGAAGATTGATAATGCGAAATGAAGCGCCACCCAAGTCATTCGATCTGGATGGCGGATTAAGTGAAAAAGGTATTGCTACACAAATAGCGACATTAAAAGCACTTCAATCGTATGGCGATATACTAAATAAACTGGCATCCAACGACCAAGGAGAAGCAATCGCCAAAGCAGCTACGAATTTTATGACACAGTTTGAGGCTGCAAAGCAGACCCAGGACGCCACATACAAACTCGACGAAAGCAAGAAGAATGCGGTTTTAGGCGCGATAGGTATCGTCAGTACTTGGTTTGTAGAGAATGAAAAGAAGAAACACATTAAACCAATCGTTGAAGCTTACTCCGAGGATGTTGGTAATCTCGCGGGGTTATTGAAGAATGATCTCACCTTGGTAGAGGATTCGCTCTGCATAAAAGAAACGAAGCGAAAACCAAGAATTAGCGAAACGGGGGTTATGGATATTTATTGCACTAGTGCTGATGCAGTCAGTGAACTCACAGGCGATGTCCTCCTGGAAAACAACCATTCTTACCAAGAAAGAGAGTTTGCATACAATTCCTATGTCCTTGCACAGCAAGCAAAGGTAGAGATCGCTACGCTATCTAGCCAAGGCGATAAATTGGTATCTAAGCTAACAAAAGCGAATGACCAGCTCCTTAAAGTCATCGAAGATGACAGCTACACAGCCGACGATATTAAGGCATTCGCTAAGCAAGTCGAAGAACTGCAAACCCACATTGAGGTACTCACTGGTAAATAGGAGCTAACGAAATGGCTACGAAGTCTTTATCCGCAGAAATTGCTGAAAACATTACAGAGCTAAAAATACTAAAGCTCATGAATCCAAGCAAAAATTTGAGTAATAGACTGCAAAACATGTATGACGCTCTTCATCAAGCTCAAGGCAAGGAATGGGAGGAGCAGGTGGAAAAATACAAAGAAGCCAAGAGTGCATTAGACAACGCAAAGAAGGCCGCACAGGATGCGATTAACGACCTCGCAAAGACAGCCGAAGCAATTGAAAAATCAGCCAATGCATTTGTAGCTGTGCTAGCCGCGCTTGCGTTCGCTTTATGAACTGAGCAGCTAACAATCACAATCAAAGGAGTTACTAGATGAAATTATTTTTTTATGCAACAATAATTGCTACATTAATTACCATAAACGGATGTGCCAACGTGAAACATGCTCATTTTGCCCATACAACCGGCGCATATTTCGGAAAAATGTCTTTTGTCGCAAAGTTAAACCCTATAGGTGTCTTAATTAAAGGTAGTAATATTGATCCAAAAACAATGTCCATTACCTATGAAAATGACTACCGAATAAGTATTGGCGCAGATATACAAGAGAGGTCCTCGAACGTACCCCAAAATGAAAAAGAAAGCGATCAATCAAATAACAAAAAATTTTCACAACGACTGACTTATAACGGCACCATTAATCAACAATATAAAGGAGGAGGAGTTATCGAGATTAACTCCATAGGGATTGGGAAATTCTTTATCACAAAAAATAAATCTTGTTTTGCCACAATAAAAGGTAATGGCTTCATAAGAAATGATATGAGGAATGAAACAGGAACAATAGAGTTAATTTGCCCAAATGGAACCTATGAGGGCACTTATCATTTTTCTGGTAAAAAGAAGAAACAATAACCCCTTTTATAATATAAACCTGTCGATAACATGGCAGATTTAGTCGTTTCCTTTGCAGACTCAAAGTGGGACGGTAAACAAATTCCTAATGGGCAACAATGTAATAGATTTGGTGGGAGTGCTAATACACCATCCCTAATCGTAAAAAACATCCCGGCTAGTCCAAATGCTTTAATTATGGAATATAGCGACAAAAGCTATGCACCTATGGATTTTGGGGGACACGGAAAAATTGGTTATACAATTGAGACAGGTGCTAAAGAAGTTACAATTCCATCGGTCCCAGGTCATACTTTCAATTTGCCAGAGGATTTCTTTCTTGTTCAAGCTCATCAAAACCCAGGGTGGGATAAAGCAGGAGCCTACATGCCTCCCTGTTCCGGCGGTACAGGTAATTTTTACAGCGTTGAAGTAAAGGCAGTTTATGATGCGCCGGAAGGGAAAGAATCCCAACTGCTTGGGACAGCGAAGCTTCCTCTTGGCACCTACTAATAGCTTTACGTTGTCTTTAGAAAAACCAGTCCAGTACCTAATACTAAAAGGAAATACACATAACAAGGCGCTCAGCTTGACCGCAAGAGCCAACTGTTTCACTCATACCGCAGCATAGGTCTGATGTCCCAGCTTTTCGTAGGAAGGTTAAACAGAAGCGGCCTCGATCTCATGGGCCCTCAAACAGGCTTGCAGATGAGATGGATCGGCGTTGCCCGGAGCCGGCCGCAATACCGGCCGCTCTTTTTTGCAGCGCTCGGCAACAAATGGGCAGCGCGGATGAAAATGGCACCCCGCAGGCGGATGGATCGGTGAAGGAACCTCTCCGGTCAGAACCATTTGACTGGTTATCTGGGAAGGATCCGCCACCGGAATCGCCGCGATAAGCGCCCGGGTGTAGGGGTGCACCGGCCGGCGGTAAATCTCTTTGGCCAGCGCATATTCCACGATCTTTCCCAAATACATCACCGCCACCCAATCGGAAACATGCTTGATCACGGCCAGATCGTGGGCGATAAAAAGATAGGCCAGCCCCAGCTCCTTTTGCAAACGGAGCAGCAGATTGACCACTTGGGCCTGAATCGACACATCCAGAGCGGATACCGGTTCATCGCAAATAATCAATTTCGGATTCAGTGCAATGGAGCGGGCAATTCCGATACGCTGGCGCTGTCCCCCGGAAAACTCGTGGGGAAAGCGGTTTGCAGCCCGCAACGGTAATCCGACCCGTTCCAACAGTTCATCCACTTTTTTGCGTCGCTGCCCCGATGTACCGATGTGGTGGATGGCAAAGGGCTCTTCCAGCAACGTACCCACGGTATGTCGAGAGTTTAATGACTCGTAAGGGTCCTGAAAAATCATCTGAATATCCCGGCGCACTTTACGCAGCTCACGACCCTTTACACCATCCAAGTCACGCCCTTGAAACGCCACCAACCCCGCCGTCGGTCTGTACAAGCGGACAATACAGCGGCCCACGGTGGTTTTACCGCAACCCGATTCTCCCACAAGTCCCAGGGTTTGGCCCGCTTCAAGGCTTAGGTCAACGCCATCCACCGCGCGAACCACACCGGTCTGCCGTTTGAACACCCCGGAGCGGATGGGGAAATGTTTTTTAAGCGCTTTTACGCGTAATAGTGCTGTCATCTAGGCGATATCAACGGCCATAGGGTCGCAATCGATTCCGTCTCCTGTGGCCGCCCCTGATAGTGCCGCCGCGATTAAACTCGAAGCAGAGCATAGCTTTCTGACCATTTATTGGCAAGCCATCATCCCGGCTTGCTTAAAAACAGGGCATTGATCAAAGCAACTGCCGGCAGGTCTGGTACATTTCAGGGGTGTTGATATTTAAAAACGATCTTAAGAGGGGATCGGCCTGCTGAAGCGTTTTTTCATCAATTTTTTTAATCCTGAGTTGGTCGAAAAAATCGACGATTTTATACTGTTTTGCATCCAACTGTTTTTCAACCACCGGCAAACACGTTTTGGCATATACCGCGCAGAGCGGCTGAAAATGGCCGTCGTAAAAAGGAACGACCGCCTCCTGCTTCGCCGAAATCTGATCAACCAACAACCGGGTCAATTTGGGCTGTAAAAAAGGCGTATCGCAGGCGATGGCAAAGATATGGGGGGTGTGAGCCTTACTAAGCCCCGCATGAATCCCTGTTAAGGAAGAGCGGGCGCTGTATATATCGGTTGCCACCCTAACCGGCCATTTTTTATATACCTCCGGTTCACGGGTCACCAGCCAAATAGCAGTAAAATTTTTCCGCAGGCTCTCCAGCAACCACGCCAAAACGGGTCGGCCGCCCAGCTCTAAAAGCGCCTTGTTGCGGCCGCCCATACGGGTATTGAGGCCGCCGGCCAAAACCACCGCACTGCAGTTGGCATTTTTAGGCTGATCAGACAAAGCCCCCCACTTGTAAATCAGGTCAACAATTGCAGTGCCCGGGTCAGTCCCAGGGACAATGTCCGAGTCATCCCCATGCTCACCTCTGTGATGAAAGGTTGGTGGTCAAAAGATGATACCCAAAGCCTTACGCACCGCCACACCATTTAAGATATGGTTACTGTTATTTCCCAAACACCGCTTGGGTGTTTTGACATGGATAACAGTTTGGTAACATTTCATCCGGACGGACGCTCCCGGGCTGCGTCCATTGGCTGTGTTATCAAGGGCTCGCAGTATTAGAATACAGCTTCGCCTTGCTGCCTTGCCAATGAACCCATCCGTGGCGTGCAAAATCCGGGATCATATAAGGTTGTACGAATGCTTAGTCGCCCATCTCCGCCATATAATCGTCATACATCGTCTCAAACATCAGCTTATGCCTGGCCTCTTCTTGACAAAAGATCTTGAAGAGCTTTTGGGCATCCTCATCTTCCGCCTTGGCGAGAAGCTCATTGTAAAGTTTGAGCGCCTTCTCTTCGTTTTTAATGGCCACCATTAAAATTTGGTGATAGCTCATACCTTTTTGGTAGGTCACATCGGCGATGTAATCGCTACGTTTCATATCGGGAATCCACTTATACTTGTACCGGTCCGTCCCGTGAACAGCGCCTTTTTTCTTCAGCTCAGTCAACATGCGCACATGTTTGCGTTCTTCATCGGCCAGCTCTTTGAGCATTTCAATGACACCGGACATGGACTCTTCGGAGGCCGCATCCTCATAAAATCGTACCGCCATATGTTCTTTTTCAATGGCAAAATCGAGGATGTCGTCCAAGCTTTCAAAATTCATTTGCACCTCCCGTAAGCGAAGATCCGTTTCCACGGGATCTATACACTGGTCTAAGATGAAATGGATACCCTTCTCATGGATAACCACCGATGTAATGCGAATAACCTAAAGCACTATTCGCTCGTTTCAAGCGTACCTGTCAATTCAGCAATAGCGGTCATTTGATTTGACTGCATATAGGACATAATGCCATCCACAATATCAGCCGCTGCGGTGGGATTGACAAAATTGGCCGTCCCCACTTCGACGGCGCTGGCGCCTGCAATGATGAACTCCAGGGCATCCCGGGCGGTTTGGATGCCGCCGATTCCGATCACGGGGATACTCACCGTTTGGGCCGTTTCCCACACCATCCGCAAGGCGACGGGTTTGATCGCCGGACCCGAAAGTCCGCCGGTGATATTGGCCAACCGCGGGCGGCGGGTGTTGATATCAATGGACATTGCGGTCAACGTGTTGATCAGCGAGATAGCATCCGCACCGGCAGCTGCCACTGCCCTGGCAATGACTTTGATGTCGGTGACATTGGGTGATAATTTAGCGATGACCGGTTTTGTGGTGGCGGCCCGAACACGAGCAATCACTTTGGCGGCCATCTTCGGGTCGGCGCCGAATGCCACGCCTCCGGCCTTTACATTGGGGCAGGAGATGTTGACTTCCAAACCGGCGACTTGCTCCTCATCGTTGAGTCGTAGCGCCAGGGCGGCATAATCGTCAATCTCCCGGCCATAGATATTGGCAAAGATGGGCGTATCTAAATGGGCCAAAAGGGGTAGCTTCGCCCGGATAAAATGGTCAACCCCCACATTCTCCAAGCCGATGGCATTGAGCATCCCGCAGGCGGTTTCCACAATCCGGGGAGGCGGATTTCCGGGCGCCGGTCGCAACGAAAGGCCCTTGACCACGATTGCGCCGAGGCGGTCCAGATCCATCAAGGGCATAAACTCGGTGCCGTACCCGAAGGTGCCCGAAGCGGTCATCACCGGATTTTTCAAGACCACACCCGCCAGGGAAACCGATAGATCCGGTAGGTTTTCAGAAGAATGATCAGAAGGCATGGTGGTCTTTTCCTTGGATCCGGTATTTACGTCTAAAAATTTTTAACAAAAAAAAAGCCCAACCTCAACAGTCAGGTTGGGCTTTTGACAAAATTGAAAAGACGGTGCTTTTAAGGAGTTACGAACGCCCGCCTTTCCACTCTCATACTAACTTCCATGACCGTAAACAGCCACAACGAACGATGAAAGTCTTTCTTTTTGTACATATTTGGTAAGACTTTTCATATAAAACACAATTTTAAGCGTTACTTCCCACCAAAAGATGCGTCCTGAATTTCAACCGCCGCACCGTTTAACGCCAATAGGCCATGCATCTTCCCTAAGGTGCCCGGCAACACCGATGTGATGAAGTACTCCGCTGATTTAAGCTGCCCGTCCAAAAAAGCCTGTTCTTTTTTCGGAGCCCCGACATTGATCTTCTGCGCGGCAATCACCGCCCGCCACAGTAACATCCATGCCATGGTGACATCCCCTACTACTTCCATAAAGGGTGTCGCATGGGCAAATGCAAACATCACCCGCAACGACGCGGCGTTCTTACCCATATGCCGAGCCGTCTTATTCAGCATGTAAAGCGCTTTGCCCATGAGATCGCACAACGGTTCGGTCTGCTCCTCTTGTCTCGCAAGTTCCATGATCTTCATGATCTCAGCGCCGATGTTTTTGATTGGCGCGCCTTTATCCTGACCCAATTTGCGGCCTAATAGATCCATCGCCTGAATCCCATTGGTCCCTTCGTAGATCTGGGTAATCCGGCAATCCCGCAACAGCCGCTCCTGGGGATACTCTTGGATATAGCCGTAACCGCCAAAGATTTGCACACCCGTACTGCACGCCTCAAAAGCACGATCGGTAACATAGCCCTTGGAAATGGGGATGAGAAAATCGATCATCCCCTGTAACCGTCTCTTTTCCGTCTCATCGGCGGCGATTTTAATTTGGTCTTCCAGAAACGAGATGTAATAGATGAGGCTGCGCGCCCCTTCTGTAAAGGCTTTCATGGAAAGCAGCATCCGTTTCACATCCGGGTGTTGAATAATGGGAACAGAGGGCGCCGATTTATCCTTGAAATCGATGAGACTGCGGCCTTGAAGACGCTTGCGGGCGTAATCCAGTGCATTCAAATAAGAGTTGCCGGCCAAAGCCAGGCCTTGCAGCCCTACGGCCAGCCGGGCGGCATTCATCATCTTAAACATGGCGCGCATGCCTTTGTGTTTATCACCCAGTAAAAGTCCACGGCACTTGCCGTTTTCACCCAAGATGAGCGAGCAGGTGGCATTGGAATGAAGTCCCAGCTTCTCTTCGACACCAGTGCAGACCACGTCATTGAATTCGCCCAGGCTTCCGTCATCATTGACCCAGAACTTGGGCACCAGAAAAAGTGAAACCCCGTCTGTGCCTTCGGGCGCCCCTTCGATACGCGCCAGTACCGGGTGGATTATATTTTCAGCCAGATCATGCTCGCCCGCGGAGATAAATATTTTGGCGCCTTTGATGGCGTAGGTGCCATCGTCATTGGGGACGGCGGCGGTGGTTAAGGCGCCCACATCCGATCCGGCCTCAGGCTCGGTGAGCAGCATCGTGCCGGTCCACTTGCCACTGAACATTTTTTTCAAAAAGAGCCGTTTCTGTTCTTTGGTACCATAGGTGTCCACCAACAATCCGGCGCCGTGGGTTAGGGTGGCATACATCATGAAACCCATATTGGCTCCCACCAAATATTCGTTGGCTGCGCAAGCCACTGCGTAGGGTATACCCTGCCCGCCATATTCAGGATCCTCACTCATACCAACCCATTCGCCTTCCACCAGAAGCTCCCAGGGACGGTGGAATGCTTCGGGGACGGTGACCTTGCCGTTTTCCAGAAAGACCCCTTCCCGGTCACCAATGGCATGGGTTGGCAAAATCTCCTTGATGGCCAAATTGCGGGCCTCCTTGATGATCAGATCAACCGTTTTCCGGTTAAATTCGGCAAATAGTTCATGCTCACCCAGTTGGGCGACCCCCAGTTGTTCATGCAGAACAAATTGGACATCCTTTGCATCAGCGATTGATTGTGCCATGGTTGATCCTTTCATCCCGTTCCTAAGGTTTCATGATCCCAGTTCAACCAGATTTCGCCTGGCGGTCCGGACTGCCTAATCCGTTAACCAATAGCCCCACCAACGGTTCGGCCAGGGGTGTCAATTTGTATTTACCACCGGACTGAATCCAGGAATTGATCACATCCTCCACCGTACCGATGATCATCCGCCGTGCTAAGGGAAGATACAGGTCGGCGCTGATTACCCCCTCCTTTTGGCCTTGGTCGATAATCGCCGAAACAATATCAGCGTACATTTTTCCCATCTCTAAAATTTCTTTTTCCACCAGACGGCGGTTGCGGCGGGATTCTGCCTGATAAATCAACGCCATCTGAATATCGGCCTGAAATGCGGAAAAGTGTTGCCGAACAAGATTACGCAGTTTCGTGACCGCATCATGAGGTTGCTCCATGACTTGCCAAAATTTTGAAAATACCTGATGAGCCTTATCGGTAAGGAACTGAACAAGAATATCATCTTTATTTTTAAAATAGTTGTAGATGGTACCGTCAGCTACGCCCGCGGCCTTAGCGATCTTGGCTACAGTGGCCTGATGAAATCCTTCTTTGGCAAACACCGTTGCCGCTCCATTGAGGATCCGTTCATACTTATCATTGGAGCCGCTTCTTTTCGCCATCTCACCGACCTATCCGACCGATTAATAATGAATGAGCATTCATTCATCACTATGGTCTTTTACAGTAACTGTCAAGGAAATTCAGACTGGAACCAGAACCCACAAGAGAGAAACCGAAAATCGGTAATGGAATGGCGGGTGCGATTCTCTCTTGATGCCCCTGGATGGAGCACGGTCTTACCCGGCTATATTTGACTTCTAACCTGAAAGCGAATCGCTAGTGATATGGGCGTAGGCGCTGTGGTTATGGATTGATTCAAAATTCTCGGCGCTCAAAGAGAACCAGGTAATATTGTCATCGTTTTTCAGCTTTACCGCAATGTCACGAACCACATCTTCCACAAATTTGGGGTGCTTATAGCCCTCTTCGGTTACAAACTTTTCGTCCACCCGTTTTAACACTGAAAACACTTCGCACGAGGCGCACGACTCCACCAGATCCACCATGTCCTCAATCCATATAAACCGTTTGAATCGTGTCGCCAAACGCACCTCACCCCGCTGGTTATGGGCGCCGACATCACTGATCTCTTTAGAACATGGACAAACCGACGAGATGGGAACCACCACTTCCGAGATAAGATCCACCGCTTTGTCAGCGTTACTGGCGCCCACAAAACGGCAGGCGTAGTCCATCAGCCCCAAGGCGCTGGTGACCGGAGCCTTCTTCTCGATAAAATAGGGGAATTCCACCTCAATGTGAGAGGAGGCGGCGTTGAGGTGTCGTTTCATCTCCTCCAGCACCTCGGCAATCCTTGCCAACGACACTTCCGGCCGAAAAAGATTGAGGATCTCCACAAAACGGCTCATGTGGGTCCCCTTGTTTTCGTGGGGCAGATCCACATACATGTTGATGGTGGCCACGGTTTGCTGGCGGCTGTTTCGCTTGTCCATCACCACAATAGGATAGCGTAAGTTTTTAATTCCCACCTTATCAATAGGGATGCGGCGATGGTCAGTCTCGTTTTGGATATCTTTCATGGCCTAAGCTCTATGTTGTCCCATCCCCATAAAAAGGAAGCGAAGATTCGGGTGCATTGTAAGACCGCCATCGGCCTTTTCTACATCCCGGATCGACGGTGATTTCCCTTTATCATAAAAGCCCACGGCTTTAAAGCGTTGGAATAAAACGGTGGTGCTCGTTACGACGTTGAGGACAAAACCGGACGGAAAACCAAGCCTATTCAGCGGCCGCATCCTCCACAGCGGCTTCGGATTCGGGTACAGCCGTTGCCTCTTCTGTATCCACGTTCACCGTTTCGGTTTCGGCCACACTCTCTTCAGCCGATGCTTCTTTTTTAGCACCTTCCGGCGCCAATTGAATTTTGCCGGCTGCGATTTCCCTAAGCGCCACAACTATGTCTTCGTTTTTAGGTGAACTGACCAAGTACTCCGAACCTTCCCGAATCTGCCGAACCCGTTTGGCAGCCATATTAACAATTAAAAAGCGGTTGGGAACGCGTTTCAAACAATCTTCAACGGTAATTCTCGCCATTTCAAACTCCTAGATGCTCATCTACGATTTATGCGCCAATATTCATTACCTATAAAATCTCGACAATTTCATACATCCGCTGTCCGCCGGGAACCTGAAATACCACCTCCTCCATGGGCGCTTTACCCACCATGGCTTGGCCCAATGGGGAGGTGACAGAGATTTTGCCCTCTTCCACATCAGATTCATCGGGGCCCACCAACTGGTATTGAACCGCTTCACCGGTATCCACATTTTCAAGCACTACCCGACTCCCGAAAACGATCCGATCTTTGGTCAACAGATCCGGATCAATGACCTCGGCACTGGCCAACTTAAATTCCAGTTCGCTGATTCGCCCCTCTAAAAACCCCTGTCGATCTTTGGCTGCATCAAACTCGGCGTTTTCGGACAGGTCGCCATGGCCGCGGGCCTCTTCAATGGCGGCAATATTTTTTGGCCGCTCCACATGCTTGAGAAGCTGCAATTCCGTCTTCAACGCGGCATAGCCCTCTTTGGTAATGGGTATTCGATCCACACATCTCCCTTGTGTTGATTAAAATTATAAGTAGTGTTGACTCAGCAGCTCGGCAATTTGCACACTGTTGGTGGCGGCGCCTTTACGGATATTATCGGCCACAATCCATAAATTGACCCCATTTTCAATACTTTCGTCATCGCGAATTCGCCCCACAAAGGTGTAGTCACTGCCGGCTGCGTCAAGGGCCATGGGATAACGGTTATCGGCAGGGTCATCAATCACTTTAACACCAGGTGCTTGTAACAATAGTTCCCGCACCGTCCCGGCGCTTACCGGCCGGTGCGTTTCAATATTAACTGCCTCGGAATGGCTGTAAAAGACCGGGACTCGAACGGTGGTGGCCGTCACACCAATGGTTTCATCACCGATAATTTTACGGGTTTCATTGACCAGCTTGAGTTCTTCTTTGGTATACCCGTTGTCAAAAAAGCGGTCGATATGAGGCAAACAGTTAAAAGCGATGGTGTGAGGATACACCGCTGCTTTGACCTCCTTTTCCGCTAGCGCCTGTGCAGTCTGATTTGCGAGTTCCTTGATGGCATCCATCCCGGTACCCGACACCGCCTGATAGGTGGAAACCACAATGCGTTTAATGCCAAAGGCTTGGTGGATGGGATTCAGCGCCACCACCATCTGGATCGTTGAACAGTTAGGGTTGGCGATAATCCCCTTGTTTTGATATCCGGCCACGGCTTCGGGATTGACCTCGGGCACCACCAGCGGCACTTCGGGGTCCATGCGCCAGGCACTGGAGTTGTCGATGACAACCGCACCATTTTCGGCGGCGAGGGGTGCGAATTTTTCGCTGGCGCCGCCGCCGGCGGAAAAAAGGACGATATCCACGCCGCCAAATGAATCTTCGGTCAACTCCTCGACGATCACCTCTTGGTCTTTAAAGGCCAACTTTTTCCCCGCGGACCGGCTGGAGGCCAGATAGCGAATCGAAACAAGGGGGAAATCCCGCTCTTCCAGGCAGGTGATCATCTGCCGTCCAACAGCTCCCGTGGCACCGGCCAAGGCTACATGAAACTTTTTTTGACCCATTTTTAAGTTCCTCAAAAAATGAAAATAGCGGTCTTCTTCAACCCGGCCGCTATTCCCAAGTAAATTTGGATTACACCGAAGATTACAATTTTTCGGAATCTTTGGCCAGGTCATGTTCCCTGGTTTGAGCCGTTTTAACCCGCCACAGATGATGAACCGGCCCTGAAACCACATAGATCAGCCCCATAAAGAATAGCGCAACGGGGGGTTGCGAGGCGATAAAAATCATAATCAAAATCGTCGCCACCAGAAGATTGAAGTTACCGCGTTTAAAGAGCTCGGGCCGCTTAAAGCTATAATATTTAATATTGCTGACCATCAGAAACGACAAAAGATAGATCAGCGCCAATACCAGTATGGATTGAGGAGCGTTTAATACCCCCAACCGGTTATGAAAAAGCAGTGTGGTGGCTGCAAAACCGGCTGCCGCCGGAATGGGCAGACCCACAAAATAGTCGCTGCTGATGGTTCCCGTTTGGGTGTTAAACCGCGCCAGGCGTAGCGCACCGCAGACCATGAATAGAAAAGCGGCCAGCCATCCGATCCGGCCAAAGGGCCGCAACGTCCATGTATACATCAACAGAGCCGGTGCAACGCCAAAGGAGATCACATCGGCCAACGAGTCAAACTCGATACCAAATTTACTGGTGGTGTTGGTTGCCCGGGCAATTTTACCATCCAGTATATCAAATACCGCCGCCACAATAATCGCCACCGCGCCCATGACAAATTTACCGTCAATAGTGCTGATAATGGCATAAAAACCGCAAAAAATATTAAATGAGGTAAAAAGATTGGGTAAAATAAAAATCCCTTTACGCAAACGGTCCCGCTTCCCTTGGTTTTTGTATTTCATGACATTTCCCTTTTCATAGAGATGCTGCATTCAACACGTTGTTACCTTCTTTATGCAGCACCATCTAAGTAACCTAAAATAGAAGTGCCGGCGCTTACTTTGGCCCCTTTTCGCACTTCCAGCCGGGTGTCCGGAGGCAAGTATAAATCAAGCCGTGATCCAAAACAGATCAACCCAAACCGTTGTCCCCTTTTTAGGGTGTCACCCGGTGCCGCGTGACAGATGATCCGCCGCGCCACCAGACCGGCAATCTGAACCACATAGTAACGGAGCCCGCTTGCGGTGGTTAAAGTGAGCGCATTGTGTTCGTTTTTAAGTACGGCGTCATCGCGGTGGGCCATTATAAAACGGCCCGGGTGATGTTCCACCGCCGTTACTTTTGCATCGACCGGGCAACGGTTCACATGCACATTAAAAATGGTCATAAAAACGCTGATTTGTAAGCATGGTCCATCGCCAAAGGGTGGATGTTCCACTTTTTTCGCCACCACCACCTTGCCGTCGGCAGGTGAAACGACGACCCCTTTTCCCGCCGGGATCACCCGGTCCGGATCCCGAAAGAAAAATACGACAAACAGAGTCGCTGCCAGCATCACCAGTGTCGGCACCGTCAACTGCAATAGCGCCAGCACCAGGGTCATAAATGCCCCTATGCCGATATAGGGAAACCCGGCCCGGGCAATGGGAAATACGGTTTGATCCGGCGGGTCGGCCCATGCATGTTTCATGCTTTACCCAACGTAGTTTGCCAAGACAATCAAAATATTGAAAAACACGGAAAAAGTCAAATATTACGCTGTTTCCGCCTGTTTCTGCAACAGATTCACCTCGGCGTCCGATTTACGCAGATAGATCGGCACCACGGCGGCAGGTGATACCGGAATCAGTGGCCACTCGTTTGCCACAAGGGCTAAGGCTGCTGTGAGGGCATGGGGTGTATTCCAGATCCCGGCCGGAAAACCAGTGCTGCCTCCTAGTCGTTGTTGCAACACCTTTCGATATGCCATGGCGCCATCTCCCAGCAGCAGAACCGGTTCGTTGATGGCATCCACAGCAGTTTCGGGCGAACCCACTGCAGGAGGCTTCAGCACCGTCAGCTGTTCCTTTTCCCAACGATAAACAGCGTAATAGACCTCTTGACGTCGGGCATCAATCATTGGGACGACAGGCCCTTGCCACCCTTTTGCCTGAAAGGCTAATAGTTCCAGGGACGGCAATGCGAAAACCGGCAAATTAAGCGCCAGGGCCATACCTTTGATACTGCTGATGCCAATCCGCAGCCCCGTGAAAGAACCCGGACCGCAACTGACCGCCAAATGAGTCAGGGCATCAAAGCGCCAATCCAATTGCGCCAACACATGTTCGGCCATGGTCATGACGTGGCGGGCGTGGGTCTCTTTACGCAGCAATATAAGGCCGATTTGAGGGCCGTCGGCATCGGCCGCAGCCACACTGCAGGCCGGAGTGGCCGTGTCGATCACCAAGATGCGTTCCACAGGAGGCATCTTAATTTTTCCCTGCTTTTTTACTTCTCTTTTTGGTTCCCGGATCAATCAAGCGTAGATTCGGCATGGCCAAAGGGATCACCTCGTCCATGGTTTTCACCACTTTAAAATCAATTTTGCGACGGACCACAGAGGGTAACTCCGTCAACTCGCGGCGGTTTTTTTCCGGCAAAATCATTGTGACAATCCCGGCCCTTAGGGCCCCCAGCGCCTTTTCCTTTAATCCACCAATGGGCAGCACCCGTCCCCGCAAGGTAATCTCGCCGGTCATGGCCACTTTGTGCTCGATCTCTTTTTGAGTAAGGGCCGAAATCAAAGCGGTGGCCATGGCAATACCCGCCGATGGGCCGTCTTTGGGAATCGCTCCGGCTGGAACATGGATATGAATATCGCTGTTCTCTACTTTTTGTGCGGTCAACCCCAGGCGATCCAAATTTGTCCGCACGTAGCTAAGGGCCGCCCGGGCCGACTCCTGCATCACATCGCCCAATTGACCGGTAATCATCAACTCCCCTTTGCCTTTTACCACGGTGGCTTCAATATAGAGGGGTTCGCCACCCGCCTGGGTCCAAGCCAGCCCTGTGGCTAAGCCCACCTCGTTGGCGTTGTTTTCCATTTCCGTATCGTATCTCGGCAATCCCAAATATGGTTTTAAACCGCGCCGGGAAAGAGTAAAGACGCCATCTTCCCCTTCCACCACTTTACGGGCAATTTTACGGCAGATGGCCCCCAACTCACGCTCGAGGTTGCGCACACCCGCTTCGGCCGTGTACTCGTTGATCATTTGCAGCAATGCGCCCGCGCTGATTTTTACCTGTTTGGGCGTAAGTCCATTCTCTTTGATCTGACGCGGCAACAGAAATTGCCGAGCAATGGCCAGCTTCTCATTGTCCGTGTATCCCGACAGTGGTATCACCTCCATCCGGTCCAAAAGGGCCGGCGGAATCGTGTCGATCACATTGGCGGTGAGAATGAAAAGCACCTGTGAAAGATCAAAAGCCAAGTTTAAATAGTGATCACTAAAGGCGGCATTTTGTTCGGGGTCCAACGCCTCCAAAAGGGCCGACGAGGGATCACCACGAAAATCGGCGCCCAGCTTATCAATCTCATCCATCATAAAAACCGGATTGTTCACCCCGCATTGACGCAGCCCCTGCAGGATACGCCCCGGCAAGGCGCCAATATAGGTCCGGCGGTGACCTCGGATTTCAGCCTCATCACGGATACCGCCCAAGGAGATCCTCACAAATTTGCGCTTCATCGCCTTGGCAATGGCCCTGCCAAGAGAGGTTTTCCCGACGCCCGGCGGTCCCACAAAACATAGGATAGACCCTTTGAGTTGGGGGTTGAGCTTTCGCACGCTCAGGTATTCTAAAATCCGCTCCTTAATTTTCTCCAAGCCGTAATGTTCACTATCCAGTACTTCTTTGGCCCGCGCCAAATCGAGCGACTCCTTGGACGCCTTGCTCCACGGCAGTTCCACCAACCAATCCAAATAGGTACGGATCACAGATGATTCAGCCGAGTCGGCATGCATCTGCCCCAATCGCCGCAGCTGCTTTTTAGCCTCTTTGGCCGCTTCGACGAGCATCTTGGCTTTTTTTATCTTTTTTTCATACTCGGCGATCTCTTGGCCCTTTTCATCGCCTTCACCCAGTTCACGGTTGATGGCCCGCACCTGTTCACGCAGAAAAAAATCACGCTGGTTCCGCGAGATCTCATCTTTGACCGCCGACTGAATTTTGGCCTGCATGGTGGAAAGCTCCACCTCACGGGTCAGCAGGTTGTTGACCTGGTTCAGGCGTTTTATTGGTTCATCGTTTTCCAACAATGACTGGGACTCGGAAACTTTCAGGCGCAAATTAGCCGCCACCAGATCGGCCAGGCGGCCGGGATGATCAATGCCTTCCAGCACCATCTGCACTTCATTGGTCACCTCGCCCCGCAGGGCCAGGATCTTCAGCGCCGCTTCGCGCACATTACGCATCAATGCTTCGGTCTCGATGGAAGCGGGTTCTTTCTTTAATTCAGAAGGTTCCCGCCGCACTTCGATCTGAACTTTGTAAAAGCCCCTTTTGCGGGCATACCGTTTGATCGAAGCCCGGCATACACCCTGCACCAACGCCTTAATGTTCCCGTCGGGAAGCTTCAATACTCTCAAAATACGCGCCACTGTACCGATAGTATAGATGTCATCCGGTTTGGGGGCATCGGTTTCCGGCTCCTTCTGGGCTGCTAAAAAAATCAGCCCTTTACCGTCCACGGCCTCTTCTACGGATCGAATGGATCGATCCCGCCCCACATAAAGGGGCGCCACCATATCGCTGAACACCACAACATCCCGCACCGGCATCAACGGCATGGTTTTGGGAATGTCGTCAATGCCGGTTTCATCGTCGATGATGGTCACCAGATCATCTCTGTCGGCTTCGCCCATCGATTCTCCTTTTTATATTTCCAAACCAAGTAGAGACTTTTACTATAAAGTTGTATAATATAATCGAGTTTTTACAAATAACAACACCCTTTCACCCTATGACGCCATCTTTGATTACGTTTTTTGCCGCCGCTCTTGCGGGGCTTTGTATCGGCAGTTTTTTAAATGTGGTGATTTATCGGCTGCCTAAAGGTCAATCGATCATCTTCCCCGGATCCGCTTGCCCCCATTGCGGGCACACGGTCCGTTGGGGTGACAACCTTCCGCTGTTGGGATGGGTACGGTTAAAAGGCCGTTGCCGTGACTGTCAAGAACCCTTTGGTTTCCAATATCCACTGGTAGAGCTGTTAGGCGGGACGGCTTCGGTTGCCGTGCTGTATAAATTCGGGCTGACGCTGACCGGGGGGGTCTATTTCATCTTTTTGTGCCTGCTCATTATTATCACCTTCATCGACTTAAAATATCAGATCATCCCTGATCGAATCACCTTGCCGGCCATGGTGTCGGCCCTTTTCGCCGCGCCTTTTTTGGCAAATTTTTCCCTCATTCAAGCGCTCATAGGGTTGGTGGCGGGTGGCGGCTTGCTTTGGTCCATCGCCTTGCTATACAGCCGTTTGACCGGGGTCGAGGGAATCGGCGGCGGCGATATCAAACTGATGGGCCTGGTGGGCGCCCTCACCGGTTGGCAGGGTTCACTCTTCACCCTTTTCAGCGGGGCTGTGATGGGCGCCGCTGTGGGCGTGGCCCTTCTTTTGGCAAAAGGCAAAAACATGCGCACCGCCATTCCCTTTGGGCCATTCCTGGCAGCCTCGGCGGCAACCTACCTATTCTTTGGCAAAGAGATTATCAACTGGTATGTAGGCTTTCTGGCGTAAACTTTCCGACAGGCAAATCATCTACTAAAGATAGTATCAACACTATGGTGGTTTACAAAAACGAATAAGGCGCTATAGTTTTTACCATTAACCATTCCGAAAACCCAAAATAGATCACGGTCGGCGATAACCCGCATACCACAGAAAAAATGATGAAGCCGTTGCAAACAATTTCGGCTCGACCCATCAAAGGCTATCTACGGGAAGGATTAAAGCTGACGGCCTTTACCCTAGCGATTATCTGGCTGGTTTCGGGAAATAATTCGACCACAACATATAACTGGCAATGGTACCGTATACCCGACTATTTTTTCACCGTTGCAAATGATAAATGGTTGCCCGGACCCCTCATAAAAGGCGCCTGGATCACCATTCAGATATCAGCCGTCAGCCTGGTTTTTGCCTTTGTTATCGGCCTGGTGACCGCCGTCTTTAGGCTTTCCAATTCGATCTTGGGTTCGACCGTCGCCAGGCTTTATCTGGAACTCATTCGCAACACCCCGCTGTTGGTTCAGATCTTTTTTATGAGCAAACGACTCATTCCGGAAACGGATCAGCCCCTATCGTATCACGGTGAACTCTTCAGGGTCACTTCATACGTCCACGACCACTTTTTGCCCGTCACAAAAAGGCGCCGGTTGGTTGAATCCCAGGCAATACCATTGGCCACGCCGGCCGGTTCATTTTTGGAAATGGTGGAAAGGTCAATCCAGGCGGCCACCTGGCCGCTCTTGGGCAAGATCACAGCTATACGGGATGTTTGCCAGACATTGGCAAAAATATAATGACCCACCCTCTCCAATTCATTTAATTGCCGTAAGGGTTTCTCTTTTTCACGGACCTCTATTTCGGATCGTATTTTAAAGCTTTCCGGATCGACAATATATAGGGTTTCGGTCCCGTTGCTGATCATCAAAAACGGATCAAGAACGGTGATCCCCCAGCCCTGATAGGGCCAAAACAGTCTTTGACGTAACGTTAACGGATCGCGGTCATAGATCCGCACCTCGTGGGAACGCCAGGTCAATTGGTAAATCTTATCATCAAAAAGAGCAATGCCCTCCCCAAAAAGATGTTGCGGTAGCGATAATTGCTCCAGCACCTTTCCGCTGGACACATCAACCCTGCGTAGGTCGGACAACCCATACAGACCCGTCCCTTCCCAAAAAAGACCGGCATCAAAAATAAGCCCTTGGGTGAAAGCGGAAGGGTCGTGAGGGTATCGGTTTTCAATTTGACAGCTAAAAATTGGAACGACTTTGGGATCAGGCGGAATCGGCCACGAAAACGAGGCGGCGCCGGTATCGCCCGTTAGGATGTAAAAAAAGGCTAAGACGAGATAAAATATATGGCGCCGGGATTGTTTCACATTAACCTTGTATAATGGGCCGGATCGGCCGCATAGGTGACAAAATCATGCTCATGGAGAAATTTACCGATGATGTTGCCTGCGGCGTCGGCCGCATCGACCTAATAGTGGCCTTTGGCGTTTTTCCCCACCACCGCCTTTATATTGGCCTCAATGCCTTGCAACGAGTCGGTGGGAATATCCACGGTAATGTGGACGGTGAGCAACTCTTTACCATCGCTCATGGGACACCTCTTACCCTGCATCGGAAGATGCGGGTAGGGCTTTGCTGATAACAGCCTCCCCCTCTTTGAGCTCCATAAAAAAACCTTCCGGACGGCCATCCACCTGGGGCTGATTATCCTTCCAGTCATAAATGCGGCAACCATCGGTATCGGCATTGGGAAAAAGGCAACCGATATAAGGCATGGCCGGATCTCCGGCAGTTGACTTGTAAGAGACCACCATTGCCTGATGGGTGGGCATCTGGTCAAACTCCAGCAATTGAATTAAAAAAAGCTTGCAACGGCCTTCGAAAAAATCCGATTCAGCCTGAAAATGTAAAATGGTGTCTCTGAAATTGCGAATGGCATGGGCCGCATCGGGCGCTTCAACCATCAAATTGAAATCACCGTGCCGCCTTTCGTTTTCCGCAATCTTCTCCTGATTGGTCAACAATAAAAAATTACCAATAAAAATCATTACAGCCTCTCTCCAAGTCAAATAGTCACCAAACTGAATTCTCAACCGCCTAAAGGCGGTGGCTTCGGCGGCCAGGTTCGTTCGGCCTGTCTGCAGCAGGCAGGCCGGACGAAATCCGGCCGGCGCAGCCGCCATAAAAAAGCGTCGCTTGTAAGCGGCGACAGTTTATGAAAGAAAAATGCAAACCCTCCGACTGTAGTCGGAGGATATCCGCTTTCGGCCCTATGGGCCTGCGAAAGCTTTCGCCCAAAGGAGAGGATTTTTCTCCCATTCTCCGGATGGGACAATACCTTGTTACTATCAAAACACAATGCATCAATCAATGCTTCGATATTCGGTGCTGCATCAACTTGAACATCTTTTACAATGCAGGATCTACTAAAAAAATATTCATCGGCCGATGGATTTTAGAAAAAAATAGTCGAAAATCTTGACTTCAACCCTTTCTTTCATTAAAAATATATCTATTGTGAGTGTATTAATTGAAAATATCCAGCATGACCGTATTGAGTTGCCATTTAAACCCGTGTTGAAAAACCGTCATTAAAGGAGAAACACCGTGAAAAAACGATTATTTTGGGCCATTGGGATTTTTCTTTTTATCTTCAGCGTAACCCAAGTCGCATCGGCGGCAACTGTTTTGCGCGAATTGGGCCGTAGCCCCTTTGCGGTGCCACCAATAGAAACGATTGAAGATCTTAGAAAGGTGGTCGCCGACAGTCCGGGCGAAATCCGTAAAGGATTTGAAAAGGCCGGTTACACCAGCCTGTACCAGGCATTCAGCCAGCAGTTCCCTACAGCGGACATCAAGACCATCAAGGTCAACCCAGGTGAAAAGATGCTCTGGATGCTCTACCGTAAGTTCGGGAAAGGGCCGGTACGGGTGGCCAAGGATGTGACCTGGGCGGGTGATGAACCATTTGACGCTTTTCAGTTTGATATCGATTTGGGCGATAACCGTTACGACATTATTGTTCCGTTGTTATGTGTCAACTTTGCCATCCGTTCCATTACGCCAATTCCCAAAGAGGCGCCGCCGCCACCTGTAGAAAAGCCTGTACAAAAGGTCAATGAAGCGCCGGTTTGCGCGGCCGCGCTAAGCTCTGATAAAATATGGTGCGGCGAAACAGTTACAGTTGACGCCGGTGGCTCCACCGATGCCGACGGCCAAATTGCCGCCATGACCGTTGCGGTAATGGACGCAGCGGGCAATGTGGTGGCTGAACATACCGTTGACAAGGCACCTTTTGTCCATGATCTGGAAATCCCTTGCGGAGGCACCTATTCAGTAAAAACCACCGTGACCGATAACGAGGGTGAGTCCGCTTCCGGATCCAATTGTGAGGCAGCCGTGACCAGCCGCAAACGCTTGCGTCCAGTAGCGACTGCCGGCTTTCTAAGGATGTGGGATCCGGCGAACTTTTTTCCGATCCGTGGTGGCCTGGAATATCGTATTACAGACAACCTTTCGCTCTTGGGTATGCTGGGATACAATATCCACATAGATGGCGACCATGGGGATGACGCCATCTCCGCCGATCTTTTATTGCACTACTGGATCAACCGGTTCTTTATCGGTGCCGGTATTGGATATTGGGAGATGGATGATGAGAGTGTGGATCGGGAAGCGGTTGATGGCGGTCACACCGACCTGATCTTCCAAACCGGTGTGAGGGTTTTTGGGGAACCGGATATGTTTAATGTATCCCTTTTTCTTGAAGCCCGCCATTGGCTCGGTGTGGATCAAGATGATCTGATCACCAATGTGGACGCCGATAAACTTGCCAGCCGTTTGGGTGGCGGCATCCTGTTCCGCTTCTAAATCCGGAAAACGGCATCAGGTCAAAATAGACACCGGGGTGCCGATTCAATTCGGCGCCCCGGTTTTTTTAGTGTTACATGCCTGCGCCTAAAATTCTTTACCGGTTACCATAAGCATAATGGCATTTTGCATATGCATCCGATTTTCGGCCTGTTCAAAAACCTTGGCGCTGGCCGACTCCATCACCGCGTCGGTGACTTCGCGCCCTCTTTCTGCGGGCAGGCAGTGTAAAAAGAGGCTCTTTTTGCCTGTGGCCGCCAACAATTCCGAATTGACCTGGAACGGCTGGAATTGCTTTTCACGCTCGGCGCTCTCCTCTTTTTGCCCCATGGAAGCCCATACGTCGGTGTAAACCACATCGGCGTCTTTCACAGCGCTTTGGGGATCGTGGGAAATTTCAACCAGTGACAGCCCCGCATCTTGCGCCGCTGCCAATGTTTTCACATCGGGCGTATATCCTTTTGGGCAGGCACAGACAAAGTGGAATTTCAACCGCTGCGCCAAGTTAAGCCATGAATGGACGATATTGTTACCGTCACCCACATAAACAAGCTTAAAATTTTCGACCCGCCCCAACTGCTCTTGGATGGTAAAGATATCCGCCATGATCTGGCACGGGTGATTGTAATCGGTTAAACCGTTGATGACCGGAACATCGGCGTAATGGGCCAGTTCCACGATATGTTGATGATCAAACAATCGCGCCATGATGAGATCGTTGTAACGGCTGATCACACGGGAAATATCCTTGATTGCCTCCCTTTTACCGATCTGGATATCGTTTGCACCGAGATAGAGCGCATGCCCTCCCATCCAATGAAAACCGGTCTCAAAAGAGATCCGGGTCCGGGCGGACGGTTTGGCAAAAATCATTGCCAAACTCATACCGCCAAATGGTTCAAACGTCTCTCTCCGGTGAAACCGTTTTTTCACTGTCGTGGCGGTCGCTACCAATGAATTGATCACCTCCGCAGGGTAATCGTTGATGTGTAGAAAATCCCGTTTCATCAGCGTGCCTTCAAAAACCTTTCTCTCAGAATGAGGGTCAAACGATTTAAAGCCGCCAATAGTGAATCTTCCGGGCGGTAGTGGCATCGACATCCAAAATCCCCTTAACATCCACAATAATCGGGAGCTTACCGTTACACCGCTGTGCGATCCCGTCCAAACCCCACTTGCGATATAGATCATGGCCCACTGCAACGATGACGGCATCCACATTGGAGAGCCTGTCTTGGGGCAACAATTGCACTCCGTATTGATCCAGAGCCTCCTCAGACACGGCTAGTGGGTCGTGCACCAGTACGGTGATACCGTACTCAGCAAGCTCGTCGAGAATATCAACCACCCGAGTGTTGCGCAAATCGGGCACATTCTCCTTAAACGTCAGACCCAGAACGGCCACCCGCGCACCCCGGACCTTGCGGTCAGCGGCCAACAACATCTTTACCGTCCGTTCGGCAATAAATTTACCCATTCCGTCGTTAATGCGACGCCCGGCTAAAATCATTTCGGGATGATAGCCCACTGATTCAGCCTTAAAGGTAAGATAATAAGGATCCACACCGATACAGTGACCACCCACCAAGCCCGGTTGAAACGGCATAAAGTTCCATTTGGTGCCGGCCGCTGTGAGGACTTCCCGGGTATCTATCTGCATGCGATCAAAGATCATGGCCAGCTCGTTCATCAAAGCGATATTGAGGTCACGCTGGGTGTTTTCAATCACCTTGGCCGCTTCGGCCACCTTGATGGAAGAGACCGGATGGATTCCCGCTTTCACCACTTGGCCGTAAACCGCCGCCAAAAGATCGGTTACCGTCAAGGTCGCCCCGGCCACTACTTTGGGAATGTGCGCCACCGTGTGCTGTTTATCGCCCGGGTTCATTCGTTCCGGTGAATAGCCCAACCAAAAATCATCACCATGTTTGAGACCGGAGATCTTTTCCAATAACGGCAGGCAAACCTCCTCGGTGGCGCCTGGGTAGACCGTTGATTCGTAGGCCACCACGGTTCCTTGGCGCATATACTGTCCGACAGTCTCGGAAGCACCCGTCAGCGGTCTCAAATCAGGATTACGATAGGCATCAATCGGGGTGGGAACAGCCACAATGATCAAGCGACACGCCGATAACGCTTTGGGATTCTGCGTAAAGGTGATTTTTGCCGCTTCTAGCTGCTGCGCTGCCACCTCTCCCGTACGGTCAATCCGATGGCCTAGATCTTTAATCCGCCCGGCATCAATATCGTAGCCCACCACTTGGTAATGATCGGCAAAATAAACGGCCAGCGGCAACCCCACATAGCCCAATCCCACCACGGCGATCTTTTCGCGTGATGTTAAAAAGTCATCAAATACCGGTAATTTCACAGGGCAACCTTTGTTATTGGCAAAATATCTTATCCAATTAGATTTGCGCAGCATCATGAGGGTCATCGGCAATATGGCACCCTATCGCCGCAAACCTTTTATATGAACATATATACACTTTACTAAAAAAACAATATCGCATATTTTATATGAAAAGTCTTACCAAACATGCACAAAAAGAAAGACTTTCATCGTTCGTTGTGTCTGTTTACGGCCATGGAGGTTTATATGAAAAGTCGCCTCTTTAAGGCTCAAAAACAGACTTTTCACCGTCTGTTGTGGCCGCTGGCGGTCATGGACGTTTATATGAAAAGTCTTACCAAATATGTACAAAAAGAAAGAGGTTCATCGTTCGTTGTGTCTGTTTACGGCCATGGCGGTTAGACAGAAACCGTATTGATCATAAATTGTCATTTAGGAGAGAATGAGGATGGCAGCACCCGAAGAGATGTATCAGTGTCAGATGGTTAGTTGTGGATATATTTACAATCCCGACAAAGGGGATCGAAAAGGTAAAATCCCCAAGGGGACCCAATTTGAAGACCTTCCCGAAGGTTGGAAATGCCCCATTTGCGGGGCCACGAAAAAATCATTCAAGCCGCTGGTAGGCCCAGGATCTGCTCTTGAAGAGGGATAAGGCGGGTTTCCCGTTAGTCCTTTCATATCGAACATGCCTCAAACGGTTGTACTTGTCCAAATTACCCCTCCGGCAAACGCTCTTTTTCGTATCTGGTCAAATAACGCCACTGACCCGGCATTAAATCGCCCAACCGGATGTGGGCAACGCGTACCCGAATCAAACGTTTCACTTTAGCCCCCACCTGATTGGCCATGCGCCGAATTTGACGGTTGCGGCCCTCTTTTAGAATGATTCTGAATCGATTGGCGGCCACCCGTTTTACCTCAGCTGGTTGGGTCCGTTTGCCATCCAACAGAACACCCGTTCTCATTTGTTGTAAGGCCCGATCGCTCATCGGCCCTGTTGCCGTCACCAGGTACTCTTTTTCATGACCAAATTTTGGGTGAGACAAACGGTGATGTAAAGCGCCGTCGTTGGTCAATAACAGCAACCCTTCGGAATCCTGATCCAGGCGTCCCACAGGAAAAATTCGGGTGCCAACATCCACCAGATTGATGGCCAGCTTCTTACCGGGATGATCGCAGGAACTCACAACACCAACGGGTTTATGTAGCGCTATGTATATATTTTTTTCGTTTAATTGCAACGGCTTGCCGTCAAACCGGACTTCATCTTTATCAGGGTCCACCTGAACGCCCAATTGCGATACCACCGTTCCGTTTACGGCCACCCGGCCCGTGAGGATGTACGTTTCCCCTTTGCGTCTCGAACAGAGACCCGCTGCGGAGAGATATTTTTGTAAACGTATCATGAACCGGTATCCGTGTCTAAGAGCGGTAGTCGGCATTAATATGGATATAATCGACCGTCAGATCCCCCGTAAACACACTCTCACCGGCTGTTCCCACACCCAAATCGATCAGGACCCTATATTCCGCCTTTTTCAATACTTGAGTCGCAGCTTTTTCAGCATCCATTCCCAATCCCGCACCATCGGACACTATCAACACGTCATCAAAATAAATGTTGACCTTTTCCGGATCAAATTGAGCCTCGGAACGGCCAATGGCCATGAGCAGCCGTCCCCAGTTGGCATCTTCACCGTAAAAGGCGGTTTTGACCAGAGGTGAGGTGGCCACGGTGTTGGCGGCCGACAGCGCCTCTTTGGGCGTCTTAGCGCCTTTAATACGGATCTCAACCAGTTTGGTGACACCCTCGCCATCTTTGACCAGGGCTTTGCCCAGATCCAGCAGCAACTCATCCAGAAGGGCCTGGAAGTAATGAATCTCTTCCTCCGATTCAATAACCGCATTGGAAGCGCCATTGGCCAAAAAGAGCGCCGTGTCATTGGTGCTGGTATCACCGTCAATAGAGATCCGGTTCAACGTGCGATTCACCCCTTTTGCCAACATCGATTGTAAGAGATCAGCTTTAATGGCCGCATCGGTACAGATAAAAGCCAATAGCGTCGCCATGTCAGGATGAATCATCCCTGACCCTTTCGCTACACCGACGATATGAAAATCCTGGTCACGGATCCGGCCCCGTCGTGTAAAAAGCTTGGGAACGGTATCCGTGGTCATCATCGCCCGGGAGAGTTCGGGAAAATCACCTCGGGAAAGGTGTCGGCCTAAAAGGGGAATCCCTTTTTCAATGCGTTCCATGGGCAGCGGTTGCCCGATAACACCCGTGGACGCCACCAACACTTCAGCCGCCTCAATGTTTAGTGCATCCGCTACTAAAGTGCACATGGCGTCGGCGTCGGCCATGCCCCGCGGGCCGGTAAAACAGTTGGCGTTCCCGCTGTTGACCACAACAGCACGACATATACCGTGCTTCAATTTTTCCTGACAGATCTGAACCGGCGCCGCCTTGACCCGGTTTTGGGTAAACATCCCCGCCACCGATGCCGGCCTATCGGAATAGATCAAGCCCAAGTCGAGCCGACCCTTTTTCTTGACACCCGCAGAAACGGCGCCCGCTAAAAAACCCTGACATCCTTTTGCTGACATCTTGATCCCCTTTTTCAGAAACCACACCCATCCATCTACTTGAACCAACGGTAAACCTGTGGCATGTTCCCGTACAAACTCACAAATAGCGATTTTTCACCCAATAGACAACCACACGATGAAAACAGATACGTGCTTTGCCGGAACGCACTCGAGTTGCATCGACAGTGACAACAGACCTATTTATTATTGCGGGGTCTGCAATCGCAAAATCGAACTGTCCGAGTTGGTGTACACCATTGATGATAACATTGAATCTGCATTGGCGTCAGTGCCCGCAGACCGGCTTTAATTAAAAACCATGCTCCAAAACTATAAACTTACCATCGCCTACGACGGCAGCGCCTATCACGGCTGGCAAATTCAACCCCACGGGCCAACGATTCAAGGGGCCATCGAAAAGGCCCTTGAATCAATTGTTCCGCAAAAATGTCGGCTGACGGCATCGGGGCGTACCGATGCCGGTGTGCATGCGTTAGGCCAAGTGGCCCACGTCGTGGCCGACACCCGGCTCTCCGCCGCTCGCTTGCTACAAGCCGTCAACAGCCTTTTGCCATCCGATATTGCCATTGTCGACTGTAAAACCGTATCCGCCGAATTTCACGCCCGTTTTAGCGCCCAAAAAAAACGGTATCGCTATCGGATCCTCAACCAGCCTCACCCTAATCCCATTGGCCGTCAGTATGTCTGGCAGATCTTTCAACCACTTGATTTTGAAGCCATGCGCGCCGCAACCGAGTATTTTGTCGGCGAACATGATTTTACAACCTTTGAGAGTAGCGGCAGCCCCCGCAGCCATACCATCCGGCAGGTCTTTACCGCCAACTGGGATCAACCCCGCAAAAAGCACCTGGTTTTCGAGATTGAGGCAAATGGATTTTTAAAGCAGATGGTGCGTAATATCGTGGGGACTGTTGTTGATGTCGGCAAAGGGCGGTTTCAACCGGAAACCATCCCGCATATGCTTTCCGCCAAAGACCGCGCTGCAGCCGGTCCGACCGCACCGGCAACCGGGCTTTTCCTGGTGGCGGTTACCTATTGAATCACTCCGGTCCGATAGATTGGGATTTCATTCGATCAACCTCTTCATTGTAAAAGGCAATGACATCCCGGCGGGTGAGCATCCCCAGCAAGATACCATGATCGTCTTCTTGTACCACAGGTAAGCTGTCGATATTTTTCTGGGTAAATTTCTTCATCACCGTATTTAAATCATCGGCGGGGGTGGTCACAATAATATCGGTGTGGGCAATATCCTGCATGACCACCAAATCTCCCACGCCTCTTTCAAAGAGAAGCCCGCGGATATCGGTGCTGGAAAATATCCCGGCCAGACGATTATTGGGGTCCATCACGGGAAAGTAGTGCTGTTTGGTTTTGGAAAAAAGCCTGCGAAAAGCCTCGAAAGTCATGCCTTGGGGAATGAGGGTCACCTTGCGCACTTTACCCATCAGATCCGTAACCCGGATGGTTTGTAAAATATCCACAAAAAACTCACCGGTATGCGCAGCCGATGCGATCTTATTCTTGACCTGGTTGTGGAAGATCGTCCAGTGGGTGGAGGCCAAATAGACCACCGAACAGACCAACAGGCCGGGCAGCAGCAAATGATAGGAGTTGGTCATTTCGCTGACAAAGATGATCGTCGAAATAGGGGTATTGGAAACCCCGGCAAAAAAACCGGCCATTCCGACAATTATAAAGGAACCCGGCTCGGTCACCACCGACGGCATCAATTTATGAAACGCTTTTCCCACGACACCGCCCATGGCGCCGCCGATCACCACCGATGGCCCAAAAACACCCCCGCTGCCACCCGATCCAATGGAAAATGAGGTGGTCAAAATCTTCCCCAAAGCCAGAGTGAGCAAAAATAGGATGGAGACACCATGAAGGTTTGTCAGCGCCTGCTGAATATACCCGTACCCAAACGCTAGGGTATGGGGAAACATCACGCCGATGGCCCCGGTCACCAACCCGCCCAAAGCGGGCTTGAGATGGTTGGGCAAATGCAACCGATGAAAAATGCCGATAATGCCGTAAAAACTTTTTACATAAAGAAATCCGGTTCCGGCCAATACACCGGCTAAAACCAGATACGGCATCAACTCCATAGGGTTGCGGAACACGAAATCAGGTGATGCAAAAAGTGACCCCCACCCGAAAACCAAGCAAAATTCGCAGTAAGCCACCACCGAAGCGATGCCCGCGGGAATAATGACTTCCGGTTCAAATTCAGGGTCGCGATACAACACCTCCGCGGCAAACAGCGCCCCTGCCAACGGTGCGCGGAAGATAGAGCCCACCCCGGCACCAATCCCCGCGGCCATCATGATCCGCCGCTCACGCCGGCTCAACTTCAACCGCGTGGCTAAAAAGGAGCCAAATCCCGCGCCGATTTGGGCAATGGGTCCCTCGCGCCCGCCGGAACCACCTGTGGTCAAGGTCACCGCCGAGGCGATGGTTTTTATGATGGGCACCCGTGCTCGAATCTTGCCGCCTTTATTGTGGTAAGCGTCGATGGCCGCATCCGTGCCGTGCCCTTCTGCTTCCGGTGCGAAGGTATAGACCAGCCAACCGCTGAAAAGACCGCCCATGGCAGGGAGGAAAAAGAGCATATAACGACGAAACGGTGTTGCCGTCGGTTCAAGCAGATGATACTCGCCCGCGGGTGATGGCGGACGGTAACCGGCCAGGAGATCCATAAGATAGTGCATCCCTAAAACGCACAAATAATGAAAGAGAATCGACCCTAAGCCGGCAATAATACCGATGATCAAAAAGTAAACGGCCCATCTGCCTGCATAGGCGAGGTCAAAGGGCAACCTTCTTTTTTTTTTGATGACGCTGTCTGTCATGAGCGTGAGACAATCTTTCCGGCCTTGCGCAAATCCATGATGCCTTGCAGCAACAGATCAAAAATGGCAGGTATCTCGTCAATATCAAGGCAGGAAAAGGCGACCCGTATATCGGTATGTCCCAGGGAGATGACCCCCACACCGTACTGATCCAACAGGTGCAGCCGCAACGTTTCGGCATCCACATCTTTTAATTTTAGGCACATAAAGTATCCGGCATTAAAAGGATAAGGCGTCCAGGCGTCGTTAAATGTAGGGTCCTGAAGCACTTCGCGAACTTTTCCAGCGCGTTCTTTTAATATTTCATACTTCGCCTCGGTCTCTTTGACAAAGCGTTCGTCCTGCATCGATTTTAACACAATGGACTGGCTCAAATGGGAATCGTTGGAGATGGTCCCGCGGATGCACCCGGCCACTTTTTGAGTCAACGCGTCATAGAGCGCCGGGGTATCGGAAACCGTTTGGCAGCCAAAGGTGATAAAGCCCACCCGCAATCCCCAAACATAATTCTCTTTGGTGGCGCCGTCCAGTTTAATAGCCGTCAGATTGGAATGGGTACCGGCCAACCGGGCAAAAAGAGATTCTTTCAGGCTATGGGCATCGTAAAACAGACCAAAGTAGGCATCATCACAAACAGCCACCACATGACACCCGCTATTGGCCACAGCGATGAGGATCCTGACGATCTTGTCACCTTCCTCTTCCGAGAAGGCATAGCCACTGGGATTATGGGGTGAGTTGAGAATCACCATGATTTTGGCCCGCGGTTTGGCGGCGTTGACCACAACCCGTTCAAGCCCTTCCAGATCAAACCGGTCGGCCGAATTGAAAACCGGATAGGTTGTCAGTTGGGCCTGTTTTTTCACCTCAAAAATCATGCGATAGTTACCCCACATCATCTCGGGCACCAACACCAGGTCACCTGGATCAATCCACAGATCCGCGGTTGTACTGACGCCATGGGTGATACCGTTGGTAACCACCGGCAGGCTGATCCGCCGACCCTTCAATGAGGGATTTTTTTCGACCAGCATCGCCTGCCAATGCTCGCGTAACCCCTCAACACCATAGGATGACGCGTAGGTGAGCGCTTCTGAAGGACGAATGGGGTCTATGAGATCTTTTACCGAATCGAGCCGCATGGTGTGGCCCGCCTCTTTGGCAATGCCGATCGTTGCATTGATCCGGTGGGCTTTTTTCTTCGCCTCAAGGCCTTGGCTGGGAATCCCTCTGGGGAAAAAAAGGTTTTTCCCCAAACGGGACAGAGAGAAAAATAGCTGCGGGTTCTCATACTTGATGATCTGATTTAAATGGCCGGCTATGGGATTCATCACCGCAATCTCCTTTTGATTGTTGATCAAATACAAGTCGTATTGATCTCTGATTGTCATACGCCGGGCGTCACAAAAAACCGGGTTGGATGCTGACATCCGACCCGGTTATCGCAACGTGGCTGGATGTGACAGTCTATTTGGGTCGATTGGCCCGCTTGGATGCTTTGAGCGGATTGACCTTACCCTCACCTTTTCGGGTTTCTTCGGCTTTAGCATGGGTGGCAAAATTGCAAACCCCGTTTTTCCACTTTCCGGCGGGATCGGGGCAGGCCGTGCAATACCATGCATCTTGATATTCCGTGGTACGGCCACAACCATTACACGATTCAATTACTTGGCGGCATACACCTCCGTTAAAAGAACACCCTTTGGCAGACATAAACAGGCACTCTTCACCTTGACGGACAGTTGTACAAATCATGAAATCCCTCATATATGCATGTTAAAATGACCAATTGCGAAACATGGTCTAATAGGGATTCTGAATGGAAAAGTCAATTACAAAATGACCCATTACGGCGTTATTAGACACAGAATGGCCGGGACTGTTTCAAAGAGAACTGCTCACCGAACTGCCCGTGGACGAACCGGCCGCCTCTTTTCACAAAAGCTTCGGCGCGCCGACCAAGGAGCTCTACTCGATCCCGGGCGCCATCGTATTACAGCAGATGCACGACCTGACCGACAGAGAGACCATCGATCAGCCGGCCTTTAGCACCCGGTGGCGCTACGCCCTGAACATCCCCGAAGAGTCGGACAAGATCAAGCACGTCTGCGAGAAGACCTGGTGGTCGATGCGCCATTTGGCCACCCAAAAGCATCCGGATCCACTCATGTTTGAGCGGATGACCGCCAAGCCAGCCAAGGTGTTCAAGGTCAGAACCGATGACCAAAGGATCGATTCGGTGCATATCAAATCCAACATGCGCAAACTGAGCCGTTTGGGGCTGTTCAGCCGGACCATCCACCGGTTTATGGTCAATGTAAAGCGACATCACCGGGGCTGTTTTGACAAGATGGATCGGGCGGTGCGCTCCCGTTATCAGAAAAAGGTGGGCAGGAAGCAGGCCTATCTTCGTACAGCGCCAAAGATGTTCGCCTGGCCCGGCGCAGGGCCTATGAAACAACAGGCGCGTTTAAAGAGCGCTACCGCTGGAGGGCCGGCGTTGAGGCCGCGATGAGCCGGTTGGGCCGACGAACGGGGGGATCAGGCATCAACGGGTCAGGGGTATGCCGGCGGTGCGCTTTGGTTCGATCCTTAAGGCCTTGGGAGTCAACATTATAAGGGCGGCGCTTACCGGGCCGCCGCAAAGCGGCGTAAGGCCTCACTCGGCAAGCCATTTCCATTTTTCAAAGGGCTGATTTCCACTTATCTGCCGAAATTTGGAATATTCTATTACTTTCGGCCAAATCACGCCGATGCATACCCAAAATTGGTCGCGTGCGTTTTTACAGGCGTATCATTGATAACAGTTGGTAACATTTCATGCAAAATCCGGGATTACTCACCAAGTTGCCGATTGATCCATTCCAGATCACTTGTGGCCAAAACGCCCGCCAGTTTTTTAAAATTCAAAACAGAGAGAATATAGCGATACCTGGTTTTATGGTATTCATGTAATTCCCG
>Ga0209788_1000057_pt1 | contig 32130 bp, 31 predicted proteins | sample WorMetLIZISLAND1_2_FD_187415 | JGI IMG/M metagenome (GOLD analysis project Ga0209788, IMG submission 187415) | Marine gutless worms symbiont microbial communities from Max Planck institute for Marine Microbiology, Germany - Olavius clavatus LIZARD... ...
GAGCTGAGACGGCTCAAGCCGAAGCGGATCGTCGTGCTCGGCGGGAAAGCCGCCGTCAGCGAGAAGATCGAATCCGCCCTCGCCGCCTACCTCCCCTGACCCCGGGGCCTCCCCCCTCCAACCCGCAAGACGCCCTGCCCCGCGGCGATGAGCGCCGCCTCACTTGAGCGCATGCTCAGTCGCCAAGACCGGCCGTCACATGGCCGACCCCGACCCCGCCCAGTCGAAGCAGGCAGGGGCGCTCGACGTGGTGTCGTCGTCTCTGGTGAGATGCGGTGTTGGAGGCGGAGGTCGTCTCCACGCTCCCTCGGGCGTGTGTCCACTGCGGATCGGGGTCGGCCGTGGCCGGTGCCGGCGCCGGTGTCGGCGCCTGCGGTTCGGGTATCCGGTGGTTCTGGTCTCCGATCACGATCGTCACAAGCGGCCGGGACCTGGGATCGGGCCGGCCGGGAGAGGCACCCCGAGGTCTTGGGCCGGAAACGGGTGACGGCCCGGTTCCGTGACCGGCTCGCCGAGGATGCCTGCAACCGGCCTTTCTCTGATGTGGCGGCGGAGGAGAGGGTGTCCTGGCAGCGGGCGGCCGGAGGCTTGTGAGGCCGCCGCCAGTCGTCACGACCCGTTCACGGACCCGCCGCCCAAGGTGTTGTCGATCGACGAGTCGCCCTTTCCGGTCTCAGAGTCGCATGTCGCACCGTCGGCTCCTGAGCAGCGTCGGGTCTTGGCGCCGGCCGAGGGCCGCAGCCGGGACTTAGCTCAACGGGTCCTGAGCCTGATCCCGCAGGCCCCGGCGGGAGGGAATCGAGACGGTGGTCGCGACATGTTCTGGCCGTCCCGCAGAAGCCGTGGCCGCTTCTCCTGCCCCACGCACAGGTCGCCCGGCCGACAAGCCCCCTCGTCATCGCTTCCGGCGGCGCCGCCGCTCAGAGAGTCAAGATCAGGCAGGCCGCAAAGGTCACGGTCGTCGGCCGGGACGGGGGCCTCGCCCGTCAACACACCCCCCAGGTTCAACCCCGGGGGTGTGGCGGACCCTTGTGGGCTTCATGGGTAGACGGCACGACCTCTCCTCGTCCCAACGGGCCCGCCTCGACAAGCTCCTAGTGGTGTGTCGCACAAATAGCGAAGCTGTATCTCCGAGGTCAGCGTGTCATCTGGCAAGGAGACAGACGCAGTCGCACCCATAGGAGCGGCGAGGCTTGACGACGCAGCCAGGGGCGCATCTGGGCCGGAGAGACCGCTTGAGGATTTGAGCGACGGACCACTAGCCCGTCAACTGCGAGGTGGGTGCGGCCTGGCGGCTCAAGGAGGCCTTCGCCGACATATCCGACTCGGCCGGCCGGGCCGATGCGGGCCGCCGGTTCGACGACTGGATGCGCCGCGTGGAAGGGGCCCGGGCTCCTGCGAGCTCGCGGCCACAGCCCGGGTCGTCGACTCGGGAGCGGGTCCTCAACTACTTCGACGACCGCTGGACCAACGCCGAGGGGATCACCAACAAGATCGGAGTCATGAAGCGACGCGGCTACGGCCACCGACGCGCCGACAGGTATCGTCACAGGGCACAACACCTCCCGGTCCCGGCCCGGGCGCCGTCGATCGCGCAGGACCCCGAATCTGTCCCGGTCCCCAGATACGTTGACAGGCATGGTGGAATCGAAGTCACATAGGTCGGGAGAGCAGTCCGTCGACGACATCGTCGACGACATTGCAGGCGACGACGCGGGTGCCCGCGCGAATCTGTCCCGGTCCCCAGATACGTTGGCGGGTATGGCGAAATCGAAGTCACATCGGTCGGGAGAGCAGTCCGTCGACGACATCGTCGACGACATTGCAGGCGACGACGCGGGTGCCCGCGCGAATCTGTCCCGGTCCCCAGATACGTTGACAGGTATGGCGAAATCGAAGTCACATCGGTCGGGAGAGCAGTCCGTCGACGACATCGTCGACGACATTGCAGGCGACGACGCGGGTGCCCGCGCGAATCTGTCATGGGGTCCAGATACGTTGGCGAGCATGGAGAAATCGGAGTCACATCGGTCGGGAGAGCTGTCCCGCGACGACATCGTTGACGACATGGCTGGCGATGAGGCGGAAACCCACGCGAATCTGTCAGAGGGTCCAGATACGTTGGCGGGTATGGCGAAATCGAAGTCACATCAGCCGGGCGAGCTGTCCGTCGACGACATCGTCGGCGACGAGGCGGACGCCCGCGCGAATCTGTCGTGGGGTCCCGATACGTTGGCGGGTATGGCGAAATCGAAGTCACATCCGGCGGGCGAGCTGTCCCAGGGCGAGGCGACAACCCGCTCCGAGCCGGACGGTCGGCAGGTCCTTCCTGAGGGCTTGGGCGAGATGGCCCCGGGCGCGGCGCTGGCCGCGGCCCTGGAGACGGTGGACCTGGGCCGGTTGAACGGCCACGACCTGGTCACCGTCCTCCGCGCCGGGCAACGTCAAGTCTCCCACTACCAAGCCGTGGTCTACGCCGCGATGGCCGAGACCGCCCACGCCGCCTCCGCCGACACAACCGAACGCAGCTCCCTGCCCAACGAGCGCGCCGCCGACGAGATCGCCGCCGCCCTCGGCTACACCCGCCGCAAAGCCTGCAACGAGCTGAACACGGCCCTCAGACTGAGAGACGACCTCCCCGAAGTCGCCGCCGCTCTGGAGTCGGGGAACATCGACGGTCACAAGGCCCAGGTCATCTCCGACGGGACCGCCGCCCTCAGGCTCAGCGCCGCTCGGGGAGTCGCCGGCAAGATCCTCTACTCGGCGGGTCGTCTCACCGTCGGGCAGATCGGCGCCCGGCTACGTCGCCTCTGCATCCTGGAAGACCCGGGCCACGCCCAAGCCCGATACGAACAGTCACTGGAACGCCGCCGGGTCGTGGCCCGCCCCACCGCGGACGGGACGACCCACCTGCACATATCCGACTGCGCCCCTCACCTGGCTCAAGCCGCCACGGACCGGGTCAACAGGATCGCCCGTAGCCTCAAGACCAGGCACGAGTCCCGAAGCGTCGACCAGCTCCGCGCCGACGTCGCCTTGGACCTGCTCACAGGCCGCCGCATCGACTCCGACGAAGACGGAGGCGGCGGGTCGGTCAACCTCCACGTCGACCTCACCACTCTGGCTCGGCTCGACGACCACCCGGGAGAGCTCTCCGGCTACGGGCCGGTCGTCTCAGACATCGCCCGCCAAGTCGCCGAGGAACAGCAGGAGAAGAGCGGATGGAACGCGGTGGTCTCAGACCCGGAGACCGGCGAGCCGCTCCACGTCGTGTCCGTGAGGAGGAGGCCCACGACAAGGCAGCAGAAGATGATCCGAGCCCTGCACCCGGTCTGTGTCTTCCCGGGGTGTCGCATGCCCGCAGTGGACTGCGACCTCGACCACTGCGTCGACTACGCCTTCGGCGGCCCCACCACGGTGGGGAACCACGCCCCGCTCTGCCGTCATCATCACCTGTCGAAGCATCAAGACGGATGGCGGTATGCGAAGACGGGCAGGGTGGCCGTGGATTGGGTCAGCCCGTTCGGGCACACCTACCGGATCGGGGCAGGCCTTGCCGGGGAACGCTGGACAGGGGGGAGAGACCCGCCCTGACGCCTCGGCGAAAGGGGGGAGAGGAGAACATGAGCCACACCGCCCGGCCGCTGGCGGCCCGGGAGCCACGGCCCGGGAGCCACGGCCCGGGGGCCACGGCCCGATCACAGGCGCCGCGACGCGCATTGGAGCGCACCGCGGTTTGACAACTGAATAATGAACAGCGGAAACGACGGCAGCGGACAGGCGGCCGCGGTCGATGGCACAATCGGCCCGTGGAACTCTCTGACGCCCTCTCCCGGCGCCGGATGGTGCGGAGCTACGCGTCCGATCCCGTCGACGAGGCGTCGTTGCGGCGAATCGCCGCGGCGGCGCTCCGGGCGCCCTCGGCCGGGGACAGCCAAGCGATCGGGGTGGTCGTGGTGACCGACCCGGCCGCCCGACGCGACATCGCTCGCTTGGCGGGCGAGGACGAGTATGTGTCCAGGGGCTTCGACCCCTGGATCTCAAGGGCCCCCGCCCACATCGTCATCTCCGTCAGCGAGCGGATCTACCGGGACCGGTACTCCAAGCCCGACAAGTCGAGCGCGGGCGGCGGCCCCGCCGACTGGCCCGTCCCCTACTGGTGGGTGGACGCGGGTGCGGCGATGATGGCCGTGCTCCTCGCCGCTGTCGACGAGGGTCTCGCCGCTGGGTTCCTGGGGGCCCACTCGACCCCCGGCCTGGCCGACCTGCTCGGGCTGGATGAGCACCGGGCGCCGATCGGCGTGATCACCGTCGGGCGGCCCGCCGATGAGCCGCGGCCGGCGCGGCCAGGGCGGACGAGCCATCCGAAGAGGGCCTTCGAGATCACCTCCCCGTCGAACGACCGAATCCGGCGCCTCGTCGGCCTGAGAGACCGCAGGCGCCGCGAAAGCGAGGGTGTGTTCCTCGTCGAAGGCCTTCGCCTCATCAAGAGGGCCGTCCGCTCCGGGCTCGAGCCGGTGGAGCTGTACACCGACCTCTCAGTCGACGTGAGCGAGTTCGGCGACGCGGTCACCGTGGCGCCTAAGGCGATGGACCGGGCTTCCTACAGGCATACTTCGCAAGGTGTGATCGCCGTCTTCGAGCAGTTCCCCCTCGACATCGGCCGCCTCGATCCCGGCGGGCTGGTGCTGGCTGCCGAGGCGGTCGAGAAACCCGGCAACCTGGGGGCGATGCTCCGCACCGCCGACGCGGTCGGGGCCGCCGCCATGGTGGCCGTGGGCGCCGTCGACCCCTTCAACCCCAACGTGATCCGGGCGTCCACCGGCGCCCTGTTCAGCGTCCCCGTCGCCGTCTGCGACCTGGAGGCCTTCGTCGACTGGCTCGGGGCCGTCCCCCTGGTCGCGACCGCGCCCGACGCGCCCCTCCCCTACTGGGACCACGACTTCGCCTTGCCGGCGGCGATCATGGTCGGCGCCGAGGACGCCGGTCTGAGCGAGGCCGCCCGGGCGGCTGCCTCGGCCGTCGTCTCCATACCGATGAAAGGCCTCGCCGACTCCCTCAACGCATCGGTCAGCCTGGCGTTGCCCGCATACGAGGCCATTCGCCGCCAACGGCGATAGTTGACATCGAACACATGTTCGACATAACCTGTAGTGGGCAGTGGACACCTTCCAGCCCAGCTTCGACGACCTGTCGGCGCCGCTCTTCGACGTCACCTTCTGCGTCCTCGACCTTGAGACCACCGGCGTGTCCGCGGCCGACTGCGCCATAACCGAGATCGGCGCCGTCAAACACCGGGGAGGCGAGCTTCTCGGCTCGTTCCAGACCCTCGTCGACCCCGGCCTCCCGATACCGCCGTCGATAACGATCATGACCGGCCTCACCCAAACGATGGTGACTGGCGCCCCCGCCATCGAGAGCGCCCTCCCCGCCTTCCTCGAGTTCATCGGCGACGCGGTGATCGTGGGGCACAACGTGCGCTTCGACCTGTCGTTCCTCAACGCGGCGGGCGCCAGGCTGGGCTACAGCAGCCTCCACAACAAGTCGGTTGACACCGCCGCCCTCGCCCGGCGCATCATCCGGCCCGAGGTGCGAGATCTCCGGCTCGCCACCCTCGCCGCCCACTTCCGAAGCCCGGTGGCGCCGAACCACCGCGCCCTCGAAGACGCCCGGGCGACGGCGCACGTCCTCCACGGCCTCCTCGAGCGGGCCGGGTCCCTGGGCGTCACCAACCTCGACGACCTCCTGCAACTCCCCACAGCCCGCGGGGCCGCCCACTACTCCAAGATCCGCCTCACCGACGACCTCCCCCGGTCCGCGGGCGTCTACATCTTCAAGGACTCCGCCGACACACCCATCTACGTCGGCAAGGCGGCCAACCTGAGGACCCGCGTCCGCCAGTACTTCTACGGCGACAAGAGACGGTCGATCACCGACATGATGAAGGAGCTTCACTCCATCGAGATCCGGCGATGCGACACGGTGATCGAGGCCGAGATCGCCGAGATCCGCCTGATCCACGCCTTCCGCCCCCGCTACAACCGCCGTTCCCGACCGCCCAAGTCGTCTCACTTCGTCAAGCTGACCGACGAGCGATACCCCCGGCTCTCCGTTGTGCGCACCGTCAGGGACAACGGCCTCGCCTACCTGGGCCCGTTCCGCAGCAAACGGGCCGCCGACCTCGTGGTGACGGCGATCTGGGACGCCGTCCCGATCCGGCGGTGCCGGGCGAGGCCGCCCAAACAGGCCAAGTCGCAGACGGGCAAGTGCGCCTCGGCGCAGCTCGGGGTCGCCCGGTGCCCGTGTGACGGGGCCCTCGACGAGACGGCCTACCGACGGGTGGTCGATCTCCTGGTGACCGCCATCGACCAGGCTCCCGCCCTCGTCCTCGACCCGCTGGCGAACCGCATGATGCGGTTGTCCGAGCAACGCCGCTACGAGGAGGCGGCCCAGGTGCGCGACCGTCACGACGCTCTCGCCCGAGCAATTGAGAGTCGCCGGGCGTGGCGCGCCCTCACCGCGGCGGGAACACTCGAGGCCGAGGCCCGGGACGGCGCCCGCCTCGTGGTGGACCGCGGCAGGCTGGTCGAGACGAAGGCCCCTCCCGGCCCGGTCGCCCCCTCGCCCATGGCGCCACCCGACGTCCAAGCGGCCGAGGAGGCGAACCTCCTGTGGAGGTGGCTCACCACCGCGCCGGCCCGGCTCCTCGAGTCCTCCGGGAACCTGTCGCTGCCCGCCCGGCCCGTCGTCAGGCTGGCGGCCGGCCGCTCGGCGGGCCGGTCGCCGTCTCTCGCCCCGAGTTGAGTGCCCGGCGCTCAGGCGTGAGACTCCGGGCAGTGGGCCTTGTGGCGAGACTCGGGGCCGTGGGTGTGTCCCTCGGAGGCAAACCGGTCTTGCGCGACGTCGACTTCGCCCTCGAGCCGGGCGACGTCGTGGGCGTCTCCGGCCCCAACGGCGCAGGCAAGACCACACTCCTGCGCACCCTCGCCACTCTCATCCGCCCCGGTTCCGGGGACGGCGAGATCCTCGGCGCCGACATCAACTCCGACGCCGTGTTCAAGATACGGCGATCAATCGGGATGATCGGGCACCGACCCGCCCTCGTCCCCGAGTTGACCCTCAGGGAGAACCTCGTGCACATGGCCCGGCTCGCCGGGGCCGCCGACGATCGAGTCGACCCGGCGCTGGACGCCGTCGGGCTGGGCGACGTAGGCCATCGCCCCGCGCTGGCCGGCTCCTTCGGGATGCAGCGCCGCGTGGAGGTGGCGCATCTCCTACTGACCAGGCCGGCGCTCGTCCTGCTCGACGAGGCCGCCGCGGGACTCGACGCGGAGGCGACGGACCTGATCGACGCCCTGACCGAGCGGGCCGCAGGCGACGGCGGCGGCGTGGTCATGGTCTCCCACGACCGCTCCCGACTCGAGGCGGCATGTCGGCGGACCCTGACCTTGACGGGCGGGCGCCTTGAGGCGGCGGCTTGAGTTTCTGGGCGCAAACGATGGAGATCGCCAGAGTCGACCTCCGCGTGGAGCGGCGACTCGGCGACACCCTCCGCATCACACTCCCGTTCGCCGTCGTCGCGCTGATCGTGTTCCCCTTGGCCCTCGGCGGCCGTCCCACCCTCATCAGCCGGATCGGCCCCGCCGTGTTCTGGGCCCTCGGCACCCTCTTCGGCATGCAGGTCGCTTTGCGCGCGTCCGCTACCGACACCGCGGAGCGCCGCGACCTCCACGCCCTCCTCGGAGTTGACCCGGCGGCCCGATTCGCCGGGAGGGCGATCTCCGGCGCCGTCCTGATGACGGCCCTGCTGGCGGCCCTCTTCCCGGCTATGGCCCTGCTCTACGGGCCGGACCTCCCCAAGGGCGCCTGGCCGGCCACCCTCGTCGCCTCGGCCCTGTTCTCCGTCGGCCTGGCCGAGCTGGGAACACTCGCCGGAGAGGTGACGGCCGGGTTGCGCAACCGAGCGCCGCTCGCCTCGTTGATCGTCGCCCCTATGTGCCTGCCCCTCGTCATCGGGGCCTCCCAAACCCTCGAGGCGCTGGCCCGCGGCGCCGGTATCCTCCCTTGGACGCTCCTGATGCTGGCGACCGTCCTCGCCCTCGCGGTCGCCGGGGTGGGGCTGGCGCGACCTCTTGAGGAAGCCACGCGATGACTCCGACGCGAACGTTGTCCGGCCTTGCGGCCGCCGCCATGGCGGTCGGGCTCTACTTCGCTCTGACCGCCCCGCCCGACGCTCTCCAAGGCGAGTACAGCCGCATCATCAACGTCCACGTCCCGTCGAGCTGGCTGGCGTTCCTGGCCTTCGGGGCGACCTCGCTCGGCTCGCTCATGTGGCTGTGGAAGAAGAAGCCCCGTTGGGATCGCCTCGCCGCCTCCTCGGCCGAGATCGGGGTGCTGTTCACCGCGATAAGCCTCATCACCGGGATGATCTGGGGGGCCGCCGTCTGGGGAACACCCTGGGACTGGGGCGACGTGCGGCTCACCACGACGGCGGTGATGTTCTTCGTGTACCTCGGGTACCTGGCGCTGCGCTCTGCGATCGACGACCCCGAGACCCGGGCCCGGCGCTCGGCCGCGCTTGGCGCCGTCGCCTTCGTCCAGGTCCCTCTCGTCTACTTCTCCGTGAACCTCTTCCGCACGCTCCACCAAACCCAGTCGGTGAGGCCCGACGGCTCGACGATGCCCGACGAGATGATCACCGCGATGCTGATCAACGTCGCCGCCTTCACCATCCTCTACGCGGCCCTGTTGGCGACGCGGATGAAACTCGCCCGGGTGGAGGAGACGGCCCGGGCCCCGGACGAGCTTGCGGGCGACGCCGTCAAGGCGCCAAAGCTGAGCGAGATCCGAGATGTCTGAGACGGCGACGGTGGTCGGCGCTTTCCTTCTGTCCTATGGGCTGATACTCGGCTACGTCGCCCGCGTCCACCTCCGAAACCGCAAGGCCGGGAGCTGAAGGTGGCGCATCGCCGCTTCGTCCTCCTCGGCGCGGTCGGGGTGACGGCCCTCGTGGTCGCCCTCACCGCGCTCGGCCTCGGCGACAACCTCACCTACTACCTGTACCCGACGGAAGCCGTCGACAACAAAGACGACTTCGCCGGCAGGCGATTTCGCCTCGCCGGGACCGTGGTCGAAGGCACGCTGACCGAGGAGGGAGGCAAACTCTCGTTCAACGTCACCGACGGCGGGACCGACGTGCCGGTCGTCCTCACAGGCTCTCCCCCGCCGCTCTTCGGCGAGACGGCGCCCGTTGTCCTCGACGGCGCCTGGGAGGGCGAGGTGTTCGCCGCCGACAGCGCCTTGGTCCGCCACGACGAGAACTACCGGATCCCCGAAGAGGGGAACTACGGTTCCGGGGGCTGATGCTCGCCATCCTGGGCGCCGCGGGCTTGGCGACCGCCCTGCTCGGCGCCGTCCTCCTCACCTTGCGTGGGATCTCGGCGGCCCGCACGGGCCGGGCGCTCAACCTCACGGGCCCCACCCGCCTCCTCTTGGCCGGGTCGGGCGCGGCGATGGCGGCCTTGGAGATAGCCCTCCTCACCGACGACTTCAGCTTGGCGTACGTCGCCAATCACCACTCCTCGCTCACGCCGTTCCCATTCGACGCGGCCACCGCCTGGGCCGCTCTGGAGGGGTCGATCCTCCTGTGGGGCCTGGTCCTGGCGATCTTCACATGGTTGATGTCCAAGCGATACGCCGCGGCGCCCGACCGGCTCGGCGCCGCGTCGCTCGCCGTGATGGGAGGCGTGGCCGTCTTCTTCGTCGGGCTGATGCTCACCGCGGCCAACCCGCTCGAGGTGTGCGTTGAGGCCGCCCGGAGCGGCTGCCTCGCCTCAAGCTCATGGCCTTTCGCCGCCCCGGACGCCCCGGTCGACGGCCCCGGGCCGAACCCCCTGCTCCAGAACAACGCGCTCATGGCCGTCCACCCCCCGATGCTCTACCTTGGCTACGTCGGCCTCACGGTCCCTTTCGCCCACGCCATCGGGGCGCTTGCGTTGGCGCTCCCGGGCCGGGAGTGGCTCGAGCGCAGCAGGCGGTCGACGCTGCTCGCCTGGTCGTTCCTCACACTCGGGATCGCGCTCGGCGGCTGGTGGGCCTACGAGGTGCTGGGATGGGGCGGCTACTGGGCCTGGGACCCGGTTGAGAACGCTTCGCTCCTCCCGTGGCTGGCGGCCACCGCCTTCCTCCACTCGGCGACGGTGCAACGGCGGCGCAACATGCTTCAGGCATGGAACTTCGTCCTCGTCATCAGCGCCTTCTCGCTGACGATCCTCGGCACGTTCCTGACCCGGTCGGGCACGATCAACTCGGTGCACTCCTTCACACAGTCGGCCATAGGCCCGGCCCTCCTGGCCTTCCTCGGGTTCGTGGTCGTCGGCGCCTTCACCCTGTTCTCGGTCAGGGCCGACCTCGTCGCCTCGGCCCCCCGGGCCCGCTCCTTCGCGTCGAGGGAGGGCGCCCTCATCGCAAACAACCTCCTGTTGTCGGTCTACGCGATAGCGGTCCTCGCCGGGACCCTCTACCCCCTCGTCCTTGAGGCGATCACCGGCGACCGGGTCGGCGTGGGCGAGCCGTACTTCAACCGCGTCGCCGTCCCCCTCTCCTTCGCCCTCCTGCTGGCGACGGGGCTCGGGCCGGCGGCCCCCTGGGGCGGCGCCGCGCCGGGACTCATCTGGAGGAGGACGCGTATGCCGCTCCTCGTCGCGGGCGCGGCCGGGCTGGCGACCGCCGCCGCGGTCAGCAGGGTCGGCTGGGTCGTGTTGGCCGTCGCCCTCGGCGGATTTACCGTCGCATCCGCCGTCGGCCGGCTCGGCGAGTTGACGGCCGCCAGGGCCGCCAAGCTCGGCGTGGCGCGTCGTGAGGCGGCGCGTCGGCTCATCAAGGGGGACACCCCCTTCTGGGCGGGCCAGGTGAGCCATATCGGCGTGGCTCTCATTGCCGTTGGGGTCGCCTTCTCAGCGAACCTCGGGAAGCACGCCGAAGCCGAGATGGCCCCCGGGGACTCCATTGAGTTCGCCGGCTACACGATCTCCTACGAGGCGCCGTTTCAGCGACGCCACCCCAACCGGCTGACCCGGGGCGCCCGGCTCAGCGTGCGGCGCGACGGCGGGCCCGCGGCGACGATGACGCCCGCAGCCAACCACTTCGGGGACGACCCGACGGGGATCAGCACCCCCGACATCCTCCACCGCCCGACCGGCGACCTCTACATCACGCTCCTCAAGCTGGACTCGACCGCCGCCACCGTCGCGTTCGACACCTCCCCGCTCATCGGCGCCGTGTGGCTCGGCGGGTTGGTCGTCGCCGGAGGCGGTCTCTGGGCGACGGCGGGGCGCCGCAAGGAGCGGGCCGCGGCCCGACGGGGCGCCGATGTCTGAGCGGGCCCGCAACGCGGCCTTCGCCGTCGGCGCCGCCCTGACGATCTCGTTGACCGCGGCCCTGGTGGCCCTCTCCCCCGGCGAATCCGACCGCGTCGCCGCCATCGGCGCCCAGATCAAGTGCCCGGTCTGCGAGGGCGAGTCAATAGCCGACTCTCCCGCCGAGATGGCCCGCGACATGATGGGCCTCGTCGAGGAGCGAGTGGCTGCGGGCCTCTCCGACCAAGAGATTGTCGACGAGCTGCTCGCCTCCTACAGCGGGGCGCTGCATCTCGACCCGCCCGCCCGCGGCGCCGCCCTCGTCCTTCGGCTCATCCCCGTCCTCGCTTTCGTCGCCGGCGCCGGTGTCATCGCGTGGTGGCGCCGTCACCCGGGCCCCGTCGACGCGGCCGCGGCGAACGGACAGGGCGGCAAGCGCCGCATGTTGATCGGAGGGCTCATATTCGCGGCCGGCGCCGTCATCGCGGCGAGCGCGTTCGCCGCCGGCGACGACCCGCCCGCGGCACCTCAGGACGTGTCCGAGGTCTCCAACCAGACGCTGGAGGCCGTGATAGCGGAGAACCTCGACGATCCGCGGGTCAACGGCATGCGGCTCGCCCTCGCCGAGCGTTACGTCGAGGCGGGCGACCACCGGTCCGCCTTCCCCCACTACTTGGCAGTGGCGAAGTCGCCGGGCGCCGCTCCCGAGGAGGCGGTCGCGGCGCTCACCCGTCTCGCCCAGATGGCGTGGGAGAGCGACGAGACCTCCACCGCCCTCGGGCTGGCCGATGAGGCCCTTCGCATCCAACCCGGGTCGATCGCCGCCCTGCTCCTCAAAGCGAAGGCGCTCTGGTGCGGCGAAGGCGACGGCGAGGCGGCCGCCGCCCTCTTGGAGCGGGCGCTGGGGAACGACGGGCTCGACCCGGTGGCCCGGGCGGCCGCCGAGGCCGATCTCCAGGCCATCGGAAGCGGGGAGGCTTGCGAGTGAGAACGACATGGCTGAAGTGGGCGGGCCTGGGCGTCGCCGCGGCGACGGTCGTTTTGGCGGTCGTCCTCGCCTCGCGATTCGGGGCCGACTCCCTCCCGGTGGCCTCGCCGTTGATCGGCCGGCCTGCGCCCGAGCTGGATCTCGACACCCTCGAGGGCGCCGACGCGGCCAGCCTGTCAGACCTCAAAGGCGACATCGTGGTGGTCAACTTCTTCGCCTCGTGGTGCGCGCAGTGCAGGGCGGAGCACGCCGCATTCGTCGCCGTGTCGGAGGCTTTCGCCGACGCCGGAGTCTCGTTCGTCCGGGTCGGATACCAGGAGAGCCCGGCAGAGTCTCTGTCCTATCTCGAGACCGCCGGGCCGCGGGGCCGGGTCGCCTACCTGGCGGACCCGGGCAGCCGAGCCGCCATCGCCTACGGGGTGTTCGGCGTCCCCGAGACCTTCTTCATCGACCCCGACGGCGTGGTGGTCGCCAAGATCGTCGGCGAGGCAGGAGCCATGACCCTGGGCTCGACGATCGACGCGATCAGGAGGGGCGAAGCGCCGGGGCAGACCGTCACCGGCGACACCGCCCGGTCGCCCGGAGGCTGAGCAACCCGATCACCCGTTGATCACCTCGACGGACACATCCTCGAACGTCACCGCGTCGAGGGCGGCGGGGCCTGCCCCATGCAGGTGGACGTCGAAGAACCCGAGCAGGTAGTTGTCGATAACGGACATGACCCGACCCGCCGGTATCGGCCCCTTGAGGCCGAGGCGGGCAGCGATGGGCGAGAGGAGGGGGGCCGCCGTGAAGTCGTTGTGACCCGCTCCCTCGACTCCCAGCCAGTAGGTCGTCGCCTCGCTCCTCTCCGCTATCCCGCGGAGCAGGGCGTCGTTGTCGGTCCCGCGCCGGTCGTCGGACCGCATGTGCAGGGCGGGTTTGGAGGCCGTCAAGCCGATCGTCGAATCGCGGAGAGGCGCCACCCACGGGTCCATGCCCAGGACGGCGCCGCAACGCGGGTCCTCGAGGCAGACTTTGACCGCCGCCCCGCCGCCGGCCCCGTGCCCGAACAGCCCCGTGCGCGTCAGGTCGGCCTTCTCGGCGACCGGCCCGAACGGCCCCGCCCCGCCCCGCTCCAGCGCGTCGAGAACGGTGACAAGGTCGGCGGCGAAGGTCTCCAGCAGGACGCGCTCCGCCTCGTCGCGGTCCTCCTCGGGAACCGTGCCCTCCTCGGGCAGAGCGGCCGGGTCGAGCATCACGACCTCGCCGTCGGGGAGCCGCGTGGCCGCGGCGGCATGGGTGTGGTCGACCGCGATCACGATGTACCCGTTGGACGCCAGCGTCTCGACCTGGTTGATCCCGATCGCCCTGAACCCGCCCCACCCGTGGCTGTAGACGACGACGGGGAACGGCCCCTCGGCCGGGGCGAGGGAGGCGAGCCCGTTGGAGCGCGTGTGGCGGGTGTGATTGAGGAACCAGCTCGGCAGGCCGAGCCTCCTAGCCGTCGCCGGGGCCACGACGTCCCAGTCCTCGCTCCAAGGCGCAGCCTCCCGCTCGCTCTCCGGCTTCGCCGGGTACCACGCCTGCGCCATCAGCCGCCTCGAGGCGCCGGGGAAAGCCCCGTAAGCCTCGGGCCGGTCCCCGTCGACCAACTCGACGGTCGTCGTGCCGATGGTCTCCGGGCCGGAGGGGACGGGAAGCTCAGGGACGGGGAAGATCACAGGCGCCGCCGCGGCGGCGCCCAAGCCGATCAGGCCGAACAGGCCGCGCGCCACCCGATGCGACCACTCGACGCTCCTGTCGATGAAGAAGACGTCCCCGACCGCGAGACCCGCCGCCGCCAAGTGGATCGGCGCCATCTGCCACCTGAGGCCCTCAACCTGGAGCTGCAAGCCCGCCGCCAGCGCCAACAGCGCCGCGAGCACCCCCCTGCGCGGCCTGACCCCGAACACGGCCGGCCAGAGCACGGCGGCGACCGTGACGAACAGAAGGACGAATTCGAGGTTTCTCAAGTCCCCGCGAGGTCGGGAGGCGCCATCAGTGGATGCCTCTCAGGTGAAGTACCGGCCGGCGCCGGTGATGCGCGTGCCTTGGTGGAACACCATCTCCCACCGGCCCTCCCGCATCACCCACACCGACGATCGCCGAGCCTCGCGGCCGGCCCCGCCGACGGACCTGTAAGTGACCAGGGCGGCGCCCGGCGACAGGGGCCGGATCTCGAAGTCCTTCATCGCCACCTCCGCGCTCGACTCGCTTGTCATCATGTCGATCAGCATCGCCTTGTGATACACGCGCCCCGAGCTGCCGAACTCGACGAACTCGTCGGCCAAGAGGAGGTCGAGGCGAGAGGGGTCGCCCCTCACCGACGGGTCGAGGATCTCCGTCTCAAGGGCGCGGAGCTCATCGAACCAAGGGTGGTTGGTCTCGCCGGTGTCGCTCGAGTCTGTCACGTCTCCGCTCCTCCGAGTGAGCAGTCTACAACGGGCCCGGGCCCGCCGCCGGTCGGGCGGGCGGCCGCGGGCGAGATCGCCGCTCCGGCGGTATCATCGGAGGCCGTGCCGAAGAAGACGCTCTACTTCGCCTACACCTCGCTCCTCGACCCCGACCGCATCGCCGAGGTCGCCCCCGACGCCGAGTTCCTCGTCGCCGCCTACCACCCGGAGACAAAGCTCTCCTTCGCCCGGCTCGAGTCGGGCGGCGACGCGGCGACGCTCACCCGCGAGCAGGGGAGCACCGTGTGGGGCGGCGTGTTCGAGATCCCGGGAAGCCGGGTCGAGGCCCTTGTCGCCGCCGAGAAGCGGGAAGGGCGGTCGCCCGGCTTCGACGAGAGGGCCGTCGACCGCGAAGGGGGTAAACACGACTGCCTGACGTTCATCGCCGCGGGCGGCGACGGGGCCGAACGCAAGCCCCCGGCGACCGAGCTCGCCGCGATGATCAGGGGCGCCCGCCACTGGGGCCTCCCGGCCGGTTGGGTCATGGGCCTCGAGGACCTGGGGGAGGACGCGCCGCTCCTATGAAGCCGCCGGGGCCTGCTCGTCTCCGGAGAACAAACGGTGGAGCCACCAAGCGACGACGGCGCCGATGATGGGGGCGTAGATGTACACCCAGAGCTCGCCGAAGCTGCCGCCGGAGACAACGGCCGGGCCGAAGGAGCGGGCCGGGTTCACCGACGCGCCGGACAACGGGATGCCGGCCAAGTGGATCCCCGTCAAGGTGAGGGCGATGGCGGCGGGGGCGTGAGAGGCGCCTCTCTTGACCACCGACAGGACCGTCCAGACGAAGACCGCGGTGAGGACCACCTCGACGATGATCGCGGTCCTCAGGCCCGGGTACGTGGTGACCGTCAGGCCGAGAGCCTCCCGGCTGTCGGCGGCGAGCCACACGACCAGAGAGGCGACGGACGCCCCGGCGAACTGACCGACCCAGTAGCCGATGGCGTCGCTCAGCGAAAGCTCTCCCTCGAGCAGGAAAGCCAGGGTGACCGCTGGGTTGAAGTGCGCCCCCGATACATGCCCGACCACCCAGATCCCGGCCAGCAACGCCAGCCCGAAGGCCAGGGCGATAGCGACGATCTGCGCCGGCCCGCCGGCCCCGCCGACCGCCAGGATCCCCATCGATCCCAACCCGACCAGGATGAAAGTGCCCAAAAACTCCGCCAGGTACTTGTTGATCACCATCTTCTTTGCTCCTTCTCTTCGCGGTAGCCGGGGCGCCGGCTCGGCGCCCGAGCGCCACCCTACCGCGCTGGCCGCGCCCGCGTCGGTCAAATCGGGCCCGGCCTCGCCGTCTGCCAACATCGCCGCGTGCTCGCCTCCCTCAACATCGGGGCGGTCCTCGCCGGGACGGCCGTCGCCGGGTTGACCGCGAGCGCCCTCGGGTTGGGGCTGGGCGCTGCGCTCACCGCCGTCGGAGTCGAAGGCGGCGCGGGGATCGGGCTTGTGTCCGGGGCCGGCGCCGGGTTGGTCGCGGGCGGCTGGGTCGCCGGGTCGAGGGCCGCGCACTCGGAGCGGTTCCACGGCGCCGTCACCGGGCTGGTGGTCGCCTTCCTCGTGGTCGTGATCGCCCGTCTCGGGGGCAGCGCTGCCTCGACCGCCGTCGTGGCGTGGATGGCCGCCCTCGGCGCGGCGCTCGCAGGATTCTCCGGGTGGCTGGCGGGCCGCAGGAAGCGATCAGGCGACTAAGGTCAGATCAGCGAGCCCGCCGGGCGGTCGCTGTCGGCCATCGGCCGGCAGAGGAAAGTCCGGACTCCGCAGGGCATGGTGCTGGATAACGTCCAGGCGGGGCGACCCGACGGACAGCGCAGCAGAGAGCAGACCGCCGATGGCGAGCCGGCGCGTGGCGCCGGCGAGCACAGGCAAGGGTGAAACGGTGGTATAAGAGGCCACCAGCGTCGCAGGCGACTGCGGCGGCTAGGCAAGCCCCACCCGGAGCAAGGCCAAGCAGGGGCGCCGACGGCCCGTCGATCAAGTCCCGGGTAGGCCGCGCGAGCGCGCCGGCGACGGCGCGCCCAGATGGATGACCGTCCTCGACAGAATCCGGCTTACAGGCGGGCTCGCCCCGCAACTCGCCGGGCGCGACTTTCGTTCTCGCGACGGGGCGAGTAGTTTCGGCGCGGCGATGCGACTGGGATACCCACACCGATCCGAGCGATTCGGGGCCGTCCGCATTCACGGCCTCCAGCAAGTGGTCGAGTTGGACTCCGGGGCGAGGGACGACGCCGACCCCGCGGCCGAGCCCGACGGCGCCGTCCAGTACGTGTCGTCTCAAGACCTCTCCGACATGGAGAAGCGCATGGCGATCGTGGTGCCGTGCAAAGACGAGAAGCGAAAAGTGATCGACGGGGTGCTCTCGGGCATCCCGCACAACTGCCTGATCATCCTCGTCTCCAACTCGGCGCGCGAGCCGGTCGACCGGTTCGAGATGGAGCGGCGCACGGTCGACGACTTCTGTCGCCTCGCCGAGAGATCGGCCGTCGTGGCGCACCAGCGCGACCCGGGCATCGCCGAGGCGTTCAAGGCGACGGGCTTCACCGACATATTGGACGACGACGGCCTGGTCCGAAACGGCAAGGGCGAGGGCATGATGGTCGGGATGATGCTGGCCTCCCTCGCGGGGCGCGACCACGTCGGCTACATCGACGCCGACAACTTCGTCCCCGGCGCCGTCCACGAGTACGTCAAGGCGTACGGGTCGGGCCTGCACCTCGCCGAGAGCCCGTTCTCGATGGTCCGCATCTCGTGGATGTCGAAGCCCAAGATCCAGGACGGCAGGCTGCGCTTCAACCGGTGGGGGCGGACCTCGCAGATCACCAACGAGTTCCTCAACCTGCTGCTCGCCGAGTACTCCGGGTTCGGGACCGACATCATCGTCACCGGCAACGCCGGGGAGCACGCGATGAGCCTCGCCCTGGGGATGAGGATGCAGATGGCGAGCGGGTTCGCCGTCGAGCCCCACCAGTACATCGACCTGTTCGAGCAGTTCAGCGGGATCCTGCCGTCGGGCGGCGACGACGTGCTGAAGGCCGGCGTCGACATCCTCCAGATCGAGACCCGCAACCCCCACTTCCACGAGGACAAAGGCGCCGACCATGTCCAAGAGATGCGCCTCAACGCGTTGAACGTGCTCTTCCACAGCCCCGTTTGCCTGGAGCAGGTCCAGAAGGACATCAAGAGGTTCCTGCGTGAGCAGAAGGTGATAGGCAAGGGAGAGGCCCCACCCCGGGAGCGCATCTACCCCGCCTTGGCGACCATCGACCAGCCGGTGTTCCTGTCGGCCCTCGAGGAGCACGGCCGGTCCTTCCAACAGATACGCAGGAGGCGCCTCGCCGGGATCGTCGAGGAGGCGCCGATCACGCCGGAGGCGGCGGAGGCGGAGTCCCCGGCGGACGCGGCGGCCCCCGAGAACGGCTGACACCCCCCTGTTCACTGATGCTCTGGATTCGGTATGCCGAAATGTGCGCACTGAGAAACCGTCGTCGCAGGCCCACATGTTGAGAACGGCCCGCAAGGTCCTGTTCACCGACTTGGACGGGACGCTCATCGATCACGACACCTACCTGCCCGGCCCCGCCGAGGCTTCTCTGCGGGACCTGACCGATCGCGGCGTGTTGGTCTTCTTCTGCTCGGCCAAAACCCTCGCCGAGCAGGAGGCGCTGGCCGAGAGGCTGGGGCAGCGAGTCGGCTACATAACCGAGAACGGCGCCCTGGCGGTCCTTCCCGGGGGCGGGGGGGCGCGCAGGTTCGGCGCGGCCTACGACCATGTGCGCGAGGCCGTCGCCGCCGCCGCGGCCGAGAGCGGGGTGGAGACGACCGGCTACGGCGACATGACGCCCGACCAGATAGCGGAGGCCACCGGCCTCGACATCGGCCAAGCCGCCCTGGCCGGGGAGCGTTGCTGCACGGAGACGCTGACCGACCTGAGCGACGCGGGCGCGGAGCGGCTGGGCGAGGCCTTGGCGAGGCGCGGCCTGAGGCTCCAACGGGGGGCCCGGTTCTGGACGGTCCAGGGCGATCACGACAAGGGGACCGCCGTCGATTGGGTCGTCGCCCGGCTCACCTCCGACTCGGGGCGCCCCATCACCTACGCCGTCGGCGACGGGCCCAACGACGCCGCCATGCTCCGCCGGGTCGAGCACCCGATGTTGGTGCAGGGCCGGAGGGGCGAATGGGGCCGGCTGGGCGTCGCGGGCCTGCGCCTCATGGACGGCCCCGGCCCCCTCGGATGGGTCAAGGCGGCCAAAGCCGTGCTTGACGACGACGAGTAGCTAGCGTTCTCGCCTTATGAGCAGCATGGTCGTCTTCCCTTTCAAGACCGAACGCCCCGAAGTGGCGCTTCGGAACATCCAGACAGCGGCGGAGCACGGCGCTGTCGACGAGGTCGTGTGCGTCGGCTACGAGAAGGAGTCGACATACCACGCCATCGCCGAGGCGGCGCCCGCCATGAGCGACCGGGCCGACACCAAGATCAGCCTCATCCTCCAGGAGCGCATCGGGACGAAGCGCCCCGGGAAGGGCGACGGCATGAACACCGGGCTCGACTACTTCGTCAAGTCGAGCTACGACCGCATCCACTTCTACGACGCGGACATCACGAGCTTCAACGCCCGGTGGATCACCAAGGCGGAGCGGGGGGCCGACCTGGGCTACGACCTGGTGCGCCACTACTTCCCCCGGTCGGCGACCGACGCCATGGTCACATGGATGATCACGAGGACCGGGTTCGCCACCTTGTTCCCCCGCAGCGAGCTGCCGTGGATCGAGCAACCCCTGGGAGGCGAGCTGCTCCTGAGCAGGCGAGCGGCCGAGAGGCTGGCCGCCGACCCGAGCGTCCGGGCCCAGAGCGACTGGGGCATCGACACCCTGCTCACCTTCAGCTCCGTGAGGCACGGCATGTCGATGTTCGAGGTCTACGTGTCCGACGGGAAGGCCCACGCCCTCTACGGCCAACTGACCGACCTGAGGTCGATGCTGATCGAGTGTTTCCTCGCCCTCCGCGGCTTGACGGGGACGCCGCTCGACGCCGGCATCACCCACCATGTGGAGCCGCCCGACGTGGTCCCGGAGGCGATCGCCGAGAAGGTCGGCTACGACGTCGAGGGCACCATGCAGCTTCTCCCGGAGACGTGGACCGAGCGCCAAGACGAGCTGCTGAACCACTTCCCGACCCCGATCCGCGACGGCATGCTCGCCGTGCGCAAGTACATCTCGTTCCAGTTCATGGACGAGTGGGCCTGGTACGACGTGTACCAGATCCTCCTCGCGGAGTACGTCGAGGGCGACCCCGACTGGGAGGACCTGATCTTTCGCCTGTGGATGGTGCGGGTCTTGGCTTACACCAACCGAGTGGCGTTGCGCGGGTACGGGTACGCCCAACGTTTCCTGCGCGGGATGGTCTACCGCTACCTCTACAGGTCGGCCACCGGCATGGCCCTGACCGACGGGGTCTGAGGCCGGGCGGGCCGTCGGGCTGCGCGCTACCTTTGCCCCATGTGCGGCCGTTTCGCCGTGACCGGCGACCTCGACTTCTACGCCGACTACTTCGACGTCGGCCAGGTCGCGGCCGAGCCTCTGCGGCGAAGCTGGAACGTCGCTCCCACCGACCGTGTCTATGTGGTGGCCGAGCGGGAGGGCGAGAGGACGCTGCAGACCATGAAGTGGGGCCTGGCGCCGGACTGGGCTAAAGACTCCAAGGACATCCACATCAACGCCCGCTCCGAGACGGTCGCCTCGGGCCCGGTGTTCCGAGACTCGTTCGCCCGCCGCCGCTGCCTGATCCCCGCCGACGGCTTCTACGAGTGGGGGCCCGCTGAGAAGGGCCGCACGCCCCACTGGGTGTATCGGGCGGACGGGCGGCCCATGGCCCTCGCCGGCGTCTGGGCCGCTCGCAAGGGCGCCGACGAGGAGGAGTGGCGGAGGGGCTGCTCGGTCATCACCGCACCCGCCGACGGGGTCGTCGCCCGGATCCACGACCGTATGCCGGTGACCCTCCCACCCGAGGCGTGGGGCCCCTGGCTCGACCGTGCCCTGACGGGCGCCGAGGCGGCGCTGTCGCTGATCGGCGCCGACGACCCGGAGACGCTCATGGAGCACGCCGTGTCGAAGCGGGTCAACTCGGTGAGAAACGACGGGCCGGGGCTTCAAGACAGGGCCGAGCCGGAGACGCTCTTCTGAGCCGGGCCGCGCCCGGGCCGGGTCGGCGGGAAGGGCCGGTCAAGTTCGCCTACTTCTGCGGTCACGAGCAGTGGCACCCCGAGGAGCTGGTGGAGCACGCCGCCCTCGCCGAGCGGGCCGGGTTCGACATGGTGGTGGTCTCCGAGCACTTCCACCCCTGGGTGGACGACGCGTCCGCCGCCGGCTTCGCCTTCTCGACCCTCGGCGCCGTGGCGGCCTCCACCGAGAGGCTGGGTCTCGCCACCGGGGTGACCACCCCCCTCTTCCGATTCCATCCCGCCGTCGTCGCCCAGGCGGCCGCGACCATCGACCGGCTCTGCGACGGCCGGTTCACCCTCGGCGTGGGCTCGGGGGAGAACATCAACGAGGGGCCGCTCGGATACGAGTTCCCCAGGTACGCCGAGCGGAACGCGCGCATGGGCGAGGCGCTGCAGATCATGCGCCGCCTCCTCGACGGCGAGAAGCTGAGCTTCGACGGCGACTACTACTCAACCGACCGGGCGAAGCTCTACTCGCCTCCCCGGGGGCCGGTGCCGATCCTCATGGCGGCGGGTGGGCCCAAGTCCGCCGCCCTGGCGGGCGTGCGCGCCCAGGGCGTCGTCACCTCCGTGAAAGACCCGGCGGAGACCGTCGAGAAGGTGCTCAACCCGTTGCGGGCCGCCGCAAACGAGGCGGGGGCCCCCGAGCCGGTGGTGCTGGCCACGAGATGGTCGTTGCTCGCCGCCGACCGCGACGAGGCCTGGGAGGCGCTCCGCTCGTGGCGAGGGCTGAGGGCGCCGGGGCGTTTGCAGGCGGTCGACCCGCAGACCCTCAGGGAGAGGGCCGACGATCTGCCGCGAGACGAGGTGTTGGGCCGATACGCGATCGCGGCCTCGGCGGAGGAGATGGTCTCGATCTACCGGCCACTGGTGGAGACGCTGGGCGCCGACGTCGTCACCTTCCAGACGGCCTCGACGGACCAACCCGCCCTGATCGAGATGCTGGGCAGGGAAGTCCTCCCCGCCCTCAAGTCGGTTTCCTGACGCCCTGGAGGGCGATCGCTCAGCCGACCCGAGTGATCAACTCGATGAGCTGGATCAGGTGCTGACTCGCCTCGGGCGGGACACCGGAAGCGCCCGCCGCCGCGGTGAGCGAGGGAACGATTGCTTTCAACTCGTCGAGGATCAGCCTGGCGTCGTCGGTGTCGGTCACCAGGAGCCTCTCGACCGGGCCGATCATCCGGGCCGCCAACCCCGCTCCGAACGACGCGAAGAGATCGACGCGGTACCCGTCGACGTCGCGGACCAGCACTTCTCGCCTGCCTCCGGCCTCGGACATGATCACCACCGTGTGGAACTCCACACCCTGCTCATTGGCCGGAGGGCCGTCGGCGGTCGACACCTGGCCGACAAAAAAAGTCGACGACGCCTGGGCGAAGCCGGACCAGAAGTTGGCCGCCACCTCGGCGTCGCCGAGGCGAAGGGCCTCCGCCACCTCCTTGAACGTGGCCGACTCGGCGAGGGAGGCGAGTGCGGCGTGTTTGGGCACAGCCAGAGCGGCGGCGGCGGCGAAGTCCGGTGTGGCCAGATGCTCGACCAACTCGTCCACGGCTTGGAGCGGGCTCTCGGCGCCCGGGCCCAGCGTGGCGGCCGGCGGGGTCTCCTCCTCACCCCCGCATGCGACCGCCGCCAGAGCGAGGGCGACGACGACCCCGAGAGCCTTCAGCCGCATGGTCTGAGATCCTCCCCGTCGCGAAGAAGGCTCGTCTCGTCTCCCGGTGATTCAGCCCGGCCGCGAACCAGAGCCAGGTCAGGTAGCCGAGGCCGACGACCTCTCCCGCCCACAGCAGCGGGTCGACGAAGCCCGGCCGCCGGGGCACGGCCTGCGCCGCCTCCCCGATCTCCAAGCCGAAGAACGGCCAGAGGAACACCCGCTCGTCGACCCACATGGCGTCCAAGAGAAGGTGGAACAGCCAACCTACGCCGAGGGCCAACCAGGCGCGGCGGCGGCCGCGACGCGTGGCGAGCAGCACAACCGCCATGAAGGCGGCGGGAAGGGTGAGGGAGTGTGTCCAAAGCTCTCCGGCGAGATGACGATCGGCCGACGACAGTGCGCCGAGCGGCATGTCGATCAGATCGGGGAGGATGGCGCCCGCAAGCAGGAACCGGGCATCGGCGCCCGGGTCTCGGAAGAGCCGGCGAAACAGCCAGAGGCTCGCCCCGAGATGCCAGAACGCCGGTGCGGGACGGTCTCAGGCGACGATGATCCGGCGGCAATGGACACAACGGGGGAGGTCGGTCGCGAACGCCTCCCCCCGCTCCGCGGGCGAGAGGGCCATGTGACACCCGCCGCAGACTCCGTGGTCGTACGCCGCCACGGCGACGCCCTCCTTGGTTCGGCGGAGCTTGTCGTACAGCTCCATCAACTCGGCGTCGATGGGCGCCGCGGCCTCCGCCTTCCGCTCCTCCTTGCGGGCCACCTCGGCGTCGATCCTCTCCCACTGGCTCTTGATCGCCGCCTCCAACTCGGCTTTGCGCGCTGACGTCTCCTTGATCTCCGAGTTGAGCGCGGCGACGGCGGCGCGGGCCGGGTCGATCTCCTCCAGCATCGCCAAGACCCTCTCCTCCATGGCCTCCCGTTGACCGCCGAGGCTCTGGACCTCAAGCCTCATGTACTCGGTCTCCCGGGCGCTCATGCCCCCGGCGAAGAGCCTGGTCTCGTGCTCGCCCAGCTTGATCTCGAGCAGCTCAAGCTCCCCTTCCGCCTTGTCGAGCCTCAGCTCGATCTCCTTCAGCGACGACGAGGCCTCGGCCCGACGCGCCTCCAGGCCCTCGAGGCTCTCGTGGGCCGCCTTGTACTCCCCCAACTCGGCGAGGGAGCGCCGCCGCTCCAACAGACGGTCGATCTGCAGGTCGAGCTCTTGGACGTCGAGAAGGTCGGCGAGGCTGAGAATCTCCATGCCGTCCCGAGGGTAACGCGGCGGGCTCAGCCCCAGGCGCTCGGATCGAGCCCGGTCAGGTCGGCGACCGGGACGTCGCAACACTCGGTCACAAGCTGGAGCAACGCCGCGATCCCGGGCCGCTCAGTCTGGGTGTGCCCCGGGTCGACCACGGCGAGGCCTAGGTCGGCGGCCCGCACCATGCGGTGATGGGGCGCGTCACCGGTGACCAGGGCCTGGGCGACCCCGGCGGCGGGCTCGATGAGGCTCGCCCCCGAGCCCGGGACGACGGCGACGCGGTCGATGCGGGCGGCGCGATCTCCGGAGACCCTCAAGCCGGCGGCGCCGAAGAGGCCCGAGACCTGCGCCTCGAGGTCGGCGAGGGGGGCTGCAAAGCCCCCGACTCGGCCGATGTCGGGGCGGCCCTCGTCGGGGTCGCCTCCGAACGGCTCGACGTCGCTCAACCCGAGGGACGCAGCCAGGGCGTCGGCGGCCCCGCCGGGGGCGGCGTCGAAGTCGGTGTGGGCGACGAGGAGGTTGACGCCGAGGCGTATGAGCCGGTACGCCCGGGCCTCGGCGGACCGGCCCGCCAACACCCTGTTGACGGGAGCGAACAGGAGAGGGTGATAGGCGACGAGGAGGTCGACGGGACTCGACTCGAGCGCGCCCACCACGTCTTCGGTCACTTCGTGGCAGACGGCGACGCCGGACACCGGGGCTTCCCGGTCTCCGAGCTGCAGGCCGACCGGGTCCCATGCCGCGGCCTTCTCCGGCCGGGTCCTCCGGCCGACGGCGTCGACCACATCTTGGACGACGGTCACGGCGCTGATCTAGGGGCGGGGACGCGGGCCCGGGCCGGGGCCCGGCGGGCGGGCCGGCTCAGTAGATCTGGTCCACGAAGGTCTGCTCCTGGAAGGGGGGCCGCACATAATGGAGCTCCTCCATGTCGGGCAGCTCGACGGGGTCGGGGGTGAGGTCCCCGTACTCGAACCGGGAAAGGATGTGGCTGATGCAGTTGAGGCGGGCCCGTTTCTTCTCGTCGGAGGGCACGACGAACCAGGGCGCCTGCTTGATGTCGGTGTACTGGAAGGTGGTGTCCTTGGCCATCGAGTAGCGGACGTACTGACGGTGCTCCTCGATGTCCATCTCTGAGAGCTTCCACCGTTTCAGCGGCTCGCGGTTGCGCGACTCGAACCGCCTCCGCTGCTCCTCGTAGCTGACGGAGAACCAGTACTTGAGGACTCTGATCCCGGAGCGGACCAGCATCCGCTCGAACTCGGGGCAGGAGCGCAGGAACTCCTGATACTCGCTCTCGGTGCAGAACCCCATGACCCACTCGACGTTGGAGCGGTTGTACCAACTGCGGTCGAACAGGACGATCTCGCCCGAGGCGGGGAGGTGGGCGACGTAACGCTGGAAGTACCACTGGGTCTGCTCTCGCTCCGTGGGTTTCGGCAGGGCGGCGACCCGCACGATGCGGGAGCTGGTGCGCTCGGTGATTCGCTTGATCACGCCGCCCTTGCCCGCCGTGCCCCTGCCCTCGAAGATGATGGCGACGCGCTCCCCCGTCTTCTGGATCCAGTACTGGAGCTTGACGAACTCCTCTTGGAGGCGGGCCAGCTCGCCCGCGTAGAAGTCTTTCTTGAGCCGTCCCTTGCGGTTGTAGTTCTCCGGCCCTGCGGGCGTCGAGTAGGCGACGATCTCGTCGGCGCCCTCGGGCAGGGCGGGGCGATCCGGGTCGATCAGCTCCGCGGATGTGGTCACGCTCTTTGGCTTCGCGGCTGTGGTCATGCTGTCAGTGTAGCCCCCCTCGCCCGTCTTCGCACCCCCGACGGGCATTGCGCGGGCGACCCCGGGTCGAATCGGCGTCAGCCCGCGTCTCGAAGCTGTCGGATGATGACTTCGGAAGGGGGCGAGTCGGGATCTGGGACAATCGCCCCTCGCGCTGCTTCGAACCCGAGGAGCTCGGGGGTGGGGACCATCTCGATCGACATGACCTGACGAACGCTCACGGGCCGGTCAGTCCGCGGATCTCTCGTGACCAGCCCGGTCACGTCGGCCAACCGGCCCCAGGCGTTGCGAAGCTCCTCCTCCGCCCCGGGCTGGATGTAACACGAGACAGCGCGGTCCCAGAGACGTCCCCGCCGATCCGGATAGTCACAGAGTGGTCCATCACATCACCGAGGCTACACCGGGCCGGGGACAGAAACGAGCACCCGGACAAGCCCCGGCGCTCACCGCGACCCGGCTCGCCTGTGGGCGTTGACGGGCTCGAACCGCCGACCTCTCGGCTCGCACCACCAAGGGATCGAACAATCTCCGCCCCACGCCGTCCGTCTCGCCCGCGGAGAGAACCGCGTCTTGCGGCCACGCCTACATTCAGGTTTCCGCTGCGCGCAGACCGCCAGAACCCGATTGCTAGAAGAGCGGGGGTTGACCGATCGTCGGCTCTTCGACCCGGACACCCGCTATCGAGGCCCACAGGTCTCGCGTCTCCTCGCGTTCGTATGTGAGAAGCACAGGGGACTCCAGTTGAACGGTCGTTGCCAGGTGAATCGCGTCCATGGGTTCGATGCGCCTCCCACGGGACCTCGCCTCCCGGACCAAGTCCCGCGCCTTACGCATGATCCCGATCGACGGGATGGCGAGCTCGACGGGACCGTCGCTGATCCAGAGATCATCGATCACGGCGAGCGATCGCCGGTCCAAGGTATCTTCCTCTGACTTCACTGTGCCATACGCCACCTCGACAATCACCCCCGTCGATGCCATCAGGCGACGCTTCCCATCCCTGGCCTCCCGAAGGATCCGGCCGACGACGGACGCACGGCCCGACTCATCAAGGACGTATGCGAGAAAAACGATCGAGTCGACATGCTGAGCGTCAACCGGCATCTCGAAGCTGTCGGATGAGGACTTCGGAAGGGGGCGAGTCGGGATCTGGGACAATCGCCCCTCGCGCGGCCTCGAGCCAGCCGGGCTTGGGAGCGGGGACAATCTTGATCGACGTGACCTGACGTATGCTCACGGGCCGATCAGACCGCAGATCTGTCGTGACCAGCCCGGTCACGTCGACCAACCGGCCCCAGGCGTTGCGAAGCTCCTCCTCCGCCGCGGGCTGGATGTAGCACGAGACGGCGCGGTCCCACAACTGGTCGTAGAGGGTGAAGCGGAGGCCTCGCCTCCGGCTCAGAGTCTCGATCCGCCCGCGCACCGTGCCGTACGCCGCCGGGATCTCAAAAGGAGGCCCAAGAGACTCGAGCGACTCGATGGCCCCTGTGAAGGTCACCTCATCGTCGAGGGTCTCGAAGGTGATGTCTGCTTCCGGGGTCGCCTTCTCGGCGAGGCGCCTCATCAGCACCTGAGTCGCGTTCTGCGGGTCGGCGCGGCCGGCGCTCAGCTCCTGGGCGCACCTCAGGTACTTCTTGGGCAGTTGGCCCACATGCCGCTCGGCCTCCTCGGACTCGACGACCGGGGCGGCCGTGAGAACTGCGCTCGAGTAGTTGAGGTCGGCCATCTCCCATCGCACCGGCAGGCCGTACTCGTCGGCCAGCGACTTGAGAACCTTCGCCCAGAGGGAAGCCCTGTCGGCGAAGTTCGCAACGGAGACTTCCCCGCCGATCCGGATAGTCACAGAGTGGTCCATCACGTCACAGAGGCTACACCGGGCCGGGGACAGAAACGGGCACCCGGGCAACCCCAGCGCTCACCGCGACCCGCCTCGCCTGTGGGCGTTGACGGGCTCGAACCGCCGACCTCTGCCTTGTAAGGGCAGCGCTCTAGCCAACTGAGCTAAACGCCCCGCCGCCGAACTCTACGGGTCTCAGGGGCCCTATCCGCCGGGCATCACACGATTCGGCCCGGGACGGCCCGCGCTTGAGCTGCCGCCTCGACGCTCGCCCCGCCGCGCCCGGCCTCGACTCACCCACGCGGGATAGGTCTCCGTGCCTACCCAGAGAGGGGCGCGGCGCCGTCGATAGAGACACCCGAAGGAGAGACCACGACAAAGACGGCGCCGATGCGCCGGGAAAAAGGACAGGTAGACCATGGACAAGAGAGCAACGGTGCGAGACGGCAGCGACGAGGCCGTCCGTCAGTACCTCGAGGGGATAGGCGAGTTCAGCCTGCTGACGGCGGAGGAGGAGGTCCGCCTGGCGAAGTCGATCGACACCGGTCGCAAGGCTGGCTTGGCGCTGGAGACCGAGAGAGACCAAGCGAAGCGAGCCGAGCTCCGCAAGCTCGTGAGAGACGGCCAGGAGGCCCGGCAAGTCTTCATCCGTTCCAACCTTCGCCTGGTGGTGTCCATCGCCAAACGCTACGGCCACGCCAACCTGCCGTTCCTCGACCTCGTCCAGGAGGGAAACCTGGGCCTCATCCGCGCCGTCGAGAAGTTCGACTACCGCAAGGGCTTCAAGTTCTCCACATACGCCACATGGTGGATCAGGCAGACGATCACCCGGGCCATCGCCGACAAGAGCCGCACCATCAGGGTCCCGCTCCACATGATGGACACCATCAACCGGGTGCGCATGGCCGAGGCCAACTTGACGAAGCGCCTGGGGCGGAAGCCCACCGACGACGAGATCTCCCGGGAGTCGGGGTTCACGGTGACGAAGATCCAGAGGTCGCGCGAGGTCGCTCCCGAGCCGGTCTCCATCTTCGAGCGGGTCGGCGACGACGACTCCACCATCGGCGACTTCATCGAAGACGTCGACGCCGAGACGCCGTTCGAGTTGATCGCCTCCAGGCTCAACGTCGAGAACCTGAAATCCGTGTTGGAGCTTCTCAATGAGCGTGAGCGCGCGGTCATCGAGATGAGATACGGCCTCGGCGACACCGAACCCGTCACCATCGACGACTTGGCGCGGCGCTTGAAGGTCACGAGGGAGCGCGTTCGCCAGATCGAGGCCAGGGCGTTGGCGAAGATGCGCCATCCCTCCGCGGCCGGGGGACTCCGGGAGCTGGCCGCCTCCTGACGAGGCCTCGGCTGGAGGCCGGGCGGGGGCCGTCGAGGGCGGCCCCCGCGGCGCGCCGCACTCCCCCGGCGCCGGGGGCCGTTAGGTTCCACCCGTGCTCAGATTCGCCTTCAAACTCCTGTGGGCGGCCGCCCTCGCCGCTCTCGCCGCGGCGATCGCCGCCAAACGCCTGCTCAAACCGCACGCCGAGCCCGAGACCGAGGAGATCGACCTGGTCTCCGTCCTCGGGTGCGCGGAGCTGACATCTGTGGCCGACCCTCTCCACGGGGGCGGCGCACTCGCAGTCCTCGGCCGGGCCCGTCTCGACTTTCGAGCCGCCCAACCCGCCCCCACGGGCATAAGGCTCAACCTCGCCGTCGTGATGGGCGAGGTCGACTTGGTCGTCCCGGACCGATGGCGGCTCCGCCTCGCCGAGGACCTCAAGCTCATCGCCAGCTCGGTGGAGGACGGCGCCGGGGAGACGAAGGACGAGGACGCCCCCGTCGTGACCGTCACGGGCCTCATCGCCTTCGGCCGCCTCAGCGTCGCTGCGGAGACCCCCGGCTGACGGCGCCGGCGGCCCGTCGCCTTGACAGTGGGCCGGGTCGAGGCGGTCCTCCGCTTGCGCGCCCGTTTCTCAATGCACACATTTCGGGATGCCGAATCCAGAGCACTCAAGAACCAGAGTCAGACGATGCGGCGCTTGCCGGCCCAGCGAGCCAGCTCGTGGCGGCTGGAGAGCTGGAGCTTGCGCAACACCGACGAGACGTGGGTCTCGACCGTCTTGATGGAGATCCCCAGCTTCCGGCCGACCTGCTTGTAGGCGAAGCCCCGGGCGATGAGCCGCAACACGTCCTTCTCTCGGGCCGTCAACTGGTCCAACTCCGGGTCCTCGTCGCTGGGGATCGCCCCGGCGAACGCGTCCAAGACGAAACCGGCGAGGCGCGGCGAGAACACCGCGTCCCCGACATGGACCCGCCGGACGGCGTCGGCGAGGTCGGGCGGCTCGATGGTCTTCGTCACATAGCCGCGCGCCCCGGCCCGGATCATGGCGATCACGTCCTCGGCCGAGTCGGAGACCGAGAGGGCGAGGAACTTGACGTCAGGGTTGGTCGCAGCCACGGCTTCGATGACGGCGACGCCTCCCCCGTCGGGCATGTGCACATCGACCAGGGCGACGTCGGGGCGTAGCCCCCTGATCTCGGCGATGGCCGTGTCGACGTCGTCCGCGGCGCCCACGATCCGGAACTCCTCCGACAACTCGGCCTTGACCCCGGAGAGGAACAGCCGGTGGTCGTCCACCAGGTAGACCTTGACGCTCATCCCGCCGCCAGCGGCAAACTCATCGCCACCTCGGTGCCCTCGCCGGGCTCGCTTGCGATGTCGACCTCGCCGCCCGCCTTCTCCAGCCGCGACCTGATCGAACGGGCGATCCCCCTGCCCTCGGAGGCGGCGGCGGCGGGGTTGAACCCGCTCCCCTGGTCGGTGACGTACACGGCCAGCCTCCCCTCCTCGGCCTCGAAGTAGAGGGACATCCGCTCGGCCCCCGAGTGCTTCGCCGCGTTGACCATCGCCTCCGTCGCCGCGCCGACCAGTGCGGCCGAGGCCTCGTCGACGGGGTGATCCCCGACCGTCACCACGTCGACGGGGATCTGATGATCGGACTCGACCTTCAACGCCGCGTTCCTCAGAGCCGCCGAGACAAGATCGGCCCCGGCCGTCGGAGCGTGCCCGTAGAGCCAGTCGCGCAGCTCCGCCTCCTGACGGCGGGCGAGGATGGCCATCCGGGACGGGTCGTCGGACCGCTGGATGAGAGCCAGAGTCTGAAGCACGGAGTCGTGGAGATGGGCGGCCACCTCCGCCCGCTCCTCCTGGCGAATCCGCTCCTGCCGCTCGGCGCCGAGGTCGGCGGCCACCCGGCGCACCCACGGCCCGAAAGCCACCAGGGCGCCCAGGCCCGTGAGGGCGACGGCGATCAACACGTCGCTGAACCTGGAAACACGGCCGAAAGATGCGAAGAACATCGAGGCGCCGCCGACAAGAAGCAACGACCCGACGATCATCCGAGCGAGGCTGGGGCGGCCGATGGTGGGGTCCATGAGCGCGGCCAGGGGGCCGGGGCGGGACCGGTCGGTGAGGGCGGCGGTCCCGAACGCGAGGGCGCCGGCCGTCAGGACGAGGCCCGCGCTCGGCCACAACCCGACGGCGCCGAGGAGGAGGAGCAGGCCCAGGAAGGCGAGGCCGAGGCCGAGCCCCCGGCCGGGGTCGACCTGCTCTACTTCGCGGTCCTCGACCCGGTCGAAGGACACGAGCCAGAGACCGACATAGAGGAAGGCGCCCAACCCCCAGACGGTGAGGAGCGTGATGAAGGCGGCGCGGACGTAGGCGTCGGGAACCCGAAGCGAGTCGGCCAGCCCGCCGGCCGCGCCGGCGAGCATGCGACCCGTCTTCCGACGCGTGTGCTCGATGGTCCACTTCACAGGCACACTCAGATGATGCCTTCCGCGACGGGTTCGCTCAATCGGGGATTCCCCTGACCCGCCTCAGGGGGGCGTCAGGGTCGTCCCCGATTCACAACCGGCGCCGGACGTGGCCTAATCGGGGCATGGAACACTCAAACCAAACCACAGCGGCGCAGCCCCAAGCGCAGGCGCCCGCCGACCTGACCCGCCCTCTTGAGGGCCGAGTCGTCGCGGGCGTCTCGCGGGGCCTCGCCGACCATCTCGACATCCCGGTCTGGCTGCCGAGGGTCGTTTTCATCGTCACCGCCCTGATGGGCGGTCTCGGTGTCGCCCTGTACGCGGCCGGCTGGGCGTTGATCAGATCCGAGGACGCGCACCGGTCGCCGGCGGCGGGCCTCTTCTCCGGAGCGGGCAGCGCCCGGTCGTGGGTCGGGATCATCCTGATCTTCGTCGCCGCGTTGGTCCTCCTGAGCGGCCTCAGCTTCTTCAACGCTGAGTTCGCCTGGGCCGGGGCGCTCCTCATCGTCGGCATACTGCTCTACACCGGGCACCTCAGCTTCGGCCGAGGCACCGGCGACGCGCAGGCGACGGCGAAAGCGGCCCAGGCGGCTTCGGCGACGGCGCCGCAGGCAGGCGAAGAGTCGGAGCAGCCCGCCGACGGGGACGACGCGGCCAACAAGGACGACGGTGGCGACGGGGACGACGCCGGCGGCTCAGCCGCCTCGGCGCCGCCTGCGGCCGCCGTCTCAGGCGGCGGGACTCCGCCGCCGCCGCCGCCCCCGCCTGCCCCGTCAGGCGGC
>Ga0209788_1000058_pt1 | contig 31987 bp, 24 predicted proteins | sample WorMetLIZISLAND1_2_FD_187415 | JGI IMG/M metagenome (GOLD analysis project Ga0209788, IMG submission 187415) | Marine gutless worms symbiont microbial communities from Max Planck institute for Marine Microbiology, Germany - Olavius clavatus LIZARD... ...
TGACGACGCAGCCAGGGGCGCACCTGGGCCGGAGAGACCGCTTAAGGATTTGAGCGACGCACCACTAGGCCGGGCGTGGCCATGGTCCAGGCACCACGCCAACACCCCGCCCGACGACACCGGCTTCTTGGTCGACATGTTGAACGAGAACGCCCCCCACCCGTCGGCCGACGTCCAGCCCGCCACGGTGCCGCCCTTAGCCGCCGCCAACGTCCGACGCTTCGACAACGTCCTCACCGCCTCAGGGACGACCACAGCATCGGCCTCAACCAAAGGTTCGGGCCTCAACACCACAGGCGCAGACGGCACAGCCTCCGTCGCGGGCGCAGGCGCCGGGTCGGGTTCTGGAGCAGCCTCGCCCTCGGGCGCAGGATCCTGCTCCGGCCCAGGGACAGGATCCGGCTCGGGCGCAAGCGCCGGGTCGGGTTCCGCCACGACCTCAGGCTCAGGCGCCGGGTCGGGCGCAGGATCCGGCTCCGGCATGGGCGCGACCTCGGGCTCCGGTTCGGGCGCGGGCGCAGGCGCCGGGTCGGGCTCCGAAGCGGCCTCCCCATCAGGCGCAGGCTCAGGGACAGGATCCGGCTCCGGTGCAGGCTCCGTCTCGGGCGCAGGCTCAGGCTCCGGTTCCGGCGTGGGCACGACCTCGGGCTCCGGGTCGGGCGCGGGCTCCGGCGCAGGCTCCGGCACTGGCGCCGTCTCCGGCTCGGGCACGGCCTCAGGCGCGGCCTCGGGCTCCGGTTCGGGCTCAGACTCGGGCGCTGCTGGGGTTTGATCGTTGATCGGCGATTCGGCTGTGTACGCCGCGGTGGGGATGGCCGTCAGCAGAGCCAGCCCGGTCAACATAGCTGCGGCCGACCGCCGCATCGTCCCGCGCAGGTGGGGACTCATTCTCCCGTCCAATCCTTCGACCAGCCGGCGAACGTCGCCGCGACATGACCGTCGACGGCCTTCTTCACCCTCTCGGAGACGGCGCCTGCCCCGCCGACCACAACCACGGGCCTGGCCTGGAGCCGTCTCAGCTCGTCGGCGACGACCTTCGGCATCGACCCCCTCCGGGTCAGCAGCAGATGCCCGTTGGCCGCCGCGGCCGCCGGGCCGGCGGCCAACGCGTCCGGGTAGTCCTCGCCGGTCGCGACGTACATGACGTCGTAGCCGAGGTTAGACGCCACTTGGCCGACGACGTCCGCTGCGGTCTCGTACCGGTCCGCTCCGCTCGCTCCCGCCGCCCCGGCCAAACTGCCTCTTGCCGCGTACCCGATATACCAATACGTCGTCGGGGACACGGCCCCGTCCCCGCCGACCACGACCGGCCACTCCGACCGGAGCCGCTTCAACTCGGCTTCGGTCGAAGCGGGCAACGCGTCTTTCCTCGTGAGCAGCACCGGGCCGCCCCGTTTCGCCGCCGCCGCCCCGGCCGCCAGCGCGTCGGGGAAGTCCTCCCCGGTGGCGACATACAACGCGGCGACCCCCGGGTCGAAGAACGCGGCCGACACCCGAGCCGCGGTCTCATACCTGTCCGCGCCGGCCACCCGCCGGATCGTCGCCGAATACCGCCGCAACGCCGCCTCGACGGCGGGCGACACCACGTCGGGGCCGCCGACCACCACGATCATGCCCGGCTTCAGCCGGGTCAACTCCCGGACCGTCGCCTCCGGCAACTCGGCTTTCTCCGTCAGCAGCACCGGGCCGCCCAGCTTCGCCGCCGCCGGCCCCGCGGCCAACGCGTCGGGGTAGTCCTCGCCCGTCGCCAGGAACACCGCTTTCACACCCGGGTCGAACACCCGCTCCGACAGGCGAGCGGTGGTCTCGTAACGGTCGCGGCCCGACACCCGGGCCGCCACCCGGGGGACCGGCGGCCATTCGGCGAGCACGGTCTCGTCGAGGATACACGCCTCCGGCCCCACGTCGATGAAGTCGCCGGAGATGAACAACGCCGAGCCGGCCTTGTCGGGGACGACGCCCCACCCCATGCCGCAATGGTCGGGGCGGAGCACCCATCGCCGGTGCGGAGGCGACCTCAGAAGACTTTCGAAAGTCACGTCGCATGGGCCATCGGCACCCGGTGCCGAGATCACCGAAGCCTGATGGTGGCCGTCGACGCCGCTCGCCCTCAGCCGGGCCGAGTTGTCGGCGACGGCTTGAGCCTCTTCGGACTCGACGGTCCCCAGCCCCTGCTCGGCCCGCGCCCACACGGTGAGCTGTTTCAGCCGGTCCCGGCAGGACTCCACCGTCTGCTCGATGGCGGCCGCCTGAACGGGCCCGGCGGTCGTCGCGGCGATCGCGGCGGCCGCCACAAGGGCCGCCCCAAGTCTGATCCCGCTTCTGGCGCTCACGCTTCGCTCACCTTACGCAACGGCGTCGCCGGCTGTCGTCTCGTCGACGCAGGAGTCGGGGCGGGCGGCTCGTCGAACGGCCCGCACAACACGACGTCGAGGTCGCCGCCCTCCAACACGCCGGTGATGGTCGCATTGTCCTCGACCGGCTGATGTTTGTGCATGACTTGGCCGTTCTCTCGGTTGACTGCCTCAGCGGTTGTCCGCGGCTTCGGCCTCCACTGTAGCGTTCCCGCCGCTTCGCCGCGTGCGTGCGTCGCGCCTTTCTCGTCGTGGCGTTCCAACACCGCGACGAACGTGTGCCAGACGGCCCGGTCCTCGACCCCCGGGCTCGGGGTGAACGTCAACCGGGTCGTCCCGTCGCGGGTCACCCGCACCCGTTTCGACTCGACCCGCTTCCCCGCCGTGCACGACGAGGCCCCCGGCTTCGAGTCGAACGGCCCGTACATGCCCACATCCACCGACGCTCCGCCCAACACGGCTTTCACCGTCACCTTCTCGGTCACCGTCTCGCCCTCGTGCGCCACCCGCCCCCGCCCAGCGGTCTCCGCCACAGTCGACACCTGGGGCGGGGGCCTCCACTCGAACGTCTCCAACGCCTCCCCGCAGGCCGTCGTAGCGTCGAGGCCGTTGTCCCCGTCGTAGGAAGCGACGAACGTGTACCAGACGGCCCGGCCCTCGACCCCCGGGCTCGGGGTGAACGCCAACCGGGTCGTCCCGTCGCGGGTCACCCGCACCCGTTTCGACTCGACCCGCTTCCCCGCCGTGCACGACGAGGCCCCCGGCTTCGAGTCGAACGGCCCGTACAACGTGGCCGTCAAGCTGCCGTCCTCCCCGTGGTCCCTCACCGTGGCCGCCTCCGTCACCGACTCGCCCTCATGCGCCACCCGAGTGCCCGTCTTCGTGGTGACCTCCGTCGACACCGACGGCGGCGACACTCGGACCCTGAACATCTCCGCCGACTCGCCGCAGGCGTGAGTAGCGGTCGCCGAGTCCGACCTCCGGGTGAAGCTCGCCCTGAACACGTACCACGCCTCCACCCCCCAAGAGTTGGGCGGGGCCCGCACCGTGAACCGCTGCCGCCCGTCCCCCGACACCGACCGGCGCCACGTCCGGCCCGCCTTCAGGTTGCCCGTCGTGCACGACCCCGAGCCCGGCCTCGACCGGAACGGCCCGTAGAGCCTCACGGTCAACGACCCTCCCGCCCCCGCGTCGGTCAACGTGACCGTCTCCGTCACCGTCTCCCCCGGCGACACCCTGCCCGGCGACGCCGACGTCGACAATGTCGGGTCCGGCAGCCGGACCCTCTGCATTCCCGAGACGGACAACGGTTTCGTGTCGGCGAGGATCAGCCTCTGCGAGAACCCCGTCGCCGCCGGGTTGAACCGCGGGTCCCTCGCCACCAACGCCCACCCCTCCGGCGCCGACAGGCCCACGCTCAACGTCAAATCCGCCTTCTTCAGCATCGTCCCGGACACGGTGAAGTATCCGTTGGCGTCCGTCGTCCCCGTCCTCGGCGACGAGAACCTCACCGCCAGCGGCTTCGACGTCGTGTAGGTCGCGGTCACCGGGAAGCCGCCCATCCCGCCGCCGCGCCCGTTCACCAGCCGCACCCGCCACGAGAAACCATCCCCGATCGCGGCCAGCCGGACGGTCCACTCGCTCGACAACGCCGGGTCGCCCACCGCCGCGTTCGCCTTCGCCTCAGCCGCCATCCGCCTCGCCTCCGACAACACCCTCCTCGTGTCGTAGCTCCCCCACCCCGCGAACGACGCCGACGACAACGAAGCCAACCGGAACGGGCCGCGCGGGAACCGGGTCCCCGTCACGTCGTACACCGCCAGCATCACCGCCGCCGCGGCCTCCTGCTGAGCCTTCACCGTCCCCGCCGACAACGGGCCGCCCCACTTCGAGATGACATAACCCGCCCGGGCCAACTGCACTCCCGTGATGCTCCCCCCGCCGTTCGACCTCGCTGCCTCAGGGACAACCACAGCATCGGCCTCAACCGGAGGCGCAGGCTCCAACACCACAGGCGCAGACGGCACAGCCTCCGTCGCGGGCGCAGGCGCCGGGTCGGGTTCCGGAGCAGCCTCACCCTCGGGCGCAGGATCCTGCTCCGGCCCAGGGACAGGATCCGGCTCGGGCGCAAGCGCCGGGTCGGGTTCCGCCACGACCTCAGGCTCAGGCGCCGGGTCGGGCTCAGGATCCGGGTCGGGTTCCGAAGCGGCCTCCCCATCCGGCGCAGGCTCAGGGACAGGATCCGGCTCCGGTGCAGGCTCTGTCTCGGGCGCAGGCTCAGGCTCCGGTTCCGGCGTGGCCACGACCTCGGGCTCCGGGTCGGGCGCGGGCTCCGGCGCGGGCTCCGGCACTGGCGCCGTCTCCGGCTCGGGCACGGCCTCAGGCGCGGCCTCGGGCTCCGGTTCGGGCTCAGACTCGGGCGCTGCTGGGGTTTGACCCTTGATCGGCGATTCGGCTGTGTACGCCGCGGTGGGGATGGCCGTCAGCAGAGCCAACCCGGTCAACGTCGCCGCGGCCAACCGCCGTATCGTCCCGCGCAGGTGGGCGCTCATTCGCTCACCCAATCCTTCGACCAGCCGGCGAACGTCGCCGCGACATGACCGTCGACGGCCTTCTTCACCCTCTCGGAGACGGCGCCTGCCCCGCCGACCACAACCACGGGCCTGGCCTGGAGCCGTCTCAGCTCGTCGGCGACGACCTTCGGCATCGACCCCCTCCGGGTCAGCAGCAGATGCCCGTTGGCCGCCGCGGCCGCCGGGCCGGCGGCCAACGCGTCCGGGTAGTCCTCGCCGGTCGCGACGTACATGACGTCGTAGCCGAGGTTAGACGCCACTTGGCCGACGACGTCCGCTGCGGTCTCGTACCGGTCCGCTCCGCTCGCTCCCGCCGCCCCGGCCAAACTGCCTCTTGCCGCGTACCCGATATACCAATACGTCGTCGGGGACACGGCCCCGTCCCCGCCGACCACGACCGGCCACTCCGACCGGAGCCGCTTCAACTCGGCTTCGGTCGAGGCGGGCAACGCGTCTTTCCTCGTGAGCAGCACCGGGCCGCCCCGTTTCGCCGCCGCCGCCCCAGCGGCCAGCGCGTCGGGGAAGTCCTCCCCGGTGGCGACATACAACGCGGCGACCCCCGGGTCGAAGAACGCGGCCGACACCTGGGCTGCGGTCTCATACCTGTCCGCGCCGGCCACCCGCCGGATCGTCGCCGAATACCGCCGCAACGCCGCCTCGACGGCGGGCGACACGACGTCGGGCCCGCCGACCACCACGATCATGCCCGGCTTCAGCCGGGTCAACTCCGCTACCGTCGCCTCCGGCAACTCGGCCTTCTCCGTGAGCAGCACTGGGCCGCCCAGCTTCGCCGCCGCGGGTCCCGCCGCCAACGCGTCGGGGTAGTCCTCGCCCGTCGCCAGGAACACCGCTTTCACACCCGGGTCGAACACCCGCTCCGCCAAGCGAGCGGCGGTCTCGTAACGATCCCGGCCCGACACCCGGGCCGCCACCCGGCGAACCGGCGGCCATTCGGCGAGCACGGTCTCGTCGAGGATACACGCCTCCGGCCCCACGTCGATGAAGTCGCCGGAGACGAACAACGCCGAGCCGGCCTTGTCGGGGACGACACCCCACCCCATGCCGCAATGATCCGCGTCGAGAACCCATCCTCGGTGCGGAGGCGACCTCAGAAAACCCTCGAAAGTCACGTCGCATGGGCGATCGGCACCCGGTGCCGAGATCACCGAAGCCTGATGGTGCCCGTCCACTCCGCTCGCGTTGAGCCGGGCCGACTTGTCGGCGACGGCTTGCGCCTCAGCGGACTCCACGGTCCCCAAGCCCTGCTCGGCACGCGCCCAGACGGTGAGCTGCTTCAGCCGCTCCCGGCAGGCCTCCACCGTCTGCTCGATGGCGGCCGCCTCGACGGGCCCGGCGGTCGTCGCGGCGATAGCGGCGGCCGCCACAAGGGCCGCTGTCCCTATGCGAATCCTGCTTCTGGCGCTCACGCTTCGCTCACCTTACGCAACGGCGTCGCCGGCTGTCGTCTCGTCGACGCAGGAGTCGGGGCGGGCGGCTCGTCGAAAGACCAGCACAACACGACGTCGAGGTCGCCGCCCTCCAACACGCCGGTGATGGTCGCATTGTCCTCGACCGGCTGATGTTTGTGCATGACTTGGCCGTTCTCTCGGTTGACCGCCTGCGTGGCTGTCCGCGGCTTCGGCCTGCACTGTAGCGTTCCCGCCGCTTCGCCGCGTGCGTGCGTCGCGTTTTTCCCGTCGTGGCGTTCCAACACCGCGACGAACGTGTGCCAGACGGCCCGGCCCTGGATCCCCGGGCTCGGGGTGAACGCCAACCGGGTCGTCCCGTCGCGGGTCACCCGCACCCGTTTCGACTCGACCCGCTTCCCCGCCGTGCACGACCCCGGCCCCGGCCGGGTGCGGAACGGCCCGTACAACCTCACGGTCAACGACCCTCCCGCCCCGGCGTTGGTCAACGTGACCGTCTCCGTCACCGACTCGCCCTCATGCGCCACCCGTGTCCCCGTCTTCGTGGTGACCTCCGTCGACACCGACGGCGGCGACACTCGGACCCTGAACATCTCCGCCGACTCGCCGCAGGCGTGGGTAGCTGTCGCCGAGTCCGACGCCCGGGTGAAGCTCGCCCGGAACACGTACCACGCCTCCACCCCCCAAGAGTTGGGCGGGGCCCGCACCGTGAACCGCTGCCGCCCATCCCGCCGCCGCGGCCGCCCCAGCGGCCAGCGCGTCGGGGAAGTCCTCCCCGATGGCGACGTACAACGCGGCGACACCCGGGTCGAAGAACGCGGCCGACACCTGGGCTGCGGTCTCATACCTGTCCGCGCCGGCCACTCGCCTCACCGTCGCCGAATACCGCCGCAACGCCGCCTCCACGGCGGGCGACACCACGTCGGACCCGCCGACCACCACGATCATCTTCGGCTTCAGCCGGGTCAACTCCGCTACCGTCGCCTCCGGCAACTCGGCCCGCTTCGTCACCAGGACCGGGCCGCCCAGCTTCGCCGCCGCCGGCCCCGCCGCCAACGCGTAGTCCTCGCCCGGCGCCAAGAACACGGCTTTCACGCCGGGTTTGAACACCCGCTCCGCCAGGCGAGCGGCGGTCTCGTAGCGGTCTCTGCCGGACACCCTGGCCGCCTCCCGGTGGACGGGCGGCCAGTCGGCGGGCGCGCCCTCGTCGAGGGCGCACGCCTCCGGCCCCACGTCGATGAAGTCGCCCGCGATGAACAACGCCGAGCCAGCCTTGTCGGGGACGACGCCCCACCCCATGCGGCAATGATCGGGGCGGAGCACCCATCGCCGGTGCGGAGGCGACCTCAGAAGACTTTCGAAAGTCACGTCGCATGGGCCATCGGCACCCGGTGCCGCAATCACCGAAGCCTGATGGTGCCCGTCCACTCCGCTCGCGTTGAGCCGGGCCGAGTTGTCGGCGACGGCTTGAGCCTCGGTGGACTCCACGGTCCCCAAGCCCTGCTCGGCACGCGCCCACACGGTGAGCTGCTTCAGCCGCTCCCGGCAGGCCTCGACCGTCTGCTCGATGGCGCCCGCCTCGACGGGCCGGGCGGTCGTCGCGGTGATCGCGGCGGCCGCCACAAGGGCCGCGCCAAGTCTGATCGTGCTTCTGGCGCTCACACTCCGCTCACCCTACGCAACGGCATCGCCGGCCGTCGTCTCGTCGACGCAGGAATCCGGGGCCGGGCGGCTCGTCGAACGGCCCGTAGCCGCAGGCTCCCGGTCAAGCGCCGCCTCCGGCGCCGACGCGACACCTCGACGCCAAATATCCCTCCCCGCCCCGGCACCCGGCCTTCAGGGTCGTAGGCGGCGCCAACGCCAGGCGAGCAGGGCCACACCTGAGACGAACATGGCCCCGGAGGCGATGAGGCCGAGGGTGCGCCCGCCGCCGTCGCCGGCGGTCGCCGTCGCCGAGGCCGTGACCTGCGGCGAAGTCGTTGCCGTCGTCATCGGGACCGAAGCCGTGACCTGCGCCGAGGTCGTGGGCGCCGTCGAAGGGACCAAAGTCGCCGGCGCCGAAGTCGTGACCCCCGCCGAGGTCGTGGGCGCCGTCATCGGGACCGAAGTCGTCGGCGCCGAAGCCGTGACCCGCGCCGTCGTCGTCGGGACCGAAGTCGTGACCTGCGGCGAGGTCGTTGCCGTCGTCGTCGGGACCGAAGTCGCCGGCGCCGTCGTCGCGGCGGCCGTCGCCGGGGCAGTCGCGGCCGGAGCGGCCGCCGGAGGCGAGCCGCCCCCGCGGGTCGCCTCCACGTCGGCGGTCAGAGCGCCCGTCACATACGAGTTGAGGTTGTCGCCCGGGCAGCTTGTCATGCTCATCACCCGGTGACCGACGATCGTGGGGGTCGTCACCGTCGCCCCGGCCGCCCACCGGTTCGAGCCCCGCGACGTGAACGCCACTTCGGCGCCCGGCGCGGTCGACACCCCGTAGCGGTCCGCCAGCCAGGCGAGGAGCCGCACCAGCGAGTCGAGGGAGGCCCCGGTGGGCCGGGCCCTGTTGAAGTCGCCGATGAGACAGACCAACTGGGAGAAACCCTGGTTCCCGCCGGTGGCGTCGCCTGCCACCGGCCCGGCCAGGCTCCCCGCCCGCGCCTCCCAGATCCCGCCTTCGGAGTCGATGACGAAGTTGTAGGCGATGTCGCTCCACCCCTTCTTGGGCCCGGTGTGAAACGAGTGCCAGCCGCGCAGGATGGCGGGGACGTCGGCGCCTGTGTGACCGTTCTGCGAGGCGGAGTGGTGGACGAGGAGGAACTTGACGTCCTCGCCGCCCAGAGCGCCCGTCGGCGGGTGGTCGGCCCCCCAGGCCGAACGAGGGTTGATCCGAGGCGCCGCAGCCGCCCGCGCCGGCCTGGCCGCGGCCAACCCGACCGCGGCCCCGATGAACTGACGACGCGTCAACAGGCCCACTCCGATAAGACTAGAGACAAGACTTGACGACGACGGGGAAGCCTGTTAGGCTGACGCCCAAGATGTTCGAGAACCGCGCGTTCGCCATGATGTGTTCGGCTCCCCAAGAGCCGTGCGGTCGCGACGTGTAGTCACCAGAGCAGGAAACCAAACACAAAAAGCCCGCACCGGCGACGGTCGCGGGTCTTTTCGATTCCGGGCCGGGTGTCGGGCGGGACCTCACCAAGGAGACCCCAACCCATGAACGGAAACCATCGATTCGAGACGCTTCAGGTGCACGCGGGCCAAAGCCCGGCCCCGGGAACCAACGCCCGCGCCGTGCCCATCTACCAGACCACGTCGTACACCTTCGACGACGCCGCCCACGGCGCCCGGCTGTTCGCCCTCGAGGAATTCGGGAACATCTACACCCGGATCATGAACCCCACCACCGACGTCTTCGAGCAGCGGATCGCCGCTCTCGAGGGAGGGCTGGCCGCGCTCGCCGTGTCGAGCGGCCAGGCGGCCCAGCTCATCGCCGTCGCCACCATCGCCGAGGCCGGGGACAACATCGTGTCCTCGAGCTACCTCTACGGAGGCACTTACAACCAGTTCAAGGTGGCGTTCGCCCGCCTCGGCATCGAAGCCCGGTTCGTGGACGGAGACGACCCCTCCGACTTCGAGGCCCTCATCGACGACCGCACCAAGGCCGTCTACCTGGAGAGCATCGGCAACCCCCGGTTCAACGTCCCCGACATACCGGCCATCGCCGAAGCCGCCCACCGCAACGGCGCCCCCCTCATCGTGGACAACACCTTCGGCGCCGCCGGCTACCTGATCCGGCCCATCGAGCACGGCGCCGACATCGTCGTCGCCTCGGCCACCAAGTGGATCGGCGGTCACGGCACCTCGATCGGCGGGGTGATAGTCGACTCCGGGAGTTTCGACTGGCGCAGCGGGCGGTTCCCCGCGTTCACCGAGCCTTCGCCCGGCTACCACGGCCTCGTCTTCGCCGACGTCTTCGGGCCCGACAGCGCATTCGGCAACATCGCCTTCGCCATCAGGGCTAGGGTGGAGAGCCTGCGCGACCTGGGGCCGGCGTTGAGCCCGTTCAACTCGTTCCTGTTCCTCCAGGGGTTGGAGACCCTGTCGCTGCGGGCCCAGCGTCACGTCGACAACGCCTTGGAGCTGGCCCGGTGGCTCGAAGCCCGCGACGACGTCGCCTGGGTCGAGTACCCGGGGTTGGAGAGCCACCCCTATCACGAGAACGCCAAGCGGCTGCTGCGCAACGGTTACGGGGCCGTGTTGACCTTCGGCGCCAGGGGAGGGGCCGAGACGGCCCGCCGCTTCATCGACTCCGTTGAGCTGGCGTCCCATCTCGCCAATGTCGGCGACGCCAAGACCCTCGTGATCCACCCCAACTCCACGACCCACCAGCAACTCACCGAGGAGGAGCAGGCGGCCGCCGGAGTCCGACCGGACCAGATCAGGGTGTCGGTGGGGATCGAGCACATCGACGACATCAAGGCCGACTTCGAGCAGGCCTTCGACAAGGCGGGCGAGGAGGCGAGCGCCCCGTGAGCGAGCCCGTGTCGCCCGACACTCGGTTCTTCGAGTCCCCCGGAGTGTTCCGCCTCGAGTACGGGGCGGAGCTTCGGGGGGCCCGGGTCGCCTACCGGACATGGGGCAGGCCCGGACCCGAGGCGATCCTGATCTGCCACGCCCTGACCGGGAACGCCGACGCCGACGACTGGTGGGGCGGCCTCTTCGGGCCGGGACGGGCGTTCGACCCCGGCGCCGACTTCATCGTCTCGTCGAACGTGCTGGGAAGCTGTTACGGGACGACGGGGCCCACCAGCTACCCGGCGGGAAGCGTCGACTGGTACGGCGCCAGGTTCCCGGCGGTGACGATCCGGGACATGGTGAAGTTGCAGGCGGCGTTGCTCGACCATCTCGGCGTGAAGCGCCTCAAGCTGGTCATCGGGGGCTCGATGGGCGCAATGCAGGCCCTGGAGTGGGCGGCGATGTATCCCGAGCGGGTCGGCGCCGCGGCGGCAATAGCCGCAGGCCCCGCCCAGTCGGCCTGGGCGGTCGCTTTCTCCGAGGCCCAGTGCGCCGCCATCGAGTCCGACGCCCGCTTCCGCGACGGTTACTACCTGCCCGGCGCCGGCCCGGACGACGGCCTGGCCGCCGCCCGCATGATGGCGATGGTCTCCTACCGGGGCCCCGACAGCTTCGAGACCCGGTTCGGCAGACGGCAGACCGAGGAGGGTTTCGAGGTCCAGTCCTACCTCCACTACCAGGGCGCCAAGCTGGTGGACCGTTTCGACGCCAACAGCTACCTGACCCTGGTCGAGGCGATGAACACCCACGACCTGGGGCGGGATCGGGGCGGCAAGGAGCGGGCCCTCGCCGCCATCGAGGCGCCGGTCCTGGCGGTCGGCATCACAAGCGACGTCCTCTACCCCATGGCCGAGGTGAAGGGACTGGCGGGCAGGCTCCCCAACGCGACGTATGAGACGATGGTCGCTTCACACGGGCACGACTCGTTCCTCATCGAGTTGGGCGCCCTCAACCGGATCATCACCCGATTCGCTCGCGAGGCGGCGGCGGACCCACCGCCGGCCGGTCACTTGGCCGCGTCGCGGGGCGCTTCCTGGGCGTAACGCCCCACTGCCGCCGCCACCGCCCTGATCTCGTCCATCACGGCGGCGAAACCCTCGAGGGTGAGGCTCTGCGGACCGTCGCTCAACGCCTTCTCCGGCTCGTTGTGCACCTCGATCAACAACCCGTCGGCGCCGCACGCCGCGGCCGCCCGGGCGAGATGGGGGACAAGGGCGCGGTCCCCCGCGGCGTGGGACGGGTCGACGATCACCGGCAGGTGGGTGCGTTGCTTGAGGACCGGGACCGCGCTCACGTCGAGGGTGTTGCGCGTGGTGGTCTCAAACGTGCGGATCCCCCGTTCGCACAACACCACTCTCGGGTTCCCCGCCGAGACCACGTACTCGGCGGCGAGAAGCAACTCCTCGAGAGTCGAGGCCAGGCCCCGCTTGAGCAGGACAGGCCGCTCCTGCTCCCCGGCCGCGGAGAGCAGCCGGAAGTTCTGCATGTTCCTCGCGCCGATCTGGAGCATGTCGGCGTAGGACGAAACCAGGCCGACGTCCTCGGGGGCGACGACCTCGGTGACAACCGGCATCGCGGTCTCGGCCGACATCGACGCGAGAAGGGCGAGACCCTCCTCGCCCAGCCCCTGGAAGCTGTAGGGAGAGCTCCTCGGCTTGAAGGCGCCGCCCCTGAGCATCCTCGCCCCGGAGGCGGCGACCGACCGGGCGATCGCCTCAAGCTGCTCCTTGCTCTCCACTGAGCAGGGCCCGGCCATCACAACTATCTCCTCGGCCCCGATGACGGCCGCGCCCATGCGGATCTCCGTCGCCTCCGCCTGGTACTCGCGGGACACATGGGGATAGGGCGGGGCGGCCTCGAGGATCTCCGCCACGCCCGCCATCTTCGATATCTCCGGCGCCAGCGCCCGGGCGGCCGCGTCGACGAGGCCGATCTGGGGCTGGTCGCCCAGGACGGTGACGAGCAACCTCCCCCCCTTCTGCTCGACGAACCGCACCACGGCCGCCCGCTCCTTCAGCGAGCAGTCGGGTTTGAGCGCGACGATCACGCCGCCGCCCCCGCGGCTCGCAACCCGTCGATGAACGAGGCCGGGCCCTCGCCGCGATCGATCGCGTCCAACAGGGCGCTGCCGACTACGACCCCGTCGACGTGGGGGGCGAGGGCGGCGACATCGGCGGCGGTGCGCACGCCGAACCCGGCGAGCACGGGCAGGGTCGAGGCCGAGCGCACCCGCCGCAGGTACGCGAACTCGTCGTCGCCGACGCGCAACCGGCCTCCGGTGACGCCTGTGACCGTCACCGCGTAGACGAAACCGTCGCTCGCCGCGACCAGGCGCCGCAACCGGGCCTCTGAAGTCGTGGGCGCCACAAGCTGCACCAATGACCCGCCCCGCCTTCCCACCGCTTCTCTCATCGGCCCCGACTCCTCAAAGGGCAGGTCGGGGATGATGAGCCCCGACGCCCCCGCCGCCGCCAGCGCCTCACCGAGACGGTCGAGGCCGAAGGCCAGGAACGGGTTGTAGTAACCCATCAACAGGCGGGGCGCCTTCAGGCGAGGCGCCTCGGCCTTGAGGACGTCGAGCGCCCAACCCAGGGTGGCGCCGTCGGCCAGGGCGACGCGGCTGGTCCGCTGGATTGTCAGGCCGTCGGCCATCGGGTCGGTGAACGGCACACCCACCTCGACCACGTCGGCCGCCGACGCCGCCGCCCGCAGAATCTCGGGGAATGCGGCCCGGCTCGGGTAGCCCGCGGTGACATAGGCGCAGACGGCGGGACCCTCGGATCGCCGCACGGCCTCGGTGACCGGGTTGGCCCCGCGTTCAGTCACGGCCGCCTCCCTCGGCGATCAACTGGAGGTCCTTGTCGCCCCGGCCGGACACGCAGACGACGATCCGGCCGCCACGGCACTCGCGGGCGACGCGGCGGGCCCCCGCCAACGCGTGGGCCGACTCGAGCGCCGGGAGAATGCCTTCGGAGGCGCTGCACTCGGCGACCGCAGCCAACGCCTCGTCGTCGTTGACCGTCTCGTAGCGGGCCCGGCCCAGATCGCGGAGCAGGGCGTGTTCAGGGCCGACGCCCGGGTAGTCGAGGCCGGGGGCGACCGAGTGGGACTCCTCGATCTGCCCGTGCTCGTCTTGGAGCAGGGGGGTCATGGCGCCGTGCAGGACGCCCGGGCGCCCCCGGGCCAACGTTGCGGAGTGGGGCTCTCCCGGCGCGCCGGCGCCGCCCGCCTCGATCCCGACGAGGTGCACTCCCGGGTCGCCGATGAAACCCCGGAAGAAGCCGATGGCGTTCGACCCCCCGCCGACACAGGCGACCGCCGCGTCGGGAAGGCCGCCGCACCGCTCCAGGATCTGTCGCCTCGTCTCGGCGCCGATGACCGACTGCAGCTCGCGCACCAGCCAAGGGTAGGGATGGGGGCCGACGACCGAGCCGAGCAGGTAGTAGGCGCCGTCGGGGTCGGCCACCCAGGCCCGGAACGCCTCGTCGATGGCTGACCGCAGCGTCCGGTCCCCGCTCTCGACCAAGACGACTTCGGCGCCGAGAAGTCGCATGCGGTCGACGTTGGGTTTCTGCCTCTGTGCGTCCACGGCGCCCATGTAGACGGTGCACGCCAACCCGACTCGAGCGCAGGCGGCGGCGGCGGCCACCCCGTGTTGGCCGGCCCCGGTCTCGGCCACGACCCGGCTCACTCCCAACCTGCGGGCGAGCAGCGCTTGGCCGATGGCGTTGTTGATCTTGTGGGCGCCCGTGTGGCAGAGGTCTTCTCTCTTCAGCCAGACGTCCGCCCCCCATGCGGCGCCGAGGCCCCGAGCGTGGGTGAGCGGGGTGGGCCTGCCCACGAAGTCGCGCAACTCCGCATCGAGCTCGGACCGGAACTCCTCGTCGCCGAGAAGGGCGATCGACCTCTCCTCAAGGCGCTCGAGCACGGCCATGAGCGTCTCCGGCGCGAACCGGCCGCCGTAGGAACCGAAACGCCCGTCCTGGGGCGGCGCCCCCTCTATGAGCCGGGCGAGCGTCGCCGTCTCGGTCGCGGTCATGTTCTCACCGGCGCCGATTCTCGCGCCGCCGCGATGAACTCCCTCACCAGCGCCGGGTCCTTGACCCCGGGCTCGGACTCGACGCCGCTGCTGACGTCTACCCCCCAGGGAGCGACCAGGCGTATCGCCTCGGCGACGTTGGCGGGCGTCAACCCCCCGGCCAGGATCATCTCGCCGCGGGCGGCGACCGCGGCCGCGGCCGCCCAATCGACTCTCTCCCCGGCGCCGCTTCTCGGCCCCTCGTAGACGAACGGCCCGTCAACGGGCCCCGGCGGCGGGCCACCCTCCCGGTGCACCGGCAACGCTGTCGCTCCGGGCGGCACGAAGCCGCTGTCGGCTTGGACGAAGTCGGCCCCGAACGCGCTCAACACCGACTCGGCCTCCTCGGCCGTCGGGCGCAAGAACACGGCCACCTTGGCGACGCCCTCCGGCAGCTCCTCGGCGATGGCCCGCGCCTCCTCCGGGCTCAGCGCCCGCGGCGAGCCGGGATGGAACACGAACCCCAGGGCGTCGGCGCCCGCCTCGGCGGCGGTCAGGGCCGCGTCGAGGTCGCCGATCCCGCAGATCTTCACGAACAGACTCACGACGGCGACCCGGCCATGGTCGCCCGGCCCGCCTCGATGAGCGCCCGCGCCGCCGCGGCCGGGTCCGGGTTGCGCGCCAACGACGTCCCCACCAACGCCAGCCGGTAACCCAACTCGGCGACCCGCCGCGCATCGGAAGGAGCGATAACGCCGCTCTCGGCGACCGCGGGGAGATGAGCCGGGAGCGACGGCAGAAGCTCGGCGTGCCTCTCCGACGAGACGTCAAGCGTGGCCAGGTCGCGGGCGTTCACTCCCACCAGGATCTCCCGGTCGAACACCGTCGAGGCGACGTCCAGGTCGCTCGCCTCGAAGACCTCCACCAACACGAACATGCCGAGGCTCAACGTCAGGTCGGTCATTTCCGCAAGCAGGGCGGGGTCGAGGAGCCGGGCGATCAGGAGGGTCCCCGAGGCGCCGGCCGCCCTCGCCTCCAGCACCTGGATCGGGTCGACGAGGAAGTCCTTGCGCATGGTCGGGACCGACACCGACCGGGATGCGACCTCCAAGTGGCTCAAGGCGCCTGCGAACGCGGACGGCTCGGTCAGGATCGACAACGCCACGGCCCCCGACCCGGCGAGCTCGACCGCCAGGGCGGCGGGCGGGCGACGGGTGATCCGTCTCTGGGACGGCCCGGCCAGCTTGGCCTCGGCGATCAGGTCGAAACCCGAGTCCGACAAGGCCAACGGCGCCGGGGGCGCAGCGTTCCGGGCCCGTCTCTCCAACTCGGCCCCGCCGAGTTTGGCGCGGGCCTCATCGGCCCGGAGACGGCTCGACGCGGCCATCGAAGCGAGGAAGTCAGCCACTTCGGCCCTCCTTGAGACTCTCGACCAGGCGGAGCGCCGCCCCGTCGTCGATGGCCTGCGCGGCCCGGGCCGTCGCCTCCTCCGGCTCGGCGCCCCTGACGCGCAACGCCAGAGAGGCGCCGAGGATCAGCGCGTCCCGATGGGGGCCCCGCTCCCCCTCGAAGACGTCGCGGAGCCTGCGGGCGTTGTGCGCCGCGTCGGCTCCGACGAGATCGGACGGCGAGCAGCGAGCGAAGCCGGCCTCCGCCGGATCCTCGACGCGCTTCGTCACCGAGCCCGGCGCAGTCTCGAACACCGTGTAGGGGCCGATCGGGGTCGGCTCGTCCCACCCGGCGGCGCCGTGGACGACAAACGCCCTCTTGATCGACATGCCGGCCAGGGTCTCCGCCATCGTCCTCGCCATGTCGGCGCTGTAGGCCCCGATAACGTAGAACGGCGGTCTCGCCGGGTTGGACAATGGCCCGGCGATGTTGAAGATCGTCCTGATCCCGAGGCTTCGCCTCACCGGGCCGATCGACTTCATCGCCGGGTGATAGGCGGGGGCGAACAAGAACGTGAACCCGCTCCGCTCGAACAGCTCACCGGCTTCCTCCGGCCCCGGGGGATCCAGCCCGAGGGCGGCGAGCACGTCGGCGCTGCCGCTCCGGCTGGAGACCGACCCGGCCCCGTGTTTGATGACCGGGGCGCCGGCCGCGGCCGCGGTCAGGGCCGCCCCGGTCGAGAGGTTGAGGCTGTCCGACCCGTCGCCCCCGGTGCCCACCACGTCGACGGCGCCGAACGCGGAAAGCGGCGGCCGGACGGCCAACTCCAGCAAACGCAACGCAAACCCGCGGATCTCGTCGGCCGTCTCCCCCTTGACGCGCAACGCCGTCAGGACGGCCGCGGCCGGGGCGGCGCCCAGATCCTCGCCGACCATCTCGTCGAGGACGGCCCGGGCCTCGGCCTCGGACAGGCTCACCCCGTCGACCAGCTTGGCGAGCGCCGCTCTCACGTCGCCGTCCGGCGGATCGGCGCCATCGCGAGGAAGTTGGCGAGCAACCGGTCGCCCGCGGGCGTCAGGACGCTCTCGGGGTGGAACTGCACCCCTTCGACGTGGAAGTCCCGGTGCCGCAGCCCCATGATCTCGCCGTCGGATGTGTAGGCGCTGACGACCAACGCGGACCCGAGCCCCTCCTCCAGGACGGCCAGCGAGTGGTACCTGCCCGCCGGGAAAGGGTTGGCCAAACCGACGAAGATCGACCTGCGGTCGTGGTAGACGGGCGAGGCCTTGCCGTGCATGAGCGTCTGAGCCTGCCCGACCGTCGCGCCGAAGGCGGCGCCGATGGCTTGGTGGCCGAGACAAACGCCGAGGACGGGCATCGAGGCGGCGCAGGCCCGGATCAGCTCGATGGAGGCGCCTGCGCTCTCCGGTCGCCCCGGTCCCGGCGAGACGAGCAGATGGGTGGGGCCCATGTCCAACGCCTCGTCCGCCGTCACCTTGTCGTTGCTCCGGACCGCCACCTCGGCGCCGAGCACGGCCAGGGCCTGGACGAGGTTGTAGGTGAACGAGTCGTAGTTGTCGATCACCAGGACGCGGGGGGTCACATCCCCTCCTTGGCCAACTCGAACGCGGCCCGCATCGCCCCGGCCTTGGAGAGGATCTCCTCGTGCTCGGCGTCGGGGTCGCTGTCGGCCACAAGGCCGCCCCCGGCCTGGTAGGAGTACCGCCCCTCCTCGAACACGATCGTCCTGATGGCGATGGCCTGATCCATGGTCGCCCCGTGGCCGAAGTAGCCGACGGTGCCCGCGTAGAGACCCCGGTTGACCGGCTCAAGCTCGTCGATCAACTCGATCGCCCGGCGCTTGGGGGCACCCGACACCGTGCCCGCCGGGAACGTCGCGGCGAACAGGTCGAAGGCGTCCAACCCCTCCGCCACCTCGCCGACCACCCCGCTCACCAAGTGCATGACATGGCTGTAACGCTCGATGATCCGGTAGGGATTCACGACGACGGTCCCAGCCACGGCGGTCCGGCCCAGGTCGTTGCGGGCCAGGTCCACCAGCATCACATGCTCGGCGGCCTCCTTGGAGTCGGCCAGGAGCTTGCGCTCGAGGATGCGGTCCTCCTCGTCGTCCCGGCCCCGCGGCTTGGTCCCCGCGATCGGGCGAAGCTCCGCAGTCCTGCCCCGTAGCTTCACCAACGCCTCCGGTGAGCTGCCCACAACCTGGAAGTCGTCGAAGTCGAGGTAGTACATGTAGGGCGACGGGTTGAGGAGCCGCAACGCCCGGTAGGTCGTGAAGGGGTCGACGTCGGTCTCCCCGGCGAAGCAGGCGGAGAGCACGATCTGATAGACGTCCCCGGCGACGATGTGCTCTTTGGCGCGGGCCACCCCGGCGCGGTGCTGCTTCTTGGACAGGCTGGCCGTCGCCGCCCCGTGGGAGGCGGGGGCCGCCGAGTCGCGCAACGGGCCCCGAAGCTCCCTCACCACGTCGGCCCGGAGGGCCTCCCGGTCGGAGTCGGGGCCGGAGTGGAGCAGGGCGATGCGCCGGGTGAGGTGGTCGAACACGAGCATCGACTCCGTCGTCATGTACCGGCCGAGCGGAGACGACGACGGGTGACGGGACGGGGCCATTGTGTAGAGGCGGCGCACCAGGTCGAAGGAGGTGACGCCGACGAGGCCGCCGGAAAAGGGCTGGCCCTCCACGGTGGGCACACACCGGGGCGCCCGGCTCAGAGCGGCGCGCAGGCCCTGCAGCGGGTCGGGTGAGATCAGCTCCCCGTCGGCGAGAACGCCCTCCGGCTCGATGACGACCCCGGCCGCGTCGCCGAACCCGATGAACGAGTAGCGGGCTTGACCTGTGTAGCCGACGCTCTCGAGCAGGTACCGCGGTTTCATGGGCGCCAACCGCAGGAACGCGGACACCGGGGTGTGCAGGTCGGCGGCGATGTCGAATGGAGGTTGCATCTGCTCGGTCCGGGCGCGCCGGAAAACGGGGGCGAACCGTAGTCGGGGCGGGCGCCGGAAGTCAACCCCGCCCGCCGGTCCGGCCGATGTGACAAACCCCGACTCAGGTTGTACAATGACCTCAGACTCATAGCTAGAAGACCGGAGGTCTCAACTTATGTCCAACGCCGTGGGAATCGACCTAGGCACCACGAACAGCGTCATCGCCGTCCTCGAGGGCGGCGAGCCCGTCGTCGTGGCCAACGCCGAAGGCGCCCGCACCACCCCTTCCATCGTGTCGTTCAAAGACGGCGAGGTGTTGGTGGGCGAGGTGGCGAAGCGCCAGGCGATCACCAACCCCGACCACACCGTGCGGTCGATCAAACGCAACATGGGGACCGACTGGTCGATCGAGATCGGCGACAAGACCTATGCGGCCCAGGAGATCTCGGCCCGGGTCCTCATGAAGCTGAAGAGAGATGCCGAGTCGTACCTGGGCGGCCCGGTGGCCGATGCGGTCATCACCGTGCCCGCCTACTTCAACGACGCCCAGCGCCAGGCAACCAAGGAAGCCGGGCAGATCGCCGGGTTCAACGTGCTCCGCATCATCAACGAGCCCACCGCCGCCTCGCTGGCCTACGGGCTGGACAAGGACGCCGACCACAGCATCTTGGTGTTCGACCTCGGCGGAGGCACCTTCGACGTGTCCGTCCTCGAGATCGGCGACGGGGTGTTCGAGGTGAAGTCCACCTCCGGCGACACCCAGCTCGGCGGCGACGACTGGGACGACGCGATCATCGATTGGCTGGTCGCCGGGTTCAAGAACGACCACGGCGTCGACCTGAGCGACGACCGGATGGCCCTGCAACGCCTCAAGGAGGCGGCGGAGAAGGCCAAGATCGAGTTGTCGACGGTCTCGGAGACCGAGGTGAACCTCCCGTTCATCACGGCCACCGACGCCGGGCCCCTCCACCTCCAGGTGAAGTTGGCCCGCTCCGAGCTGCAGAAGCTGACCGAGGATCTCCTCGAGCGGGCCCGCGGCCCCTTCGAGCAGGCGATCGGAGACTCCGGCATCGCCATGTCGGAGATCGACCATGTCGTGCTCGTCGGCGGCTCGACCCGCATGCCCGCCGTGCAGGAGTTGGTGCGCGAGTTGACCGGCAAGACCCCCCACAAAGGAGTCAACCCCGACGAGGTGGTGGCCGCGGGGGCCGCCATCCAGGCGGGTGTGCTCAAAGGGGACGTGAAGGACATACTCCTCCTCGACGTCACTCCCCTGACGTTGGGCATCGAGACCAAGGGGGCGGTGATGACCCGGATGATCGAGCGCAACACGACCATCCCGACGAAACGCTCCGAGACCTTCACCACGGCCGAGAACAACCAGCCGGAGGTGGAGATCCACGTCCTCCAGGGCGAGCGGGCCATGGCCTCGGACAACAACAGCCTGGGCCGGTTCCGCCTGACCGGCATCCCCCCGGCGCCGATGGGCATCCCCCAGATCGAGGTCACCTTCGACATCGACGCCAACGGCATCGTGCACGTCCACGCCAAGGACATGGCCACCAACAAGGAGCAGAAGATGACCATCACGGGTGGGGCCGCCCTGGCGCAGGACGACATCGACCGCATGGTCAAAGACGCCGAGTCCTACGCCGAGGAGGACGCCAAGCGCCGCGAGGCCGTCGAGACCCGCAACCAGGCCGACCAACTCGTCCATCAGACCGACAAGCTGATCGAGGAGTCGGGCGAGCAGATGACCGACGACGAGAAGTCGTCGGTGGAAACGGCGAAGACGGCGCTCAAGGAGGCGTTGGACGACGAGGGCGCCGAGACCGAGGCGATCCGCTCCAAGATGGACGAGCTGATCCAGGCCAGCCAGGCCATGGCCGCCCGCCTCTACCAGCAGGCCGCGGAGGCGCAGGCGAGCGAGGCGCCGGACACCGAGGGCGGCGACGACAACGTGGTCGAAGCCGAGGTGATCGAAGAAGATGAGTGACGCGCCCAACGAGGGACCCGAGGGCGAGGCCTGGCCGGAGGGGGTGACCCCGATCACCAAGCCCTCGCACACCGAGCGGGCCGCCGTCTTCGGCATGGAGCTTCCCGATGACGCCGAGGAGGCCGTCGGCTTCCTGCTGGGCGAGGTCGCCGGGGCCCGCATCGCGGCGGGCGAACATCTCGAGGACCTCCAGCGGGTGGCGGCCGAGTACGACAACTACCGCAAACGGGTCATGCGCGACCAGGCGTCGATGCGCGACCAGGCCGTCGAGCGGGTCGTCCGCGAGCTTCTGCCGGTGCTCGACACCTTCGACGCCGCGTTGGGCGCCGAGCCGGAGGCCGACGGCGAGCGGCGGCTGCACTCCGGCATGCTCAACACCCGCGAGCAGTTGCTCAAGGCGCTTCAGGGCGAGGGCCTTGAGGTGATCGCCGCGCTCGACGAGGTGTTCGACCCCGAGGTGCATGAGCCGGTCGGGGCTCCGGGCGCCGAAGGCGAGTTGGTCGTGAGCCGGGAGCTTCGCCGCGGCTACACGCTGAACGGGAAAGTCGTGAGGGCCGCTCTTGTCATGCTGGAAGTGAGGGAATGAACCGAGACTGGGTCGAGAAGGACTTCTACAAGACCCTGGGGGTCGCCCGCGAGGCCAGCGACGATGAGGTGAAGAAGGCCTATCGGAAGCTGGCGCAGAGACACCACCCGGACGCCAACCCGGGAGACGCCGCCGCCGAGGAGAAGTTCAAGGAGATCTCCGAGGCCTACGCCACGTTGTCCGACCCCGACCAACGCGGGGAGTACGACAAGGTGCGCCGGGTCGCCGCCTCGGGAGGGTTCCAGGGTTTCGGGGGGCCCGGAGGTTTCGGCGCGCCGGGCGGTTTCGGCGGGCAGCAGGTGCGGGTCGAGGACCTCTCCGACCTGTTCGGATCGGGGGGCCTGGGCGACCTGTTCGGGTTCGGTTCCGCGGCCGGGCCCGCCCGCGGAACCGACCTGCAGACGGACCTGAGCATCTCTTTCGCAGACGCCGCCCACGGCGTCACCACGTCGGTGAAGGCCCGCGGGGCGGCGGCGTGCTCAACCTGCTCAGGCTCGGGAGCGGCGCCGGGGACGCCGGTGAGCGCCTGCGCCACCTGCGGCGGCCGGGGAGTCGTCGCCCAGAACCAGGGATTCTTCTCCTTCTCGCAACCTTGTCCGAAATGTCAGGGGTCGGGTCGGCTCATCGAGGCGCAGTGCCCGGCATGCAGGGGCGCGGGCGCCGAGAACCGCACGCGGGTGGTGAAGCTGAGGGTCCCGGCGGGCACCAGCGACGGCGCCTCGTTGCGGCTCCGCGGCAAAGGAGGCCCGGGGCGCAACGGCGGCCCGGCGGGCGACCTCATAGTGCGGGTCCGCGTTGCGCCCAGCCGCCGGTTCGGCCGGAAGGGCGACAACCTCACCCTCACCGTTCCCGTCACCTACACCGAGGCCGCCCTGGGAACGAAGATCGACGTGCCCACCCTCAACGGGACCGTGCGACTGAAGGTCCCCTCCGGCACACCCACGGGCAAGACCTTCCGGGTGCGCGGCAAGGGGATCTCGCCCGAGCGGGGCCGGGCGGGCGACCTCCTTGTGACCATTCAGGTGGCGGTGCCGACCAGGGTGTCCCGCGACGAGAAGAAGCTGCTCGAGGAGCTGGCGACGCTCGAGCCCGACGACCTCCGCGACCATCTGACGCAGGGGACGGGCCCATGACTGAGCCGACCAAGGCGGTGTTCGTGATTTCCGTTGCCGCCGAGCTGGCCGGGATGCATCCCCAGACCCTGCGCATCTACGAGCGTAGGGGCCTGCTGGCCCCGTTCCGGACCGAAGGCGGCACCCGGCGTTACTCCGAGGACGACATCGAGCGTCTCCAGCTCATCGGCGAGCTGACGGGCCAGGGCCTCAACCTGGAGGGGGTGCGCCGCGTCTTGGCGCTTCAGGAGGAGAACCGGCGCCTGAAACGCAAGCTCATCCGTCTCAGAGAGAGGCTGGAGGATCTCGAGGACGAAGCGGAGCGCGCCGGGAGGCCGCCCGAGATCGTCCTCCGCAGCGAGATCCGCCGCATCTTCGGACCGGTGTTCGATGAGTGAGCCGGGCGCCCGCTCTCCGGGCCGAATACCCTTGCGGAGAGTCAGGTAACCCCGGCAACCGGGTGCGAGAGGAGTCCGTCGAAGCACATGCACGAGGCGCCGTCGAGCCCGACACCGGGGAGCGCAGCGGAGACCGCGGCCTTCGCTGCTCTCCAGGAGCGTTTCCCGGCGATGTACCGGGAGGTCTTCGCCGACCCGAAGGCGCCTCGGACCGTCGTGGTCGTCCCCTCTCTGAGCCTCGACGAGGCCGAGCTGGCCAAGATCGAAGGGTGCATCCACTACGAGGAGCGGATGTTGTGCCTGCTGATGTTGCTGAGGCTGCCCAGGACCCAGTTGATCTATGTGACCTCGCTTCCCCTCGACGCCGCGGTGATCGACTACTACCTGCACCTGCTTCCCGGGATCCCGGGGAGGCACGCCAGGGAGCGTCTCCATCTTGTCTCGCTCGGCGACCCCTCGCTCAAGCCGCTCACGAAGAAGATCGTGGCCAACACCGGCAAGGTCGATGAGCTGAGGCGGCTCATGCGGTACCCCGAGTCCGCTCACATGACCTGCTTCAACGCCACGACCCTGGAGCGCACGCTCGCCGTGCGGTTGGGCATCCCGCTGTACGCGTGCGACCCGGCGCTCGCCCACCTCGGCAACAAGTCGCGGAGCAGGGCCTTGTTCCGCGCCGTGGGCCTCGAGGTGCCCGACGGGTTCGAGGATCTGAGGGACCGGGTGGACCTGGTCGACGCCATGGTCTCCCTGCACGAGCGGAACCCCGAGCTGCGGAGAGCGGTGGTCAAGCTCAACGACGGGTTCTCCGGGGAGGGCAACGCCCTGGTCCCGATCGGCCGTCTCGAAGGAGCGGCGTCCGTCAAGAAGGAGGCCGAGCGGTTGCTGACCGAGTCGATCCGGTTCGAGGCGCACGGAGAGACGTGGGAGGCGTATGAGGCCAAGTTCGCCGACATGGGCGGCATCGTCGAGGCCCTCATCGAGGACCGGCGACGGACGTCGCCGTCGGTGCAGATGCGCATCGACCCGTTGGGCGAGGAGCAGCTCGTGTCCACTCACGACCAGATCCTGGCCGGGCCGACGGGTCAGGTGTACTCCGGGTGCACCTTCCCCGCGCTCGACAGCTACAAACTCGACCTGCATGAGGCCGGTCGCGCCGTCGCCGGGGCGCTGAAGGGCCAGGGGGTGCTGGGGCGGCTCGGCGTGGACTTCGTGTCCGTGCCGGGCGAGAGAGGGTGGAAGCACCATGCCATCGAGATCAACCTGCGTAAGGGCGGCACGACGCTCCCCTACCTGATGCTCGAGTTCCTCACCGAGGGGGAGTACGACGGGGACACGGGCACGTTCCACACCCCGACCGGAGACGTCCGCACCTACTACGCAACCGACAACCTCATCAAAGGCTCATACCTGGGGATGACCCCGGGCGAGCTGATCGACATCGCCGTGTACGAGGGGATCCACTACTCCGCCGCCTCCCAACAGGGGCTGGTCTTCCACCTGCTCGGCGCGGTCACTGAGCACGGGAAGATCGGGATGGTCTCGATCGGCCCCGACCACGTCGCGGCGCGGGAGCAGTACGAGGCCGCCGTGACGACTCTCGACCGCGCCACCGCCTGAGGCGGGCGCCCGGCCGCCGTCGCATCCGTTGTTCATTATTCAGTTGTCAAACCGCGGTGCGCGCCATCGCGCGTCGCGGCGCCTGTGATCGGGCCGTGGTCCCCGGGCCGTAGCCAGCCGGGCCGTTGCCAGCCGGGCCGTTGCCGGCCGGGCCGTTGCCGGCCGGGCGGTGTGGCTCATGTTCTCCTCTCCCCCCTTTCGCCGAGGCGTCAGGGCGGGTCTCTCCCCCCTGTCCAGCGTTCCCCGGCGGGGCTCGCCCCGGTCGGGTAGGTGTGCCCGAACGGGCTGACCCAATCCACGCCTACCCTGCCCGTCTTCGCATACCGCCACCCGTCCCGATGCTTCGACAGGTGATGATGACGACACAGCGGAGCGTGGTTCCCCACCGTGGTGGGGCCGCCGAAGGCGTAGTCGACGCAGTGGTCGAGGTCGCAGTCCACTGCGGGCATACGACACCCCGGGAAGACACAGACCGGGTGCAGAGCTCGGATCATCTTCTGCTGCCTTGTCGTGGGCCTCCTCCTCACGGACACAACGTGGAGCGGCTCGCCGGTCTCCGGGTCTGAGACGACCGCGTTCCATCCGCTCTTCTCCTGCTGTTCCTCGGCGACTTGGCGGGCGATGTCAGAGACGACCGGCCCGTAGCCGGAGAGCTCCCCCGGGTGGTCGTCGAGCCCGGCCAGGGTCGTGAGATCGACATGGAGGCTGACCGACCCTGCCTTCCCCTCCCCCGTGTCGGCGTCGGTGAGGCGGCCTGTGAGCAGGTCGAGTGCGACGTCGGCGCGGAGCTGGTCGACGCTTCGGGACTCGTGCCTGGTCTTGAGGCTACGGGCGATCCTGTTGACCCGGTCCGTGGCGGCTTGAGCCAGGTGAGGGGCGCAGTCGGATATGTGCAGGTGGGTCGTCCCGTCCGCTGTCGGGCGAGCCACAAGACGGCGGCGTTCCAGTGACTTCTCGTATCGGGCTTGGGCGTGGGCCGGGTCTTCCAGGATGCAGAGGCGACGCAGCCGGGCGCCGATCTGCCCGACGGTGAGACGAGAAGCGAAGACGAGGATCTTGCCGGCGACTCCCCGAGCGGCGCTGAGCTTCAGGGCGGCGGTCCCGTCGCAGATGACCGAGGCCTTGTGGCCGTCGATGTCCCCCGACTCCAGAGCGGCGGCGACTTCGGGGAGGTCGTCTCTCAGTCTGAGGGCCGTGTTCAGCTCGTTGCAGGCTTTGCGGCGGGTGTAGCCGACAGCGGCGGCGATCTCGTCGGCGGCGCGCTCGTTGGGCAGGGAGCTGCGTTCGGTTGTGTCGGCGGAGACGGCGTAGGCGGTCTCGGCCATCGCCTCGTAGACCACGGCTTGGTAGTGGGAGACTTGACGTTGCCCGGCGCGGAGGACCGTGACCAGGTCGTGGCCGTTCAACCGCCTCAAGTCCACCGTCTCTAGGACCGCGCCCAGAGCCGCGCCCGGGGCCATCTCGCCCAAACCCTCAGGAAGGACCTGCCGACCCCCCGGCCCGGAGCTGGTCGACGCCTCGCCCGAGGACTTGTCATCCAGTTGATGTGACTTCGATTTCGCCATGGCAGCCAACGTATCTGCGGACTGGGACAGATTCGCGCGGGCGGCCGGCTCGCCGCTTGCCATGTCGTCGACGATGTCGTCGCGGGACAGCTCTCCCGACCGATGTGACTTCGATTTCGCCATACCCGCCAACGTATCTGGGGTCTGGGACAGATTCGCGCGGGCGGCCGCCTCGTCGCTTGCCATAGCGTTGGACGACGGTTCTCCCGACTGATGTGACTTCGATTTAGCCATGGTCGCCAACGTATCTGGGGCCTGGGACAGATTCGCGCGGGCGGCCGCCTCGTCGCTTGCCATAGCGTTGGACGACGGTTCTCCCGGCTGATGTGACTTCGATTTCGCCATACCCGCCAACGTATCTGGGGACTGGGACAGATTCGCGCGGGCACCCGCCTCGCCGCTTGCCATGTCGCCGAGAGACTGCTCGAAGTTCTCCAGCCCTTAGCACATGTCGTTGAAATGGCGAGCAACCGCGGCGACGGTATGCCTGAGGGCGTGTGGATTTCCCGACAGGGACAGTATTCGTGCAATCGAATCACGATATCGGCGACAGGTTGCTGGTCGTCGCCTCGCCCCGGGGACCGCTCGCCCGCCGGATGTGACTTCAGATTCGCCAAACCCGCTTCGGGCGGCTCGCCCCGACCGAGTACGAGTCACATGTCACAGGAATACAACAACCCGCCGGCCACCAAACCGGGTCAAGTCCAAGTTCAGGCCCCGATGCGTGTGCAAAAACCCAGCTCCTATCCGCAATTCTGCACACGCTGGCCGTTGCGTGTGCAATAACCCAGCTCTCAGCCGCAATTCTGCACACGCTGAGAGATGCGTGTGCAATAACCCAGCTCTCAGCCGCAATTCTGCACACGCTGGCCGTTGCGTGTGCAATAGCCCAGCTCTCAGCCGCAATTCTGCACACGCTGGCCGTTGCGTGTGCAATAACCCAGCTCTCAGCCGCAATTCTGCACACGCTGAGGCGTCAACTTCAGCTCCCCCGACTCCACCGACACCTCAACCTCGTCTCCCTCGGCGAAACGGCCCTCAAGGAGAGCCGCGGCGATCGGGTCGGCGAGGTCCCTCTGGATGACCCGCTTCAGCGGCCGCGCCCCGTACACCGGGTCGAAGCCGCGCTCGGCGAGCAGGTCGAGGGCGCCGTCCGCCACCGACAAGCCCATCCTGTGGGCCTCAAGACGATCCGAGAGCGCCTCAAGCCCGATGGCGGCGATCTTGCGGAGGTCCTCTCTCGTCAGCTTGTCGAATACGATGACTTCGTCGATGCGGTTGAGGAACTCGGGTCGGAAGGCGGCGCGCACAGCGCCCATCACCTGATCGCGGTTCGCCTCGGGCGGGAGGTCGGGGTCGATGCCGCCCGACCCGAGGTTCGAAGTCATTATCAACACGACGTTGGTGAAATCGACCGTCCTCCCCTGGCCGTCGGTGAGACGGCCGTCGTCAAGCACCTGCAGCAACGCGTTGAACACCTCGGAGTGGGCCTTCTCCACCTCATCGAGCAACACGACCGAGTAGGGGCGGCGGCGCACCACCTCGGTGAGTTGCCCGCCCTCCTCGTAGCCGACGTACCCGGGAGGGGCGCCGATGAGACGGCTCACGGAGTGTTTCTCCATGTACTCGGACATGTCGATGCGAACCATCGAGCGCTCGTCGTCGAACAGAAGCTCGGCGAGGGCCCGGGCCAACTCGGTCTTGCCCACGCCGGTCGGGCCGAGGAAGAGGAACGAGCCGACGGGGCGACGGGGGTCGGAGAGCCCGGCCCGAGACCGGCGCACGGCGTTGGACACGGCTTCGACGGCCCGGCCCTGGCCCACCACACGCTCGTGAAGGTGCTCCTCCAAGCGGATCAGCTTCTCGGTCTCCCCCTCCATCAGCCTGGAGACGGGGATGCCGGTCCACTTGCCGACAACCTCGGCGACGTCCTCGTCGGTCACCTCCTCCGACAACATCGAGCCTTGCTCATGAAGGTCGGACAGCTCCCCCTCCTTGACCTTGAGCCGGGTCTCCAGCTCGTTGATCGCCCCGTACCTCAACTCGGCCGCCCTGGCCAGGTCGCCTTCCCGCTCGGCCAGCTCGGCTTGGCCCCGGCACGCCTCTATCCGCCCCTTGATCTCACGAATCTCGGAGATGACGCCCTTCTCGACGTTCCAGCGGGCGGAGAGGGCGCCGACCTCCTCAGCCACGTCGGCCAACTCCTCCCCGAGCCTCTCCAAGCGCTCGACCGAGGCGGCGTCGTCCTCCTTCTTGAGGGCCTCCCTCTCGATCTCCATCTGGACCCGGCGGCGGGTCAGCTCGTCGATCTCCTCGGGCATCGAGTCGATCTCGATGCGGAGCCGGGAGGCCGCCTCGTCGATGAGGTCGATCGCCTTGTCGGGCAGGAACCGGGCCGTGATGTAGCGGTCGGAGAGGACCGCCGCCGCCACCAGCGCCGAGTCGGTGATGCGCACGCCGTGGTGGACCTCGTACCGCTCCTTGAGCCCTCGGAGGATGCCGACGGCCTCGTCCACCGTGGGAGGCTCGGTCACGACGGGCTGGAAACGACGCTCCAGGGCGGCGTCCCTCTCGATGTGCTTGCGGTACTCGTCGAGGGTGGTTGCGCCGATCAGGCGCAGCTCGCCGCGGGCCAGCATCGGCTTAAGCATGTTGGAGGCGTCCATGGCCCCCTCCGCAGCCCCGGCCCCGACCAGTGTGTGCAGCTCGTCGAGGAACGTGATGATCTCGCCTTCGGACCGGGCGATCTCGTCGAGCACGGCTTTGAGCCGCTCCTCGAACTCCCCCCGGTACTTGGCCCCGGCCACCATCGAAGCGAGGTCGAGGGCGACGATCCGCTTCGTCTTGAGGCCTTCGGGGACGTCGCCGTCGGCGATCCTCCGCGCGAGACCCTCCACGATGGCGGTCTTGCCGACCCCGGGTTCGCCGATCAGGACGGGGTTGTTCTTGGTGCGGCGGGAGAGGACCTGGATGACGCGGCGGATCTCGTCGTCACGGCCGATGACCGGGTCGAGCCCGCCCCGCCGGGCGACGGCGGTGAGATCCCGGCCGTACCGCTCCAGGGCGCCCCTCGCTTCCTCGGGGTTGTCGCTCGTGACCCGGCGACCGCCCCGAATCTCGTCGATGGCCGCCCGCAACGCCGACGGTTGTAGACGAAGAGTGTCGGCGAGGGCGAGGAGCAGGTGCTCGACCGAGAGGTAGTCGTCGCCCATCTCGGCCCGCCGCCGGTCGGCTTCGGCGAGGGCCCTGGCCAACGCCGGGCCGGTCTCCGCTTCGGAGGCCCCGTACACCTTGGGGAGCGAGTCGAGCTTCGACTCCAGGGAGCGGCGCAGCTCAACGGCGTCGGCGCCGAGGGTGTCGAGAACGGGGCGAGCGATGCCGTCGGGCTGGTCTACCAGGGCGAGGGCGAGATGCTCGGCCGTCACGGCGCCGTGATTGCGGTCACGGGCCGTCTGCGCCGCCGCGGCCAGGGCCTCTCGGGTCTTTGTGGTCAGTCTCTCCGGGCCCATTCGTCGCCTCCTGTCTTCTAGGGTCGCCTAATAAATCTGAGTCCCATTATATCAACTCTGAGGGCCGGCGCCAACTCGGGCCGAGTCGCCCGCCCCGTCCCCGCCGCCCCGGGCCGGGGGCGCCGCTCTGGCGCCGGAGGCGAGTCCGCTCTATCATGACCTGAGAAGGCGGCCCTCGCCGCCGCCGCCGCCGACAAGGAGGTTGCGAAGTGGACAATGAGATCTGGCGCTGGCTGTGGATCGTCTTCGCCTTCGTCATGGGGGTCGGCGAGATGTTCACCGCGGGTTTCTTCCTGCTGCCGTTCGCCATCGGCGCGGCCGTGGCCGCCGTCCTGGCGTGGCTGGGCGCGGGCCCGCTGCCGCAGTGGCTCGTCTTCTTCGGGGTCACGGCGGTCTCGCTGGCCTACCTGCGCCACTTCATCGGCCGCCAGGACGAGGCCGAACAACCCAGGGTCGGCGCCAACCGGTGGATCGGCGCCGAGGGAGTGGTCCTCACCGCCGTCGACCCGCACTCGGGGGCGGGAATGGTCCGTGTCCTCAACGAGGAGTGGCGGGCCGCGGCCGACGAGCCGATAGCCGTCGGGGAGAAGGTCACGGTGACCGAGGTCGAGGGGACTCGGCTGTTCGTGGAGCGGCTGGAGAGCTGACTCAATGTGGGGAGGCAAGGCTTGACTCCGTCAAGAGAGAGAAAGGAAAGAGATGGATGATCCGATTCTGATGCTGTTCGCGATCCTCGCGATTGCGCTCATCGTCGTCGCCGCCGCCGGTTTCAAGGTGGTCCGGCCTTATCAGAAGGGGCTGATCGAGTTCCTCGGCCGCTACGAGCGGACGATCGACTCGGGGTTGCGCTGGGTCATGCCGTTCATCAAGCGGCTGACCAAGGTGGACATGCGCGAGCAGGTGATCGACGTGCCGCCGCAGGAGGTCATCACCAAGGACAACGTCGTCGTCACCGTCGACGCCGTGATCTACTACGAGGCGACCGACCCGGTGAAGCTCCAGTACAACGTGGGCAACTTCATCCTCGCCGTCACCAAGCTGGCCCAGACCAACCTGCGAAACGTCGTCGGCGACCTCGACCTCGACTCGGCGCTCACGTCGCGTGAGGTCATCAACGCCAAGCTGCGCCAGATCCTCGACGACGCCACCGACAAGTGGGGTGTCCGCGTGGTCCGCGTCGAGATCCAGAGGATCGAGCCGCCCGTCGACGTCACCGACGCGATGCACCGCCAGATGAAGGCCGAGCGCGACCGGCGAGCCGCCGTCACCGAGGCTGAAGGCTCGAAGCGGGCCGCCATCCTCACCGCTGAGGGGGTGAAGGAGTCGCAGGTCCTCGAGGCCGAGGGCCAAGCCGAGGCGATCCGCCGGGTGGCCGACGCGGAGAAGTACCAGAAGCTCACGGTGGCTGAAGGCGAGGGTCAGGCCATCGAGCGCGTGTTCGGCGCGATCCACAACGGCGACCCGACCGACGACCTGCTGGCGATCAAGTACATGGAGGCCCTTCAGGGCGTGGCCGACGGCAAGGCGACCAAGATCTTCCTGCCGCTTGACACCTCCGGCCTGCTGGGGTCGGTCGCCGCCATCGGCGAGCTGTTCAGGGAGAGCGGCGAGGAGCCAGCCTCGTAGGCCCCTTCCGCGGGCGACGCCTCCTCGGCGATCGTCGAAGGACGCCCCTTGCGCGCGGCGAGATCCGCGTTACACTGTCCGTCGAGCAGCCCATCCGCCAAGAAGGAGCATAACATGGAACACGTCCGCGACCGCTTGACGACCCTGAGGGGAGTCCTTCTCACCGTCGCCCTGCTCGGGGCCGGGCTCGCCTGGCTGACCGAGGGCCCCCCGACCGCCGAGGCCGCCGAGCCCGGACCCGAGGCGACGTGCAACCGCGGCAAGAACCTCGGCTTCGAACAGGGCAGCAATCACTGGGAGTCTCCGCACGGCTACTCAGTGGC
>Ga0209788_1000059_pt1 | contig 31580 bp, 22 predicted proteins | sample WorMetLIZISLAND1_2_FD_187415 | JGI IMG/M metagenome (GOLD analysis project Ga0209788, IMG submission 187415) | Marine gutless worms symbiont microbial communities from Max Planck institute for Marine Microbiology, Germany - Olavius clavatus LIZARD... ...
GCCGCTCCCGAGAACCCCGCCCCGTCCGCCGCCCAGCCGCCGCCGGCCGACGGGTCGGCCAGAGGCGCCGACACCTGGTTCTCGAAGACCCTCGCCTCCGGGTCCAACGGGGTGGGGACCAGCTCGAGTTGGGCCTCCAAGACCTCGTCAAGGCGGAAGGGCGGCCCCAGCAGCACAACCCAGTCGACGGCGAAACCCGCCAACCGCGACCCGGGCCGAAGCTCGCCGCCGGCGCTTATCGAGGCGACGGCCCTGCCCAACGCCTCGTCGCCCTCTCTCGGCTCGGGGAGCCACACCTCGTCGATGGAGGGGCCCCGCCCGTCCACCACCCGATACCAGAAACCAGGCCCCGGGCGAGCCTCCCCCCCTATGTCGGCGCGCTCGGACGAGGCGACCAAGACCCGGCCGGGCCCCGCCTCGTCGGCGAGCGCCTCAGCGAAAGAGAGCCGATCGTTGACGTCTCCCAAAGGGAGGCCGAGCGCGCCCTCCGTCACCGGCCCGAGCGAGAAGAACAGGATCACGGCGCCTCCGGCCGTCGCCAAGACGCTCGGGAGACCCGACGAGACCCTGTCGAGAAGCGTCGCCGTCAGGATCGCCGCCCCGAACGCCGCCAGGATCAGGGCGGCCTCCTCAAGCCCGGGGCCCCCTCGGGGGAGGCGGGCGAGGATCAGGCCGAAGGCGGCGATGAGCGCCCCCGTCGCCCCGATCCGGCGGCGCGAGCCGCCCGCGAGAGCCAGCGGGAGGAAGCCGGCCGCGATGACAATCGGCCAGAAGCCTTCGACGACGAGGCCCAACCTCCGCGACGGGTCGGCGACCCAACCCGGGTCGCCCAAGAGGAAGGGGGCCGCCCCGACGACCCCCAGCGCGGAGACGACCCCGAGCCGGAGACTCGCCCCCTTCCCCAGCGCGACCTTCCATACGATGACGGTCGCCAACGGCGCGAGAGCCAGCAGAGGCGAGAACATTGCGAGGGGGATGCCCGCCAGCAGCGCCCACCCGACGTTGGTGAGATGCCCCAGCCCGAGGTTGTCGGGAGGGAGGAAGGAGGCTCTCACGGCCCACGGCAGGACGGCGGCGGCGCCGAGCGCCGCCCAACCGCCGGACCCGATGAGGACCGCCGCACCCGGGCCGCCGATCATCACAAACCCGGCGAGGTAGCGCCCGGGCCCCCTCAGCCCGAGCCGCCCGGCCAGCCGCCCCATCCCGACGACGGCCGACGCGCCGAACCCGATGGTGAGAAGCGTCCTGGCCGCCCCCTCGGCGCCGAACCAGAGCAGTGAGGCGACCCCGGCCAACCCCGTCATCGGGTGAACGGGCGCGGGCGACCCGAGCCCGGCGCCGTTCCACCCGGCGAACCACCGGTCGAGCGCGACGGTCGGAGGCTCGAAGCCGAAGGCGTAGCCGACGTTGGGGACGCCGCCGAACACGATGTTGCGGGAGGCGAACGCCACCGCGGCGACCGCCAAGACCGCCCCCCAGATCCCCGGCGACCTCCAGACTCTGCGCGACCCCCTGGCCAGGGCCTGGTCTTCGTCGAAGACGGACAGGGCCCGGCCGGTCAACTCGGCGCCCACCTCCCTGAGACGGACCGAGCCCCGCGCCTGGAACCGGAACAGCTCCTCATCGCCCAACGCCCGGACGCGGCGGAACCGGCGACGCGCCGCGATCAGCGACGGGAGATGGGCGAGGTTCCAGCCCCACGACAGGAGGTGACGGACGGCGGGCGCCCACCTGAGGAGCAGCAGACTGACGATCGAGTCGACGATGGAGACGAGGAACTCGTAGGCGACCAGCCAGGCGAGGGTCAGCGGGCTGTAGGCGGTGGCCATCGCCCGCAACCTGCCCGCCTGCTCCCTCCAACCCCGGAACCGCTCCCCACACCGGCTCTGGTGGTAGACCTCCGACGACGGGACGCTGACGACCCGGCCCCCGGCGAGACGGGCGCGTTGGGAGAAGTCGAGGCCGGCGGCGACCGGAGGGAGAAGGCGGTCGAGGCCCCTCAGCCCTTGGGCGAGGTCGCGGCGGACCAACATCGAGGCCGAGCCGACGAAGGCCACCTCTCGCACCACGTCGTACTGCTCAAGGTCGATCTCCCCCTCGTCGAGCCCGGTGTAGGGCTCGCCGAAGACGTCGGTTGCGCTGCCGATCGACTCGAGCGTGTCGGGGCTGTCGGCCACAAGCAGCTTCGACCCCCCCAACGCCGCGTCGGCCCGCTCGACTTCGGCGACGAGAGCGCTCAGGGCGTCGGGGCGGGGGCGGGCGTCGGAGTGGAGGAGCCACAAGTAGTCGAAGGTCGAGTCGGCCTCGGCGATGGCCTCCTCGAGGGTCGGCGACGCTCCGACCCCCTCGGCCCCGGAGGCGGCGACGACAACCACTTCGGGAGCCGGCTCATACACCTGCCGGTCGACGGCGGCGAGAGCCGCGGCGAGGTCGGCGCCCTCGACTGCGCTGAGCAACACTCGGACGCGGCGAGCGTGGACGGTCGGCGCGCCTGGCGCGGTTGGTGCCTGGGTCATGCGGCGCTCCATTGTGGCCGGCGGCGGGCGTAGGGCAATATCGGACGGGTATGAAGGTCGTGGAACTGTCGGGCGGGGTCGGCGGCGCCAGGATGGCCCGGGGCTTGGCCGCCGCTCCCGGCGTCGAGCTGACGGTTGTGGTCAACGTCGGCGACGACGACGAGAACCACGGCTTGGCGGTGTCCCCCGACATCGACACCGTCGTCTACACGTTGGCCGGGGTCGAAGGCCCTCGTGGCTGGGGACGAGCGGGCGACACGTTCAGGATGAACGACGAGCTGGCCCGATTCGCCCTCGACAACACGTTCCGGCTCGGGGATCTCGACTTGGCCCTCAAGCTCTACCGGACCTGGCGCCTGGGACGGGGCGACCCGCTGTCTTCGATCACCGCGGAGGCGGCGAGGCTGTTCGGCGTCGAGCAGGCGGTGCTCCCCGCTTCCGACGACAGGTTGCGCACCGAGGTGCGAACGGCCGAAGCCGGGTGGGTCAGCTTCCAGGACTACTTCGTCCGGCGGGCATGCCGAGACGAGGTCACGAAGCTCCGGTTCGCGGGCGCCGCCTCTCCAGCTCCGGGGGTGATCGAGGCGGTGACGGCGAGCGACCTCGTCGTGATCGGCCCCTCCAACCCCCCTTTGTCCATCTGGCCGATCCTCGCCGTCGAGCCGGTCCGCGTCGCAGTGGCCGAGCACCGGCGCGTGGTGGCCGTGAGCCCGTTGTTCGGGGGGAAGCCTCTCAAGGGGCCCGCCGACCGGGTGATGGCCTCTCTCGGCCTGCCGCGGGGCAACCGGGGGGTGGCGAAGGCCTACGAGGGCCTCATCGACGCTCTTGTCGTCGACTCGGGCGACGCCGACGGCGCCCGCCTCATCGAAGGCCCGGAGGTCGTCGTCGAAGACACCCGCATCGGCGACGTCGAGGCCGGTCGCCGTCTCGCCGAGGCGATACTCCGGTTGTGACCGTCGCGATCCACCCTCTCACCGGGATCGGCGCCGTCTCCCCCGGAGACGATGTCGCCGAGACGCTGGCCCCGGCCCTGGCGTCGTTGCGGCCGAGGCGGGGCGATGTGCTCGTCGTGACGCACAAGATCGTGTCCAAGGCCGAGGGAGCGATACGCCGGGTCGAAGGCGACGAGGAGGCCTTCAAGCGGGCCCTCGTCGAGTCTGAGGCGGTCTCCATCCTCCGGCGCCGCGGCGACTTGATCATCGCCGAGACCAAACACGGCTTCGTGTGCGCCAACGCGGGCGTCGACCGGTCCAACGCCGAGCCCGGGACGATGGTCCTGCTCCCGGACGACCCCGACCGCTCGGCCCATCGCTTGCGGATGAGGCTCCGGCAGCGCTTCGGGGCCGACATCGCGGTGATCATCTCCGACACGTTCGGGAGGCCTTGGCGCCGCGGGCTCACCGACGTGGCGATCGGGGTCTCCGGCTTGGCGGCGGTAAACGACCTGGTCGGCGAGCCCGACTGGACGGGGCGGCCTCTCGAGGTCACCGAGATCGCCGTCGCCGACGAGCTGGCCGCCGCCGCCGACCTGGTCATGGGAAAGGCGAGCGGCGTCCCCGCAGCCCTGATCCGAGGCTTCCGGGCCCCGCCGGGCGAGGGCCGCGGCGCCGAACTGGTCAGGCCGCCCGACGAGGACCTGTTCCGCTAGGAATCTCTCTTGTGATTCGGGATCGAAGTGGACCAAGTATTCGGGGACGTACCCGGTGCCCGAGGGGCAGACCAACACCGAGCTGTCCTTTTCCAGGGTCCGTGGGATCGCCAGCAGCTACCTGGATGGGATCGAGCTCCACTTGCGTTGTGAGGTCGCGTTCTCGTCGGCCGCGGCCTTCACCGACGTGGACAAGTCGGGCGACACCAACGCAGGCGACACGGTCACGTTCACCTACACGGCCACCAACACGGGCACTGCCAGCCTCAAGAACCTGGCCGTGGCGAACACGGCCGGCCCCGTCCTCTCCTGCTGGACGGAGGGAGACGTCGCGGTGACGGCGGAGACGGTGCTGAAACCGACCAAGTCGATCACCTGCACCGGCACCTACAAACTCGAACGGGAGGACATCAACGCCGGGTCCGTCGCCGCCGCCGCCGCCGTGACCGGCGACGACGCCAAAGCCGCCAAGGCCAGAGCCGACGCCGCAGATCCGGCGACCGTGAGCCCGACGGTGAATGTCCCCTCGTCGACCAAGGCGGAGATCCCGTCGATCACGGTCGTCAAGAAGAAGACCGTCGTCGACGACGACGAGAAACCGCCGGCGGGACGGGTGGACGCGGGCGACAAGGTCACCTACTCGTACACCGTGACCAACAAGAGCGCCGTGTCGCTGAGCGAACTGTCGGTGAGCGTCCCTGGCGGCGGGACCGTGGCTTGCCCCGGGGCGCCTCTGGCGCCTCAAGCCGCGACGACGTGTGAGGCGACTGTCGTGTTGACCCAGGCCCAGATCGACTCAGGTGAGCTGTCGAGCACAGCGACGGTGACCGCGTCCACATCGCAGGGCGGGTCGGCGGAAGCCGCCGACACCACGAAGATGACCCTGACCGCGGTCCCCGCCGTGGCGTTCAACAAGGCGAAGACCGCTCCTTCGGGGAAGGTCGCCGCGGGCGACAAGGTCTCCTACTCGTTCACCGTGACCAACACCGGGAACGTGACCCTGACCGGAGTGTCGGTCGCCGACCCGAAGGTCGGGAAGGTGACCTGCCCTCAAACCACGGTGGCGCCGGGCAAGCAGACCACCTGCACGGCAACCTAGACGGCGACCTCGGCCGACGTCGAGGCGGGTGTGATCGAGAACAAGGCGACGGTGACTGCGAAGGCCCAGGACGGGAAGACGGTGACCGCTTCCGATTCGACGCTCATCTCGTTCGCGGCGGGGCGGCAGGACGGCAAGGACCGCTACTTGACGGCTGTTGAGGTCTCGAAGGCGACGTTCTCCCCCGGTGTGGAAGCGGTGTACATCGCCACCGGCGTCAACTTCCCCGACGCCCTGGCGGGCTCGGCCGCCTCGGGAGGGGACGGCCCCATCCTCCTCGTCACCAAAGACGCCATACCCGGAGCGACGTTGACCGAGCTGAAACGGCTCAAGCCGAAGAAGATCATCGTCCTCGGAGGGACCGGCGTGGTGTCGGCGGCGGTCGAGTCGGCGTTGAAGAAGCACGGCGCGACCACCCGCCAGTCAGGGTCCGACCGTTACTCCACGGCGGCGGCGATCTCGGCGAAGCACTTCGATGCAGGGGCGGCCGTGGCTTTCGTGGCCACGGGCGAGGACTTCCCCGACGCGTTGACCGGGGGCCCGGCCGCCGCGGCGTTGGGCGGGCCGATCCTGCTCACCCAGAAGGCCAAGCTCCCATCGGCCACGGTCTCTGAGCTGAAGCGGTTGAAGCCGAAACGGATCGTGGTCGTCGGGGGGACCGGCGTCGTCTCGGAGGCGGTCCAGGACGCGTTGAAGAGCTACACGACCGGGGACGTGTCTCGCCTCGCCGGCGCGGACCGGTACTCCACGGGTGCGGCGATCTCGAAGGACGCGTTCAAGCCGGGGGTGCCCGTGGCGTACGTCGCCACCGGCGCGAACTTCCCCGACGCGTTGGCGGGAGGGGCGGCAGGGGCGTTCAAGGACGGCCCCGTCCTCCTCGTCGCCGGAGCCACGATCCCCAAGGCGACGGCGGCGGAGCTGACCCGACTGAAGCCGAGGAGCATCATCGTGCTCGGAGGGATGGCCGTGGTGCCCAAGACGACCCAAGACGCCCTCGGCGCCTACCTCCCCAAGTCCTGAACCCCGCGTTCGGCTTCAGGCGCCGGGGCGGCCGAGGCCCCAGTAGTCGAGGCCTGCGGACCGGACGACAACAGGGTCAAGGAGGTTGCGCGAGTCGACAACCCGATGGCCCCTCATCGCCTCCGACACCGCCCCCAAGTCGACGGCGATAAACTCGGGCCACTCGGTGGCGACCAAGAGCACGTCGGCATCCTGAGTCGCCTCGACCGGGTCGTCGACCATGACAAGCTCCTCGGTTCTAGCCTCGGGGTCGTAGGCGACCACCTCGGCGCCGTCCTCGGTGAGGAGCCGGGCGACCCGGAGAGCCGGAGATTCCCGGCAGTCGTCGGTTCCCGCCTTGAATGCGACCCCCCACATGGCGACCTTCCTGCCCCGGAGACCGCCCCCGGCCGCCTGACGGACCTTCTCGGCCACCCGGCGCCTCTGCTCGCGGTCGGCTTCGATCACCGCCCGAAGCAGCTCAAAGTCGTAACCGGCGTCTTCGGCGACGCCGATCAGGGCCGCCGTGTCCTTTGGGAAACACGACCCGCCGTACCCCGGCCCGGGCTCGAGGAAGTGCGGCCCGATCCGATGATCCGCCCCCAACCCGCTGATCACGTCCGTCACGTCCGCGCCCACCGCCTCACAGAGGTTGGCCAACGTGTTGACGAAAGTCAGCTTCGTCGCCAGGTAGGCGTTGGAGGCGTACTTGATCATCTCCGCCGAAGTGGGCTCGGTCAGGATGACGCGGCTGTCGAGGCTGCCGTAGAGGCCGGCCACCGCCTCGGCGTCGGCCTCGTCGTAGGCGCCCACGACAATCCGGTCGGGCGCCATGAAGTCCTCGACCGCCTTGCCCTCGCGCAGGAACTCCGGGTGGGAGACGACCCTCGCCTGCGACCCGAGGTCGGCCAGCTTCTTGCGAACGATCGCCGCGGTGCCCGGCGGCGTCGTCGACTTGATCACGAAAAGGGCGCCGTCGGCGACCTCGTTCGCCAACTCCTCGACGACCATGTGGACGCGCCGGAGGTCGGCTCGGCCGTCTTCTCCCTCGGGCGTGGGGAGGCAGAGGAAGATGAAGTCGGAGGGGGCCGCCGCCTCGACATTGGAGTGGTGGAAGGAGATCAGCCCCCGATCGGCCGCCTGCGACAGCAGTTGGTCGAGTCCCCGCTCGTAGATCGGGACGCCGCCGCCGCGGAGAAGCTCGACCCTTTGGCGACTCGCCTCGCTGAGGCGGACACGATGGCCGAGGCCCGCCAGGCCCGCAGCCGTGATCAGCCCCACATAGCCGGCGCCGACAACAGCGACATCCATCAGTTTGAGTCTCCAGACAATCGGCTCGCCATTCTACCGAGGCGCGTCCGCGCCGACAATCACGACGGCGTCGTACCGGTTATCGACCGATCCGACCCGGACTTCACCAAAACCGAGAGCGCCGACGACCCGCTCGCCCGCGTCGCTCCCCTCCGGGACGAGCACCTCGGTCGTCGCGTAGTCCTTGGTCTCGGCGTCGCCGATGGACCTCACGTCGAAACCCTCTGCCTCGAGGACCTGAGATATGGCGCTCGCCGAGCCGCTGATCCCGTTGCCGTTGAGCACCTCGAGCCGCAACGTCTCCTCCGCGATGGGCCGGCCGGAGCGGAATGCGGCGAGCATCGAGTCGGCCTCCGGCTGGACCGCGACAACCACGGACTTCCCCTCAATCCTCCGGGTCTCCACCGGGAGCGCGGCGCCCTCCATGCCCTTGGTGAGCAACCCCTTGAAGTCCCAGGCCAAGCCGGCGACCGACGCCGACGCCAAGTTCGAGTCGATGGTCATGTGCTCCGCCAGGGCGGAGGCGATGTCGCCCGCCTCAGTGACCGAAGAAGGGCTCTTCAGCTTGGAGAGGACCGCCGCCACCACCTCCCGCTGTCTCCCGGTCCGGCCGATGTCGTCGGCGTCAACGCTCACCCACTTCCCGTTGCGATGCTCCTGATAGCTCCTGGACCGCGCATACGCCAGGGCCGTGTCGCCGTCGAGAAGCTGTGAGCCGGCCGCGACGTCGAGACCCGACTGGCGGTCCCGGGCGGCGTAGGGGAACGCCAACTCGATCCCGCCGAGCTGATCGATCAGCGCTGCGAAGCCGACGAAACCCACCTCCACATAGTGGTTCACCTCAACGTCGAGGTTCTTCTGGATGGTCTCCACCAGCAGCGACGGCCCGCCCCAGGAGTACGCCGCGTTGATGCGGTTGGCGCCGCGCCCGGGGATCTCGACCCACAGGTCTCTCGGGATGCTGAGCGTCCGCGACGACGAGCCCGAGCCGCTCAGGCGGACCAACATGATCACGTCTCCCCGGCCGCCGGCCACGCGGGCGAAGTGGGTCTTGTCGTCCAACCCCGCCCGCGAGTCCGACCCGACGAGGAGGAAGATGAGGTCGTCGCCGCCGGGCTGGTCGAGCACACCCGTCACCTCGGCGTCGGTGCTCGCCGTCGCCAGGATGTCGCCGCCGGCCCGGATCACCCAGAGAACCGCGAGCACGGCCAGGTTGGCCGCGGCGAGCAGGGAGATCACAACGATCTTCAGCCACCTGGGCAGGCGGCGGCGAGGCGAGGCGCCTGAAGGGTCTGAGAGATCTGAGGGAGCTGGGAGATCTGTCATGGTCTGACTTGGACGCCCCAACGCTATCGTCGGTCCCGCGGTAGAGGTAGCCGGGAACTCGCCCCAAGCCGCTATTGTGGGCGGCTACTCAGGAGGCGCCTGTTGGCTGTGTTGTCCCACGAGGGCACCCACCCCATTCTCTACGGATCCATCCCGCTGCCGGTCGGCGCCGCCCACCACGACGGGTACCTGGCCAGGCCCGACGAGGCGGGCCGGTTTCCGACGGTGATCGTCGCGCCGGGCCTCTCCCCCATGGGGAGCTTCGAGAAAGACGTCTGCCGCAGGCTCGCCCGGCATGCGATCGCGGCGATGACCGTCGACTTGCACGGCCCCGGCGCCGAACCGCGAAACGCATACTCCCGACTCACCGACGAGAGGGCCGCGGCCGGCCTTGACGAGCTTCACGAGGTCGTCGTCTCCGACGACACGACGTGGAACGTCGCCGACGAGGTGGGGATCTTCGGCGCCGACGTGGGAGGGCGGTTCGCCGTCATGAAGGCGGCCACCCGCTCATGGGTGCGATCCCTCGCCATCGCCGACACGCCGCTCACCGGCGACGAGGACCGCCGGTTCCAGGTCGCCGACCACCTGAGCCGCCTGCCTGTCCCCGTCCTCGCTCTCTACGGGATGGACGACGACCTGATCGACGCAGGCTCGGTCGACGAGGCTCAGCGCCGCAACAAACACGGGCAATGGCTCCTGTACGAGGGGGCCAGCCACGGGTTCCTCGACATGCAGTCGGACGGATTCAACCAGTCGGCCGCGGACGACGCTTTCGCCCGCATCGTCGCCTTCTTCAAAGCGACGCTCCAGCCCGCCGTCGTCGAAGACCTCGGCTGACCCCCGAACCGGTTTCCTGATGCTGTGGATTCGCCTATACCGCAGTTTGTGCATTGAGAATCGCCCCCCGGGCGAAAGGCGGCGGCAAGTCGGCCTGAGCGTGTGCAGTATTACCGACGAGAGCCGCGAAACTGCACACGCATCGGCCGGACAACCCTCGACCGCGTCACAACATCCGCGACGCACCGCTAGGGGGCCCGGCGAATCAGGTTGACCGCGCCCGCATAGATCGTCTCCCGCTCGCCGTCCCGCTCCACGATCAGACCGCCGTCGGTCGCCACGCCCACCGCATCGCCCTGCCCGTCGGGCGCCCAGGCGACGCGCCGTCCCACCGTCACACACAGGCGCGTGTACTCCGCCCGCGGCCAACCGTCGCCGTCGATGAGACCCATCAACTCCGCGCCCCACAGAGCGCCGATCTCCGCATATACGCCCTCGCCCGGATCGTCGGGGAACACGCCGACCATGGCATCCGGCGCATCCGGCCACCACAAGTTGACGCCCAGGCCGACCGTCACGGCGTCGCCGCTCCGCTCGACCAGGATCCCGCCCGCCTTCTCCCCCGAGACCATGACGTCGTTGGGCCATTTCAAGCCCGCGCCGCTGACCACGCGCGCCGCGGCCACCCCCGCCATCAGAGAGAAGGGACGCTCGTCGCCGGAATCGGGCTGGAACGCCAGAGAGGCGGCCAGCGCCGTCGGCGCGTTGAGCCAGCGGTCCCCGCCCCTCCCCCGGCCTGCCGTCTGCGACCGCGCCAAGACCAACACCGGCAGATCGATCAAGGCCTCGCGGGCCGCGTCCTGGGTCGATGCGACCTCGTTTCGCCTCACCTGGAAATATGGTGTAGCCATCTCGTCCTCGGGCGAGTCGGAGTTGGAGAGGATACGGAGAAGCCTTGGGCACCGAGGCGCGCATCGAACATCTCAGGGAACTGCGAGACGCCGCGCTCCACGCGGGGACCGAGCGCGCCGTCGCCAGGCAACACGAAGCCGGGAAGCTGACGGCCCGCGAGCGCATCGACGCCCTGCTCGACAAAGGCTCGTTCCAGGAGATCGACCAGTTCGTGCGACACCAGTCCACGGGGTTCGGCATCGAAGACAGGAAGCCGCTCGGCGACGCCGTCGTGACCGGCCACGGCGCCATCGACGGGCGGCCCGTCTTCGTGTTCGCCGAGGACTTCACGGTGTTCGGCGGGAGCCTCGGCGCCGTCGTCGCCGACAAGATCTGCAAGGTGATCGACCTGGCCATGGACACCGGCGCCCCCATCATCGGCCTGAAAGACTCGGGCGGCGCCCGAATCCAGGAGGGCGTCGCCTCGCTCGACGGCTACGGCCGCATCTTCGAGCGCAACGTCCGGGCCTCCGGGGTCGTCCCCCAGATCTCGGTGATCATGGGCCCGTGCGCCGGCGGCGCCGTCTACTCGCCCGCCCTGACCGACTTCGTGTTCCAAGTCGATCACACCTCCCACATGTTCATCACCGGCCCCGACGTCATCAAGACCGTCACCGGAGAGGACGTGACCATGGAGGACCTCGGCGGCGCCGCGGCCCACGCCTCCAAGTCGGGCGTCACCCACTTCGTCTGCCCCAGCGGCGAGGAGGCGCTCGAGGCGGTGCGCTACCTCGTCTCGTTCCTGCCCCGCAACAACATGGAGGCGCCTCCCCGCTACGCACCCGCCGATCGGCCCGACCGGCTCGACGACGCTCTCGACGCGATCATCCCCGACTCCTCGAACCAGCCCTACGACATCAAACGCGTCATGGCCGCAGTCGTCGACGACGAGGAGCTCTTCGAGGTCCAAGACCAGTGGGCGAGGAACATCGTCATCGGCTTCGCCCGCCTCGACGGCCACACCGTCGGGATCGTCGGCAACCAGCCCGCGGTCCTCGCCGGGACGCTCGACATCTCAGCCTCCGAGAAGGCCGCCCGCTTCGTGCGCTTCTGCGACGCCTTCAACATCGCATTGGTGACCTTCGTCGACGTGCCCGGGTTCCTTCCCGGGGTCGACCAGGAGCACGGGGGCATCATCCGGCACGGGGCCAAACTGCTCTACGCCTACTGCGAGGCGACCGTCCCCCGCATCTCCGTGGTCACCCGGAAGGCGTACGGCGGCGCCTACCTGGTCATGAACGCCCGCGGCGTGCGGGCCGATCTCGTGTTCGCATGGCCGTCGGCCGAGATCGCGGTGATGGGGGCGCCGGGCGCCGTCAACGTCATCCACCGTCGGGAGATCGCCGCCGCCAACGACGCCGCGGCCCGGCGCGCCGAGCTGATCGACGACTACGAGAAGGCGTTCAACAACCCCTACGTCGCGGCCGAGCTCGGGTTGGTGGACGAGATCATCGAACCCAGGGAGACCAGGGTGAAGCTCATCAAGGCGCTCGAGATGCTCCGCACCAAACGGGAGGCCCTCCCGCCCAAGAAACACGGGAACGGCCCGCAATGAAGTCGTTGCTGATAGCCAACCGCGGCGAGATCGCCGTGCGCGTCATCCGCACCGCCAAGGAGATGGGGCTGCGCACCGTCGCCGTCTACTCCGAGCTCGACCGAGACGCGCTGCATGTGCACTTGGCCGACGAGGCGTGGAACGTCGGGGCCGCCCCCGCCGCCGACAGCTACCTGAATCAAGAGAAGATCATCAGGATCGCCCATGAGTCGGGCGCCGAGGCGATCCACCCCGGCTACGGCTTCCTCTCCGAGAACGCCGGGTTCGCCGACGCGGTGTCCGCCGCCGGGATCATCTGGGTCGGGCCGTCGGGCGAGTCCATCAAGACGATGGGCGACAAGATCACGTCCCGCCGCAGCGCCGCGGCGCACGGGGTACCCACCGTGCCGGGCGGCGTCGACCCGGTCGGCGACATCGATGAGGTCCTCGACCTGGCCGAGCGGTTCGGCTACCCGGTGGCGATCAAAGCCGCCCACGGCGGCGGCGGCAAGGGCCTTCGCGTCGTTCACGGCGCCGAAGCCGCCCAAGAGGCCTTCGAGGGGGCGCGGCGGGAAGCCGACGCCTATTTCGCCAGCCCCGAGGTCTACGTCGAGAAGTACCTTGAGAAGCCGAGGCACGTCGAAGCCCAGATCCTGTTCGACACCCACGGGAACGCACTGTTCCTCGGCGAGCGGGACTGCTCAGTGCAACGGCGACACCAGAAGCTGATAGAGGAGACCCCCTCGCCCGGGCTGACGGAAAGCCAACGCAAGGAGCTGGGCATAGCCGCCGTCGCCGCGGGGAGGTCGTGCGGCTACACAAACGCCGGGACCGTCGAGTTCTTGTTGGACACAGAAGGCGACTTCTACTTCCTTGAGATGAACACCCGGCTCCAAGTGGAGCACACGGTCACGGAGATGGTAACCGGGATCGACCTCGTCGAGTGGCAGTTGCGGATCGCGGCGGGCGAGACGCTCACCATCGACGAGGTGAGGCCGCGCGGCCACGCCATCGAGCTCAGGATCAACGCCGAGGACCCACACAACGACTATCTGCCGACGCCGGGCCAGGTCGTGGAGTGGGTCGAGCCCGCCGGGCCGGGGGTCCGCGTCGACTCCTGGATCAGGCCGGGCGCCGCCGTGTCCCAGTACTACGACAACCTGATGGCCAAGATCGTCGTGTGGGGCGCCGACCGCGAGTCGGCGATCGCTCGCGGGAAGCGGGCCCTCGGCGAGCTCACGGTCAACGGGGTCTCGACGACGGTCCCCGCCCACTTGGCCGTGCTCGACCACGAGGACTTCTTGGAGGGGCGGCACCACACCAGGTGGATGGAGGAGACGGTCGAGCTGGAGGGCCCGGCCCCCGAAGTCGCCCCCGCCCTGCCCGAAGACGAGGAGCTGACCAAGCGGGACATGACCGTGGAGGTGGGAGGCCGGAGGTTCGGCGTCACCTATTGGGCCCCCGCCCCCGCCGCCGACGGCGGCCCGACTCGCCGCAAGAGGCCCGGGCCGGCGACCGCCCGGGCGAAGGGGGCCTCGGACGGGGTCATCGTCGCCCCGATGCAGGGCACCATCGTCAAGGTCTACGTCGAGGCCGGGCGCGCCGTGAAGGTCGGCGAGCCGATCTGCGTCCTCGAGGCCATGAAGATGGAGAACGAGGTCGCCAGCCAGGTGGCCGGCGACGTGATCGACCTCCGGGTCGAGGCCGGCGACACGGTCACCGCGGGCGACGTCATCGCCGTGGTCAGGTAGCGACCGTCCCAGCCGGCCGAGAGCTCGCCCAGGGCGGGACTCGCCGGTAGCGTCTCCCATTCCGACGAAGGACACCGAGGTTCCGAGCATGAAGACAGCGCTGATCACCGGCATCACGGGCCAGGACGGATCGCATCTGGCCGATCTCCTGATCGACAAGGGTTACGAAGTTCACGGCGTCATCCGGCGGGCGTCGACGTTCAACACCCAGCGAGTCGATCACCTGTACAGAGATCCCCATGATCCCGGCGCTCGCATGCATCTCCACTACGGGGACCTGACCGACGGCTCCCAGATCGCCAGGGTGATCCGGACGATCCGTCCCGACGAGATCTACAACCTCGGCGCCCAGTCTCACGTCGGGGTCTCCTTCCATCAGCCCGAGTACACCGGAGACGTGGACGGCTTGGGCGTCATCAGGCTCTTGGAGGCTATTCGGGACGCGGACGTCGATGTGCGGCTCTATCAAGCTGGAACCTCGGAGATGTTCGGAGACGCGCCGCCTCCTCAGAGCGAAAGCACCGAGTTCCGCCCCCGCTCGCCGTATGCGGCCGCCAAGGTCTACGCCCACTGGCTCGTCTCGAACTACCGGGAGGCCTACGGGCTGCACGCCGTGAACGGGATCCTCTTCAATCACGAGGGGGAGCGGCGCGGCGAGACCTTCGTGACCCGGAAGATCACGCGCGCGGTGGCCCGGATCGTCGCCGGCCGCCAGGATCACATGTACCTCGGCAACTTGGGCGCGAGCCGAGACTGGGGCTACGCCAAAGACTACGTCAGGGCCATGTGGATGATGCTCCAAGTGGACACGCCCGACGACTATGTGATCGGGACCGGTGAGAGTCACACCGTCCGCGAGTTCTGCGAGGCCGCCTTCGCCCAGGTCGGGCTGCATTGGCGGCCCTTCGTGAAGATCGACCCCGCATACTTCCGCCCGACCGACGTGGAGCACCTCGAAGCGGACTCATCCAAGGCCCGCGCCAAGCTGGGATGGGCGCCGGAGACCACCTTCGCGGAGCTGGCGGCGTTGATGGTCAAGGCCGATCTCGCGGCTCTCGGCCTCGACCCGGACGCGGCGCGAGAGATGGCGGCGGAGCGTCATCCCGAGGCGGTCGTCGAATGAGCGACCCGCTGTTCTCGCTGGAAGGGAAGCGGGTCTGGGTAGCCGGCCACCGGGGCATGGTGGGGAGCGCCGTCGCCCGCCGCCTCCGATCCGAGCCAATCAAGTCTATCGTCGCCGCCTCGAGCGGCGAGGTCGACCTGCGGCGCCAAGACCAAGTCGAACGGTTCGTCTCCGACTCGGGGCCCGATGTGGCCGTGATCGCCGCCGCCAGGGTCGGCGGGATCGAGGCGAACAGGACAGCCCAGGCCGACTTCCTCTACGACAACCTCATGATCGCCGCCAACTGCCTGCGCGCCTGTCAGGTCGCCGACGTGGAGAAGACGGTCGTTCTCGGGTCGTCCTGCATCTACCCGGCCGAGGCGCCGCAACCGATGAGCGAGGACCTCCTGCTCTCCGGCCCCTTGGAGGAGACCAACAAAGGCTACGCCGTCGCCAAGATCGCCGCCCTGGAATACGGGAAAATGCTCCGGCGCCAGCACGGGACCGATGTCATCTCCCTGATGCCCACCAACCTCTACGGGCCCGGCGACAACTACGACCCGCAGACCTCCCATGTGCTCCCGGCCCTGATCCGCAAGACGCATGAGGCGAAGCAGGCCGCCGCCTCGACCATGACCCTCTGGGGAAGCGGCAGGCCGCGTCGGGAGTTCCTTCACGTCGACGACCTGGCGGACGCTGTCGTGTTCGCGCTCAAGGCGTACTCGGGCGAGCAGCACCTGAACGTCGGCGTCGGCGAGGACATCTCGATACTCGAGCTCGCCGGGCTGGTCGGGGATGTGATCGGGTGGGAGGGCGAGTACGAGCTCGATCCGACCAAGCCGGACGGAGTGATGAGAAAGCTCCTCGACATCTCCGCGCTCGCAGGCCTCGGCTGGGAGGCCTCGATCCCCCTCGACAAGGGGATCGCGTCGACATACGCAGAGCTCGCAGAGGCGCCGTCGGAAGCCCGAGGCTGGTGATGGCCGACAGGAGAGCGTCTCAGGACAGGACCGACGCGGCGTATCACCGCTACCAGCGGAAGCGGAAGCGCTTCTGGGACGAGATGGCGGGCCGAGAGGACACCGCCGCCGCGCGCCACTACCACAGGCGGCTCCGGGCCGTCTACAAGCACGCGGCGCCGCCCGGCCTGCGGGTGATCGAGCTCGGGTGCGGCGACGGAGACCTGCTGGCCGCCCTCGACCCCGAACACGGAGTCGGGGTCGATTTCTCGGAGGCGATGATCAACATCGCGCGCTCGCGCCATCCCGACCTGACCTTCATTAACGCCGACGCCCACGAACTCGACCTCAACGAGGAGTTCGATGTCGTGATCTTGTCCGACCTCGTGAACGACGCCTGGGACGTCCAGAGGCTCCTCGAGAGAACAGCGGGCCTCTGCCACGCGGAGACGAGAGTGATCATCAACCTGTTCAACAAGGCTTGGCAGCTTCCCATCGACCTGGCGCGGTTGCTGGGCCTCGCCCAACGGATGCTCAAGCAGAACTGGCTCTCATTGAACGACACATGTAACCTGATGAAGATCGCCGGATTTGAGGTCATCACCACATGGGGCGAGATCCTCTGGCCGATCAGGGCGCCCGTCATCGACGCGTTCTTCAACCGGTTCCTGGTCAAGATCTGGCCCTTCTCCCACCTGGCGGTGACACATGTGCTCATCGCGCGACTCGACCCGCACAAACACCGATCAGGCCCGGGTCGGGACGCCGCCGTGTCGGTGATCGTCCCCGCTCGGAACGAGTCGGGACACATCGAGGAGATCCTCGAGCGAGTCCCCAAGATGGGCTCTGGGACCGAGATCATCTTCGTGGAGGGCCACTCGACCGACGACACTTGGGAGGCGATCAGAGAAGCCGTCGACAGGCGCGCCGACCCCGACATCCGCTGCTACCGACAGCCGGGCAACGGCAAAGGCGACGCCGTCCGTCACGGGTATCGCCACGCCGCGGGAGACGTTCTCATGATCCTCGACGCGGACATGACGGTGGCGCCTGAGGACCTCCCCCGGTTCTTCGACGCGATCGCCGACGGGACGGGCGAGTTCATAAACGGCGTGCGCTTGGTGTACCCCATGGAGGATCGGGCGATGCGGTTCCTGAACCTCCTCGGCAATAAGTTCTTCGGCGTGACGTTCAGCTGGCTGCTCGGCCAACCCGTCAAGGACACCCTGTGCGGAACCAAGGTCCTCACCAGGAGCTCCTACGACGTCATCGCCGCCAATCGCCCCTACTTCGGCGACTTCGACCCGTTCGGCGATTTCGACCTCCTGTTCGGAGCGGCCAGGATCCACATGAAGATCGTCGACATCCCGATTCGGTACAGAGAGCGAAGATACGGGAGCACGAACATTGATCGCTGGCGTCACGGCGCCCTCCTCCTGAGGATGGCCGCCTTCGCCGCTCGGAAGCTCCGGTTCATCTGACCCGCGGTCTCGCACGCCCGGTGTTTCGATGGGCGGGAAGGAGGCGGTCAGGAGGGGCGGTGCTCCCCGAACACGGCCCGCAACGCGTCGGACACCTCGCCGACCGTCCCCCCCGCGGCGAGAGCCTCCTTGATCGGGCCCATCAGGTCGCCTTCGCCCTCAGCCGCCTCGCGGGCCCCCGCCAGCGCCGACTCGAGAGTCGCGCCGTCCCGACCGGAGCGCCACTGGTAGAGCCGCTCTCTCTGGGCCGCCTCCAAGGACGGGTCGACTTCCAGGATCGGCGGCCGTTCCGTCTCCTCCGCGACGAAGCGGTTGACCCCGACCACCACCGACTCGCCCGCCCCCTGACGCTGCGCCTCCCGATAGGCCGACTCCTCGATCTGGGCCTGCATCCAACCCTCCTCGATGGCGGCCACCGCCCCGCCCTTCGCTGCGACGACCTCCAGCAGCTCCTCGGCCTTGGCCTCGACTTGGTCGGTGAGGCTCTCCACGAAGTATGCGCCCGCCAGGGGGTCGACCGTGTTGGCGACACCCGACTCGTAGCCGATCACCTGCTGGGTCCGCAGAGCCAAGAGGGCGCTCTCGTCGGTCGGCAGGCCGAGCGCCTCGTCGTAGGAGTTGGTGTGCAACGACTGGGCGCCGCCGAGAACCGCCGCCAAGGCCTGGAGCGCGGTGCGCACCACGTTGTTGAGGGGCTGCTGGGCCGTGAGCGTCGACCCCGCCGTCTGGGTGTGGAAGCGCATCGCCCACGACTTCGGGTCCTTCGCCCCGACCTCGTCGCGCATGTGGCGCGCCCAGATCCGCCTCGCCGCCCTGAACTTGGCCACCTCCTCGAAGAAGTCGTTGTGGCCGTTCCAGAAGAAGGAGAGCCGAGGGGCGAACGAGTCGACGTCGAGGCCGGACTCGACGGCCGCCCGCACATAGGCGAGACCGTTGGCGACGGTGAACGCAAGCTCCTGGGCGGCCGTGGCGCCCGCCTCCCTGATGTGATAGCCGGAGATGGAGATCGTGTTCCACTGCGGAAGGTGTTTCTCCGCGTACTCGAACACGTTGGTGATGAGGCGCATCGAAGGCCGCGGCGGGTAGATGTAGGCGCCCCGAGCCACATACTCCTTGAGGATGTCGTTCTGGACGGTGCCCCGCAGCCGGTCGGGCGAGACGCCCTGCTCCTCGGCGACAAGCTGGTAGAGGAGCAGGAGGATCGGGGCGGTCGCGTTGATGGTCATCGACGTCGACACCTCGCCGAGGGGGATGCCGTCGAAGAGACGGCGCATGTCGTCGAGGCTGTCGATGGCGACGCCAACCTTGCCCACCTCCCCGGCGGCGAGGCGGGCGTCGGAGTCGAGGCCCATCTGCGTCGGCAAGTCGAAAGCGACGCTCAGCCCGGTCTGACCCGCCTCAAGGAGATCCTTGAACCGCCGATTGGTCTCGTCGGCGGCGCCGAACCCCGCGTACTGGCGCATCGTCCACATCCGCCCCCGATACATGGTCGGGTACGGCCCCCGGGTGAACGGGAAGGCGCCCGGCTCACCGATCCGGGCCGGGTCGGCCGGCGTCGAGTAGACGACGTCAACCTCGATTCCGCTCGATGTGCTGCGGATTTCGCTCATCCGCCCCTATCCTGGCGCCTATGAGCCACGGGCCGGGAGCATGGCAAGAGCAGCCCTGATCCACCAAGTCGAGGCGCGAGAGCGGCGGCGGCGCTGGATCGGCGCAGCGGCCGCGCTCATCTCCATCTCCATCCTCCTCTCCGGCTGGGTCGGCCTCTTCGCGTTCTTGGGGGCGAACTCGGCCTACGGCACATTCGAGGAGCTGAAGCAGGAGTGGGTCCCCGACACCCGGTCGATGGAGCTGACCCTCCCCGACCTCAGCCGGGTCAGCCGCATCTACGCAGACTCGGGCGAGGTCCTCGACGAGCTTCACGCCGGGCGCAACTCCGAGCCCGTCGCGTATGAGTACGTTCCCGACCTTGTGGTGAACGCCGTCCTCGCCGCCGAGGACGCCGACTTCTTCGAGCACTACGGCGTCGACTTCTCGGCCATCGCCTCCGCCGCCATCGACAACATCATCTACGACACCACGCGCGGCGGGTCCACGATCACACAGCAGGTCGTGAAGAACGCCTTCGTCGGCGCCGAGCTGACGGTGCAGCGCAAGGTCAACGAGGCTTTCGTGGCGGCCGAGCTGGAGCGGCGGTTCCCCAAGGAGCGGATCCTCGAGTACTACATGAACTCGGTCTACTTCGGGTCCGGCGCCTACGGCGTGAAGACGGCCTCCGAGGAGTTCTACGACAAGCCGATGCACGAGCTTGAGGTCCACGAGGCGGCGGCCCTCGCAGTCCTCGTCCGCAACCCGTCCCTCTACAACCCCCGCCGCCGCCCCGAGATCACCCTGGAGCGCCGCAACCAGGTGATCTCACAGATGGAGGACGAAGGCTGGATCTCCGATGTCGAGGCCGCCCGCGCCCTGAAAGCGCCGCTGGGCGTGGTCGACTCGCCCCTCCGCCGCGGCGAGGCCGACCATGTCGTCGCCGAGGTGAAGCGCCAGTTGCTCAACGACGACGAGTTCTCGTTCCTCGGCGCCACCGGCGAGGAGAGGAAGAAGGCGGTGTTCGGATGCGACGCCGACAACTCCCGCTGTGAAGGCGGGGGCGGCCTGCAGATCTTCACGACCATCGACCTGGACCTCCAGCAAGAGGCCAACCGCGTCCTGAACGAATGGCTCCCCCTGCCGCCCTACGAGGAGAACCTGACGGCCTGCTCTCAGATCTTCGACGACTACCAGGAGAATCTGGCCTACTACGCCAAGTACGCGGAGACCCACTCCTGCCGGCCCACAGGCGCCATCTCCCTGGTCGACAACCACACCGGCGCCGTCAGGGTGATGGCCTCGGGCCTGCCCTTCGAGTTCAGCCAATTCGACCTCGCCGTCCAGGGGCGGCGCAACCCGGGTTCCTCGTTCAAGCCGTTCGGGCTGGCGACGGCTCTCGAGCAGGGCTGGACGATGGGCAGCCACTGGAACGGCGCCAGCCCGGCCTCGATCCAGTGCGGGTACCCGTGCACGCCGTCGGGGTCGTCGACTTGGCGGCCGCGCAACGCAGGCGGCGGAGGCGCAGGCGTCATCAGCCTGGAGCGGGCCACCTACAGGTCGGTCAACACCGTGTACGCACAGGTGTCCCACGCCGTCGGCCCGGAGAACATCGTGGACATGGCCCAGAGGATGGGCGTGACCGAGTCGCCCCTCACGCCGGCCCTCTCGATCATCCTCGGCACCTCGTCGGTGTCCCCCCTGGAGATGGCCTCCGCCTACTCGAACTTCGCCACCAACGGCGCCCACGCCGACGACTACATCATCGACAGGATCGTCGACCACACCGGCGCCGTGATCTACGAGCACGAGCCGGAGGTCACCCAGGTCGCCGACCCCGCCATCTTCGCCGCAGCCCGCCGCGCCCTGCTCAAGGTTCCCTCCATCGGCACCGCGAGCAGGGCGTTCCGCGACTTCGAGCCCGGCGTCGAGCGGGTGGGCGGCAAGACCGGCACCCACCAGAACTACTGGGACGCCTGGTTCGTCGGGTTCACCCCCCGGTACGCCGCCGCCGTCTGGGTCGGCTACGAGGCCGAGCAGAAACCCCTCGAGAAGGTCACGATCAACGACCAGTACTACAAACGGGTCTTCGGCGGCTCGGTGCCGGCGCCGATGTGGGCGGAGTTCATGACGACCGTCCTCAAAGGGGCCGGCGAGGCGAAGTTCCCCGACGAGCCCGAGGACACCCGGAAGTACCTGGTGACGCCGTCCACGAAGGTCCCGTCGGTGGTCGGTCTCGCGCAGACGAAGGCCAACACGTTGCTGAAGACCAAACACCGCCTCAACGTCACCGTGGTCGAAGCGCCGTCGCTGGAGCCGAAGGGAACGGTCATCCACCAGTCCCACGCCCCGGGGACGAGGGTCAGGCAAGGAACGACCGTGACCATCCGCGTCGCCAGCGGGGTCGCGCCCACGGCGGCGCTCGTCAACCTCGTCGGGATGACCCCCGCCGAAGCCCTCGGAGCCGTCGACGCGTTCACGTTGGCGACCGGTGTGGCGCTGACCGTCACCCAGGCGACCGCCCCCGTGACCGACGCAGGCCTCGTCGGCAAGATCATCGCCACCAACCCGGCGCCGGGCGCGACGATCACCAAGTCCGCCGCCGTGATCGTCACAGTGGGCGTACTCGCCCCGCCCGACGGCTAGCCGAGCCCGCCGAGGTTTCTTTTCGCGTTCTCAGCCGCGCGTCTTGACGGTGGCCGGCGGCCGCTTGTAGACGTTGGAGCCATGAGACCGGAGCGCCCGTGAGCGGCCAACCTCGTCCTCCAACCGCAGCCGCAGGGCACGCGGGCGCTCCGGTCCGACCCACGGCGAGGCGCCGTCCGACCGTCCCGGTGCGACTCTCAACCGACCGCGGCCGGTTCGCGCCGTCCGACCCGTATGTGCGAAGGTTCTGGGTGGCCGCCATTGGGGCGAACGCCGTGGCCGAGCTCCTCCGCCTGGTTCGCTCGGCCGAGAAGGGGGAGGATGTGCGGCTGCCCAGAACCCTCCCCCTCCTGCTGAAGACGGGGCTGGCCGAAGTCGATCAGGGAAGCCTGGTGGTGGGGGCGCGGGTGCCGTTGGTGCCCCTTGAGTTGCGGTGGCGGTTCCCGTCGCACCTCGCCGAGGAGCATGTTCGGCATGTGTGTCCCTGACGGCAGGCACTGCCGTGGGCGAGAGATGCGCCGCTCAAGTCACCTGGCGCCGGCGCCGGTGACCACGGTCCAGATGCTCTTCCAGAAGATCCGGATGTCCATCGCCGGGGACATGTGCTTGACGTAGTAGAGGTCGTATGTGAGCTTCTCCACGGTCTCCACTTGATCATCGGCGTATCGGAAGTTGACCTGCGCCCATCCGGTGAGTCCGGGCCGGACCATGTGCCGGTGGTCGTAGAAAGGGATCTCGGCGCGGAACTGCTCGGCGAAGGCGACCTGCTCGGCCCTTGGGCCGACGATGCTCATGTCCCCCTTGAGCACGTTCCAGAGCTGGGGGATCTCATCGAGCCTGGACTTTCTGAGGAACCCGCCGCCGCGAATGAGCCGGGGATCGTCCTCGACGGCGAACCTCGGCCCCTCCGTCTCGGCGTCGACGTACATGGTCCTGAACTTGTACATCGTGAAAGGCTCGCCGCTCAGGCCGACTCGCCGCTGCTTGAAGACGGAACGCCCCGGGTCGGAGAGCTTCACATAGACGGCCACCATGAGGCCCAGCGGCGCCCAGAGCAGGGCGGTGACGGCGGTGAACGCCAGGTCGAAGGCGCGTTTGCCCGGCAGCCAACGAGCAAACCCGAGCAGAGGGGCCGAGATCTCCCAGCCCTCGGCGAGGTGGACCAGGGGGACCCGGCCGGTGTGCTCCTCATAGAGGCTGGTGAAGGGCCGGACCACATAACCCGCCACATCGCACGACGAGAGGTACTGGGCGACGCGATCGGAGAGGACGGCCCTCAGGTCGACGGCCATGGTCACGTCCTTCCCGAAGCGATCGAGGGGGCCGTCCGTCTCCGGCGCCAGCACCTGAACCACCTCGGCGTGGTCGCTGTCGTTGAGGTGGTCCGCCAGCTCCTTCTCGTTTGTGATGACACAGATGCGCTCGAACCAGGGGCGACGGCGCCGAACCCAGCGGTGGCCGACGGCGAGCGCCCCCCACGACACGCATGTGTAGGCCATGTATGAGCGCGAGAAGTAGGCGTCCCGGAAGAGGATCAGCATCGCGGCGGTCAGGAACACCGTGCCGAAGAGGATCGCCGCCATCCTCCCGTACGCCGGGCGCGGCACCCCGGGACCCGACATCTGGTGCGTCAGGGCCGAGCTGAGGGCCATTGACCCGAAAAGGAAGGCTATCAGGGGCCACATCGAGTCTGTCGGTCTCGGCAACTCCGCGCCCCAAGGGAAGACAGTCCCAAAGACAACCCAAGAGGCCGCCGCCGCCGCTACCGCCAAGGCGGCAAGGTCGCTCACGGCGACCGACATCAGAAAACGCGCTCGCACCCGCCGAACCCTAGGGCGGCCCGCGCCTCTTCCACGCGTTTCGGGCCATCCCCCGCGCCACCTCGACCAGGGTGCGGACCCCGACCCCCGAGGCGCCCTTCACCTGATCGCCCGCGGTCTCCCTCGCCCGGGCGGGTCCGGCGATGTCCAGATGCGCCCACGGCCCTTCGCCCGCGTACTCGGCCAAGAAGAGGGCCGCGACGACGGCGCCGCCGTATCGGCGCCCCGAGATGTTCTTGATGTCGGCGATGTCGGAGTCGAGCGACTTCCGGTAATCCTTGAAGAGCGGCATCTCCCAGAAAGGCTCCCCCGCTATGGACGCCGCATCCAGCACCTGGGCGGCGACGTCGGGACCCGAGCCGAAGACTGCGGCGATCTTGTCGCCGAGGGCGACGCGGGCCGCCCCCGTGAGGGTGGCGACGTCGATGATGAGATCGGGGTCGTAGGCCCTGGCCAGCCCCAGGGCGTCAGCCAGGATGAGACGGCCTTCAGCGTCGGTGTTGAGGACCTCGATCGTGGGGCCGGCGACGGGTCGCAGGACGTCGCCGGGACGGGTGGCGGCACCTCCCACCGCGTTGTCCGTGAGAGGGGCGATGCATGTGACGTCAACGGGCAGCCCGAGACGGGCGACGGCGATCGCCGACGACGACGCCACGGCGGCGCCCGACATGTCGTCCTTCATCTCCTCCATCAGGGCCGCCGTCTTCAACGAGAGCCCGCCCGTGTCGAACACGACCCCTTTGCCGACCAAGGCCAAGCGCCGCTCGGCGCCGGCAGGCCGATGACGCAGGATCACGACGCGCGGGTCGCGCTGCGAACCGGCCGCGACGCCGAGCAACGCCCCGAGGCCCTCGTCCCCGATCCGGGCCTTGTCCCAAATCTCAACCGTCAGCCCAGCCGCGGAGGCCGCTTCCCCGATCACGGCGGCGAGGGTCTCCGGCGCCTGATCCTTGGCGGGGGTGTTGCCGAGGTCGCGCGCGAAGACGACCGCCTCGGAAACGGCGGCGGCAGCGGCCAGAGATGTCTCGTCGGCGCCGACGATCTCAACGACTTCCGCATCGAGCCCCTCGTCGCCGGTCTTGTAGGCGCCGAACTCATAGCCGCCGAGGATCGTGCCTTCCGTCACCGCGCGAGTCGCGCCCTCGACGCCGACCCGGGACAAGAGGGTCACCGCGCGCTCCGTCCTCACCTTCCGGACGGCGTCGCCGGACACCGCCCGCAGGCCGTCGAAGGAGATCTCATCCCCCAAGCCGGCGAGGAGCAGGACGGCCGCCTCGTCATGGGGCAGGAGAAGGAACTGACCGGCCTTGCCCCTGAAACCCGCCGCCGCCACGGCCCGCTCGTCGGCGGCGGCCAGTGCCTCCGCCGACCCGGGCGCCGCCGCCAAGCCCTCCATCACCCCGGCTATCAGCGTGGCGCCCCCCAAGCCCGCGTCGGCGGCCGCGACTCTCACCTTCACAGTCAACTCCAATCAGCCGAACGGCCCGACACCGGCGACCAGGGCCCGGCCCAAGAACACCGCCCCCAGAGTGGTGAGCACGGCCAGATAGGACAAACCCGTGGCCGCCATCACCGCGGAGTACGCCGGGTGGCGGAGGGCCTCGAGCACGCCGGCCATGAGAAGGATCGAGACCACGAGGAGAACCCAGAAGACGACCCGCCCTCCCCCGACCGCCATGTCGCCGACGACAACAAGCGTCAGCCCGTCGAGGGCGAGCCCGGCCATCCCGGTCGCGGCGAGCGCCCGCAGCGCCTTCCTGGGAAGCCGCGGGTCGACCAGGAACCAGTGCCCCAACATCATCTCCCCGGTCACCCCGCCGAGGGCGACCGCCGCAGCGACGGCGGGCGCCCACCCGCCGACGAGGGAGGCCTCGACGACGTAGCAGACGCCGGCCAAAGTGATGAGGGCTCCCGCGAGCTCGCGGCGCCGCGCCCAGAACATGCCCGCCACCAGAACCGCCAAGGCGGCCCTCGCCCACCAGGCGCCCTGGCCCAACATGCCGGCGAAGCCGACGGCGCCCGCCGAGCCTGCGGTCAGCCAAGTGAAGCCGGGACCGACGGAGCGAAACAGGGACACGAGCCCGGCGGCGAAGGCGAGACCCGCGGCCCAAGCCAGGAGCAAGAGGCGAGGCTCGGCGATCAACGACAGCTCGGAAGGCACAAGCGAATCCTACGGCACGATGAGCGAGGGTTCGCCTGGGGCTTGAAGCGGTAGAGGTCCGCCCGGTCCCGCTCGTCGCCGACCCTCGTGGGACCTCCCGGCGCCAACGCCTCAAGCTCGCTCAACTCTGCGCTGGCCTATACTCCGCTTCGTGAGGCCAAGCCCCAACCTCCCCGACGACTCGAGGAGACGCGATTACGCCGCGGACGAGACGCTATGCGCAGTCTCCTGACGAGACTCGGGGCCAACCTCGCCGCGTCGCCCGGCAAGACCGCGGCCATGGCGGGCGTCGGCTTCTTCCTGGTTGCGGTCGCCGTCAACGACCTGGGTCGTCTGCTCGAGTGGGATGAGGCCGTGTACCTGAGCGCCGTCTCGCCCGACATCCCCGACACCCTCTTCAATGCGCATCGAGCCCGGGGGATCGTGTTGGCCGCGTTCCCGTTCTACTTCGTCGAATTCGACTCATTCGTCGCGCTGCGCCTTTGGATGTCGGCGTTGCATGCGAGTGCGCTTGCCCTCTTCGCGCTGGTGTGGCATCGGGTCATCGGCGCAACGGCCTTGATCGCGGCCGCCGTCTTCGGCGTCTCCTGGCTCGCCGTCTTCTACGCCCCTGAACAGAATCCCAACCTCCTCACCGGCATGCTGCTCGGGTCGGCGGTCGGCGCCTTGATTGCCGAGGTCCCAGCCGAGAGGCGGCTGAAGTGGGATCTGGCGGCGGCTTCGCTGATCGCTGGCGCCGCCTTGACTCGACCCACCGACGCCGTCTGGTACACGGCTGGCGCATTCCTGGCTCTCGCCGCGCTGCGGACCTCGTTGCGGCGACTCCTCGCCGTGATTGGCGGAGGCCTGCTCGTCGGCACCCTCCCGTGGGTTGTCGAAGCCGAGATGTCGTTCGGAGGGGTCTTCCAACGGCTGAGATTGGGCGCGGAGCGCATCGATGCCAGCGCCGGCTTCAGGCTGTTGGATCACATCAGGCAGTTCGACGGGGGGCCGGCTCTCGGAGTCGACCGGACGGGGGCGTTGCCCGCCTTGGCTCTCGCCTGGCTGGTCGTCTGCTTGATCCTCGCAGGTGTTGCGGTCCGCAAACACCCCTTCGGCGTGAAGGCGGTCGCGGTCCCCTCGGCGGCTGCCTTGACATACACCTTTCCCTACATGGTTCTGACCGGCCACGTGTCGCCCAGGTACCTACTCCCCGCCCATCTCCTCATCGCGGTCTTGGCTTCCCAGGGGATTCGAACCGGTTTCGGCAAGGACGCTGTTTCAAGGCCGGTCATGTGGGCGCTGGCACTCGGTCTCGTCGCCCTGTCGCCGTGGCAGATCAGTCAGGCGAACTCCATCAGCGCAGCGGAACTTGATCGCCGTTCGATCGCTGGCGAAGTCGCGGAGTACATGGTCGCCGACGCAGACCACGGTCCTTGCGCATTCGCGTCACAGAACTGGGTTCCCCAGCTCCAAGTCTACTCGTCGTGCCTGGGGGCATTGATGCGGCCCGAGGATATCCAGTTTCCCGCTGCCGTCCAGGAAGCGATGCGAGACGGTATCCCGACATATGTTGTGTTTTGGCAATCCCCTGCAGAAGACTCGCCGGTACGAGAGTGGAACTCAACCAAGTTGACAACGACAATCGGAGCGAGAGTGACCGTCTATCGGTCGCCCTGAGTCGCCGACGAGGGTGGATTGCGCCCGAGGTTATACCCGCGATACGCACTTGTGCTTGAGACGCCGCAATGCCGCTCGTGGTGCGTCGCCTCGACCCTGGCGACGCGCCCACTGTTCCGAGGCGTTGGAGTGTCCGGCGTGGGGACCCGACGCCGCCACCGTGATCTTCTCCAGCCAGTCTCGGGGCCGGGAGGAGAGCCAGCCAGGGCGGCTGTGGCCGCGGAGCGTCCCCAAGCCACGTCGAGGAGTCTCGCTTCGATCCCGGGGTCGACGAACCCCGGTCACGAGCACGCTGCGACGGCTCGGCGACGCCGCCAAGAACCGATTTCTCGTCCATGCCCAGCGCCGTCACCTCTTCGAGGCGGCCGGGGTCGCGACCAAGGGCTTGCCGTGATCGACCACGGCGCTCATCGCAGGCGGCCTAGTGGTGTGTCGCACCAATAGCGAAGCGGTGTCTCCGAGGTCAGTGCGTCATCTGGAGACAAACGCAGTGGCGCCCATAGGTGCGGCGAGGCTTGACGACGCAGCCAAGGGCGCATCTGGGCCGGAGAGACCGGTTAAGGATTTGAGCGACGCACCACTAGCCCACACCGAAGGCCCGAACCGCCTGAGCGACCCACTTCCTCGTCTTCGCCGACCCGACGGCAGATCTCGGCTCTCGCCCGTTCCGTCACCGACCGGCGCGCACTCGACCTGTGGATGGGTCTCCGACCAGGTCACGGTCGGACAAGGACCCGAGAGCACCCGGTGGATTCAATCGGTCATCGCAACACCCTGGAGAGGAGCGGACACGAGGAGGTGTTGCTATGGATCGGAAGGAGTCGGCGTCGGGTGTGGAGGGGAGGCCGCCGAAGCGGCCGCGGGGACGGCCCCCGGTGTGGCATCGGGAGCATCGAGCCCAGGTTCTGGGAGGAGGTGGCTGCCGGGGTGTCTACGGAGGGCGCCTCGGCCGCGGTGGGGATCTCGCCTGCTCTGGGGTGGGCGTGGTTCCGGGAGAGCGGGGGGCTCCCTCCGCAGCCGTACGCCCCGTTGTCGGGGAAGCGCTTGTCGCGCGAGGAGAGGGAGGAGATCGCGGTGTTGTCGGCGGAGGGCTATAGGATCGGGGAGATCGGCCGGCGGTTGGGTCGCTCCGCGTCGACGATCAGGAGGTGAAGCGGAACAGCACGACCCGGGACGGGGAGAGGGTGTATCGAGCCTCGACCGCTCATCAGATGGCCTGCCTGCGGGCGAGGCGGCCCAAGGAGCCGAAGCTCGTCGCCAACCCCCGGCTCCGCGAGTATGTGGTTGACCGCATCGGCGGCCTGGTGGAGGACCCGGCTGGGGAGAAGATCGCGGGGCCGGAGGCGAGGTTCACGGGCCGGGGCCGGGACCGGCGTTGGGCTAAGGCACAGAGCCCTGCCCAGGTAGCGAACCGGATACGGCTCGACTTCCCCGACGACGAGACCATGCGGATCTCGCATGAGGCCATCTACCAGGCGTTATACAAGGGCGAGGGGTTGGACAGGGAGCTGTCGGCTTGCCTGCGGCAGGGACGGGCGCTCCGCAGGGCCCAGGGCCCGGGCGCAAGCCGCGCCGAAGAAGCACGTCACCGCCCTGATCTCCCGACGGCCCCCGGAAGTCGAAGACCGGGACGTTCCCGGCCACCCGGGAAGGCGACTTGATCCTCGGGACGAACCGGTCGGCGATAGTGACGCTGGTGGAGCGGGCCACCGGGTCCGCGGTCAAGGGGGCCTCCCCCGGCTGGACAGCGACGGGAGGCTGTCGGAGGCGGCGGGCCGGGAACCGCCAAGCGGCCGAGGCGCCGAAGCCGTCCGCAAGGCCCTCACCGAAGCCGTCCAGGCCATGGCCCCGGAGCTGCGCCTGTCCCTCACCTGGGACCGGGGAATCGAGATGGCCCACCACGCCCGACTCAGAGAAGACACCGGGATCGCCGTCTTCTTCTGCGACCCCCGCTCCCCCAGCCAACGCGGCGCCAACGAGAACACCAACGGGCTGCTCCGCCAGTTCTTCCCCAAAGGCACCGACCTCTCCCGACACACCCCCGCCGACCTCGAAGCCGTCGCCCACACCCTCAACGCACGACCCCGCCGGGCCCTCAACTGGAGGACCCCAGCCGAAGCCCTCCACGAGCATCTACACACCCCCAAGCAAGCCGGAGTTGCGATGACCGGTTGACTCCAGACCCCGCCCACGATCAGCCTCCCCCACACTTGATCGCGTAGACCCGGGGCCTGCCCCGGCCGGGGCGGATGCGACCGACCGAGGAGATGCCCTCGGCCTCGAACCGCGACCGCCACCTGTGCACCGACGTCCGCGACGCATCAGACCGGCGGGCGATCTCCGAGTTCGCCATTTCGTCGGCTGCCGGCAGCAACGCTTCCGCTGGGCGGACCTGACGATGCGGTACCGACTGGGATCGGGTTATCGCCTCCAACTCCGACCGCTGCTCAGCGGTCGCTTCCATAGCGGGCTGTCATAGACATGCCCCCCAATAGCCGACCTGCTACTTCAACGACATACCACTAGGGCGCGAACCGATAGAGGTCCGCCCAGTCCCACTCGTCGCCGAATCTCGTGGGGCCTCCCGGCGCCAACGCCTCGAGTTCGCTCAGCTCGGCGCCTTCGGGTTGGCGTTTGCCGCCCCTGATCAAGAACATGAATCGGTTCCGGCCGACCAAGCGATCAACCTCGGCCGCCGCGGTCAACTTCGAGTGGAAATGATCGGTCATGCACCCGGTGTAGTAGTTGATCTGAGGCTCATAGGATGTGAGGACGCCGCAACTCTCCCCACCCGCTTCCTCTGTGATGACGGTCGCGGCGACCTCGAGCGGCACATAGCGGCGCCTGTACCACTCCATCCAGGCTCTCGACTCGGTGACGGCGACCGAAGCGGCACCGAATACGACAATCGCCAGTCCCGCGGCGACCGCCTTCGGCGCAGGGGCTCGCCAACGGGAGAAGAGCCTGGAAAGCCCCAGGGCTCCCGCCACTGCCAAGTGAGCGAACGGGATGAACACGAATCGCTCGAACGCCTCCCCCATGAACCCCAGAACCAGGACCAGCGCGACGGCCGGGACCAGCAGGAACACCGATCGCTCTCGGTCCCGGCGATCCTCTCGCGAAGCGACGTACCACCATCGGGCGAGAACCACAAGGATCGGGACGACGAGCGGAGCGAGAGTCCAGCCGAACATTCTCACATAGCCGTCGAGGCCGCGGCCGGTGAAGTCCCTCGCGCCGCCGGAGTCGGTCGCCGAAGCGGTCAGAATCCCGATCGGCGACCCGGATTCGGCCATCGCGTGGGCGAAATGGGGTATGAAGCCGACCAGCCCCAGAGCCGCCAGAGCCAACACCGGGCCGGGTTTCCTCACGATCTTGTCCCCCCACAAGAAAGCGGCGACAATGGCGATGAGCACGAACGAGAGCACGGCCTGATAGCGGATATAGAACGCCGACCACGCCAGGGGAAGCAGCGTCAATAGACGATACGACGGGAACTCTCTTTCGTCGAACTCCCTCCACACGATGACCATACACGCCGTCACCAGCGCGGCGGAGGGGACATCCGACATGAACTCGACGGACCGTCTGAGAAGAAACGGGTTGGCCAGGATCGCAACCGCTGCTGCTGGCCCCACCCAGGCGCCGCCCATCCTCCGGCCAAGCCGCCACGTCGCCGCCGCCAAGCCCAACAGCGAGACCCAGCCCAGAACGCGAAGAGCGACTTCTCCCCCGCCCAACGCAAACACAGCATATGCATAGACCGACATCCCGATCCCGCGGTGCAGGGCCCATCCCGAATCCGGCGTCCCCTCCAACCAGGCCCGGGCCTTCGTCGCGTAGGCGGCCTCGTCGTGGTCAAGCAGCCGCCCGTCAAAAAGCAAAGGCGCCAGAGCCAAAGCCACCCCCAGGATCACCAACCCCAGGACCCAGGGTCGAACCGAGAACGAGAGGGACACATCCGAAGCCGCCAACGCCGCGGCGACGACGGCGCCGACTAAACCGCAGATCTCCAGCCGCCCGAAACCGGTCACCACGCCCGAGGTGAGGACGACAGCCCCGAAGGCGAGCGCCCCTACCACCTGAGCCGCCCTCGACCCCCCCTCACCGTCGATCATGAAGTAGGCCGTCGCCCCCACGGCGGCGCATACGATGACGAGGTATGTGTCGCCGGCGACGTCTCGCAAATCGTCGACCACTCCAAACAGGATGACCAGCGTCACCCCCACCCCCGTGATCGCCCCGGCCAA
>Ga0209788_1000060_pt1 | contig 31429 bp, 21 predicted proteins | sample WorMetLIZISLAND1_2_FD_187415 | JGI IMG/M metagenome (GOLD analysis project Ga0209788, IMG submission 187415) | Marine gutless worms symbiont microbial communities from Max Planck institute for Marine Microbiology, Germany - Olavius clavatus LIZARD... ...
CCACCCCCGCGCCGAGGTAGAGCGCGGGCAGCAGGGTCTCCGGGTCCGTGGCGACGGTGCTGAACGCGGGAGCGGCGCTGGCCGTCGAGGTCTGGTAGCTCTCGGGCGCGTCGCCGTAGTCGGTGCAGGTATTGACGGTGTTGTCAACGGAGGAACCGTCGCCCTGGAGCGGTTCGGCGGGCCAGCCGTGCCTGCCGAGAACATCCCTCGGGTACGCGGTGGGATCCAGTCCCCCGCCGGAAGCGAGGTCCCCGAAATCAAAGGTGGGGCTGCGGTCGCCCTCGATGGCGTCCGGGCAGCCGTCTCCGTCCGCGTCACGATCCAGATAGTCGGGCGTGCTGTCGCCGTCGGTGTCGTCCGGGGGGGTGCCGGTATTCACACTGTTGACAACCTCCACCACATCGGCCAGGCCGTTCTGTTCAGTAACATCCGTGAAGACGCCGGGGTCAATCCGGCCGTCGTTGTTACCATCCCACGCGGCGAGGTTGGCGAGATCGGCGGTACTCCTCGAAAGGCTCTCCTCAAGATCACTGATCCCGTCGCCGTCGCTGTCCAGATCGAGGTGGTTGGACAGGCCGTCACCGTCGGTATCCAGATCCAACGGCGTCCCGCACAAATCCGTAATGCGTATTCTTTGATCATTGGTATAAGTTCCAGTGGAAGCGGTCATCCCGAAGTACACATTGTATGCACCGAAATAGGTGGTCGCGAAATCCTGTGCTGCTCCCGAAGGGTGAGTATAAGAACCCGCATCGTTTCCATCGAACGTATACGAAAGGGTTTCAGTATCGTGATTCCATGAGATCTCGACGGAATACCACTCACCATCTTCCATATCGGGATGCGGAACTGCCGGAGACAGGTAGTTGGGGGGACTACCACTATCGGTATCCCAGATAGAAGTATGGTCGGCAGAAATATCCCCATATCCTGTAAAATTATACCATGTATCCATCTCCAGCGCAATTCCGTTTCTTATACCACGGGCGCCAATACCCCGTCCGGGACGTCCAACGGCCCCACTTCCATCGGGGTCATTGTGAAAAACCATGGCGATGCCGTCCGCGCCCATATCGTTATCTCCCAAATACGCCTCGAATGCAAAGGTAAACGACTTGCCAAAATCCACTTTGCCAAAAGACATGGCCGAGCCCGCCTGTTGGTCTGGTGGTGCAATCGACGTGAGTTGAACTTCATTAGGATTATCGCCATCCGGATTCGCGGTGGCAGTGCCTGCCACATCAAAAAAACCGGAAAACCCCGCGTGCAATCCCTTTTCCACGCAGTCCGTGATGCCGTCATTATCATCATCAATGTCGCAGATATCGCTGTAACCGTCGTCATCGGAATCCCTGTTGCCGGAGGCCTCGGGATCGCATCGGTCGGCTTCGATGAGGAGGCGATAATCCTCGACTTCGCCGTCGGGAAGCGCTCCGGTTGGACTCTGCGAAGTTACGGTGGAGAGCCGACAACGCGCGTAGGTCGTGGTCTCCACGGTGATCGGAAAATTCCAGGGAGCGAGCGTATGCGTGGTGCTGCCGCTGTTGGGGGCCACATCGGCGCAGCGCTCCTCTGTTGTGGGGTCGTCTTCAAAGGTTCCGTTGACGGTGGACGTGTCGGCGGCCGAAGCTACTCCGCCGTCCAACCAGCAGCACACCCGCGCCGGGTCGGCCGTATTGTTCACCACCGTTGCCGTTGCCGTAATTATCCTGTCGTTGTCGTTGTAGCTGAACGTGACACCGTCTTCGTCGTCGCCGTCGGCATCGTTGTCGTCACCGAGGGCGTCATCGCTCCAGGGCGGGTCCGCCGGAAAGTCATCGTCATCCGGCGGCGCGCTGCCGAGATACAGATCGCCCAACTGGGTGTCAACCGTGTGACGAGCGGCGGTTGTCGCGGCTCCTCCGTCATAGGAGGATGGCGCATCGCCGTAGTCAACAGGCGGCACTGCCTGAAAGGCAATCATGTTGGCGCCCTGGACAGTATGTTGCGCATAGCGATACGTGATCGTCGCTGTGCCTCCCACGGCGGCGTCCAGCGTTGTGAGTGCAGACCACCAACCTGATCCTTGGGTATCGGGATTATCCTGGAAAGCGACCGTTTTTCCGTTGTTTGAAACGGAAGGGGTTTCGCTTATGTTGCCATAATCCATGTCAATCCAGGCCGTCCCGCTGGTGGTCACCTCATCCGTTTCCTCATCTACGGATTCTCCCGAGTGCACCACCAGTTTCAACGGATCGGTTCCCGCAGTTCGGGTAAATGTGAATGTAAATTCATACGGGCCGGCATAACTCCCATGAGCGACCCCCGGCACTGTCTGGAAAAATACACCCTTGGCGTTGGGAAATTTGTCATTTTGATATAGAGTACCACTTTGGTTTGTTTCACTAATCTCTTGCATAGCAGTGCCTGTCCAGGTGGGCGCCTGGACCGTAACATTCCATACATTGCCATTGTAATTCACCGCGCCGGTAACAGTATAGCCCCCTGTCGCCGTGGCGTTGGTATAATTGATCCCGGCAAAATCAATATTTTCATATTGCGCGTGCACCTCCGGCCCCGCCGCGAGAAACAGGGCGGCAACGATCACCCCCGTGACCGAAAAGCGCTTCGCCGGGAACCGCCGGCTTCTCCCGGCCGGCCGGTGGTCCGTTTTTTTCAGCGTCATGTTTCCCAACCGCCTGAACATCGTTTCCATTCCGTGCATGGTTTTTTTCACGAGCATGGAATTCATTGTCTCAGCCTCCTTCGTTTGGGTGCTCAATCTCTTTCGTTCTAATCCTGGAACGTCAAACCGAATTGCCCGCCCGCGAGACGGGGTTGGCCGGTGAACTCTCCTTAATTTTATATGAAAAGTCTTACCAATATATGTACAACAAACGAAAGACTTTCACCGTTCGTTGTGGCTGTTTACGGCCATGGAGGGGTGTCTGTCACAACCTCTTTTCCTGTCTATTCCGTATATACCCGCCAAGCCAACATGTTCGGTCAGCCAACATGTTCGGTCTATATCTCATGGTGAGTATAGCGTGTCAACATAAACCCGACACAATATTATATCACATTGATATTATATCCCCTTGGCCTGTGGGAATCCTTTATGTAGGTCGGCATTCCCATGCCGACAGGCGAAGGTTGCTTTTATGTAGGTCGGCATTCCCATGCCGACATCAACCAAACCACCTCCCCCGCCTGGGGCGGGGACTCCTCCTTGAAAAGGAGGAGAGTTTTATTCTGTTTATTTTTTTGGGGGCCAAAAAGAAACGCCCCCGCGCGGCGGTAAAGGGTTGCCGCCCTACGAACCTTGTCCGGCGGCAAAGGGTTGCCGCCCTACTTTATGACCGTTTGAAGAAATAGTTGTGACTTGATGAAAAATAGATTATGAATAACCCGGAGGTTCGCATGATTGCTTCACAAGGCCGATAACAGCGAAGGGGGAGACAATGAAAAAATTGCTGACAGGTATGGTGGTGCTGGCTTTTATTCCTGCACTGGCAAGCCCGGTGATGGCGGGCGGGGCAATCAACAAGAGCAACCGCAGCGTAGAATTCATGCGGATATTTGCCCGTAACGCGGCCACGGACAGTGCGGATATTATGACTTACAACCCGGCGGGGACGGTCAAAATGGCCGATGGCTTTCATTTGAACGCATCCGTGCAATATCTGATCGAAAAAGAGTATGAAGGCAATTTTTTGGATCAGACGTTCGCAACAGATGAACCGTCATTGATTCCACAATTCTTTGCCGTCTTTTCCAGGGATCGCTGGGCCGGATATTTTGGGGTGGATGTACCCGTGGGCGGCGGCAAGGTGGATTACAAAGATGGAAACTTCACCTCTTTTAGCGTGGGTCAGATGATTGCCGGATTAACGGGTCTGCCGTTGACCAGCCATTCAGTCGAGGCGGAAAGCTTCGGGATTGCGTACACCCTGGGCGGTGCGTTTCAGATTACCGATATGATCTCCGCTTCCCTGGGGCTCCGTTACATTGACGCCACCACCGAGCTTGACGGCAGCGTCACAAACGGCCCCCTGACCAATCAGATTGCATTTGATGCGGATGCCGACGGCTGGGGCGGAATCATGGGTCTTGATTTTTTCCCCAATGAGAAAACGACCGTGGGAATCAAGTACGCCGCCAAAACCGAACTGGAATATGATTATTCGGTCCGGGAAGGCGACCGGATTCTAAGCGCTATGGATATCCGTGACGGCGATCAGAAAAACGATGATCTGCCCGCCGAGCTGGCGCTGGGATACTCTTACCAGGTGACACCCGGATTGCGGGGCGAAGTGGGCCTGATGTACTACTTTAATACAGACGCCGATATCGGCGGCACCACTTTACGGGAAGGACTGGAAGATCGAATCGATGACAGTTGGGAGGTGGGACTGGGCTGCGAACTTGCCGTTTCCGACGCATTGAAAATCAGCGGGGGTTATCTCTATTCCTCCATGGGGGTGGATCCTGCAGAGAGTTCCAAGTTTCTGCCGGATCTGGATGCCCACACTGTGGGGGTCGGCCTTGAGTGGATGGCCATGCCCGGGCTGGCGCTGAACCTTGCCGTGGGAACTGTTTTTTATGAGAGCGACAGCTATGTGGATACCACCCTGGGGAGACCCGTTGAGATTGAATACAAAAAAAACATTCCCCACATAGGGACCGGGGTTCAGTACCGCTTCTAACCGCCATGGCCGTAAACAGCCACAACGAACGATGAAAGTCTTTCTTTTTGTACATATTTGGTAAGACTTTTCATAAAACAGAGAGCCTTCGTGTGAGCACGTCTGATGCACCCCCGAACAAACCGGGTTTCAAACGGCGGCTTTGGGCCAAATTACCCCTTGTCTGCCTGATTTTTTTACTCATCTGCGTCGGGGTGTTATTTTCCCGGATTCAATCCAAAAAAGAGACCCTTCAGGCCGAGCAGGAAGCGGCCCTCAAAACCGGTGAACCGCTGGTCAACGTGGTGACCCTGGAAGCGCTGCCCCGGGAGATGGCGGATGAAATCAATTTTCCGGGAACGGTAATTCCCTTTATGGAGGTTACCGTGCTGGCCGAGGTCCACGGCCAGGTGACCAAACGCCATGTGGATCAAGGGGTCGTAGTGAATACGGGTGATGTTCTGGTGACGCTGGATGCCCGGGATTATGAAAATCAACTGGCAGCGTCCAAGGCTTCATACCAGGCCGCTGTCGCGCATAAAAACCGGATCGAAAAACTCTACCGGAAAAAGCTTGCAACCCGCAGCCGGTATGACGACGCCGTCGCCCAGGTCAACACCCTGAAGGCGGGAATGGAGACGGCGACACTCAATGTCGGCCGCGGAGTGATCCGGGCGCCCATGGACGGGGTGCTGAATCGACTGCCCGTTGAAGTGGGGCGGTATCTTCACGTGGGCGATCCCGTTGCCCACATCATTGACATTGATCAGGTAAAAGTCGCGGTGGGTATTCCGGAATCGGATGTGGATGCGGTGCGCGGGATTGACTCTTTTGACGTCACCGTTGATGCCCTGGGGGGTAAAGTCTTTACCGGAAAGCCGTACCGCTTTTCCAAAACCGCTGATGCCATGGCGCGGCTCTATCCATTGGAAATTTTGTTGGATAACGCCGACGGACAGCTTTTACCCGACATGTTTACACGGGTTGCGATTGTTAAAAAGCGAATTTTCGATGCCCTGGCGGTGCCGTTATATACGGTGATTACCAAAAATGACGCCGCCTATCTCTACGTGGTTGAAGAGAACCGCGCCCGGGAAAAAAGGGTCCACCTGGGTATCCAGGAAGGCTGGTTTGTCCAGGTTACCGAAGGGTTGGCGCCCCATGATCAGGTCATTGTTGTGGGTCACCGCGGCGTCAGTGAAGGTTCTCCTGTCCGGGTGGTACGTACCGTCACCGATCCCAAAGAGATCCGGCCGTGATTGTTTCCGATATCGCCGTTAAAAACCGTACCAGCGCGGTGATTCTATCGCTGATCATCATCATTATCGGTCTGTGGTGTTACAACGCGCTTCCCAGGGAATCTTCGCCTGATATTACCATTCCCAACGTCTTTGTGGTGACCGATTACAAAGGGGTTTCCGCCGCCGAGATGGAAACCGGCGTGACGATTCATATCGAGAAAAAGCTACAGGGGCTGGACCGGGTAAAAAAGATTCAATCCATCTCCTCGGAGGGGCTTTCGCAGATCAATATCGAATTTATCCCCGGCACCGACATCGACGAAGTGCTTCAGAAGGTGAAGGACAAAGTTGATGAGGCCAAAGGAGATCTGCCGGTGGATCTGGAGAATGATCCGTCGGTGTTTGAAGTCAATTTTTCCGAGCTGCCCATCGTCATCTATTCCATGAGCGGCACCTGCGGTATCGTCTGTCTAAAAAAACTGGCCGATGACCTGGCTGACGATATCGAGGCGATTCCGGGGGTTTTGGAGGTCAGTGTCACCGGCGGCCGCGAGCGTGAGGTCCGAATTGAGGTGGATCCGGAAAAACTGGCCTACTACCGGATTCCCATCACCCGGTTTCAGCGGGTGGTGGCCGGTGAAAACCGGAACACTTCCGGCGGCGCCATTACATTGGGTGACGGCCGGTTTCAGTTGCGGGTACCCGGAGAGTTTTCCTCACCGGAGGAGATCGCCGGGTTGGTAATCGACAGCCCCGGCGGTCGGCCGGTGTATCTAAAGGATGTGGCGCGGATCGTGGACGGCCTGGAGGATGAGACCAGCCGCTCCCGTTTAAACGGACGGGAAGCGGTCAATATCGCCATTAAAAAACGGGTGGGTGAAAATATCATTCGTGTTACCGACCAGATCAACGCACTTATTGAACAAGAGCGTCAAACCTGGCCCAAAGGCACCTTGTTGAGCAAGCTGATGGATCAGGCCAAGGATATTCGCAACATGGTGGCCGACCTGGAAAACAATATCATCTCCGGGTTGATCCTGGTGGTGGTGGTCCTGCTTTTCGCATTGGGGATACGCAACGCGATCTTGGTCAGCATGTCGATCCCTTTTTCCATGTTTTTGGCCTTTATGGTGCTCTACACCCTGGATATCACGCTCAATATGGTGGTGCTCTTTTCCCTTACCCTGGCGTTGGGGATGCTGGTGGACAACGCCATTGTGATTGTGGAAAATGTTTACCGCTATATAGAGCAGGGTTTTTCCCGCGTCGAAGCGGCCATGAAGGCGACCGGCGAGGTGGCCTGGCCGGTGATCGGATCGACGCTGACCACCCTGGCGGCCTTTTTCCCCATGATTTTCTGGCCGGGGATTATGGGCGATTTTATGAAGTATTTGCCCATCACCCTGGTAGTGACGTTAACGTCGAGCCTTTTTGTGGCCATGGTGATCAATCCCGCCCTGGCCGCTATTTTCATGCGTGTAAAAGGGGATCAGCCCGAACAGGCGGCAGGGGCTTCAAGCGAAACGGGGTCGCCCAAAGAATCGCCCGTTGAGGTAACGGGCGGCCTTCTTTTGGCCTACACCCGTTTTCTGAAATTTGTGTTGGGGCATCGGGTCACAACCCTTTTGATCTCTTTTGCCGCACTCATTTTGCTGTTCCAGGTATGGCTACTCGCCGTCGGACTAAAAACACCAGTGGAGTTCTTTCCCGCCATTGATCCCAATGCGGCCTACATAAATATTGATCCGCCGGAAGGCGCCAGCCTCGATTATATTGACCGCATTGCCCAAAAAATTGAGATGGTGGCCGCGGGCGCCGCCAGGGACGCCCCGGAGCAGGCGGAGTCCCTCCCGGTGGAGGGTTATCTCAAGGCGTTGGCATCCAAGCAGCATCATAATCTGCAGGATGAAGCCTATACCGGGCCCAGTGATCTGCCCAATCTGGAATACATTTACGCCAAAACAGTGAAATCCGGCGGCGGCGGCGCCGGGTTCGAGGCCAACAAACCAAACCATGTGGGGTTGCAGTTTATCGATCTCGCCAGGCGGGTACGGCCGTCGGCGGAAACCTTGCATGAAATCCGTCAGCGGCTGCTCGCGTTGGCCGGAGCGGAGATTACCGTGGCTGAACAGGAGGAAGGGCCGCCCACCGGCGCGCCCATTACTATCGAAATATCGGGTAAAGATTTTCATACCTTGGGAGAAATTGCCGAAAAGGTCAAAGAGATTGTGCGCCAAGTACCCCACACCGAAGATGTGCAAGACGACCTGGTGGAGGGGCTGCCCTCCATTAAAGTTCAGATTGATCGTCAAAAATCGGCCCTATACGGTTTTACCACCGACGCCGTCGGCAGCGCCCTGAAAACCGCCTACAACGGGCTGGATATTTCAACGTACCGTGAAGGAGATGAAGATTTTGACATCCGTGTGACCCTGCCTGAAGAGGACCGGCGGATCCCGGATGTGCTGAAAAGCCTGTTATTACCATCGGCAACAGGCCAACTGGTGCCGCTGACGACCCTGGGAAAAATTGAATATACCGGCAGTATTGGCGATATCAGCCGGATCAATCACGAGCGTACCATCACCGTTAGGGCCAATGTGGATGAAACCAAGGTTCCCGGCGCCGTGGCCCGGGTCCAGGCTGAAACATTGCTGGAAGCCTTTCCCCTGCCGCCGGGCTATCAGATTACCTTTACAGGTGAGTTTGAGTTCCAAAAAGAGTCCGAGGCGTTTTTAACCCGAGCTTTTGGGATCGCCGTATTTGCCATTTTTCTGATCTTGGTGACACTTTTTAATTCGGTGACCCAGCCGCTGATTATCATGACCTCGGTGCTGCTTTCCCTGGCCGGGGCGTTTTTGGGGCTCTTTGTCCTGCAGTCGCCCTTCGGTATCATTATGTCCGGCGTGGGGGTGATTTCCCTGGCCGGGGTCGTGGTCAACAACGCGATTGTGCTCATCGATTATACCAACAAGCTGCGCCGCACGGGGTATGCTCTTGATGACGCCGTTGTTGCAGCGGGCGCCACTCGCCTGCGGCCGGTGCTTTTGACGGCCATTACCACTATATTGGGGCTGCTGCCCATGGTAACCGGCGTCTCATATGATTTCCATGTCATGGCCATCTCCTGGGTCAGTGAGTCGACCCAGTGGTGGCGCTCCATGGCGATTGTGGTCATTTTTGGCCTGTTGTTTGCCACCATGCTGACGTTGGTGGTGGTGCCGACCCTCTATTCCCTATTGGCCTCGGCCGGTAGCGGGATGACCCGTTTAAAGGGGGCCGTACGACGGATGTACTGGTGGCCCTACGAGAAGGTTACCGGCGAGAAAGTGGTTGCTTCGTAAGATCAAAAGCCAGCGCCCAAGCCGTTCTGTTTTCGATTTCGCCGGATATATTCCGGCTTCCCTTTTTTACTTAATTCAACATCTTTTTGAAAAGATCAGCGGTGTCCAAAACGGTTCCCGGTTTTTTGGCATAGTGCGTGGGTGCAGTCCCGGCCTTGAAGCATTCAAACCGGGTTTCTTCCGACTCGGCAATGGCCAGCAGCCCGGTTTTCGCATCAATTTTTACAAAAACAATATCTTCGGGGACCTGAAAAACCCGGACCGGTTTATCTGCCAGAACATGGGTCATATAGTCGAGCCAAATAGGACCGGCGGCCTTGGCGCCGCTCTCTTTGGGCCCTAATGATTCCGATTGGTCATGTCCCACCCAGGCGCCGGTGACAAAACGGGGGGTGTAACCGACAAACCAGGCATCCTTGAGACCATTGGTGGTACCCGTTTTCCCGGCCACGGGCCGTTTTAACACCCGCATTCGGGCGCCGGTGCCGGAATTGACCACACTTTCCAGCATACTGGTCATGAGATAGGCGGTGTTGGAGGCGATCACTTTCTCCCGGACAGCAACATTATCTTCCAGCACCTCGCCATTCCGATCGACAATCCTGGTGATAAAAACCGGTGTGATTTTGTAACCCGAATTATCAAAGACCGTATATGCGTTGACCAGCTCCAAAAGTGACACCCCGGATGAACCCAGGGCAATGGAAAGATTTTCACTCAACGGCGCGGTGATGCCTAAATTACGCGCATAGTCAATGGCATAAGAAACACCGATATCCTGCAGGATTTTGATGGTGATAATGTTCATGGATTTGGCCAGGGCGTTACGCAGCAAAACCTTGCCATGAAATGAGCGCTGATAGTTTTTCGGTTTCCAATAGCGCTGTTTGTTCTTATCCCAAAAAACGACGGGCGAATCGATCATGACCGTGGCCGGTGTATACCCCTTATCGATGGCGGCGGCGTAGACGATGGGTTTAAAAGCGGAACCGGGTTGTCTGCGGGCTTGTATCGCCCGGTTGAACTGGTTGTTCTTAAAATCATAACCGCCGACCATGGCGACTACATGACCGTTTTCCGGTGAAAGGCTCAACAAGGCGCTTTGAACGGCGGGCTCCTGCTCGAGAGAGACCGGCCAATTCCGGTCATGATCAGGCGTTTCACCCAATCGGACATCAATGATATCCCCCACTGAGAAAAGATCATCCAAAGCCCGTTGTTTACCTTTTGACCGTAAGGCCCAGGCCATGCTTTTCCGGCTGATAACGCCCTTGTGATTTCCAATCTGAACCTGGATGCCGCTCTTTTTAGCCGCAATCCGGGTGACCACCGCTTCGTACAGGTGGTGGGGAATCAATCCGCCCTTCGCGGTGATTTGCGCCTGGGCTTTTTCGGTATACGCTTCCATGGCGCCGGAGGGTAATTGCCTTTTAGGGCCACGGTAGCCATGACGTTTATCCAGGGCGCGCAAACCTTTTTCAATGGCTTGTTGGGCAAACCCCTGGTAGATGGTATTGACGGCGGTATGAATGGTTAGGCCCTCTTTATAAAGCGCGTCCGTACCATATGTTTCTTCAGCATATTGGCGCACATATTCGGTGTAATAAGGGGCTTTCTCGAGATAGGGGTTGCGCCGTGGTTTGATCTCCAATTTCCGGGCCATGGCATCGGTGGCTTCCACATTGGTGATATAACCATCTTCCACCATTCGGTTTAACACATAGATTTGCCGTTGCCGGGCTTTTTCCGGCGCCTTAAAGGGCGAATAGCGGCTGGGCGCCCGGGGCAGCCCCGCCAAAACAGCACATTCGGCCAAGGTGAGATCTCCCACTGGTTTGCCGAAATAGTTCTCGGCGGCGGCGGCGACCCCGTATGCCCCATGGCCCAGGTAAATCTGGTTGAGGTAAAGATAGAGGATTTCAGCCTTGGAGAAGCTACGGTCGATGCGATAGGCCAGGATCGCCTCTTTGATTTTGCGCTCGTAACTGCGTTTCGGGCTGAGGAAAAAGGATTTGGTCACCTGCTGGGTAATGGTGCTGCCGCCCTGAACAATGGTCCCCGCTTCAATATTTTTTAAAAAGGCCCGGACGATACTGTAAAAATCAACTCCCTGATGTTTATAAAAACGGGAGTCTTCCGCCGCAACAAATGCATTGCGCAAGGTCGTCGGCATCTTCTCCAAGGGTGTCAGGATTCGTCGTTCTTTGAAAAATTCGCCGATCAGATAGCCGTCCGAAGAATAGACGGAAGAGATAATCGGCGGCCTGTAATCGGCCAAGGTGTTGATTTTCGGCAGGTCTTTATTTAAATAGAGGTAAACACCGATAGCAGCGGCGACGCCGGTAATAAAGCCCGCCAGTCCCAGATAGAAAAGAAATGTAAATATGCGGCGCATTGTACCTTTTTTGCGCCGTCTTCTTTTGCGAATCGTGGTTGACGAATCGTTGCCGGCGCCCTCTTTTCCATGGTTTTCCGATAGTTTGCCGATGGTGAATTTGGGTGGTTGCGCCAACATCGTGTTCCGTTTCAAAGGTTGTGCAGTAGCGGTCGTAAATCAGTCTTATTTGAATCATCCATATAAATACCAGACCATACATAGGAAAAATTTATTTGGCAATTTGAAACTTTCCCCCAAGGTCCGCGATTGATATTACGAGACCTTTTTACCCAATGAGCCATTCCAAACCGCCAATGATCAACATCGCCGTCGCAAAAACCAGTGACCAGAGATACTCCTCGTGGGAATAATGAAATTGATGCAATGTATGCAAACGGCCGTTATACCCGCGGCAACGCATGGCCTGATAGACCCGTTCGGCTCTCACGCCGGCCCGTACAAAGAGGATGCCTGCCATATAGGCATAGGTTTTACAGGTGTGAAGATTGGTCCCGGGCAAAAAACCCCGCATGATTGCCGCCCGCGACAACCGCCGATACTCCTGTTCGATCACAAAAATATAACGGTAGGTCAGCAGGAGCAGTTGCACCAATTTGCCGGGAACTTTCAGGCTTCCCAGGGCCGGTCCCACCGTGGCGACAGGCTGGGTGGCCACCAGGGCGATAAAGACCAAAACAATGGCGTTTGATTTGATGGTCACGCGGGCGGCCAGCATCAATCCTTCGTTGGTCAAGGCCAAAGGACCCATCTGCCACAAGGCGTTTCCGGAGACGGTAAACGGCACCACCAGCCAGAGAAAAAAAATAAAGGTATTGACGATCAAAAGAGGTCGAGCCACCTTTTTGATATCAAGCCGGGCGATGAGTACCAGGCCCAAAGAGGCGATCAACGCCGCCCAAAGGGCGCTACATCGGGTCAATACCGCCACGATAAGGGTCAGGAGCGCCGCCGCCACAAGCTTACACCGCGGGTCCAACCGATGCAGGGGTGAAGCGCCGATGGCAAAAGGTTCGTTGATCATCTTCTCTGGTCTTTGTCAAGGTTCACGGGAGTTGTCTCTCCATGGATGTGATCCATTGATCGGCTTTGGTGCGGCCGCTGTTCAGCATGATCACAAAGCGGTACTGGCCGCCCTGCCGGCTCGGTAAATAACCGGCGCGGGCTTCAATTCCCCTTAGGGTGCCTGTTTTGTAATAGGCGCGTCCCTTTTGTTTGAGCAGTTGGAAATGGGATTGAAATCCTTTTAAAACAGCATCCATGGCCCGACCCGAGATTCTGTTTTTACGCGAGATGCCGGACCCTTCCGCCGCGCTTACCGCCATCAGCCCCAACGTCTCTTTCAGATAACCGTTCAAAACGCCGACACCTTTTTCCAGCGACGCCGGCGGCCCGGCAGCGGCGGCGCCCATCACCAAAAGAATCTGGTTGGCCGTATAGTTATTGGAATAGGCCATCATCCCGGCAACAATTTGGTGTAACGCCTGACTGGAAAAGTGTCGCAAAATAAGGCGGCGGCCGGCTGTTGCTTTGCCCAATCGGATGGCGCCTATCTGCCGCACACCCGCCTTTTTTAAAAAATAGCTTAGCAAGTGCCCCGCGTACAAAGTGTTCTCTTCACCGCTTTGGGAAAATGTAATTCGTCCTTTTTTTTGCCCGGTTTGCCGGATCCGCTTTTGGGCAAAAGGTAAAAGCGGCGTCTGGGGTTCGGCGCTGACCCATTTGCCATCGGCCATTGTAAAGTTGACCGTATTAAAATTGACATTGAGCGCACCACAGGAAGCATCGTAAGGGTTCAGGGATCGCGACACCCCGGGGATCTCCACGGGACGCTCAAAATAGGACCCGTCTAAAATAAGATCCTGAAATTGCTTCATCGTCCTGGACAGCAATTGGGCGATAACGGCGATCTCCTCAGATACCAACACCGGGTTGCCAAAGCCTTTCACAATTAAGTGGTTTTGGTCGTCCAGATAAAACTCGGTTTGAAACCGAAAATCGGGACCCAGCGTTTCAAAAGCTGCCGCAGCGGTAAGGATCTTAAAAATTGAGGCGGGAACCAGGGGCGTATCGCCGTTTTTTTGGTAGATCACCGTATCATCGGGTCCGCTGATCCAGACCGCTTCTCTGGCGGCCAGGGCAAAGGGCGGCTGAAAACGAGGGGGCGCAGCAGCCGGGGTGTGAGCGATCGGCGAAATCAGAAGCGGCATCAGACTGACGAGGGCCGTTTGCAAGGATCGTTTCAAGTGAGTTTTTTGCATGCCGGGGGTTCTAATGTATTGTATAAATCAAACAACTTCAGTGTGTCATCGGGGTTGCGGTAACCGTGCTAAGGGTAACCTGTTAAAACGCGAATCGCAATAGCCGAACGGCATACGGCATGATAATGGATACGACGACGAAACCGCGGGATGAATCAGAAAGAGAGACCCTTGCATAACTCCCCGTTTTACCCGATGTTGGCGTCCGGCTCAAAATGGTATCCTCGGAATTCCTGGAAATATTTAATATATTCATCCGGTTACATTTTTCGCCTTCCTGGAACATGAACAAAAACGGATGTCCTGCAAAGGTCTCAAAGAGTGACCACCATGAAGAGGGAAAAGAGCATTTCATTCAAGTGGCAATGGATTGGCTGGGTGTTGTTGGCGACGCTTCTGGCCGGCTGCACATTTTCGACCACCATGCGGATTCGCAGCTTTCCCGATCCGGAAGCGGCGCTGCTGGAATACGATCGTTTTGCCGTAAAACCGGGCGACAGGGGGCGGCCGCTGGAAGAGACCCACATGCTGGAAATGGTCAAAGAGATTCTTGTTGCCAAAGGCTTTGTGGAGGACACCCGGAGCCCTCAATTTTACATTCAGGTCCTTTTCAGGCAGAATCAAAAAGAGGCGATCGAACCCATCCGCACCTACACCACGGAACGCCCCATTCGCCGCGTCCGCTTCCCTAACGGTACTTACCGTTATATTCATTGGGGTGAGCGTACCTGGGTGGAGGGGGGCGGCACCATCCATTATAATGTACGCCGTGTCCGACTGCGCTTTTTCGACGCCGACGGATCCGATGAAAAGCCGATCTGGGAAGGCGAGGCTATCAGCAATGGGCGCAGCGATCTTTTTACCGTCACGCCCTGTCTTTTGGAGGGCCTTTTGGAGGAATTTCCCCACACAACAGGCGTTGTGGTCAAAAGGTTTGACGACCGCTGTCAACGGGAGGCGGCCGCCTACTGACGGCGGGTCAGGGTCACCGCGCTCTTTTTGATGAAATCAACGGGGTTGTAAGACATTTTAGATTTGCGCAGTCCCGGCTCGTCTAAATCCTGCTCCCGGTTGACCAAGGTGTACCGGTTATCCGCACGGGCGACAAACTGTTGGTTAATGGCCTGATAAACACCCCTGTACTCCGGCGCGCCCTTTTCAAAGTGAATCAACAGGGTGTTGCCGGTTAGTTTCTCCGCCACGGTGTAGGCCACCATGGCGCCCTCCACCATCAGTGCGCCGCCAAAAAGGTTATCAAACATATCCCATTGGCTCAGCACCTTGGAAATGGCCTGGTTCTCGGCGGCCAATACATCCGAGGACTCGCAATCCCTCCAAATACACCAATCTTCCTGCAGGGCCAGGGCCGCTTCAAGGTTGTTTTTACCCAACGGCGCATAGACAAAGTCGTATTTCTTTACAAACTGGTTGAGCAGGTTCTTTTTTTTGTGAAAACGGTTGCCCTTTAACAGGGTCAGCTCCTCGCGATCGTAAAGGTAGTCCCAATGACCGCGTTCTTCATGGACGGTCACATTCAGCCCCGGTGTCTCATGCCAATTTTCGGCCAATACATCGGGTACACGGGAAAAGTGCTGGGTATCTTCAAAACAGCGGTTGAAACAGGCGATCCAGTTGATCTTATGCCAATTGCCCACGGGCGCCCAGCACGCCTCAATGGGGACCGTCTGATGAATCCAGACCAAGCCCTCGTCCCAGGCCCATTTCAGGCCGTAATGATCGGCCCAGCCCCACAAATTGACAAAGCTGTAGTCGGATGCCACTTGGGGGCATTGGTCTAAAAAGGATTGGTAACGCGCCCGGTCGTCCAGGTTGATCGCCGTAAATTCAAGGGCCATGGGATGTCAGTCCAATCAGTCTGTTATTAGATGGAATCGGCTTTCGATGGTAGCGCTCTCTTTTGGCACGATGGGTAAAAGCCCCATGGCTGCCTCTTGGGGTTGAAATTTATCTCGTGTTGGTCCACAATGGTACTTCAAAACCGTCAGATTAACAAGGCAAATAACCCGGACAAATAACCCGGGTCGCCAATTCTGTTTTGCGCCATTGCGTCGGGTGGTTTGCAGCGTTTGGCAGGAAAGTCATGATACACGAATTCCATGGCAAAAAATACGAGAAAGCGTCCGCTCACCAAAAGGAATGGGGGGCGAAACTCATCGATGGGCTCGGACTCAAGGGATCCGAGCACGTTCTTGATCTTGGGTGCGGAGACGGCGCTCTTACCGTTACGATTGCGGAGCTTCTTCCTGAAGGTAAAGTCGTCGGTATAGACGCATCACAGGGCATGATCGATACGGCTCTCCCGAAGGCCGGGAAAAACGTTGCGTTTCTTTTGCTGGATATTAACGAACTCAATTTTGACGAAAAATTCGATGTTGTCGTTTCAAACGCCACGCTTCACTGGGTAAAAAACCACAAACGCTTGCTTGAAAACGTCCATCGCGCCCTGCGTGAGGGTGGCCGTCTCCGTTTCAACTTTGCCGGAGAAGGGAATTGCGCCTACTTCTTCAAGGTTGTCCGGGAGGCGATGGCGCTGGAAGAATTCACACCCCACTTTGCCGAGTTCGAGTGGCCGTGGTACATGCCTTCGATTGATGCTTATTTGGATCTGGTCAAAATCAGCGGGCTGCGTGATGCGCGTGTTTGGGGGGAGAATGCGGACAGGTACTTCCCCGATGAGGAAGCGATGATACGGTGGATTGATCAACCAAGCCTCGTCCCTTTCCTTGCCCATATCCCCATCCCCCTAAAGGATGCATTGCGAACGTTTGTTGTAACAAGGATGATTGAGGAGACGAGAGAAAACGACGGTAGGTGTTTCGAAACCTTCCGGCGTATCCATGTCGCCGCAATGAAATGAGCGGTTTACTGTTTCGGTTCAGGTTAAATCGCCCAGTTTTCCGGTGGGGAAGGGTCGGGGAGTTTGCTGTTTTCCTTTTCGTTCTTAAAAATGATGGCAAAAAGGTTTTCCCGCGACTGTTTATGATGAACCTGGATCAGCTTTTTGGTCAGGTCCACATCTTTGGCTTTCACCGCGTCAAAGAGTTCCTGGTGCTCGTTGGTAATGTCCCGAATGCGTTCCACCTTTAAATCTTCCACCCGAAAACGCAAAAAGATTTTTTGGCAGATGTCCCAATAGCGTTCGGTAAGAGTGGGATTTTCGATCATTTCGATGATGCCGGCGTGAAAGGCGGTGTCCAAAATGAACATTTTGCGCTGTACCTGATTGGTGATGGCCTCCTTGTAGGCGTTTTTGCGTTTTTTCACCACTTTGAGCTTGGTGGGCGTCATTTTCCGAAAGGCCTTTTCAACGGTGCCGACTTCCAATATCTCTCTGGTTTCATAGAGATATTCAGCCTCTTTGAGGGTCAGTTTGTGTACCGAGTAGCCCTGATAGGGGACAAAGTCGAGATAGCCCTCCTTGGCTAGAATGCTGAGCGCGCTGTTAACCGGTGTCCGGCTGACACCCAACTGTTTGGCCAGATCTACAAAGACCAAGCGTTGGCTGGGGACGATGTCGTAATTGAACATCATCTGCTTAATGCGATAATAAACGGAAAGTGTGAGGTTCTTCTGTGTTTTCAAGGAGTTTCAACCTCTCTAAGCCAAGCGCCGAATCAATTCGGCAAAGCACTATATTTCAAGTTTATTTTTTAGTCAATCCTGATTGCATGGGAGCCATACAATGGCGGCTGCCAATCATTATCCTGAAGAACGCTGCTTACCCGCATTCAACCAGAAGTTCATGCAGCCGGCTCGTGAAAAAGGTTGCGCTTTTGGGCCATTTTTAGGAGGCAAAAGAGACACCATGTTCAGCGCTATTAAACAAGCCGTATTCATTCTTCTGTGTACCATTGTATTGGCTGCTTTGATCAATTTTATCCGGCCCGACGGTATTGCATGGATTCGACACATCGCACCGGCTCCGGAAGCCATCACATCGGCCAACGCCACCGTGGCAACGATTTCATCAAAGGCGGCGCTGAAAGCCTTTGAAACGCATAGCGCCGTTTTTATCGATGCCCGCAACCCTGAAAACTATGACCACGCCCACATTCCCGGGGCCCTCAATGTCCCGCCGGAGCAATTTGAAGTGAATGCGGAGCCGTTCATGAACCAAATTCCGCCGGATCTGAAGGTGATACTGTACTGCGATGGCCCCGAATGTCATTTGGCGGAAACATCGGCCGAACTGATGCATGAGGCAGGATATGAAACGCTGACGCTCTTTGGCGACGGTTGGCAGGGTTGGCAAAAAGAGAATCTGCCGACCGCCTCCGGCAAGGAAGATGCCTCATGACGTCACACGCCGGTCTTTACCAGGATGTCGACATTGCCGCCGCCTTGACCCGCGCCATACAAAAAATGGGCGTGCAGCCACTCAATCTGATGGAGGTGTGCGGCACCCACACCACCGCCATTTTCCGTCATGGGATCCGTTCGCTTTTACCATCCAATGTCCGTTTGCTGTCAGGCCCCGGCTGCCCGGTTTGCGTAACGACCCAGGGGGAAATTGACGTCTTCATTCATCTGGCTCGGCGGTCCGATGTGATGATTGCCACATTTGGTGACCTGATGCGGGTTCCCGGCAGCGGCAGCTCACTGGAAAAAGAGCGCGCCAAAGGGCATGATGTGCGCGTGATCTATTCCGCCATGGACGCCTTGGCCCTGGCTGGGCGGCACCCCGACAAAAAGGTGGTCTTTTTAGGGGTCGGTTTTGAAACCACTGCTCCCACCATTGCCGCAGCCATTGCAACGGCTCAAAAAACAAACGTGACCAACTTTTTGGTCTTTTCGGCCCACAAAATTGTGCCGCCGGCCCTTAGCGCTTTAATTCAGGACGCTCGGACCCGGATTGACGGCTTTATCCTGCCCGGGCATGTATCGGTGATCATCGGTCTTGACGCCTACCGGCCCTTTTTTGAAACGGCCCGGATTCCCTGTGTGGTCAGCGGCTTTGAGCCGAACGATATTTTACGGGCGCTGCTCATGATCATCCGCCAAATCGACGCCCAACGTCCGGCCCTTGAGAATGCCTATGGCCGAGCCGTGACGGCCAAAGGCAACGCCAAGGCCCGGGCACTGCTTGACACCGTGTTTGAAACGGCGGATGCGCCCTGGCGGGGCATCGGGGTCATTTCCCAAAGCGGGCTTAAAATCAAGGCGCCATTTGCCGACCATGACGCCGGGGCGGTGCTGGAGGCAGCGGCAAAAGAGGTGCCCGAACCCAAGGGTTGCGCCTGCGGTAAAGTGCTGCTGGGAATTGTGCAGCCGCCGGAGTGCCGGCTTTATAAAAATGAGTGCACCCCCATGACCCCCATCGGCCCCTGCATGGTCTCCACCGAAGGGACCTGCGCCGCCTATTATCGGTATCATGCTTCGTAATTTCTCGAGAAAACGACTAAAAGAGATTGAACGTCGCTATCGGTGGACTATTGAAATGCTGAAAAAAATGGATCCAAAAAAACTTGGCGAAATAGAAGACCAGTATTTAGAGTATTTGTGGGTCCCTAAAATTACGGTAGCGTGTAAAAAGCCTTTTGATGATTGTGTGGAAACTACTGCTGACAGCATAAAACGGCAATGAATAATAACCATCCCACCGCTTCGCGGCGCCCTCCTTAAAAAGGAGGGGCGTGGGAACAGAAATCGGCACTGGATGCAGGCAGGTGATTCATGAAACAGAAACCAAATAAAAACTCTCCTCCTTTTCAAGGAAGAGTCCCCGCCGCAGGCGGGGGAGGTGGTTACATATTTTTACATCAGGCTGGTATTTTAGTGCTTCGTTTTGAAAATCAGGTGGTTTTCAATCATCCGGTGGGCCTGTTGGCGCAGATCAAGCAGCATTTTAGCCGGAATCAGGAACCACCCCGCCCTTCGGGCACCCCTCCTTGAAAAGGAGGGGAGTTTTTTATCACACTTAACCCGAATTTTGCATGAAATTTTACCGGAAAATAATTTATATTGGATATTTCAGCTTGCCATACCTCCGTTGAATTTTATCCCGCTCCTTATATATACTTTCAATCTGTTAAAACGCCGCCCCTGGCATTACAACCCTGACCGTTGATTTTTCAAGGGGGGTCTGTTTATATACAAGCACCTGCAAAAAGAGTTTGCGCCTTCCGCGTTTTGTAAAATAAGGTTCGGTTTGATTTTGATTGCAACCGGGAGAGCGACACCTGACAGCGCGAAATAAACGTATCCAGCAGCAGAGATTTTTTTATGACGGGTGAACAAAAGCAGAAACTGGAACAGCAGCTTTGGAACATCGCCAACGAGTTGCGCGGGAAGATGGGGGCGGATGAGTTCCGGGACTATATTTTGGGCTTTATTTTTTACAAATATCTGTCCGAGAAACAGCATCTGTACGCCAATGAACTGCTGGAGACCGAGAGGGTCAAGGAGTACGCCGATGTGACCGATGAGGCCGATATTGCGGTGATCAAGGCAGAGTCGCTGGAAAAACTCGGTTATTTTCTTCGACCGGATGAGCTGTTTGCGGCCATTACCCGCAAGGGCAACGCCGATGCCGAAGAGGAGGACGATTTCATCCTTGATGACCTGCAAACCATCCTCACCCATATTGAACAGAGTACGATGGGCACGGAAAGCGAAGACGAGTTTAACCAGCTTTTTGAAGACATGGACCTTGGCAGCACCAAGCTGGGCCGCAGTGTTGAGGCGCGCAACACGCTGATCGCCAGGATTCTGTCCCACCTTGCCAAGATCGATTTCGGCCTCGAAGAGGCGGACGCCGACCTTTTGGGGGATGCCTATGAATACCTGATTGCCAGGTTTGCCTCCGGCGCGGGCAAAAAAGCGGGCGAATTCTACACCCCCCAGCAGGTGTCAAAGGTTTTGGCCAAAATCGTGACGCTCGACAAAAAGCGGGTCAAATCGGCCTATGATCCCGCCTGCGGCTCCGGCTCCCTGCTTTTGCGGATCGCCGGAGAGGCCGAGGTGGGGGAATTTTTCGGACAGGAATTGAACCGCACCACCTACAACCTGGCGCGCATGAACATGATTCTCCACGATGTGCATTACAGCCGGTTTGACATTCGGCAGGAAGATACCCTGGAGCGCCCCCAGCATCTGGACCGGCGGTTTGACGTGGTGGTGGCCAATCCGCCCTTTTCCGCCAAGTGGAAGGGCAAGAGCAATCCGCTCAATGAGACCGATGACCGTTTCAGCCGGTATGGCGCCCTGGCGCCCGCCACCAAGGCCGACTTCGCCTTTGTCCAGCATATGCTTTATCAGCTCAACGAGAGCGGTACGATGGCGGTGGTGCTGCCCCACGGGGTGCTGTTTCGGGGGGCCGCCGAAGGGAAAATCCGCCAATATATGATTGCGGACCAGAACTGTCTGGACGCGGTGATCGGCCTGCCCGCCAATCTTTTTTACGGCACCTCCATTCCCGCCTGTATTCTTGTATTTAAGAAATGCCGCGTTCACGATGAGAACATTCTTTTTATTGATGCGTCCCGGGAGTTTGAAAAGGCCGGCAACCGGAACAGCCTTACCGACGATCAGGTGGAAAAGATTGTCGAAACCTATCGGCGGCGTGAAAATATCGCCAAATACGCCTATGCGGCGGCACTGGAAGAGATCAGGGAAAACGACTACAACCTCAATATTCCCCGCTATGTGGACACCTTTGAGGAGGAGGCGCCGGTGGACCTTGGGGCGGTGGTAAAGGAGATGGAAACGCTGGAAGCGGACATGTTGAAGACGGATGAAACCATTGCCGGTTTTTGCAAGGAGCTGGGCATTGAGAGCCCGTTTTAGGAGGATTATATGAAAAGTCTTGCCAAATATGTGCAAAAAGAAAGATTTTCATCGTTCGTTGTGGCTGTTTACGGCCATGGAGGTTAGACAATGGAAGAAAAACTGGACCTGACACGATTATCCAAAGCCATCGCCTCCTTTCGCCGCGCATTGGATGAATACGAAAAGGACCAAACAAACGAGTTTGTCAGAGATGCCTCGATTCAGCGATTTGAATACTGTTACGACCTGTCAACAAAACTCCTTAAAAGACACCTGCGCCTGATTTCCGAGGATCCCGGCAAAATCAGCCAAATGCCGTTTCAGGAGGTTATCCGTGATGCCTACACCAAGAGATTGCTGAGAAACAGTTGGGATCAATGGTGGCAATACCGGGATGACCGCAATGCGACCTCCCATGCCTATGATGAGAACAGAGCCCTTGCGGTTGTCAATCGATGTACCGGCTTTTACAAAGAGGCCCTGTTTCTACTCGAACGGCTGCAGGACGTTTATGAAGCTCAAGTTTGACATCACCGCCCAGGAGTACACGATTGTTAAAGCGGTTCTGGAACAGACGCTGGGTTCATCATGTGATGTCTGGGTATATGGCAGTCGTGCGAAAAATCGGGCCGATTTCAATTCCGATCTGGATCTGGCCGTCGATTGTCAGGATAAAATACCCGCCAAAATACTTGCCGGGTTACATGCAAGTTTTAATGAGGCAAAACTTGCATTTACCGTTGATGTGGTTGATCTGAATGACGTGGAACCACGCTTTAGGCAAATCATCACCCAACAGAAAGTCCCTTTTCCATTGTCGGGCATGGCGCCGAAGTTACGGTTTCCCGGGTTTGATGGGGAATGGGAGGAGAAGCGGCTGGGGGAGGTTGCGAGTTTCAGTAAAGGCAAAGGCATTTCAAAAGATAATATCTCTGAAAATGGCAATCTTGAGTGCATTCGTTACGGCCAATTATATACTGATTATGCGGAAACAATTAGGAAAGTTAAGTCTCGTACAAATATTCCAGCGAACGAGTTGGTTCTTAGTGAATCCAATGACATTATTATTCCTGCATCCGGAGAAACTCAGATTGACATTTCCAAAGCTTCTTGTGTTCTTGCAAAAGGGGTAGCGTTAGGTGGTGACATAAATATAATAAAAACGAAGCATGATGGTGTTTTTCTTTCTTACTATCTGAATAGCGAGAAAAGGTACGATATCGCGAGACTATCCCAAGGTATTTCCGTAGTTCATCTGTATGCAGATCAATTAAAGCAGTTAAATTTATACCTTCCATCAATACCAGAACAACAAAAAATCGCCGGATTTCTCACCTCGGTGGATACCAGAATCGAGCAGCTTGGCCGGAAAAAGGCATTATGGGAACAGTACAAAAAAGGGATGATGCAAAAGCTCTTCAGCCGGGAGATTCGTTTCAGGGACGACCAGGGGAATGATTTTCCTGATTGGGAGGAGAAGAAAGTTGCTGATATTTTTCACATCACTAGAGGAAACGTACTTGCTGTCAAGCAAATGACGCAAAGTCCACAAAACAGTTCAATCTATCCTGTTTATTCGTCACAAACAAAGAATAACGGTTTAATCGGATATTATAGTGAATGTCTGTATGAGAACGCTATTACTTGGACAACTGATGGAGCAAATGCTGGAGAAGTAAAATATCGCAAAGGTAAGTTTTATTGCACAAATGTTTGTGGCGTGCTCATTTCAGACGATGGATACGCCAATCAATGTATTTCGGAGATGTTGAATAAAATCACACGAAAATACGTTTCGTATGTTGGAAATCCGAAACTAATGAACAATGTAATGGCCTTGATTAAAATAAATTCTCCCTCAGTCCCCGAACAACAAAAAATCGCCGGATTTCTCTCCGCCATCGACCGGAAGATAGATCATATCAATACCCAACTCGAACAGGCCCGGACCTTTAAAAAGGGCTTGTTGCAACAGATGTTTGTATAGGACAGCGCCATGAACCCGGAAACCTCTATTGTCTATATTCTGACAAACGAATCAATGCCCGGTGTGATCAAAATCGGAACCACCGATCAGGCCATTGCGCAACGCATGAAGGACCTCTATACATCGGGTGTTCCCGTTCCTTTTGAGTGCTACCATGCTTCGCTGGTTGATACGTCCAAAGGCGTGGAGAAACGCCTGCACAAGGCATTTGAGAAATACAGGGTTAACAAAAATCGTGAGTTTTTTGAAATTGCACCCGAGTCTGTGCTGGAGATTCTGGAGATGGTGGAGCTGAAAAACGTCACGCCCGGACAGGAGTATTTTGAAACACCGGAAGACGAGGCGGCCTTGCGTCGTTTGGAGCAACGCGCCGAGCGGTTCAGTTTCAGGATGGTGGGCATCCCGCCGGGCGCCGAGCTGCAGTTCGATAAGGATAACAACATCACCTGCACAGTTGTAGAAAACAACAAGGTGTTGTTCGAGGGCAAGACCGTCAGCCTTTCTGCCGCCGCCCTGGAGGCCTTGCACCGTTTGGGACACCAATGGAAATCGGCGCGTGGTGCGGCGCACTGGCAATATCAGGGGAAAACGCTACAGGCGATTCGCGAAGAGAAGGAAGCGGAATAACAGAGGCTTTTGTATAACCGTCACAGGGAGACCCCGACCATGACCGAAGATATCCGTTGGATCCAACGCCTCAACAACTGGACCCGGGCCTTGAACCAACTCAGCCGGTTTCTCGAAAGAGAGCGCCTGAACGAACTTGAAGAGCAGGGTTTGATTCAATCCTTTGAATACAATCATGAACTGGCCTGGAAAACCCAAAAGGATTTTCTGGAATCCGAGGGCGTCACGAACCTGTTTGGCGCAAAATCCGTGGCGAAAGAGGCGCTGAACCGCGGCTTGATCCGTAACGGAGATGCCTGGATGAAGATGATCAAGGACCGCAATTTGACATCGCATACCTATAACGAAGATGCCACCCGCGAAATTGTCGACCGCATTATCGATGCGTATTATGCGGAATTTCAATGGTTGCACGGCAGGCTGACGAAGCTGGCAGGGACAATCGGCCATGCGTAAAAGGGACGCTCGCTATGGTTTGTCTGATGATGTGATTGAAAACATCCAGGGGGTTTTTGCCCGGTTTGAAGTGATCGATAGAGTGATGTTGTACGGCTCTCGCGCCAGGGGAAATTTCAAGCCGGGATCGGACATTGATTTGGCCCTTACAACAAGGGGCCGTGCGCCCAAAGGGCTGTTGTATGAGCTGGTCGAGGCGATTGAAGCGTTAGAACTGATCTACAAGTTTGATATTTCCCTGTTTGCTAAAATCAAGAATGATGATCTCCTCGGCCATATTCGCCGTGTCGGCATCCTGTTTTATCAACGGGACCGGTTTTTGGCCCACCATGCGCAACAAAAAAAAGATAAAGAGCGTTATACCGCCGCCCTGGAATCGGAACGGGCCCTTGAAAACAACCTGATTGCCCGGCTTGAGACGTTGGGTTTTCACAGGGTGGACATTACAGATGAAACGGCGCTGGTCCACAACCTGAAAAAAGAGCTTGAGGCTCACAACAAGACCCTCTTTTCCGATCAGGAATTTCGCCAGATTTTAAACAAACTGGCCAAGGGGAACATCTTTGAAAAGGCCAAAATCCTGCGGGATAAAATTGACTATATCAAGGATGACGGCCAGACCGGTTATGTGGAACTGATCAACCCGGTCAAGTGGTGCAAAAACCGGTACCAGGTGACCCGTCAGATCACCATGACGGGCAAATATACCAACCGCTATGACGTGACCATCCTGGTCAACGGGCTGCCGCTGGTGCAGATTGAACTGAAACGCCGGGGGCTGGAGCTGAAAGAGGCGTTTAACCAGATCAACCGCTACCACAGCCATTCGTTTTCCGCCGGTTATGGGCTGTTTGGATATATCCAGATTTTTATCATCAGCAACGGGGTGAACAGTAAGTATTTTGCCAACAACCCGATTAAAAAACGCGATTTCAAGCAGACGTTTTTCTGGGCCGACCGGGAGAACCGGAGGATCACCCGGCTCAGGGAATTTGCCGAAAGCTTTCTGGAAAAATGTCGGCTTTCCAAGATGATCACCAGGTATGTGGTCCTCCATGAGAGCGCCAAAAAGCTGATGGTGCTGCGGCCGTACCAGTATTTTGCGGTGGAAGCCATTGTTGAGCGGGTTCGGGAGAGTGAGAAAAACGGCTATATCTGGCACACCACCGGGTCGGGAAAAACCCTTACCTCTTTCAAGGCGGCGCAGATTCTCACCCGGTCGCCCCAGGTGCATAAGGTTGTCTTTGTGGTGGATCGCAAAGACCTCGATTATCAGACGATCCGGGAGTTCAACAGCTTTCGTGAAGGGAGCGTGGACGCCACCACCCACACCCAAAAGCTGGTGGAGCAGTTTTCAGACGATACACCGCTGATTGTCACCACCCTGCAAAAGCTCAATACGGCGATCCGGCGGAAAAAACACCTTGCCCGTATGGCCCGACTGCAAGAGAAGCGGATGGTATTCATCTTTGATGAGTGCCACCGCAGCCAGTTCGGGGATACCCACAAACGCATCCGGAAATTTTTTCATAAGGCGCAGATGTTCGGTTTTACCGGCACGCCGATTTTTGCCGACAATGCCGCCAAAAACGCCTTGGGCAAACGGACCACCAAGGATCTCTTTGGAGAGTGCTTGCATAGGTATGTGATCACCGACGCCATACGGGATGAGAATGTGCTGAAGTTTTCGGTTGAATATTTCGGAACCTTTACACAGAAGGCTGTTGTGGTTGACAAGCAAGTTGAGGCCATCGATACCGCAGAGGTGATGGAGGCCTCGGGTAGGCTTGATGAGATCACCGAACATATTATCGCCAACCATCACCGTAAAACCCGCGGACGAGTATTTACGGCCATTTTCTGCGTTTCGAGTGTAAAAACCCTGATCGACTATTACAAGATTCTGAAAGATAAAAAAGAGGCCGGAGACCATAATCTGCGGGTCGCAGCGATCTTCTCCTATCAGGCCAACGAAGAGGACCGTGACGCCGGCGGCGGTTTTATCGAACCGGTAATTCCCGATAATGGCGGCGGCGACGCTCCCGTCAACAGGCATAGCCGGGAGAAGCTGGAAGAGTGCATCGCCGACTATAACAAAATGTTTACCACCAACTATTCGACTGACAGTTTCTACAGCTATTACAAGGATATCGGCAGACGGGCGCAAGCGCGGGAGGTTGATATTCTGCTGGTGGTTAACATGTTCCTGACCGGTTTTGACAGCCCATACCTCAATACCATCTATGTGGACAAGAACCTCAGGTATCACGGGCTGATTCAGGCCTATTCACGCACCAACCGAATTCTGGGACAAAGGAAATCCCAGGGGAATGTGGTCTGTTTTCGCCCCCTGAAACAGGCGACCGATGAGGCGATTACGCTCTTTGCCAATAAGGATGCCATTGAGGAAATTATTCTGGCTCCCTATGAAGAGTATCTCAAACGCTTTGGTGAAGCGTTTGGCAACCTGCTGGCAATTGCGCCCACGGTGGCGAGTGTTGACGAGTTGCTGACGGAAGAGGATGAAGTTGCGTTTATTCGGGCGTTTCGGGAGATTATGCGACTGAAAAATGTGCTGGAAAGTTTTACCGAGTTCCGCTTTGACGATCTTCCCATGAGTGAACAGCTTTTTGCCGATTACCGCAGTAAATACCTGGATCTGTACGACAAGGTGAAGGGGGACACGGAAAAAGAGAAGGTTTCCATTTTAGATGATATTGACTTTGAACTTGAGCTGATCCGTAAAGATATAATCAACGTGAGCTATATCATTGCGCTCCTGCAAAAGATGAAGGACGCTGCACCGGAAGAGAGGGAAGCACATCACCGGACCATCCTGAATCTTCTCGATACCGAGAAACGGTTGCGAAGCAAGAAAGCCCTGATTGAACGGTTTATCGCTGAACATTTCCCGGATATTCCAAAAGACGGGGATATCGGGGCGGCATTTGAAATCTACTGGAGTGAAGAGAAAGAAAAAGCGGTTAAAGAGCTGTGCGACAGTGAGGCGCTGGATCCGGACGGGTTGCGAAAGGTGATCGATGGTTATCTCTTCACCGGAATAACGCCGTTGCGGGATGATGTGGTGGGGATCATGAAAAACCGTCCGGTTCTGAGAGAGCGGCGGACGGTGGCAGAACGTATTATTAACAGGATCAAAGCCTTTGTTGAGACCTTTATTGACGGGGTGGATTGATAAAGATGGCGTAACGTGATATTTTCCAGATAGGCTGCTGCCATCCCGGTCCAGCCCTTAAGAACCTGTAAAAAGTCCGATTCCTGACAGAAATATGATTCTTTCAGGTAAAGAGATCGCCGCCCGCATTGGCGGCGACATTGTGATCAATCCTTTTGATGCGGATAAAATTAATCCCAACAGTTATAATCTGGCGCTGCACAACGAGTTGTTGACCTATGCCCAGGCACCGCTGGACATGAAGCGGGACAATGCCTTTGAAAAAACCACCATTCCACCGGAAGGTCTCATTTTAGAGCCGCGTCGGCTCTATTTGGGGCGGACCGTCGAATATACCGAGACCGATAACCTGGTGCCCATGCTGGAAGGGCGTTCGTCGGTGGGGCGACTGGGTCTTTTTATCCATGTGACCGCCGGTTTTGGAGATGTCGGTTTTAAAGGTTTTTGGACCCTGGAGATATTTTGCATCCAGCCCATCAGAATCTATCCGGGGGTCGAGGTATGCCAGATTTATTACCATACCATTGAAGGTGACTACGATCGCTACGCCAGCGGCAAGTATCAGAATAACCAGGGTATTCAGCCAAGCCTGTTGTACAAGGATTTTAACAAATGTTGAACCCGGATTTTCCATGAAATTTTACCGGAAAATTATTTATAATCGGGATGTCCGTTATGATATTGATTTTTTACCAGGCTGTGGCAATATTTGGGAATGCTGGTATTCATAATGATATTAAGTATGTTTGACATAGAGTCGCTTTTATTCCAATGCACTCTATAAGTCTACATACTATAAGTAGCATATCTCGATACATGATAATTTTTTAGCCGCCCAACGGCTAGCCTCACCTGCAGGGCGTAGCACGGTCAGGTGGAGACGGTTGTTGGGCAATCAAAATCAATTTTGTGGGTAATCGATTATACAAAAGCTATATTGTGGCTCATAAAATTGGAAATGCGAGCCATTACGCCATTTCAGGTTCATATGTGAGCCTCAAATAAATTGCGTCCCTCGGCGATATTGATTAGTTCTGGAAATGCATAAATCGCTGAACGACTACCACTTGATGGACGTAAGGTGGTCAAAATTTCATTGTTACGCAAAATTAACAGAATTCTTTTAGCTGTGGGGGTTGGGATTTCTTTGATTCGTGTAAAGTCTGAAGATTTAAATATTGGACGCGAAAATATAAAATCTAACGCATATATTGAATACTGTGAACGAGTTAAGTTGATAATTTTTCTTTTATTATTCTCATATAAAGTTAAAATTTTTGACGCTTTTTGCTGATTATCTTGCGCTTGCTCTATTACTGCTTGAAGAAAAAATTTGCACCATCCTGTCCAATCATCTTCACGTGAAATAGCTAAAAGGCGTTCATAGTATTCATCTCTATTTTTCTCAAAAAATGCGCTTATATAAAACATAGGGGTATGAATTAGTCCGGTTTTAAACATAAAAAGTGGGACGCACATACGACCAAGCCTTCCATTCCCATCAAGAAAAGGATGAATCGCTTCAAACTCAGCGTGGATGATAGCAAGTTGCACCAATAGGTCGGGTGCGTTCTCATGAATATATATCTCCCATTTACTCATTGCTTCAGGGAGGCGATCAGATGATATTGGTACGAACCTAGCATTCTCAATTTTACATCCTGGTGGGCCGATCCAATTGGGAGTTTTACGATACTCACCAGGCAATTTTCCATGACCTCTAACGCCAGCAAGTAAGATATGATGGGCCTCTTTTATGACACGTTGACAAAATGGTAGATCTTTTAGCAATTTAATCGCATGCCACATCGCTTTTCGATAATTTAAGATTTCATTTATATCATCTTTTCTTTCCTGAGAAAATTTGTTTGATTCGGATTCAGCTTCATACTCAAAGACTTCCCCCATTGTTGCTACCGTACCCTCAATTTTAGAGGATAGAACTGCTTCCTGAGTGGTCAATGGACTTAGTAAAACATTAGCATTCGGAATAGCAGCCAGTGTCCCATCATATCTGGCAAGAGCTGCACTTGCAGGGCCAAGAAAAGGGATAAGGCAGTTCCAGTCAATATTTGATGGTGGAAAAATATCATAATGATATTGTATAGGTCTATTCATTTGATCTCCGATGATTCATGACAGTTTGCCGTACTGTGTATGCCCAACGATTGAGCCAAGGGGCTGGGCAGGGGTGACCCACACAGCCGGTTATTTGTACAAAGTACCATTACTAAAAGTCGATTCCAAAAAATCGCCTGCCCGCCCAGTCCCACGTGAGCGACTGGTTGGGCGATGCAGCATTTTACGTGCTATTCCGATTCCATCCATGTCGAATTGCATCTGCGTATCGATAAACTTCTTTCGTCATAGGGTCTGGCGCTTTTTGGGGTGATTCTTAGCCAAACAGCGTATTGTCTGTTGTTACAACTTGTTCGATCTCAGAAGATGCTTTAGCTTCCGGCAGAATAACACTTTCATATTGGCTTTGTACCTTTACCCTTATACCCAAAATCCGCGATTGACAAGGGATTTATAACGAAAAAGGTTGAAAAACCTCGTTGATTCAGGTAGATAGAAGATAATTAAATACCCCGCAACCCTCACCAACGAGGTGAAAACAATGATCAGACAAACCGTACTGCCTTTCAAGCTTGAAAAACAAACGACCTGATTACCCCCCATGCGGGACTGGCCCTGCTGGGTGAATTTGCCATTGGTTTGAGACCTTTGCAGGACATCTATTTTTGTTCACGTTCAAGGAAGGCGAAAAATGTAACCGGAGGAATATATTGAATATGTCGAGGATACCATTTTGAGCCTGATTTTACAAGCCATAGTGTCGGATTGCCTATTCCCTTATGATCAAGAAAACCCAAACCACTCATTTAAATTGGCATCTAGGCCATGGGGTCACAACCGCCTGACAAGGCGTGCGGGGTAATCCTTGGCGCTGCAAGTAGAGGCTATATCGTTGTTGTATTCTTGTGATGTATGGTGGTAATAACCTACCAATTCTTTTATGTTTCATGTCCTTCCATTTTTTAATTTTCAAGTCTTTAAAATGGGTTCTTCTCCCGATTAGTTGTAGGAAAAAGCCTGTATGACCTTCAATGAAAAATATCTATCATCATGAAATCCATAGGCTTTTCGTTTAATCACCTTTATTTTGTTGTTCACGCCTTCCAGTTTGCTGGTATGGATTGGAAAATCACAATGATTCAAAATGCCATCGGCCCGTTTTTCCAGCATATCGGCGAATTTGTGCACAGCAGGGTAGTCGACGGTTCTGGCAAGCGTGCACCATTGATCGAGGCATTTTTGTGCCCACCCTCGCCGACGGTAGCGCCAAATCCTTTTGAGTTCATCTTTGAGAATCATGACCGTGGATATAGTTTCATTCAATTCCAAAAGACGCTTCAAATGGGCACGGGCCTTTGGGTTGCGAATATTGTGCTTATTGGTCAACAACA
>Ga0209788_1000061_pt1 | contig 29531 bp, 39 predicted proteins | sample WorMetLIZISLAND1_2_FD_187415 | JGI IMG/M metagenome (GOLD analysis project Ga0209788, IMG submission 187415) | Marine gutless worms symbiont microbial communities from Max Planck institute for Marine Microbiology, Germany - Olavius clavatus LIZARD... ...
GGGGGATAACATCACGATCACGGCGGAATTGATCACGCCGATTGCGATGGAGAAGGAGCTGCGCTTTGCCATCCGCGAAGGCGGCCGCACGGTGGGCGCCGGTGTGGTAAGCGAAGTGGTTGCGTAGCCGGTTCCAAAGAGGAGTTAACCCGATGATTATGGATACAAAAATCCGAATTCGCCTGAAGGCATTTGACCATAAGCTGCTGGACCAATCGGCGACGGATATTGTTGATACCGCCAATAAAACCGGTGCCAAGGTCGTCGGGCCCATCCCCTTGCCGACGACCATCAATAAATATACAGTTTTACGTTCACCTCATGTGAATAAAAAATCGCGTGAACAGTTTGAGGTTCGTACCCATAAGCGGCTGCTGGATATTTTGGAGCCGACCCAGCAGACGGTGGATGCGTTAATGAAGCTTGACCTGTCACCCGGTGTGGACGTTGAGATCAAACTATAGGTTTCGCAAAATCGCCTCCCCTTATGGGGGTTGCCCGATACCCATGGCATTTTAAGAGTAAGGATGGTGATCAAGATGAGCAAAGGTCTCATCGGTAAAAAATTAGGCATGACCAATCTCTACAGCCACAACGGCCGTCAGATACCGGTGACGGTGATCGAGGTGGGCCCCTGCGTGGTGGCCCAAATCAAAACCGTTGCCAAGGATGGCTATAATGCCCTACAGTTGGCCTATGGAGCCAAGGGGCCCAAAAATACGGCTCGCCCGATGCTGGGGCATCTGGCCGACAGCGGTCTAAAAGGAGCCGCCTTGATCGCCGAAGTGGCCGTGGACGATCCGAATCAGTACAAGCCGGGCCAGAAGATCCCAGCCGATATTTTTACGGTGGGTGAGAAGGTCGATGTGAGCGGCACCACCAAGGGGCGGGGTTTTGCCGGGGTGATGAAACGCCATGGATTTGCCGGCGGGCGGAAAACCCACGGTAGTCACAGTCATCGGATTCCCGGTTCCGTGGGTTGCAGCGCTTGGCCGTCACGGATTATTAAAGGTAAAAAGATGCCCGGCCACTATGGCATGGCCAAGCAGTTGGTGCGGAACCTGGAAGTTGTGGAGATCCGGCCCGAAGAAAACCTGCTGATGGTAAAAGGAGCCGTTCCGGGGCCGGTTTCGGGTTTTGTAAAGGTCTCCAAGCTCAAATACTTAAAAGACCGGAAATAGACACTCGTTCCATTGTTTTTAACAGGCTGCCTTTGTTGCAGCCTTTTGCTCGAGGGACACCATGGCAGTTGTAGATGTGCTCAACACCCAAAAAGAGGCGGTTGCCGAAATTGACTTGGACGACGCTATTTTCGGTGTTGCGGTCCGGGGGGATATTTTGCATCAGGTGGTTCGGATGCAGAGGGCCAATCGACGTTCGGGGACGGCTTCGGTGAAGAACCGATCCGATGTTCGCGGCAGTACAGCCAAACTGTACCGTCAAAAGGGCACCGGTCGCGCCCGGCGGGGAAATATAAAATCGCCCCTGTTGCGGGGAGGGGGGGTTACCTTCGGGCCGCATCCCAAATCGTGGAGTCATAAAGTGTCCAAAAAGGTACGCAAAGCAGCCCTCAAGATGGCCTTGAGCGCCAAATTGGCCGACCAATCCATTGTGGTGTTGGACCAATTTGGATTGAAGCAGCCTAAAACCAGGGAGTTTGCAGAGATAATGGGGGCATTGGAAGCACCGTCGGCATTGATTGTTACGGCCGAAGATGACACTACTTTGGATCTGGCATCGCGCAACGTGCCGGGGGTGAAGGTGTTGCGGGCTGAAGGGCTCAATGTCTACGACATTTTAAAGTATGAAAAACTGGTGCTACTGACGCCATCCATTAAGGCGATCGAAGAGAGGTTCGCGTCATGAACGCTTACGATATCATCAAACGGCCGATCATCACCGAAAAGACCACGATCCAGAAAGAGACTCACAATCAAGTGACTTTTGAAGTGGACCGGCGGGTCAACCGGGTGGAGGTTAAGCGAGCGGTAGAAGATCTGTTTAAAGTGCGCGTTGCCGCCGTCAGAACCATGCAGATCCAAGGTAAAGTAAAACGGCGGGGCCTGATTGTGGGTAAACGGCGCAACTGGAAAAAAGCCGTGGTGACCCTGATGCCGGGGGAACGGATCGAATTTTTCGAAGGGGCGTAAACCAAAAGCCTGTTTGCAACGGGTGATGTGGAGAGCATAAACTATGGCACTCAAAAAAGTAAAACCGACTTCCGCCGGGCGGCGATTTCAAACGTATCAAACCTACGATGAAATTACGACGACCGCGCCGGAAAAAAGCCTGCTGCGGCCGTTGCCGTTTAAAGGCGGCCGGAACAACCGGGGGTGCGTAACCGCCCGTCACCGTGGCGGCGGTCACAAACGGCACTACCGGGTGATTGACTTCAAGCGTGACAAGGCCGGTGTACCGGCCAAGGTCGCCACCATTGAATATGATCCCAACCGTTCCGCGCGGATCGCGCTGCTGCACTATCAAGACGGCGAAAAACGGTATATTTTAGCGCCCCGTAAATTGGCAGTGGGCGACGCGGTGACGGCCGGACCCGATGCCGACATCAAACCGGGGAATGCGCTGCCTTTGAGCAACATTCCCTTGGGAACCCATATTCATAATATTGAACTGAAACCGGGCAAGGGCGGCCAAATCGTTCGCAGCGCGGGAGGATACGCGCAGCTGATGGCCAAAGAGGGCCGTTATGCGTTGGTTAAATTGCCGTCGGGTGAAATGCGGCTGGTTCTGGCCAAGTGCAGCGCCTCTATTGGTCAGATCGGTAACGTGAACCACGAAAACCTCACTTTGGGTAAGGCGGGCCGCAAACGCTGGCTCGGACGGCGCCCCAAGGTTCGCGGTGTGGCCATGAATCCGGTGGATCATCCCATGGGTGGCGGTGAAGGTCGCAGCTCGGGGGGCCGGCATCCCTGTTCGCCTTGGGGAGTTCCGTCAAAAGGTTTTCGCACACGCAAAAAGAAGGCGAGTGACCGGTTGATCGTCAAGCGCCGGACAAAATAGTTGCGGTTAAAGGAGGCTGACATCCTGGATGCCGCACGATGAGCAGGAGAGAGTATGCCAAGGTCGCTAAAAAAAGGGCCATTTGTTGACCCGAAACTGAAACAAAAAGTGTTGATGGCCCGGGAGAGCAACTCCAAACAGGTAATTAAAACCTGGTCGCGCCGATCAACCATTATCCCTGAGATGGTGGGGATCACCTTTGCGGTGCACAACGGGCGTAAATTTATTCCCGTCTTTGTCACCGAAGATATGGTGGGCCATAAGCTGGGTGAATTCTCACCGACCCGGACCTATTACGGCCATGCGGCGGACCGCAAATCCAAGGCGCACTAGCCGTTTGAAAATGGAGAGGAGCAATGGCTGCGTTTGAAATAAAGGCAAGTGCCCGCTTTCAGCGGACCTCACCACTGAAGGTGCGCAAAATTGTCGGCGCCGTGAAAAACAAGACGGTTGAGGATAGCTTGAACACGTTGCGATTTATGCCGCAAAAGGCGGCCCGCCTGGTCGAAAAGACTATGCGGTCGGCGGTTGCCAACGCGGAAAATAATTATGATTTGGATGTGGATGATCTGGTGGTTCGCAACATTACGGCGGATAAAGGGCCGATGTTGAAGCGGTTTCGGGCAAGGGCGCGTGGACGCGGCACCCGTATTCTAAAACGAACCGCGCATATTACGGTCATCTTGACCGACAAGTCTGTGCATAGATAAAGGAGAAGGCGTTTGGGTCAGAAAGTCAACCCCATCGGTCTGCGGCTGGGGATTATCAAATCCTGGGAATCCCATTGGTACACGGATAAGAACTACGCGGAATTTATTCTCGAAGATCATGAAATTCGCAAATATTTGAAAAAGCGCCTGTATCACGCCGGTATTTCCCGTATTGAAATCGAGCGCTCAGCCCAGCGAATCCGCATTCGCATTTTCGCTGCCCGCCCAGGGATTGTTATCGGCAAAAAGGGATCTGAGATTGCCCAGTTAAAGAGCGATATGGAAAAACGGCTCTCCGGGCGGGATGTTGCTATTGATATTCAGGAGGTGCGCAAGCCCGAGATCGACGCCCAACTGGTGGCGGAAAACGTCGCCGCCCAGATTGAAAAACGGGTCGCCTTTCGACGGGCCATGAAACGGGGCCTGCAGTCGGCCATGCGGTTTGGGGCCGAAGGCGCCAAGGTAATCTGCTCGGGTCGTTTGGGAGGCGCCGAGATGTCACGTACCGAGGTTTACAAAGAGGGCCGGGTGCCGTTGCACACTCTGAGGGCCGACATCGATTACGGCTTTGTGGAGGCCAATACGACCTACGGCATGATTGGCGTTAAGGTATTTATTTTTAAGGGAGAAATCCTCGATACGGATAAAAAGCGCGCTACCATCTAAAACGGGGTCAACCAAAATGCGAGACCCGGGAGAGAGAGTATGTTAAGCCCCAAAAAAGTGAAGTTTCGCAAACAGCAACGCGGACGGATGCGCGGGAAAGCGTATCGAGGATCGACCTTAAACTTTGGCGATTTTGGTCTGCAGGCCACCGAGTGTGGTTACATCTCCGCCAAGCAGATTGAGGCGGCCCGTATCGCCATGACCCGCAAGGTGAAGCGGGGCGGAAAGATGTGGATTCGGATCTTTCCCGATAAAACCATCACCAAAAAACCGGCGGAAGTGCGAATGGGAAAGGGCAAAGGCGCCCCTGAAGCGTGGGTGGCGGTCGTCAGGCCGGGCCGCATTCTTTACGAAATGGAAGGGGTTGACCGGGACCTGGCTAAGGAAGCGTTGCGCTTGGCGGCTTACAAACTCTCCGTTAAAACCCGCTTTGTGGAAAGGGGTGAAAGCGCATGAAGGCATCGGATATCAGGGAGATGAGGCTGGAGGAGCAGGCCCGCAAGCTAAACGATTTAAAGCAGGTGCTGTTTAATCTACGCTTTCAGCATGGGGCGGGGCAGTTGGAAAATCCCATGAAGATGAAAACCACCAGGCGGGATATCGCCCGGGTGCTCACCATCATGCGGGCGGCGGAAAAGGAGCGGTACTAGCGATTGGGGCGGCTATCATCTTTTAATGTGGCACAAGCAGGAACGGATACCATGAAAACACGCGGAAAAAAGAGGGCGCTGAACGGCACCATCATCAAGGACAAAATGGACAAGTCGGTGGTGGTCCGGGTGGAACGGGTCGTCAGGCACCGCCTATATAAAAAGTATATTCGCCGTCGGGCAACCTTTGTGGCCCACGATGAAGAGAACGCCTCCCGGGTGGGCGACAAAGTGCTCATCACCGAAACGCGGCCGCTGAGCCGGCATAAACGCTGGCGGGTCAGCAAGATCGTTCAAAAAGCAGTTTAAGCGGGAAGGATGGAAAAGGGGCAATCAACATCGTCTAGGATATGGCAATAGCAGGGGCTTTTTTATAAACGACCATGACTGCTGGCGGCCACAACAGGCGATGAAAAGTTCGTTTTTAAAGCCTTAAAGGGGCGAGATTTTTCATATAAACTAACCTCCATGACCGTAAACAGCCACAACGAACGATGAAAGTCTTTCTTTTTGTACATATATTGGTAAGACTTTTCATATAAAGGACGCAAACGATGATTCAGTCAGAAACCATATTGACCGTGGCCGACAATTCCGGCGCCAAGGAGGTCTACTGTATTAAAATTCTGGGTGGATCCCGCAGACGCTACGCCACCATTGGTGATATTGTTGTTGTTTCGGTGAAAGAGGCCCTGCCCAACGCCAAAGTGAAAAAAGGCGACGTCCTGAAGGCCGTTGTGGTGCGGACGAAAAAAGAGGTCCGGCGGCAGGATGGGTCCTACATTCGCTTCGACGATAATTCCGCCGTCTTGATCAACAATCAGAAAGAGCCCGTGGGAACCCGTATTTTTGGCCCTGTGGCACGTGAGTTGCGGGCCAAACGGTTTATGAAAATAATCTCCTTGGCGCCGGAAGTGCTGTAAGAGACGGGCGGAGACAAATGATGCAACGAAACAGAACACGTTTAAAAAAAGACGATAAGGTCAAAGTGCTTGCGGGCAAGGACCGGGGTAAAATCGGCAAGATTCTCAAGGTCGATCGTAAAAAAGAGCGGGTGTTGGTGGAGAATGTCAATGTTATCAAGCGCCATACCCGACCCAATGCCCAAAACCGGCAAGGTGGCATTGTCGAGTCGGAAGCGGCCATTCATTGGTCCAATGTAATCTTGCTGTGTGGCAAATGCCTTCAACCCACCCGGATTCAGGTGCGCTCTTTGGAGGACGACCAGAAGGTGCGTTTTTGCGGTAAATGTAACGAAATGATTGATGCGTAAACAGCGCACGTAGGAATCAAAATGGCACAATTGAAAAAAATATATGAGGATGAAACCGTTCCGGCCTTGCAAGACAGTTTTCAATACGCCAATCGCATGCAAATCCCCAAAATCGGGAAAATCGTTTTGAATATGGGCTTGGGCGAGGCCATTAATGACAACAAGATCATGGAAGAGGCCGTTCAGGAACTGGAGATCATTTCCGGCCAGAAACCGATCATCACCCGGGCCAAAAAGTCCATTGCCGCCTTTAAATTGCGCGGGGGCATGCCGGTGGGGTGTACGGTGACCCTGCGCCGGGAGCGCATGTACGATTTTTACAGCAAGCTGGTCAATATCGCCCTGCCGAGAGTCCGCGACTTTCGCGGCGTCTCTCCCAAAGGATTTGACGGCCGGGGAAACTATACCCTGGGGATCAAAGAGCAGATCATCTTTCCCGAAATTGACTATGATAAAGTCAACCGGATCAAAGGGTTGAACGTCACCATCGTGACCAGCGCTAAAACCGATAAAGAAGGCTTTACGTTGCTCCAACTGATGGGGATGCCGTTTCGGAATTAGGATTTTTTATGAAAGCGCTCAGCGATCCATGCATTAAAATGACTTTTATATTTTGCAGTGGCCGTTTGCGGGCATGGCCGTTATTAAAATCGGATCCCGTAAAGGCGCCTGAGACCATGGAGGCAACTTTTGGCGAAAAAATCACTTAGAGCGAAAGCCGCACGGAAACCCAAGTTTAAGGTACGCGGTTATAACCGTTGCCCGATTTGCGGGCGGCCACGGGCCTTTTTACGCAAATTCGGTATGTGCCGCATCTGTTTTCGGGGTATGGCGTCCCAAGGCAAGTTGCCCGGCGTGATCAAATCGAGCTGGTAGACGGTATTTAAAACCATTGCAGTCAATTTTATTTAGATAGATTTACGGAGAGGATTATGCCAGTCAGCGACCCTATTTCCGATATGCTGACCCGAATTCGAAACGGCGGCAAGGCCAAGTTTGAAAGTGTGGATATCCCCGGATCGCGCCTCAAGGTGGAAATCGCCAAGACCCTGAAAGAGGAAGGGTATATTAAAAACTACAAATTCGTGGAAGATGACAAGCAGGGCACGCTGCGGGTTTACCTAAAATATGTGGACGGTAAAACCCATGCGATTTACGGCCTCAAGCGCATCAGCAAACCGAGTCGACGCGTTTATGTGAACGCCAGAGAAAATATGCCGGTTCTAAATGGATTGGGGATCGCGGTTTTATCAACGTCCAAAGGGATTATGACGGACAAGCAGGCCCGTCAGGAAAATGTCGGTGGTGAGGTCCTCTGTAATATTTGGTAGACTTTGCAACAAAAGACCGGCGGTAATTTATGGCCGGTAAAGGATGAAATTATGTCCCGTATAGGTAAATTGCCGATTCCGATTCCCGGTGGCGCCAAGGTGACGATAAAAGATCGAACCATACGTGTGGAAGGACCCAAGGGTACGTTGACCCGTGATTTACACCCCAAAGTGCAGCTTGAAGTGAAAGATGACGCCATTCATGTAACTGTTGCCAAAGATAAGGATCGTGCGGCCCAAGGATTGGTGAGAAGCCTGGTCAACAATATGGTCGTAGGCGTCACCGCTGGTTTTGAACGTGTCCTGGAAGTGAGTGGGATTGGATACCGGGCATCGGTCAGCGGCTCAACGCTGAACCTGAACCTGGGTTTTTCTCATCCGGTGGATTTTCCGCTCCCCAAGGGGGTCGAAGCGGATGTGGATAAGAATAACGCCATTCGATTGAAGAGCTTTGACAAGGAATTATTGGGCCAAACTGCCGCGTCGATTCGTAGCTTACGGCCTCCCGAACCCTATAAGGGAAAGGGGATTAAGTATTCCGACGAACGGATTCAGCGCAAAGCCGGCAAGACCGGCGCCGCCGTCTAAGAAACCATTTGGGAATAATGGCGGTTATGCGTGCTGTTTAATTTTGGGTGAGATTGATAATATTTGTCGCGACCGGCATTGCCGGGTGGCCGCGACGGTTTAAAGCAGGTGGATAAAATGGGTAACATGAATCCAAGAACGCTTTCACGTTTGAAACGGAAAAAAAGAATTCGCAAAAAAATTAGCGGGACGCTGGAAAAACCACGGTTGTCCGTGTTTCGCAGCACGAAACACATCTATGCCCAGATCATTGATGATACGGCTGGGCAAACCCTGACCTCCGCCTCCACGCTGGATGCGGATATTAAAGCCAACACCGAGGCCAAAGGAAAGGTGGGCGCCGCCCAACTTGTGGGTAAGCTGGTGGCCGAGCGCGCCCTGGAAAAAGGGATTCGGCGGGTGGTGTTTGATCGTAATGGCTTTCTTTACCATGGCCGCATTAAAGCCATTTCCAATGGCGCCCGCGAAGCCGGTTTGGGTTTTTAATAGGGCGGGGTTTTAAAAAGAGACATGCAAGAGTGACGGCACAGTAAAAAGTTCAAGTTCATGGCGCTGCGAATTTCGTTTGATGAGGCGTACAAATGGTATACCGAGGTCATAACGAAATGAAGCGCAACGCAGAAATTGAGCTTTTTAAGAGACCCTGAGAGAAGGGAGGCAAGCCTTTGCGTAAGCAGTACAAGCAAGAAGCGGATGAAAATCTGCTGATTGACAAAGTTGTCCACATTAACCGGGTGGCCAAAGTGGTCAAAGGTGGGCGGCGCTTTAGTTTCAGCGCGATTGTGGTTGTTGGTGACGGTGACGGAACCGTTGGCGTCGGTTTGGGGAAAGCCGGTGAAGTTCCCGAAGCCATTCGCAAAGGGATGGAAAAAGCCAAAAAAAGCATGGTGCGGGTTCCGTTGCAGGAAGGTACGATCCCTCATACGATTATCGGAAAATTCGGTGCAGGTAGCGTCTTCTTGAAACCGGCCTCAGAAGGTACCGGCCTGATCGCCGGCGGTGCGGTGCGGGCCGTTTTAGAAGCGGCCGGAGTACAGAATATTTTGACCAAATGTATGGGTTCACACAATCCCCATAACGTGGTCAAGGCCACCATGGATGGCTTAATGCGGTTGCAAAGCCCCGAAAAAGTCGCGGCGCGCAGGGGAATAGCCGTGGGTGATTTGGCCTGGGATGGAAGGATTTAAAACCATGCCGGATAAAATAAAAGTGACACTGGTAAAGAGCATGATCGGTAGGCCTGAAAAACATCGCCGGGTTTTAAAAGGGATGGGGTTGACCAAGCGCCAACGCACCGTTTGGTTGGTGGACACCCCGGAAACGCGTGGAATGGTCAACAAGGTAACTCATTTGGTCAAGGTGGAGGAGTCATAAGATGAAACTCAATGAATTGCGTCCGGCAATAGGTTCACGTCGTACCCGGAAACGAGTGGGCCGGGGCAATGCGTCGGGTCACGGAACCACCGCAGGCCGGGGTACCAAAGGACATAACAGTCGTTCCGGTGGAGGCGTGCGGCCCGGCTTTGAGGGCGGTCAGATGCCGATTCATCGCCGTCTGCCCAAGCGGGGCTTTACAAATATTTTTAAAAAGCGGATCGCCATCATCAATGTGGGCGATCTGGCCCGTTTTGAAAAAGAGACCGTGGTGGATGAGGCACTGTTGGAAGCGGCCGGTCTGGTGAAAGGCCGCCGCGACGGAATCAAACTGTTGGGGCAAGGCGAACTGGAATATCCTGTCACGATTCGGGTCAACGCTGCTAGTGACGGAGCCAGAAAAAAAATTGAAGCCGTTGGTGGCATGGTTGAAACGGTCTAAACACAGATAGGCGATTATATGATCGGCAGTGGTTTTCAAAATCTGTTAAAAATTCCCGAGCTCAAAAAGCGGATATTAATCACCTTGGGGCTTTTGGCGGTCTATCGTGTCGGTGTGGCGGTCCCGGTTCCCGGGATTGACAGTGCGGCTCTGGCGGATATGTTTGCGCGCGCCCAAGGGACCATCCTGGGTGTTTTTAATATGTTTTCCGGTGGGGCGCTGGAGCGGTTGTCGGTTTTTGCCCTGGGAATCATGCCGTATATTAGCGCCTCGATTATTTTACAGCTACTGACGGTGGTGGTGCCGCATCTGGAGCAGCTGAAAAAAGAGGGTGAACAGGGACGCAAAAAAATCACCCAGTACACCCGCTATGGTACCGTGGTACTGAGTCTGATCCAGGGCTTTGGTATAGCTGTAGGACTGGAAAAAATGGGCGTTGTGTTGATTCCCGGGTGGCCTTTCCGGCTGATGACGGTGATCACCCTAACCGCCGGAACCGCCTTTATCATGTGGCTGGGGGAACAGATTACCGAACGCGGCATCGGTAACGGCATCTCCTTGATCATTTTTGCCGGTATTGTGGTGCGTTTACCCGGTGCCATCGCCAATACCTTCCGGTTGCTCTCCACCGGTGAAATGAATATTTTTGCCGTGCTGCTGCTCGTCGGCTTAATGCTGGCGGTCATTGGCTTTATTATTTTTGTGGAGCAGGGTCAGCGGCGGATCCAGGTCCAATATGCCAAACGGATGGTGGGGCGCAGGATGTATGGCGGGCAAAGTACCCATTTGCCCCTTAAGATCAATACCTCCGGTGTGATTCCGCCCATTTTTGCTTCATCAATCATTCTTTTTCCGGCCACTCTGGTCAGCTTTATTGATTTACCCTGGATGCAGAATGTGGCCGATGCGTTGACACCCGGCAATTGGGTGTATGAGTTGCTGTTTGTCGGGTTTATCTTCTTTTTCTGCTATTTTTATACGGCGGTCACCTTTAACCCGGTGGACGTGGCTGATAATATGAAAAAAAACGGGGGCTTTATCCCCGGAATTCGTCCGGGCAAACGGACCGCCGACTATATCGACCGTGTTTTGACGCGGATCACGTTGGGGGGCGCCGTTTATGTGGCAGCGGTGTGCGTACTGCCGTCGATTCTGATTGCCCGGTTTAATGTCCCCTTCTATTTTGGCGGGACTGCGCTGTTGATTGTTGTGGGGGTGGCCATCGATACCATTGCTCAGATCGAATCCCACATGCTGGCGCGCCATTATCAAGGCTTTCTGAAACAAGGCAGTGTAAAGGGGCGGCGCTAGATGCCGTCAAACGCAAAAGAGGATTAGACCTAAATGCCCAAAGAAGAAGCCATAAAAGTCGAAGGGGTTGTGCTGGAAACACTACCCAACGCCATGTTCAAGGTGGAACTGGAAAATAAACACCAGGTCTTGGCGCATATATCGGGAAAAATGCGGATGCATTTTATCAAAATATTGCCTGGGGATACGGTGACCGTTGAACTGTCGCCCTACGATTTGACCCGGGGACGGATTACCTATCGGTCGAAATAAAAAGCGGCAACGCGCTACAGGCCTCCGATAAGGAGTTTACAATGAAAGTCAGGGCATCGGTTAAAAAAATGTGTGACAAATGCAAAGTCATCCGCCGCAGGGGGGTTGTGCGGGTGATTTGTGAAAACAAACGGCATAAACAGCGGCAAGGTTAAGAAGGGGGAGTTTTGGCCAGAATTGCAGGCGTAGATCTACCACGAAAAAAACGGCTGGTTGTCGGATTAACCTATATTTACGGGATCGGCCGAACCACGTCTGAAAACATCCTGAATAGAGTGGGGCTGGATCATCGTCTGAGCACCGATGATTTAACAGATAGCGATATCAACAGTATCCGCCAGGTGATTGACTCGGAACTCAAGGTGGAGGGTGAGTTGCGTTCCGAAGTCTCCATGAATATCAAGCGGTTGATGGATTTGGGGTGTTATCGCGGTTTGCGGCATCGCCGATCGCTTCCCGTAAGGGGCCAACGAACCAGCACAAACGCCAGAACCCGAAAAGGGCCCAGACGTTCGGCGGTGAAAAAGAAAAAATAGACATTAAAACGGAACAATAACTAGGAATACCCATGGTCAAGCGTGTCCGTACAAAAAAGAAAGAAAAGAAAAATATCTCAACCGGGGTGGTGCATATTCAATCAACGTTTAATAACACCATCGTCACTATTACCGATATGGCGGGCAATACCATTTCCTGGGCGACGGCCGGTAGTCAAGGCTTTAAAGGCTCACGGAAAAGCACACCCTTTGCAGCGCAGTTGGCGGCCAAGGATGCCGCCAAGAAAGCAATGGAACATGGTATGAAAAATGTGGAAGTTTATGTCAAAGGCCCCGGTTCCGGCCGGGAATCGGCCTTGCGGGCATTACATGCAGCCGGATTTACCATTCTGATGATTAAAGATGTCACACCGGTTCCCCACAACGGCTGCCGACCACCCAAACGCAGAAGGGTCTGAGGGGCGCTTCATCAACGGCCGCAGCAAATTCATTGCCGGCGGCAAAAGTTAGTTTCGCGGACCGGGTAGTAACAGGCTACCGAAGCCGCATATAAGGAGAAATCATTTGGCGCGATATACGGGCTCAGTTTGTAGGCTTTGCAGACGTGAAAATTTAAAGCTGTTTCTAAAAGGAGACCGCTGTTATTCGGATAAGTGCGCCTATGACCGTAGGGCGTATCCGCCGGGTCAGCATGGACAACGGCGCGGACGAAAAATTTCCGATTACGGAATCCAGTTGCGTGAAAAGCAGAAGATCAAGCGGATGTACGGCTTGGCCGAAGATCAGTTCAGGCTCTTTTTTAAACGGGCTGACCAACAAAAGGGGGTCACGGGCACCAACTTACTGGTGATGCTGGAGCGGCGTCTTGACAATGTGGTCTACCGCCTCGGTTTTACCAACTCCCGCACTCAGGGACGACACTTTGTTCGTCATGGCCACTTTTTAGTGAACGGTCGTAAGGTCACTATCCCCTCCTACCAGGTAAAGGTGGGGGATATTGTGAAACCTATGGAAAAAAGCCGTAAGGTGCAGGCTATCAATGATGCAATGGATGCCGTTGTCCGCCGGGGGGTTCCACAATGGTTGGAGCTGGATAAAGAGGCCTTTAAAGGGTCCGTTAAAAGTTTTCCGGCGCGTGAGGATTTAACAATGCCGATGCAAGAGCAGCTGATCGTCGAGCTCTATTCCAAGTAGCGGAGTTGAACGTTTTTCTATTTCAAAAGGCATTGTATGTAAGGTTCGTATGACCAGGTCGAGATGGCTTCCCTAACGATCTTGTGATTGGAGATATTATATGTCATCAAATAAGCTTATGGTTATGAATTGGCAGCAGATGATTTCGCCTAAAGGGGTGACAGTGGATGCCAGTACCGAAACCTACGGCAAGTTCATTTGTGAGCCGTTGGAGCGCGGTTTTGGTATTACCATCGGCAACTCGCTTCGCAGGGTGATTCTGTCGTCACTTTACGGCGCCGCCATTATTTCGGTGAAGTTTGACGACGTCATGCATGAATTCACAACCATTGATGGCGTTTTGGAAGATGTTTCAGAGCTGATCCTTAATTTAAAATCGGTGCGTTTAAAACTTGATGACACCGATCAGCATATGTTGCGTATTGATGCCAAAGGTGAAGGGATTATCACCGCGGCGGATATCCAGAGCCCGGGCGGCCATTGCGAGGTTTTGAATCCGGATCAACATATCGCCACATTGGATAAAACCGGCAACTTGAGTGTGGAGATGGCGGCTGCCGTTGGAAAAGGGTATTCCTTGGCGGAAAACAATAAAGATCCTGAGGCGCCGGAGGGGACCATTCCCATTGATGCGATTTTTTCACCCATTAAACGGGTGGTCTATTCGGTGGGTCAGGCGCGTATCGGCCAAGTCACAGACTACGATAAATTGACCTTGGAAGTGTGGACCGACGGCAGCATTACCCCTGAAAATGCCATTGCCTATGCGGCTAAAATTATTAAAGAGCAGATATCGCTGTTTATCAACTTTGATGAAGGCGCGATTCCGGAACCGAGGCAAAAAAGCAACGGTGAGGAAGCACCTCGCTTTAATGAGAACCTTTACCGTTCGGTTGATGAGTTGGAACTCTCTGTAAGGAGCGCCAACTGTTTGAAAAACGCCAATATTCACAAGATTTATCAATTGGTCGGCAAGTCCGACACGGAAATGTTGAAAACGAAAAATTTTGGTCGTAAATCCCTAAATGAAATCAAGGCCGTTCTTACGGAAATGGGTTTGTCCTTGGGGATGGATCTGGACGGGTTTGTCCCGCCGGAAGATGAAGACGCCGAGTAAGGGGAGTAGATAAAACCATGCGACATCGCAAACAGGGCCGAAAACTCAATCGAACCGGCAGCCATCGGGATGCCATGTTTCGAAATATGGTGACCAGCCTGTTTAAGTATGAACGTATTAAAACGACCGCTGCCAAAGCCAAGGAACTGCGTATTTGGGCCGATAATATGGTGACGTTGGCCAAAAAAGGGGATCTTCATGCCCGGCGCCAGGCGTTGGCCATTATCCGTGAGAAAGCGGTGGTGCATACGCTCTTTGAAGAGACGGTTAAACGCTATGCTGATGTCTCTGGAGGCTACACGCGTGTGGTGAAACTGGGCTGCCGGCCGGGTGACGCGGCGAAAATGGCTCTGGTTGAATTGGTGGATCCCGCTGCAAGAACGGAAAAACGCGCAAAACCGAAAAAGGCTCAGTCGATTGCAGCACCGGTGACAAAGGATGAGGAGGCCAAGAGAGAAGCTGTGGAGACCACTGCAGTTGCTGAACAAGAGGCGCCAGTGGAAGCGGCCCCGGAAGAGACAGCCGAAGTAGAGGCGCCTACAGCGAGTACCGACACAACAGTAGAGGCGGTTGAGGCCGAAGAGGGTGAAGCTGAAACGGGTCTGGCCGAATCGGCTCCCGAACCTGCCGAGCAGGAAGCGCAAGCGACTAAGGATGATGCAGACAACGCTCCAAAGGATGGCAAGTAAGTAATCATCCCATTTGAGCCTGTTTTTAAATGCGAAGCCCTGTAACGGAATCTGTTACAGGGTTTTTTGCTTTGATGCGGATAAAATCGACTCCAAGTGGTTTTGCGGCAAACTGATTTTAGGGAACATTCTGGATGCCTCAAACAGGTCCTTTGAGACCCCTATGATCAAAGTCGGTGCGGGAGGCGTATTTGAAAAAAATGACTGAACCCGGATTTTGCACGCCACGGATGGGTTCATTGGCAAGGCAGCAAGGGCGAAGCTGTATTCTCATACCGCGAGCCCTTGATAACACAGCCAATGGACGCAGCCCGTGAGCGTCCGTTCGGATAAAATGTTACCAACTGTTATCAATGTCAAAACACCGAAACGGTGTTCAGGAAATAACCGTAAGCATATGGTAACAAGCTGAAATATCAAATATAAATAATTTTCTGGTAAAATTTCATGCAAAATTCGGGGTGAATTCAACCGGGCGTTACCATAGCCGAGAAAAGTGAAGAACAGGCTTGATCCCATTTCCATAATGTCTTAATATATATCATGTAAGTACACTTTCTCTATGCGGATGCCGCAGAATCCGGTATCATCATCGGCATTTGTCTGGTAATGTGTCGTAATCCCCATACAAAAGGAGGTCAAGATGGCAGAACAGAATGATCAAATTGTCATTGACCGGTCTGGCAGCAGCGTCTCGGATTTATGGAAAAAAGAGGATTACTGGGCGATTTGGCTCGGTTTTTTCATCCTGCTCATTGGGATCATCATCTATTTCAACAATCCGCCGGCCGATATGCGCGCCAAGATCGATGAGGCCAATACCACATTGGCGGCGGAGTCGGCCCGGGCGCCTTTTAAAACCGTGGAATGGTATAAGGCCGTGGATGCCAAAAAGAAGTTAAAGGCCACCAGCTCACCCATTGGCAAGACCATTAAAAACTTCACCAGCAAGCCCCGTGGATGGAAAAGTAACCCGATTGGCGCCTTTGTTCAGGGTGAAGAGGCGGCTGCCGCGAAAAACGCCAAAGGCAAAGAGAAATATGAGGCGGCCAAAGCTGCAGCCGATGAGGCTTTGGCAGGCGCCATGACCGCCGAGGAGGCTGCTGCTGCGGCCGGATTCGCGGATGAGGCGCTGAACGCGGAAGCGGTCAGTAAGAACGACGCCTGGCGGGCGGCTGCCAAGAAGGTTTCCAGCGCCAAGAAAAAAGTCAGCGCCCAGCCGTTTAATCAGATTCCCAAACTGATCGGGCTGGCGATCCTGCTGGCCCTATTCTTCGGCGTCGGCATGGCGGTCATGGGCAACTCTTTTGGAAAATTTGTAGCGGGGTTCTTTTTCGTTTTTTTCATAGCGGTGCTGGCCTACGTGGCAGCCGGGAATGCCACCATGAAACATTACGGTATCGGCTACGCCGCCTGGGCGATCCTGTTCGGGCTGATCATTAGCAATACCATCGGCACCCCCAAGTGGGCCATGCCGGCGGTACAGGTGGAGTATTACATCAAGACCGGTTTAGTGTTGTTGGGGGCTGAAATTCTGTTTGGCAAGATTCTCTCCATCGGCATCCCCGGTATCTTTGTGGCTTGGGTGGTCACCCCCATTGTTTTGGTCACCACCTTTTTCTTTGGGCAAAAGATTGTTAAAATGCCCTCGAAGACCTTGAATATCACCGTCTCGGCCGACATGTCCGTATGCGGCGTTTCGGCGGCCATAGCCACGGCGGCGGCGTGCCGTGCAAAAAAAGAGGAGCTGACCCTGGCGGTGGGGTTGTCCTTGGTGTTCACCTCGATCATGATGATCGTCATGCCGGCTTTTATCAAGGCCGTGGGAATGCCCGAGATATTGGGCGGCGCCTGGATGGGCGGCACCATTGATGCCACGGGCGCGGTAGCCGCGGCGGGCGCCTTTTTAGGTGACCGGGCGTTGTATGTGGCTGCGACGGTGAAGATGATTCAGAATGTGCTCATCGGTGTGATCGCCTTCTTCGTGGCCCTGATTTGGGTCACCAGGGTGGATCGAGTGGAAGGGCAGAAAGTGCCGGTGACCGAGATCTGGCACCGTTTCCCCAAATTTGTGCTGGGTTTCATCGTCGCTTCTATTATTTTCTCACTGCTCTATGAGGTTCTGGGTAAGGATGCGGGCTACGCCCTCATTGACCAGGGGGCGATTCGCGGGATGTCGAAAATTTTTCGGGGTTGGTTCTTCTGTCTGGCTTTTGTCAGCATCGGGCTGGCCACAAACTTTCGCGAACTGGGCGAGCATTTTCGCGGCGGCAAGCCGCTGATTCTCTATGTTTGCGGGCAGTCCTTCAACCTGTTGCTGACCTTGTTGATGGCTTACATCATGTTTTACAAAGTCTTTCCCGAAATTACAGCGAAGATTTAATGATGGACCGGGAACCCGAATACAGAGCAGGTGCAAACCCCGGATCCAAGGGGTGGGTGCGTCGCTACGGCGAATTGGCGCTGAGTATCCTGGTGGTGCTGTTGATAATCTTTTTCGTCGGGCCCTGGTTTGATCAACGTGAAGTGATGCAGCCCATGGTAAAGTTCATCGACGAACGCGGTATTAACGCCAATATGTACTTTTATACCGAGGTCGAGGAGTTTTCCGAAGCCAATCTCAATATGGACAATACGTGGGCGTACACTCCGGGCGCCAAACTGTCAAAGGGACTGTAAACAACCGGTTTAGACGGGTGAGAAGGCACCCGGCCGGCCCTGTTGGCCGGGCGCATTCCATTTTGAAACAGCGCTTTAGATGATGACAACCATCCGGGAGAAGAAAGATGCCATTATCGCCTTTGAGCGGCGTTTGGCCCATGCCGTTTCCAGAGAGGTGATTGAAAAACCGAAGCTCAGCGTCTGGATGATATTGATCCCCATTTTTTTCGTCTTCTTCGCCTATCGCATGAACCGCTACAAGAAGGGCAGGGAGGTTTTTGCTGATAACTTCCTGGTTACGCCAGGGCGGGCGCTGGAGGTGACCACAGAGGCGGTTACCGCTGGAAAATCACCCGATATTGAGGTTGTGGTTCGACAAGCCTCTTCGCCTCCCGACACCCTCGATGCCTACCGCAAATGGGTTGCGGCCCTGACGGGTCACTACCTGGAATTGCTCAGTGCAGATGGCCGGGATTGTGAGACGCTCATCAAAAAAGTGTATGGTAAACGCGCCAACTACCTGCTCTTTTGCAATCAACTGAACAGCCTGGAAAAGGCGTTCAACGCCGCTTTGAAACCCCACCTGACAAAAACCACCGATGACGTCGGCGATATTGTCGCCGTAATGGAAAAGGCGGCAGCCAAACATCGCCGCGAACTGGCCGGGGCGATTTTTTCCTCACGCTAAGGCTTCGAGGCCTTTGCAGGACATCCATTCACACTCTTTATCCTGGCTTGTACTTCCGGTGCAGCTCCAGCAATTCAAAAAACGATCCGGGCCGATACTTTTCAAACTCCCCGTCGCCTACAAAAACAGATTGGTATTCAGCACCAGATACCACGGCATTCATGTCATCGCACCATTGGGCCAACCGCGCCATCTTATGGGGAACATCCAGATCTTCCTGACCCTTGGTTTCAACAATCACCACACGGCCATCGGTCAGCTTCACGATAAAATCGGGATAATAGTTTGAAATGCCCCCATCGGCGTTCACATAGTCCAGCTTGAAATGAACCGCGAAATAGTTTTTGGCCCACGACATCACATCGTCACACCGCTCCAGAAAATCGGCAAATTCCAATTCAAAACGGCTGTCTCCAATAGCGCGGTTAAATACCGATTTTTTCGGGACCAGATATCCCTGGTCCTTTACAGTAAACGGGCGCATCCGCCGCAAGTTGATAGAATCCTTAATTTCGGTATCGCCCTTGTCGCGCACCGTCAGTTCGTTAATCGCTTTTTTAAAGATTTCCATCACGGTTTTCACAGCAGCCGGTTCGGAAAGGTTCCGCAGGGTATCGGGGTCATCCAGCGCCACTTCACGGCCAAACAATTTTTTTTGAACAAAGCTTTTGACCTTTCCGTAAAGCACATCGTAGCCTTGAGGTGGTGCCCCTTTCTTACGCTTGATACGCAATTCAGCCAGTATTGATATTACGAACCATTGAATAACTGCTCTGTAATCGCCAACTCCCGCACCATCCAGGACCGTCTTATGGTGAATCTCGTTCTCTCTGACCGTGTATGTAAATACAATCTCCCGTCGCTCTTCTTCATCAAACGTCTTGTATTCAACCGCTGTGAATTGAACATCTTGCATATCAAGATCAGCGAGGTTCTTGTATTCCCGGTAGATTCGGGGTGTCAGCACCGGAATCCTGATATTCAGGGCATCAATATCCTTATGGGGATTATCATGATCCACTTCAATCACCAGGGGTGTTTTGGGCTTTGTTTCTTCTCCCATGGCCTTGCGCTCCAACTCAACCCCCTCGGCCTGAATGGACTCCACAAAATCCATAAAGGCGTCGGTCCCCACTACACTGACATACTCTTCCGTACCGCCCGGGTACATCTTGCGTAAACCCCGCCCCAGGGTCTGCTCGGGCAGGATGTTGCTTTTGGCGGAATAGGCTCGCAAGCCGACAATGGTGGTTACATTGCGCACGTCCCACCCCTCTTTGAGCATGATCACCGATACAATTGCCTTGTAAGGGCTTTTGTCATCATCAATATCGTTGGCCTGTTTTCGCAATCTTTCGAGTTCACCCTTTTTCTTGCCCGATTGCGCTTCGGAAACCTCGCCATTATTCTTGGTGTGAATCGTCAACACGGCCCCAGCAAGTTCCGGGTAACGGTTCTCCAGGTGTTCGGCCACTTCATCGCAATTCTTCGTGTCATCCGTCATCACGAACAGAATCGCCCTTTTCCCCAGTTTCTCATGCTCCGCGTAGGCTTTGCGCCATTCGATCACCCCGAGATCAAGATAGTCCGCATATTTTTCGGTAAACTTCGCGCTCTGTTGTTCCCGCAACTTTGTCCGGCTTGCCGCGTCGGGTAGTACCGGATGCTTCACCACATTTTGCCAAATAGCCTCCACCAGCGGATAGTCCGCCACCGTCTGTACGAATAGCGCTCCATTGTTGTGTTTGGGTGTTGCCGTGACATCCACCTGCAAGCTCAAGCCGCCGCCCTTTTGCAGCAGCCGGTTGTGAATGTCCTCAATGGATGTAAACCACGCCAGACGCGCATCGTGAATATGGTGCGCCTCGTCGTTTAAAATCATCAGCTCGCGGATATCCCGCACAATCATTCCCAGATCGACTTTGGAATCGGTGGTCGCCCCGGTGGGGCGTTTTCCCAGGAAGTAATCCATGCTGTTTTCGTCGTCCGGGGATGGCGGGATATCTTCGCCGGAATAGACCCGATGGATGTTTGTCAGGAAAATATTGCCGGTGGGACGCGTGACATTCACTTCATCCTGCTTGTGCAAGGAGAGCTGAAAATCATCCCGCCAGTTGCGTCCGTTAAAGCCGTTATCCGGAAGTACCGGATCTTTGAAAAAGATCCGCAGCCCCTGAAAATCCTTATAAATACGATCCAGAACAATAATATTGGGCGTAATCAAAAGAAAATTGCGCGACAGTTCCGAATCCGGTTCGTACAGTTTGTGGAAAAAACTCCAGGCCAGCACCAGGCTCATCACCTTGGTTTTGCCGCTGCCCGTGGCCATCTTGACCACATAGCGCCGCCAGTTTTCGTCAAAAAGCCCGGCTGATACGGTTCCGCCGGCGTCAAACCGCATCAGGTCGTACTTGTCCCTGGCTCTCGCTACATCATACAGATAGACAATCGTCTCCAGCGATTCCCGCTGGGCAAAATAGTAGGCAAAACGCGCCACACTTCCGTCCGCCCGGGGCAACAGGTGTCGCTCCTTGAACCACCAATTCAAAAGGCTCTTGCTGGTATCCGTGGCCCCCACATACCCGGTGTCGCGAAATTCTTTCACCTTTTTGCGCAACTCTGCCACCAGCGGCGGCATCAGTTTTTCCATGCCCGTTTCACGAAGCGCCTCATCCGCCGGAAACCAGCGTACATCGGGGGGAAGGATCGCGTGGGGAGAGTCGGGGAAGTCGGGGTGGAGCGCCATGGTTATTCTTCACAAAGGTGGCCAAAATAAAAGGTTTTCCCGCCACTTATTTTTAACATTTTTTCAGGAGAATCATGGATACCATGCTTTGGAGAAAGTCTGGTTGATCTTTTGGGGATACCAATCTTCCTAATAGAAACAAACCGTTGCTTATAATGGTTCCGGCTCAGGAAGTCCTGAATTTTCCAGAACTCCCGGCCGATTTCCTTGAAATAAGATACCAGGCACTTACTCCCGCGTAATTGGCAGATAATCTCTTTTTCAGAAGCATGTTTCCCTTTTTTCAATTCAATGTAGATGATCCACTTTTGGCTCCCGGAACAAGAAATGATAACAAAATCAGCCCTTTTACACTCACTGTTACTATTCCTGAATTTTGGAACAGGAAACCGGTCTGTTTTAACGATGATGGTTTTATCCGGGATTCCATTGATTGTTATTGAATAATTTGTTTTGTTCTGACTATCCGTCTCTGACAGTTCTGCCGTTTTTGTCTTATTTGCATATCCAGGGTCTTTCAATGAAATGACAACATCATCTGAAAACAAATCTTTCAAAATAGCAAAATCCTGGAGGCCAAAAGTCATTCCCCACCTCCCCAGACAATTTTTTCCTGAACAAAATTCATAGCGTTGATTGTCTCATCGAAGGAGTGGGCATCGATTCCCATATCCGGGTCAATATCAGCCTCGACAAGCGTTGGGCAACGAATACGCCGCTGATAACCATCCGGTTTGATCAACGCCTCCTCAGCTATAAAAACCTTTATTTGGTTTGCATCAATAAGCTCCTCTTTTTCATACCCTTCTTCCTGTGCGACAGCCTCAAGATAGGGGTCATCCTTCTTCAGCATGACCAAAGTATTAATCTCTTTGACAATATAATCGCTGTGGGTCGTGATGAATACTTTCACCCCTAAATTGATAATACGCGCCAGCATCCGGGCCAAGAGCCGCTGATTTTCAGGATGCAAATTCAATTCAGGTTCATCAATCATCAATAAATCGTTGGGTTTTGCAACATGCCGCAAATAGAAACCCACATCGAGCAAAGAACGTACAGCGCTTGAACTTTCATCCATCGTCAATTTCATTCGGCTGCCTGTCGGAATAAAATATAGCTGATCATCTCGTGTAACATTGTATTCACCACCAATTATACTTGTAAACTCATTAAGAACTTCAGGATATTCTTCAGCGATAAAGCTCTTCTCTTTTGCGATATTTTCAAGTGTTCGTGTAAACTCGACATTACGTTCCACGGGCAGCGCATAATTTTGATACCCCTTGAACAGCAATGCTATGGGGTCAATATCATTTTCGTTTTTGCTTATTTCTTTCAAAAGGTGATTTCGGGCAAAATTTAGTTCTTTGCGAAATATCGCCGCGCCGGTTCTTTCAGCGCTGGCAATAAAGGGCCGTGGGAAATAACGTTCAAATAAAATATCAAGGATAGCTACGTTTATCATCTCTTCAATGACAAAACGAGAAGAGACACGACCTCTGTCTTTTTCGACTAACAGTGAAATGATAAGCGCATCTTCTTCCAGTCCTTTTGAAATAGAAAACAGCTCAGTCTTATTCGCAGCACGTATTATCCGTTCGAATGGAGTTTTACCCGGGTACTCAAACTCTAAGTCAATCTGGAATTTGCTATCCTTGAAATAGTCGCTGTTAGCCGCAAATATTTTTGGCAATCTCTGTGTATAGGCTTCACATATTTTATGAAGAATTTTTGTTGCCTCTTTGTAATACTTTCCTAAATTGATAGTAACTGCGCCATTTTGTAATAATTCCGGGATTATTTTCGACCCAATTGGTACGTTTAACACGTCGCGCCATGTTTCCAGAAACCCGTAAAGTGCATAGGTTGCATAAGTTTTTCCCGTGTTGTTTTTCCCACAGATGATCGTCAGGTCACCCATCTCAAATGAAGCCTGTTTTAACACCCCCAAGGACGTAAGTTGAATCTTCATGTATACACCTCAAAATCGAATACGGTTACGGATCAGCTTGTTCAGACAGGTCTCAAAATGGACGCCTTCATACCCAAGGGTAAAAACCACAGTCTGATCCGTTTCTGTCGACGCGACCGACTCGCGAACCGCCTTTACCTCCTCACGGTTTAACAACCGTTCTTTTATATGGCTGTTGCGGGCGTAATACGGATACCGCCGGTAGGTCTCCACAACAAGGGCGTCACCCCTCAGGTTGTTTTCGGAAAGCCATTTATGAACCGCCGTGCGTGCTTTGTTATGCGTTGCCCAGGGTTGATCATTCAAATCATCAACCGCCAATGAGAGCCGCTTTCCATCACAGTTGATCCAGCCCCGTTTTTCAAGCAGCTCCAGATCATCGGCGCAAAGAAACGAGTAGCAGCCATATGTATACGGCGCAAAGGCATAGAGCGGCTTTTCTGCCTCTTGACCATAGAGAAAGAGCAGTTTTTGCAAGTCCCGTTTACTCAAACCGGACTTGTCCGCTTCCAGAAAAAAGAGCAGCCGCCGCTGCCTGTGATAAACAGGCGCTTTGGGTTTTTCGATAGATTTTCCCATTTCATCTGGTGCCATTCATTTACACCCATCGAATCCGAGGGATTTAATTGTGGCACATTCGCCATGTTTTGAAAACCGATTCACACCGTCACCGCCACAATGGTCATGGTGTCGTTGCCAAAAATATCCACCACCTTCACGGCGATCTTGCGCCGTCCGGGGCGGCATTCGTGGGCCACGCTGATCAGCTCCAGTGAGCGGTCCTTTTTGGTGCGAAAGCTCTGCCACTCATTTTCAAAGATGTACTCTCCTGTCCAAACTTCCTCATAGAGCGGCATCTTTAACTGTTCCGGTTGTTCCGTGCCTGCTATCATTGTCTGTTTTGGCGGATCTCCCTTGATCCGGATCAATTCCCGCTTACTCTCGAAGTCGAAGTCCACGCTCCAGTAGTCGATCCAGTCCGTCCAGTGCTCGGTCAGGATCTCACGCCGGATGACCCCTTTTTTATCTTTGATCAGTTTGACGATATGACCTTTTTCCACCACGATTTTGCTGCCGGTTTTTTTCTTTCCGAGAACTGCCTCCGCATGAGCGATGGAATCCTGGGAATAGAACACCGAAAAATCGGTCAGCTCCACAGCCACGGTGGGCGGTTTGCCCTTTTTACCTATGGTGACTTGGGGCTTCACCTCGATAAACGCCACATCGTGAAACACCACCTGGTTTTTCTCCACGGCGCGCTTGTCAAACACGTCGGCGGGGATGTATTTGGGCGCAATATCGATGCCCTTGCGCCAGCACATTGGGGAAAAGCCCCATTTCGAACTCGAAGCCGAGGATATCCACCCGGGTGATCTGTTTTTTGCGGCACTCCAGAATGATCTCTTCCACGAAGAGCCGTGTCACCGGAAGGTTCACCGGCCCGACGGCCACCAGCCGCCCCCTCTTTTTGCCGTGGAAGGCGGCGAACTGATCGGTTTTTTCGGCGCGGTAGGCCTTCAGGATCAGCGCAACAAAGGTTGCCGCCTTGGCCGCCAACTGCTCTTGCCGATCCTCTTCCCGCAGGTTGGGGTTGATGCCCACAAAGTGCTGCCGCTCGTATTTACCGAGGTTGAGAATTTCAAAGGCGCGGTAGTTTTTGCCGTCGGCCTTTAGCTGACGCTGCACGCCGATCATCCGCTTTCGGGTGGTGTGGATGGCGAACTTGCCGAGGTCCGTGCAGATCCATTTGCGGCCCAGCTTCTCCGCCACTGCCGCCGTCGTGCCGCTTCCGCAGAAGAAATCGGCCACGAGGTCGTCTTCGTTGGAGGATGCCTTGATGATGCGTTCGAGGAGGGCTTCGGGTTTTTGGGTGGGGTAGTCCACACGTTCTTTAGCTTGCGAGTTAATGTAATTTATTTCCCATACATCTGGAGCTATTGTTTTTCCTGTATCAACTTTAACTACTCGTGCATATTCACCTAAATCAATTTTTCCCTGTTCTATGGCTTCATCAACTTTATTTTGATTATAGACCAGTAGTTGCGGTTGTCTTTTGCCATCAATAAAAACAGAATTTCTATCCCAGCCCTTATCATGTTTCTTTTGCTGTCCTTTAGTTGCTTCAACATAAACTGGATTTAACTTAAACGATACACTTCTGGAATAAAAAAGCATCGTATCGTGCATTCGCTGGTATGCTCCACTTCCTGCTGTCCACCTGCGATAATACCAAATGATGTCATTTCTGTAGTTATTTTTCCCAAACACCTCATCCAATACCAGCCTGATATAACTATTCACCCGCCAATCACAATGCACATAGATACTCCCGTCCTCGGCCAGCAGGTCGCGCATCAGCACCAGCCGCTCGTAGATCATGCTGATAAACGAATCGGCGCCCTTACCCCAGGTGTCGCGGTAGGCGATCTCTTCCAGGATATTGGGTTTTTTGGTGAAGGTGTCGCCGCCGATCTGAATATCCATGGAAAAATCGGCCCCCACGTCAAAGGGCGGGTCAATGTAGATCAGCTTCAGCCCGCCCTGTTTTTCAATCTCTTCGCGCAGCGGGCCGTTTTTCAGGCTGGAGAGAACCAGCTTGTTGTCGCCCCAGATCAGTTTGTTGGTCCACCCCTTGAGCTGCCGCCCCCGCTCATCCGTGTCAAACAGGCTCCTCTGCATGGGGGTATCCGACGGCTTCTCCGCCCGGGGTTCATCCACCTGCTCAATCACCTGAAACGGCAGCACGATGTTGCACACCTCGCTCGTCTTGCCGTTCCAGACCAGTTCTACCTCCCGCTTCTCCTCGAACAGCAAAAAGCGGTATTTGTCCGGCAGCGGCTTTTCCGCCTCAATAAAGCGGATGATCTCCTGTTTCTCCGAATCGGTTAGTCTTGGCATGGTTCGGTCTTTTGGATACTGCCCGGTGCGGCCCCGCATACCGGGTGGTGTGGGGGCCGGGGAGAAAAACCCCCGGCGCCCGACTATCGGCTATTTGCCTGGTTCTACACCAGGGTCTGTGCATATTCTTGCTTCACTACAGCCGTATATTCATGCTTCATTGATATCACCTCGTTTTCTGCTGCTAACACCGAATTGAGCTGCGAGTACCGAGGGGGCAAAATGCACAGCAATTTTGACCCGAGACGCCCAGTCAGCTCCAACGATCTCGTTAGGCAGGTTGTCGCAATACTGCGCACGGCCGGCTAGCGATTGCATAGCCAAACCCAAGGCACACTCCGTAGAAATGCGATTATGTGGAGGGTGACAAATACCCATGGCACTAATGTTTCGATGTTGGTAAACGGAAGATACGTTTTTGGGTCCTCGCCGCGACCAATAGCGGTCCATTCGGCGTTGTATGGCCGAAGTGGGAGACGCTTCTCAATCTCGTGAACGACCTTGAATTTACCGGAGTTCATGTCTTTGTATGAGCGGACAAGTCGGTACCACAAATAACAAAGGACCATACCCGCTAGTGCGACAATCCATGATAGCGACTCCTCCGCGGGTGCCCTGTCGTTCCCGAGGTTAACGTAAGTCACAAAAACGACGATTGCGGTATTGATGCCCAGAAAAAACGAATTTGCGGACTGGCGACGCGCACTGATGTTGTCAGCCATCTGGATATACAGTTTGTAAATGTCCAGAGCGTGGGACTCGTAGTTGTCCCCATAATCGTCCTTGCTGCGTCCGGCTAGATCGGATTCGAGAGGAGACGGTTCTTGGCTGGCCATTCTTACCTCCGGCGAGTCTTGTCAGCATACTTCACGAATCGCAGATACGATTGATTTGGTGTTCCAACGCGCAACTTTGTCGGCGGCGGCCTGTACAACGGTTGAAATTTGTTTTGCCCCCCAAGGGCAAACAGCAACGACTGGCTTGTCGTAATCGCCGGTTGCGATCTCTATTTCGCGTTGGATCCATTTGCTGTAGGACGCATACTTGCCTGCCATTATCAGTACGGCGTGGCAGAACGCCACCTTGGCCTTGATCGCGTCATACAACTCCTGCATGTTGTCCGCGTCGTGCACCGGGTCGTCCTTCGGTACCGAGTAGTTGCGGTACTCGAAGTTTGGTGCCGCGTCCAGCAATCCACAGAGCTTGTCGTACGCGTCACCATAGGACCAAGAGTGGCTGATGAACAGATTTCTCGTCTTTACGGCTAGCATGTGTTTTTTCCTCCTCCTCCTATAAAAAGTCAACATAAACGTTTGCCAAACAAACGCCTGGTTAATAGCTTCATCCAGCTACGGCCAATGGCCGTTTAGCTGATGCTCCCCCTATCTTCTTCTCTCTCATCATCCTTTAACTGCCTAACGCCTGTATTAAGGGGCGGCTCGCCGCGAAGCGGTGAGACGTCCCAGCCCCCCGGAGCTGCGCCTTGAATTACTTGTTATGTTTTTTCGCAAAACAGGACAGCAACATTGATGGGCCTTGTTTCTGGGCCACCATTTGATTCTGTTTTAGATGACCAACGATTTTCTGGACTGTTTCGATCAACCCTTCCATGACTTGGATCGTGACTCCCAGCTCCCCACCCAACGATAAAATGATTGTGTGAGTGAGATTTGAAATCATCTCTTTGAATCGATGAGGGAGTTCGCTTCCCTTCTGGATCGAATTTTTGGCCGCTCTTGTCTATACCTCTGAGAAACTTCCCATATGCTGCTTGATACTCTTTCCAGCCTTCATCAGGGCACTCAGTATCGTTAAACGCAATGATTGCTCCAGATGGGATGGTGATTAAGCTCGGTATTTTTCCGATGTACCCAAATGCCCACAAAGCTGCCGCAGTAAGAACAGCGCCAATTACTCCTGAGATTATTTCTTTTCCCATTTCTTCTCCCTATGATGATTTGTAAACATAACAGTGTTAACAGATGTAAAATTTGTGTGATATTGGGGTATATATCCGGAAAGAAGTTCCATTTATCCTGATATTAGCTCACATATCTGCAAAAACAGCCTTGAACCGTTGGCTTGGTTGCTCTATATAATATCAGCTTTCCGGATAACAGTATTATAAAAGATGAAGGCAGAGGGCAAGCCAAAATTCAGACCTGACCCGATGCCCGGTTGATGGCCCCGGTCCGCGAAGTGCTACGGTATGATCATTATGCCTGCAAAACCGGGCCGTCCTATACAGCCTGGATTTCACGATACATCAAATTTGGCTCCTCGTCATCTCATGTGGATTTGACATAAGATGCCAACTGTTTCACACATACCGCAGCATAGGTCGGCATCCCTATGCTGACAATACGGCGCTTTTTGTAGGTCGGCATCCCCATGCCGACAGGCGGGGGTTGCAACCTGTAAGCGCTGACGCTTTGTCTGGCTGCAACGGGTTGCCACCCTACTTTATGTAGGTCGGCATTCCCATGCCGACAAGCGGGGTTTGCAACCTGTAAGCGCTGACGCTTTGTCTGGCTGCAACGGGTTGCCGCCCTACCAGCCTTGTTCGGCGGCAAAGTATTGTCGCCCTACTTTTACCAGGTGAACGAAGGCTCGAATTATCATAAGGCCTTCTTTCTTTTTCCCATAAAACGATGAACCACCATAATTTCAATGGGTCACAGTAGAAAATGCAAAAATCGGACTTTTTACAAGATACCATTTCTTTTCATATGGCGATTTTTTCTTCTGTGCAGCCACTTCCCGCGGCAGATCGTGCGTCTTGTCTGTTACATTCCAGCGCCTCTTTTAGAGTCACCGCCAGTGTCTCTTTCATTTCCTCGCAGGAGGTTTCCTGGCAATTTACGCCGGGTATCTCTTCTATCCAACCTGCCCGCCATTCGTCTTTCTGCTTCACTACAGCCGTATATTCATGCTCATTGGTAGCACCTCGATTCTTTATCTTTTCTGCTGCTAACGTCTAGGCTAAGCGGTTGGCAAAGGAGCGCAGTGGATTTGCCCAATCCGTCTTCAGCCGATTGTTAGCCTTTTTGCTTCAATTATTGACTTTATCATACTTGAATACTCTGATTTTATGCCTGTCATCCTTCGTATTTTGGCCTTCATTATATCCTTTATTTCCGAGCTTTTTTCCTTTGTATACCTTTCTATGACATTATTCAGACCTTCTATTTTTTCTATTTTGAGCCAATTTCAAAACGGATAAAAAGGGATGAATTAATGGGCGCAATATCCGTCCGAAAACCATATAACATATTGATTAATCAGGAAGAATGTGCTATTTGGGTCTTAGATTCATTCGTCCGCCCTAAGGTTGAAACCCCCGTCTTTAGACGGGTAGCTTTCAGCTAGCAGTTGTATTATACAGTTTGCATGGAATATCGCTATGGAAGCCATACCAAATATAAGATTGAGTATCACTTTGTGTGGGTGA
>Ga0209788_1000062_pt1 | contig 29134 bp, 22 predicted proteins | sample WorMetLIZISLAND1_2_FD_187415 | JGI IMG/M metagenome (GOLD analysis project Ga0209788, IMG submission 187415) | Marine gutless worms symbiont microbial communities from Max Planck institute for Marine Microbiology, Germany - Olavius clavatus LIZARD... ...
GCAGCTTCCCGCCAAAGGGTAAATCAAAATCCTCAAATTGACGCTGATGGATGTTGTTTCGATACATGAGACCTGCCGATAAAGTGCAAGGGTTTGGTGCCTTATGGCTATGTTTCGCTTTCACTTCTAAGGACGAAAATAGCATAATAATGTAAATTTATCAAGTGATTATATGTTATTCAGGAAGCCCTAAATAGTATGGAGACAGAACATGTTTTGTCTCTATATTTGCTATTGCCTGATTAGAATTCGAATATGGTGGTAATTTAGTTGCTACAGCAGCATTTCCAATTGTACCTGCAATAGTCAGTAAAACTTGATTCTCTTTCACTAAAGATTTCCACAGTATTTTACTACTTAATTTTTCATCAATTTTTGGTGAATTCTTATGATGAATAATGCCATCTCCTATATCAGCAACAGTCAAATACGGCACTCCTTCTTTTATAAATTCTATTTCATTGCACAATGAATAAGCACCAAAATTTATAATTGATTTACTAATGTTTTCTAAATAGTCCCATTTCTTCTGCTTTATACAGCTTTCTAATTCTAAAACATCTCTTCTAAAATATTCCGCATCAAATCGAAATAATTCATTATCAGTCTTTACATCGCTTAAACTCACAATCGAAACTTTCATCTTTATTCTTCCATCCAAAACGACAATCCTTCACTCTTTGCCCACTCAATAAATGCTTCGGCAATTCCGTCCTGCAATTCACCATCGTGACTGTGGAGGTCATGGTCAACAATCAGATGGCCGTTTTTATCCAGTTTGAACTGCCCGTTGCCGTTTTTAACATAGATATAATCGCCGGAGTTGTCTTTGCCTCCTTTTTCTGACACGGCAAAAAAGATAGAATAATCATCAACTTTTGGGCAAAGCTTATCATCCCACTTCTGCACAAAAAGAACGCTGGTTTTCGTTCCTGTATGGGGTTTGAAAGTGTTGCCGTGCAAACCGACAACCGCGAGAATGCGGGCATGCTGTGCGATAAATTCCCTTATATGTTTATCAGAGGTATTATTGAACCTGCCCTGGGGCAGAACAATCGCCATCCTTCCGCCGGGTTTAAGAAAATCGAGGTTTCTTTCGATGAAGAGAATATCACGCCCCACCTTGTTATGGGCCTTGCCGTTGGCTTTAAAGCCCAAGTCGTATTGATGCAGAATAGGACTCTCCTTGATATCTCCGGCAAAAGGCGGATTTGCCATAAGAATATCAAAATTAAATTGTTTGTTTTCGTCTTTTTCAGCCCGAAGCTTTTCCAGACGTGCAAATCCTTTTCCGTAGGTGTTAATCCATTTTCTATCATTTTCTGTTTTATCTTTCCAACGGTTAAAATCCAAAGAGTTTAAATGCAACACGTTGGCCTCACCGTCCCCGGCTATCAGATTCAGGGTTCTGGCGACCCTGACTGTTTTTTCATCAAAGTCGATTCCAAAGACTTTTAAAACATGCTGCTTGTCATCATCCGGTATCTCTTCATTTGTAAACAGGTGCCCTGTCAGTTTAAAAATGGTATGTACAGGAAACCCGCAACTGCCGGAGGCGGTATCAATCATATATTCCCCGCGTTTGGGGTTAAGCATTTGAACGCACATATCAATCACATGGCGGGGCGTAAAGTATTGCCCTTTTTCGCCTTTGGCAGATTTATTGACTAGGTACTCAAAGGCTTCATCCACAACAAGCAGATTGGAATTAAACAGCTTTACATCCTGCAAACTTGAAACGCATATTGACAAATGGCTGTCAGACAGTTCAAAGCTTGAACCTTCGGGAAAAACACCCGGCCACTGGATTTTTGCCTGGTTAAAGAGCGCCTCTATTTTATTTTTCAGCTCCGTGTCGGTTTGTCCGGTATTCCTGAACTCCATTACTCGGAAACCTTCATCCGAAACCCCATTAACCGCTTCTTTTAGAGCCTCATAATCTTGTCCATCAAGATAACCGGGATCATTACCATATTTTGCAGATCGTTCATGGACGGCGGTTCTTGTAACCTGTCTTAAGTATTTGGTCAGTGTCGCGCCAATACCACCACCGTGGCCGTCAATGACACACACTCTTTTTCTTTTACCCATGGGCCACCCTCGCTTATAAAGCGGTTGTCACCCCGCCAAGGATTTTTCCACTCACTTATTACCACTTTGCCGAGAACTGATCAAATTTCAATTAGTTCTTGAATTAATATGCCGTCTGGCATAAAAAGGGTCTCATTAGTGCGGGCACGAAGCCCGGCCTTCATTCAGTTAATGCAACGTAAAACCGTAAGCAACGGGTTTCACGGAGATGCCCATGGGTTACGGTTTTTTCGTTTTGCAGCATCCGGAGACGACAAACAGGTCATGAATGCAACTTTAGCAATAATCATTAGACGCTTTTCTGAATAACAAGGCGCCGGTTCGATGCATGTTGCCGAAGGTATTTTGTCCGGGCCGGTTTTACTCTCCGCCGCAACCGCGGCGGCTATTGGAACCGGGATCGGGTTAAAAAAAATGGATGTGGAACGGATCGCCCGTACCGGGATGCTGGCCGCAGCTTTTTTTGTGACGTCACTCATCCATGTACCCATCGGACCTTCCAACATCCATTTGATTTTAAACGGCATCGTCGGGCTATTGCTGGGTTGGACCGCTTTTCCCGCCATTTTGATTGCACTGGTATTGCAGGCCCTTTTTTTTCAATACGGCGGAATATCTACTTTGGGCGTTAACACCCTCATCATGGCATTGCCGGCGGTTACCTGCGGAATACTCCTGGGCCGCTTTACGATGTCACCTTCGGTTTGGGGTTTTGTGGCGGCATTTCTCACGGGCGCACTTGCGGTCTTGTTGGCCGGATTATTAACCGCCTTGGCATTGATTTTTACCGAAGCGGGCTTTTGGGCGGCGGCAACCTTGGTTTTGACGGCTCACATTCCGGTGATGGTTATCGAGGGGATTATTACGGCCTTTGCTGTTTCATTTTTGCGCAAAGTGGCGCCGGAAATGTTGCACCGCTGATTGATTTTACATGACACGTTGGCTGATCCCGGATTTTGATGAAATTTTACCAACTGTTATCCATGTCAAAACACCCAAACGGTGTTCAGGAAATAACAGTAAGCATATGGTAACAAGCTGAAATATCAAATATAAATGATTTACTGGTAAAATCTCATCAAAATTCGGGATGATAATTTCTCACGTAAGAGGTGACTCTATGACGACATTGCAACCGCTCATCATCCGCATCACCGCCGCGCTCCCGCTTTTCTGCGGGATCTGGGCGGGAATCACCCCGCCCGCCCACGCCCATCGGGTCACCGTGTTTGCCTGGGTCGAAGGCGACCGTGTTCATACGGAAAGCAAATTTGCCGGCGGCAAACCGGTTTCCGGTGGAAAAATCGTTGTTTTGGACAGTACGGGTCAAAAACTATTGGCCGGCACGACCGATACGAAAGGACAATTTTCCTTTACCGCGCCCCAACAGCCGCCGTTTACCATCGAGTCGCATGCCGGGGCCGGTCATAAGGGTCATTGGATGGTTACAGCCGAGGACATGAAGGATCATGCCTTGCACTCCCATGCAACGATCCCTGCTCCGCCCAAGACTGTTTCGACGGATCCCCCTGAAGTACAAACCCTTACCGCCCAAGACATTGAGGCGATTGTAGCCAAAACGCTCGACCAAAAATTGGCCCCGATCCATAAGGCCATCGTGCGTCAGGAACAGATGCAAAAGAATAGCGTTAGGGATATCTTTGCCGGACTCGGCTATATTTTAGGATTGGTTGGCGTCGGCGCCTATGCCCACTATCGCAAAAGGAGCACTGCCTCAAAATAGGACCGGTGTTACCACAACGTTTCCTAACGGTGAGCAGGAGCCTCCTTTTTGCGCGCCACCTGTTTCAAAATCCAATCGACCCAAGGGGTAAACCCATCGCCGGACTTGGCGGAAAGCGGCCAGACCGGCATATCCGGATGCACCTGATGAATATTGGCGATAGCGAGGTCGGGATCGTAATCAAGATGCGGCAGCAAATCGATTTTATTTAGCAGCGCTGCGTTGCACTCTCTGAACATCAACGGATATTTGATCGGTTTGTCTTCGCCTTCAGTGACACTTAAAATCACGACCCGGGCATCCTCGCCAATATCAAATTCGGCCGGACAGACCAGGTTGCCGATATTTTCTACAATCAATACATCCACACCATCAAGATCCATCTGTCGGGCGGCGGTATCGATTAGATGGGCAGCGAGGTGGCAATCGCCGCCAAAGGCATCGGTGTTGATCTGCACCACAGGCGCGCCGGTCACCGCAAGCTGATCCGCATCGTAAGCAGAACAGATATCACCCACAATCACGCCACAGCGCAGATGTTCTGACAAGCGCCGGATGGTCCGAACCAGGGTTGTGGTTTTACCCGAACCCGGTGCACTCATCACGTTTAGCGCAAACACGCCGTGGGCGCTGAAATGACGGCGGTTGGCTTCGGCCGTTTGGGTGTTGGCATCCAGTACCCGCCGCGCCACACTGATTTTACGGGCGCCCCCTTTTTCATGCGAATTGACAGGTGGATGGTGACGGCCTTTATGGTGGCAAATAACTTTATTTACTTGAAACAGATTCATTTTGGCTCTCATTGGGTTCGATTTCAATAGCGTCAATATCCAGCTCACGGCCGGCGAGTACTGTGATAGCGCCGCTCTTGCATTCGGGACAGCTAAACACCGGTTGGTCCAATTCCCACAGGTTTTCACACTGATCACAGCGGGCGCTGACCGGCACTTCCATGATATCCAGTTCGGCGCCGGCTGCAAGGCTCTCTTTGCCGGCCGCTTCAAGGCAAAAACGCAAACTGGAAGGCGCCACGGTGGAAAGCTTACCCACTTTCAATGTAATCCTGGTCACCCTGGAACCGGCCATATCCGGCGGGATGGATGCTTCAACAATGCGGATAATCTCTGTTGCAATACCCATTTCATGCATGTAGAAATTCTCCCGTAGTGCATTGACTCCCGCCGATTATTGTAACCGCGCCTGTTCAACCAAAGCCTGCTCGATATTCCCCGTTTGCCGGTAGAGGTCAATCAACGCATGGGCCGGCGTACGCCGCGTTTCCAACATCTGCCGTAACGGTTCCAAGCGTTCCGCCTCCCGGAAATCATCCAAGGCCGCCTGGGCGGCATCCACAAGCTCGGTGCTCATGGCTCGGATAGCGGGATCGTCGAAGCCTGTTGCAGCCGACCGCTGGTGCAAATTTCCATCGGGAACAACCGCCCGTCCGTAAAGAGTGTCTTCCAAAATCAGCCCTTTAAGCAAAAGCCCAAGGCTGGCATAAAGGCCAAAATCGGGACTGCTGTCAAAGGCTTTAAATTCGATGCGACCGTTTTCGGCCGGAACCCGCGCCTTCTGGGTCAATGAGGGTGCACTGTCAATCATGTGGGCAAGATCATCCATAAAGACCATGGCCGCCGGCCGCCGGCCGGTGCGTACATAGGTTCGTACGGACAGGCCGTTCCACACCTTGCCGTTATAAAACGGCGAATTAAATGAAAAGGGAACAAGATACGGGCTGTAATACGTCAGCTTTTTTGCCGCATCAATTGCATCCTCAGTGGACAACCCCTCGGCCGACAGGCTGATATCCGGCCCCTGGGTCAACATGTGAATATGCGCCGTCCCTGCTTCGGGCGACTCACCACGCATCTTTTGTTCAAACATGTTTAACGGCGGGTCCGGAATATACTCGGTTTGGTACGGGTTGAAACTGACAGCGGTGGGGCGGAAGCCTTTTTTACGCAGCTCTGCTTTAAGAAGCTGATAACTTTGGGTTAATTCCGCCACCGCAGTGTTGATATCATCACAAATGGTGGTGCGGATTTCGATGCCCTTGGGGGGACAATCCAGAACCTTTCCTTCCAAATCGTAACGTTCAAATCCCTCAATGTACCACCGCTTGTGCTTGATCCCTGCATCACCGATCCGCAATTGTGGATAATCCGACGGATATACCGGGAGGGTTTCGACAACAGCCTCCAGTTCGGAAAACGCCGTGTTGGTAAAATCAGCAAACGCCCCGTCACTGTTGATCAGTGCAATTTCATGCTCCAGGCCAAAGCGAAATTTCACGGTTTATTGTCCTGTTTTTATGCCGGTGGTTAAAAACATAGGGTGATCATATATAAAAAAAATGACTTGATCGAGTTTTTTTTCAAAACTGGTGACGGTAAAGTTCCCTACACCACGGCCAGCGCCATCTGCCGGACATACATACACATTTTTAAAAAACAAAAAATGATGATATGGTTTGACCGGACATGTCAAAGGGGTGTGGTAAGATCGCTTTTAAATTGCACTTCGATGGAGAGTTGGAGTAAACATGATAACCTGCAATAATTATTTGCAAATTGCATATTAGGAGGAAAAAATCGTATTTTGAGTCACTATTCAACTGAAATACCAGCAAACCCTTTATACAATTGTTTAGTTTAGTTTTTTGGATAACTGCTAATGATATAGGTACGAAATTCTGACAGTGGGATTACCTGGCCCACAGTACACTTACTATCTGTGGGATGGAAAATCGCTTAAATGGACGTCAGGTTCATTACTTAATTCAACAGTGAATGCAAATTAAAAGAATGAGAGCAACATCTGAGAAAGATAAATCAGCTATGGTATCGACAGAGAATCGTCAATCAGCCGTAACTACAACAGAAATTGAAATTATCCATGAAGCGTTGGAAAAGGCTCGTGCAAAGCTTTTGGATAAAACAAGGCGAAACAGATTGCTCAATTTCAAGGAGTCTTCGAGAGATGTTGCTATTATCGATGAGATACCAAATCAAGTATTCTCCCATCTTGTTAAAGAACAGAAACCGTTCTATTTTCTGGAACAAGAAGAAGAGCCGGAACTCGAAGGTGACAATTCAAATCAATTGGATGGTGCGCTAAATTCCAGGGGCTTGCCTTTATCGGCTCCTGATATACAGGGAATCGAACCGCGCTACATAGACAATAAACTTCAAACTCCATACCCGGAAAAAGATCTCCAAAGAAAATTACGCGGGTTATATCGCCAACATCGGACTCTTATCGAAGAAACGGGTGCAAATGATCTCTACCTGGCAATTGGCTTTCTAAAATGGAAAGACTCACCTGATAGCGAGATCTCCAATCTGGCGCCACTGGTGATGATACCTGTCCGTTTAGAGCGGGAAAAGAAAGTCGGTGATATTCAATACCGTCTTCACTTTGATGATGAAGCACTGGATACAAATTATTCTCTCTTGGAAAAGTTACAGGCTGATTTTTCGATCATTTTACCCGAACTGCATTATGAGCAAGGCCCAGAAGAATATTTAACAGAAGTTGGGAATTGTCTTGAAAAATTTGAGAATGAAGGTTGGCAGATCGTTCGTGAAATGGTTTTGGGGATCTTTCGATTCAGTAAGCAGGTCATGTATCATGATCTTGATCCAGAAAGATGGCCTGATCACTCGCGAATTGATGAAAAACCAGTCTTGGCAAGGGTCTTGTTAGGCGCGGGCAAAGATGAACAACCACCAGGGCCATTGACCGGTACACCCCCGGATATTGATGAGACCGTCGATAGTAATCTCAAGCTTATCTTGAATGCTGATTCTTCACAGTTTGCTGCTATCCATGATGCCTTTCACGCTGAGACAGGAATCGTTGTTGAAGGCCCTCCGGGCACCGGGAAATCTCAATCTATCGCCAATTTGATCGCTGCGGCACTTGACGAAGGTCAGACCGTACTTTTTGTAGCAGAGAAAATGGCTGCTTTGGAAGTTGTTTATAAACGGCTAGACCAAGCGGGCCTAGGCGATTTTTGTCTCCAATTGCATGGCCTAAGAACCAATAAAAAGGAGATGTTGGAAGATGTTGACAAACGTATCAATCGTAGATGGAAACCGCAGTCCACCATAGAGTCTATAAAGAAGGCGCTGCTACAAAAACGAGCGGAATTAATCGAACTTTCCAAGGTACTCGGTAAAAAAGTGGGTCCAGAAAATGCGCCCTTGTATAAACTAATCTGGAAAATTGAGGCAACAAGTCAAGAACTCCCGGACAATTACAACTACCCCAGCGTCGATTCGGAGTATCATGACTCGCGGCGATTCAGTGAAGGAAAGCGGCTGTTACGCGACTTGGGAAGAGAATGGTCCGCGATTCCGGAAGATGCACGTAAAGCCTGGAAAGGCTGGCTGCCGGAGAAATTCGAATCAAGTAATCGGGAAACCATTTCTTCTAAGCTCAAAGAATCACAAAAGGCAATAATCAAATTCAAACAAGCGATCAAAGATTTCGGGCTGGATCAAGCACCAATATGGCTGCAAGAACCTCAAAAGGTACGATCACTGGCACAGTCCGATCCTTCGGTTGATCTGCCAAAATTTCCATCCGGTGGTTGTCTGGAAGTTGTGCATAATGCTTTGAAGAGTAACGCATTAGATGTTTTTGAAGCACTTTGCTTAAAAGCTTTGGATTTCCTTTCAATGGTATCATCAATCAACGAAACTTTTGATTATTCAAATCCATCGTCTGAAAAGTATTGCTCCCTTCTAAAAACTTGTGATCAAGATTTAACCGGAACCGTTTGTGATGATTCCACAAAAATCGGGGGCCTGCCCGTGGAATCACAGCGATATGATGAAGCGATCTCGCACCTCGAATCACTCAAGCCCAATTCGTTCTCGATAACCCGGTACAAAAACAGAATATGTCGAACCCTTGATGATTTTCTGAATGTCGAACGAGATGCTGAAGAGTTGGCGGAGGGACCAAGTGAACTCACCCTGTACGCCTATCCTGAACACACCCGCCCAAAGGCAAGCGCCATCTACTCACAGGCAAAATCCCTTTCGGAGAAACTAACCGCCAAGATGGAAGGTCTCCCTCAGTTTAATCATTCACACAAACCAGATATGGATGAACTCTCGTCTGCGATACTGAGTTTCAAACGAATGTCGCATTCATGGTTCTCGTGGCTAAAAAGGGAGTACCGATCCGCTCGAAGAGTCATCAAACAAAACCTGGTCAATCACAAAATTCAGAAAACAGCCGATTTTCAAGATTCCCTTGACCGTTTTCTGAAACTTTCTGAAGAAAAACTGGCTTTTAAATGCAATGGGTTGTTTCAGAAATCATTAGGGCAAACTTTCAATGGCGTTGACACTGATTGGGATGCGCTTGTTGAAATGATTGAACACGCAGAAAAGCTTGTTCAAAACATCGGTCTGGAAAACACCCGAAAAATTCTAGCGGACTGGAATGGTCATTTGGATGAAATGCAGATTGCCAAAGACCATTTGCATAGGTCAAGGAGCGCATTAGACAACTTCAAATCGGACCATCCGCTTCCAGCCGCACTCTGGAAAAGACCTGTCGAAGAAATTGGGGCCCGGCTGCGGGAACTACAAAATCGAGTAAAAACAAATGTCGAGGCGGTTGTAACCTCAAGATGGTGCAATGGAACCCTTCAGCTCTCGGACATTGGCAGTGTTATTCAGAATTTCAAGGCGGCTAAAAAGATGGAGTCGTCCATTATTCATCATAAATATTTCAGCAAACTGATAGAACCTATGTGGGATGGCGCCGACTCCAATGAAAATACAATTGAATCAACCCGCTCTTGGCTCAAAGAACGTTTGCAACGCCCTTTTTTGGATCGTGATTTGCTTCTGTGGTTACTTCCGGATACTGAGAAGGTCAGGCATGAATCATTTTCCAATCTTGTCAGCGCTGCCGGATTATTTGACCGCCAACAAGCGACTTTTTTTGATTTCTTATGTTCATTAGGTGAAGTTAAGGAAACCATGTGGTATGCCACCGGGCAAAGTGGGTTTGATCATTTACTTGAAAAATTTTCAGCCTGTGAAAGTCACCTGGATCATATCGAACTCATGATCAGGTGGCGACTTCTTGATAAAAAAGTTCGAAAAGCCGGGTTGGAACTGTTTGCAGATCAGGTTTCGGAAGAATTACTGGTTGGTGATATGGCAGCAAAGGCCTTTTCTGCTTCGGTCCGAAAGCAGGTTGCAAAAACAGAGATTGAAAGCCATGATCTGCTGAAAACGTTCACGCACACAAAAATGGAAAGCCTGCGGCAAGAATTTTCCAAGCTTGACTCAGACCTGCTACAGCTAAATGCTGACAGTATCGCTAACAGACTGCTTCAAGTACCCGTCCCCAAAGGGAACTCTCGGGGGAGAGTTGGAGACCTAACCGAGAAGGCGCTGTTACGGCACGAGATCGGAAAGAAAAGAAGGCACACCCCAATCAGGCAGTTAGTGAAAAGAGCCGGAAATGCGTTACAGGCACTCAAGCCATGCTTCCTGATGTCACCTATTTCCGTCGCACAATATTTGCCACCGGGCGAGATAGAATTTCATTTAATGGTAATGGACGAAGCCTCTCAAATAAGGCCTGAAGATGCCTTGGGGGCGCTGGCACGTACTCGCAGGGCCGTTATTGTCGGTGATGAAAAACAATTGCCACCGACTTCGTTCTTTGATGCGTTATCTGCTGATGATGACGATAACACCATAATTGACGATACTGACTCTATAATCAAGGTTTGCCGTCAGCAGTTTCCATTCCGTCGCTTACGATGGCACTACCGATCAAGGCATGAATCTTTAATCCAATTTTCAAACGATCAGTTTTATGAGGGCGACCTGATTGTATTACCTTCAAGGAGGCCGCAGGTAAGGGACTTGGGGGTACACTACAACCGTATTGAGAATCCAAATTACAAAAGAGGTCGTAATCGGGCCGAGGCCGAGGTTGTTGTTGCGAACATCATCAGACATTACCAGGAATTTCCCAAACGATCATTAGGCGTTGCCGCATTTAATAAAAGACAGGCGGAGGATATCCATCTCATATTGGAAAAAAAACAAAACGAGTACCCTGAACTATGTGACCTTTTTACAAATGGACGCAATGACGAACCTCTTTTTATAAAAAATCTCGAAAATGTTCAGGGAGATGAACGCGATGTTATTTTCATCTCTACAACCTATGGTCCTGAAAAAGCCGATGCACCAGTTTACCAAAGATTTGGCCCTATTAACTCAGAACTCGGCTGGCGTCGGCTAAACGTAATTACAACTCGCGCAAAAGAGCGTGTTGAAGTATTCACTTCGCTTAAACCAACCGATATTCGCATAGGCCCAGGTTCAAGCAGGGGTGTTCAATCATTAAGGGATTACCTGGAATATGCGCTGACTGGAAAATATAAAGACCATGGATCGTCAACAGGCCCTGGGCCGGATAGTGAATTCGAGATTGCGGTTGGAAATATTCTACAAGACCTTGGCTACCAGGTCCAATTTCAGGTAGGGGTAGCCGGGTTCTTTATTGACCTGGGAGTTGTACATCCGGACCGCCCCGGTGAGTATTTGGCAGGTATCGAATGCGATGGTGCACCCTATCATTCCTCACAATTTATTCGGGATCGCGACAGGTTACGTCAGGAGATTATAGAAGACAAAGGGTGGCGTATACACAGAATCTGGTCGACAAGTTGGTATCACGCACGTGCTGCTGAAATAAATCGCCTTAAAGAAGCATTAGAAACATTCCTTGCTGAAGACAGGACTCAATCCGCTCAGATGGATCAAGCTCCGTCAAGTCCAAGTATTGTACAAGATACACCTCCCAAAACTGATTCAGCCGATTTAGAAATGAGCGATTCGGAATTGCTACAGTCTGCGTTAGATCGTTTCTGGGAAAAGAATATAAAACCTGAATTCCCGGATCGTAGTTGCAGTATTCTATCCCCCAAACTGGTTGGACTTCTTGCTGAACAAATGCCATTGGAATTATCAGAGTGGCGAGAAAAAATCCCTCTTTCCTTACGAGAAAAGATCAACTTAAAGGAGATGGACTTCATGGAAGATGTATTTGCAATAATAGAAGATTACTATTAAAAATACCAGCAAAAGGCTGATATTGAAAAAAGGGGGAATTCCTCCTTTTGACCCTATTTTGCGCAATCAACACGTAGCCTTGATAAGACGACCCAGCCCCGAGACCTTGATCAAGGCTACGATACTGCTTTTAAAAAGGCAATCACAGAGACCTGCCCTTTATAAGCTCTCTTTGCCAGGAATGAGATGGATACGCCTATCCCCGCCGCTTTGCAGCACGCTTCTTTGAACGGAGGGGCGTCGAAGCCGGATATCCTGAAACCGGCAGTCGTTACCCAAACGTCTCCGCACATACATCACTCAAGTAGGCCAGATTCTCACAGACGTTGATGCCATTGGCCTTCATGGCCGCCACTTTACTCTGGCCGGTGCCGCTGCCGCCGCTGATGATGGCGCCGGCGTGGCCCATGCGTCGTCCCGGAGGGGCCGTCAGGCCCGCAATAAATCCCACCACCGGCTTGGTGACGTTGGCCTTGACATAGTCGGCCGCTTTCTCTTCGGCGTCACCGCCGATCTCGCCGATCATGACGATCCCTTCGGTGGCGTCGTCGGCCTGAAAACGCTCCAGGCAGTCGATGAAGTTGGTGCCGTTGACCGGATCACCGCCGATCCCGATACAGGTCGTCTGACCCAAACCGGTCGTCGTCAGCGCATGGACCGCTTCGTAGGTGAGGGTCCCGGAGCGGGAAACCACACCGACCTTACCGGGCTTGTGAATGACACCGGGCATGATCCCGATCTTGCATTCGTCGGGGGTAATGATGCCGGGGCAGTTGGGGCCGATGAGGCGCACCGGTTTGTCCTTGATATAATTTTTAACTTTCATCATGTCCATCACCGGTATCCCTTCGGTAATGCAGACAATCAGTTGAACTTCGGCATCGGCCGCTTCCATGATGGCGTCGGCGGCAAAGGGTGGCGGTACGAAAAGCATGCTGGCGTCAGCGCCGGTGGCTTGAACAGCTTCGGCCACCGTATTAAAAACGGGGACAGCATCCATTTTCCGACCACCCTTGCCGGGGGTTACCCCGGCCACCACCCGGGTGCCGTAATCTACACACGCGCGGGCATGGAACTGGCCCTCTTTTCCGGTAATCCCCTGCACCAACAATTTGGTATCCTTATTGACGAGTATACTCACGATTTAGCCCCTTACGCTGTATGGTGTCAGTTACCGGATCGCTTCTTTCAATTTCTCGGCGGCGTCCTTAAGGTCCTTGGCATTGATCAGATCCAGGCCCGAGTCCGCGAGGATCCTGCGGCCTTCCGCCAGGTTGGTACCTTCCATGCGGATGATTACCGGCACACGTAGGCCCACCTTTTGGGCAGCCTGGACGACACCATTGGCCAAGCGGTCGCAGCGCAGGATTCCGCCGAAGATGTTGATGAGGATCGCTTTAACATTTTCGTCGCTTTGGAGGATGCGAAACCCGTTTTCGATCTGCTGGGCACTGGCGCCGCCCCCCACGTCGAGGAAGTTGACCGGTTTGCCGCCGGCATACTTAATGCAGTCCATGGTGGCCATGGCCAGTCCGGCCCCGTTCACCATATTGCCCACATTGCCGCCCTCGCCCAAATGGATGTAGTTCAGACCGTGGCTGCCGGCTTCCACCTCGGTGGGGTCCTCTTCGTCCAGATCTCGGTACGCCTGAACATCGGGATGGCGGTAAAGGGCGTTATCGTCGAAATCCATTTTGCCGTCCAAGGCGATGACATCATCTTCGGCAGTGATGATCAACGGATTGATTTCAACCAAAGAGCAATCATATCTAACGGCGAGAAGATACAAGTTTTTCAACAGAACGGTAAACGGTTTGATTGATGCTTTGGCCATGTTGAGCCCAAAGGCCGCCTGCCGTAGATGGTACCCCTGAATGCCGACATTGGGGTCGATATAGACCCTGATAATTTTTTCGGGTGTTTTTTCGGCCACATCTTCAATGTCCATACCACCCGCTTCGGAAGCCATGATGATCATCTTGGCGGTGGCGCGGTCCGGCAGGATGCTCAGGTAAAGTTCCTTGGCGATGTTGAGCCCCTGCTCAATGAGCAGTTTCTTTACCAGTTTGCCGCCCGGACCGGTCTGTTTGGTCACCAGGTTCATCCCGAGAATCCCGTTGGCATATTCAGCGAACTCGTCCACATTTTTGGCCACTTTCACACCACCGCCCAGACCGCGGCCGCCGGCGTGGATCTGAGCCTTTACGACCACAGGATAGGCGCCCAGTTTTACCGCCGCCGCTTTGGCCTCGTCCACGGTAAAGGCGACGCGCCCTTCCGGAACCGCCACACCGTTCTTGCGAAACAATTCTTTGGCTTGATATTCATGTATTTTCATACTGTTGATATCCTCATGCGGTAAAGCATTGATGAACTCGTAAAAATACGCTGACGGCTCAGTTAAAAGCCGAATACCAAGCATTGTCTTTTTTCAGGGAGGCCATTATACCGAAAGTGAGAAAAGACAATAACGCCGTAGTCGGGACTTTTTACAACACCATCATTGATCATAATCTTGTAAAAAGTCCGATTTTTGCATTTTTCTACTGTAACCCATTGAAATTATTGATAGCGATTTTGGTCATTGTCCACTTTTCACGAGTCCATCATCATTCGATTACGCAAAGAACGGCATCCTTGGCAACAGTATCGCCGCTGTCAAAGTTAATTGCCTTGACCGTCCCGGAAACCGGAGCCGGCAGTGCGTTTTCCATCTTCATCGCTTCCAGCACCACAATGGTTTCGCCTTCTTCGATACTGTCACCAACGTTTTTGGCAAAAGAGACAATCATCCCCGGCATGGGCGCCGTCACAGGCGTACCAGCAATATCCGCCGCGGGCGCGGGCGCCGCCGGGGCCGGTTTTTCTTCGGCCGCCGGAGCAGGGGCCGGAGCCGCTGCAGGGGCCGCCATCGGGGCGGCCGCGGCGGCAGGCATAGCGGCCTGTGCGCCTGCTTGAATCTGCTGAGCATAGGCGATCAGAGGCAACCCGCCCACCTCATCGACACCGACTTCAAAGGCTTCACCTTCCACAAAGACGTTAAATGTGCGCAAATTTTCGCTCTTTTCAGGTAATGTTTTGGCCGGTTTTTCGACCAACTCGCCCGCTTTGGCTTTCTTTAAGATCTCGTCCATCTTTTTGACATCATCCATTGTGCGCGGCATCACCTCTTGCGGCGGGGTCTCCTTGCCATACTTCCATTTGAGAAACTTTTTCCCCGTTACGGGGTAGATGGCGTAAAGCACCAGATCGTCTATATCCACGGCCAGATCGCCGATCTCTTCCTTGGCTTTTTCCAACTCCGGCTCCAGCACCTCGGCCGGACGGCAGGTGATGGGCTCTTCGCCTCTGGGATACCCTTTGAGGGCCTTTTTTTGCACCTCCGGATCAATGGGAACTGCGGTTTTACCGTAAAGACCGTAGCAGAGGTCTTTCACTTGGGCGGTGATCATCTTGTACCGTTCATCGGGTGTGTCGTGCAACACATTGTTAACTGTCTGAACGCCCACAATCTGGCTGGTGGGCGTGACCAACGGTATCTGTCCAAGCTCTTTCCGGACCCGGGGCAGCTCTTTGTATACTTCACCGATTTTATCCAGCGCATCCATCTCACGCAACTGATTGACCAGGTTGGAGAGCATGCCGCCCGGGGTTTGGTGCAACAGTACATTAATATCGATGAGCGAGGTTTTGGAGTCGTCAAGCAGATGTTTGTATTTTGGCATTACCTCTTTTTCTAAAATCTCGTTGATCGCAGCCAGCTTATGGATATCAAAACCGGTGTCACGGCTGGTACCCAAAAGAGTCATCACCAAAGGCTCCACCGCTGCATGGGAGGTGCGGTAAGCGTAGGGCGTCATGACTGTATCAATTATGTCGACACCCGCTTCGACAGCCTTAAGGTGCGTCATGGGGCTCATCCCCGAAGTAAAGTGGCTGTGCAGATGGATAGGGATGTTGCAGTTTTCCTTGAGCGCCGTAACAATCTCATAGGCGTCATAAGGGGACATCAACCCGGCCATATCCTTAACGCAGATGGAATCGGCGCCCATCTCTTCCAGGTCTTTGCCCTTGTTGATGTAATAATCCAGATGATAGACCTCACCTCCCAGACGCGGTTGGGTCAAAGTATAGCAGATACAACCCTGGAAGTGGCGGCCATACTCCTTGATTTTGGGCACAACGGTCTGGAAGTTGCGGTAATCGTTCAAGGCGTCAAAGGTACGGAAAATGTCCATACCGTTTTCGCAGGCACGGTCCATAAAAGCCTCGGCCACATCATCAGCGTAGTTACGGTAACCCACCAGGTTCTGGGCGCGCAGCAACATGGAAAAGGGCGTCTTTTTAAAGTAACGTTTGAGCGTCCGGATCCGTTCCCACGGATCTTCATTTAAAAAACGATGCATGGTGTCAAAAGTAGCGCCGCCCCAGGTCTCCACCGCCCAGAAACCCACTTCGTCCATCAGCTCCGCTACTGGAATCATATCTTCCGTGCGGCCACGAGTGGCAAAGAGGCTCTGATGCCCATCGCGCAAGCTTAAGTCCATGACCTTGATGGGGTTCTCCGCTTGGGGCCGATCCGCTTCATAATTCATTGAAGTCATTTTTACTTGATCGTGGTCACTCATTGATCGCTCTCCCTTTTCATAATATTTTGGCATGAACACCTTTTTGGAATAATCATTCGGTATATCTCTTTCGCCCGATTAGCGGGTCTTAAAACCGTGAAACCCCTTTAATTGCATCAGGCTGCGGTTTTGCATCATGGTTTGACGGCTGTTTGCGGCCCAAATAGAGACCGGCCGTCTTTCCGGCAGATCAGGCGGCGGTGTCAGCAGCGCCTCCTGTTCACTCCGGATGTGATATAGCACGGCGCTCATGGCAGCCGTTAGTTTCTTTTTATCTTTCAAGGGCATGGGGGACTCCTTACAATCGTGGGTCGGTTATCATGCGACCCTAAATCCACTTGAAGACCTAAACGGGAATATTACCATGTTTTTTCATGGGCCGTAGTTCCCGCTTGCTGCTCATCACTTCCAGGGCGTCAATCAACCGGGCGCGGGTTTCGGCCGGATCAATGACGGCATCCACAAACCCGCGGCCGGCAGCGCAATAAGGATTGGAAAAGAGGTCTTCGTACGCTTGTATCTTCTCCTCGCGTTTTGCTTTGGGATCATCGGACGCCTTAATCTCTTTGCGGTGAATAATATTGGCAGCCCCTTCAGCACCCATCACGGCGATTTGCGCCGTGGGCCAGGCCAGGGCGTAATCAGCCCCCAGATCCTTGGAACACATGGCCAAATAGGAGCCGCCGTAATCCTTGCGGGTCACCAACAGCAACTTGGGTACCGTTGCTTCGGAATAGCACCAGAGCAGTTTGGCGCCATGACGGATAATACCACCCCACTCCTGCTGGCTGCCAGGCAGGTATCCGGGTACGTCGGCGATAGTCAACAGCGGAATGTTAAAGGCGTCACAGCAACGGATAAAACGGGTCGCCTTGTCTGAGGCGTCAATATCGAGACAGCCGGCCTTTACATTGGGTTGATTGGCGATAATCCCCACTGACCGGCCGTTTAAGCGCGCCAGACAGGTGATTATATTGGTGGCAAAATATTTGTGCGGCTCAAAAAAGGCGCCGTCGTCCACGATGGCTCGAATCACATCGTACATATCGTAAGATTGGTTCGGGTTGTCGGGAATAATGGTTTGCAAATCCGGGCAAAGGCGTGTGGGAAGATCCCGGGTCTCAACTATCGGCGGCTCTTCCATATTGTTGCTGGGCAAAAAGGAGAGCAGATGTTTAATCCGGCTGATGGCGTCTTCGTCGTTTTCACAGGCAAACTGAGCCACGCCGCTCTTTTCGTTATGGGCCATGGCGCCGCCCAAATCTTCGAAGGAGATTTCCTCTCCGGTCACCGCCTTGATCACATTGGGGCCGGTAATAAACATATAACTGGTATTTTTGACCATAAAAACATAATCGGTCATCGCAGGTGAATAGACCGCCCCACCCGCAGTGGGTCCCATGATGGCCGAAATCTGGGGAATCACGCCCGAAGCGTTGGCATTGCGGAAAAAGATCTGACCAAATCCGGACAAGGCGTCCACCCCTTCCTGAATACGGGCGCCCCCTGAATCGTTAAGCCCCACAAAAGGCACCCCGGCCTTTAAGGCCATATCCATCACCTTACAGATTTTTTTGGCATGCATCTCGCCCAAACTGCCGGCGCGGCTGGTAAAATCCTGTGAAAAGGCGAATACGGAACGGCCATCGACCAAGCCGTGTCCGGTGATAACCCCATCGGACGGAATAACAACATCGTCCATACCGAAATTGACACAGCGGTGCGTGACAAACATGTCAATTTCTCGAAAAGTGCCTTTGTCAAACAGGTGATTGAGCCGCTCACGGGCCGTCAAGCGGCCCTTCTCCTTAATCTTGGCGACGGCTTTTTCGCCGCCCATTTTCCGGACCTTTGCCTCGCGTGCTTTTAGATCATTTAACTTCTCCTCCACAACACCCATGGCCAATTTCCTTTCCCATGACATTGATGGTATTCAAAGGGTTTTCGCCGATTTTTAAATGCAGCGAGTGCTTATTAATTTTCTGCGCCCAAGTGAAAAATTAAATCTTAATTGAACTGTCTTTGTCAAGCAAAATCTGGGGCCCAAGATCCGTGATGAATCATACGGAAAGTAGTCCAAAAGATCGAAAAACCTCGTTGATTCAGGCAGATAGGAGATCATTGATCAACCCGCAACCCTCACCAACGAGGTGGAAACAATGATACGGCAAACCGTACTGCCTTTCAAGCGTGAAAACCTGTCACATACCGGCTGAACCCAACCTGCATTCCAAGTTATTTTTCATGAAATAATCCCCACAGCCTGGGAGGCGGGAATTAGGAGAATGTTCTCTTTAAGCTGGGGAATTGCTTTGCTGAGCACTTGCCAGGTAATTTGATAGGGGTGACCGATACCAACGGCAAGACTGTGGCGCTGGGCTATTTTCTGTAATAATTTTATTTGCTTTTCAATAAACCGCCTGTTGGGGTGATGATCTAAAAAGATTTGGCGTTGGCCGAAAGGCACCTGATAAAGCCGCGCGGCTTCCCTGGCAACGGAGTCACCGGAAGTTAGGCTGTCGATAAAAAAGAGATTTTGGCGTTTTAACTCACTAAAGACCTGGTTCATTGCAACCGACTGGCTGGTAAACCGTGAACCCATATGGTTATTAACCCCTACGGCGCCGGGTATCGCGGCCAAATCCTTGCGTAACTGATCAATCAACACATCCGGCGTCATACTCGTTAAAAGAACGCCAAGGCCGGGATTGGCGGAAGGGTACTCCTGCGGCTCCATGGGCAAATGCACCATCACTTCCCACTTTTTAGCCCGCGCCGCTTTCACCACATGACGGGTATGAGGCAAATGGGGCAATATCGAGAAGGTTAACGGCCCCGGTAAGTCGAGAAATTTTTCGGCTATCCGCCTGTCATGCCCCAAATCATCGATAATGATGGCAATCCGTGGCAGCGTGTCGGGCGCCGGTGGTATGACCGGAACGGTTTCAACCTCGATTGCCGGCTTTTTTTCCGGATAAATCTCATAGGGCAGGACAGGTGGTAATCCAGGTTGAGACGTCTGCGGCGCTTTAGCGAAGGCTCTTTTTTTAACCGTTTGCTCCGGTTTGTTTGATTCTGTCCGTGGCTGGGTTTGCGTCCATTTTTTTCCCCACACACCGTGAAAGAAAAGAGCGTAAAAAACCGCCCCCAAAGCCATAAAGAACAGTGCCCGGGCCGCTTTGGGCAACCAGCTTCTTACAACACCCCTCTTTTTTTTACGCCGTGGACGTTTTCTTCTGTTGCGAGTTGTGACCATTGACTTAAAAATAACGACCCACAAGCAGCGCTCCGCCCGGCGGGTCGTCCAAATAATGCCTTTAAAAATATCAGGAATGACGCAATAAATTATACCCCATTAAAATCTCCAGCGCCCGGGTAACCTGATTGTCCGCTTTTAATTTTTCCACGGATAACGTCCCGCCGCTTACCGGTTCATCATCGTTTCCTTTTTTATCGGACTTTTCCGGAGTTTTACCAGGCTTATCCTCAGGCCCCAGATGGTTTTCCAGGTCTTTTTCTGTAAGGCGCTGTCTCGTCTTTTCCGACGGGTTTGGCCCGGTGTCGGCATCAACCGGTTCAATCACAATATCCGGTTCAATCCCTTTGGCCTGGATTGATTCACCATTGGGGGTGTAGTAACGGGCGATGGTCAGTTTGAGGCCATAACCATCCCGCAAATTGGCTACATTTTGCACTGATCCCTTGCCAAATGAGGCGGTCCCTAATATCAGCGCTCGCTTCTGGTCTTTTAGCGCGCCCGCCACAATTTCCGATGCGCTGGCGCTACCGCCGTTAATCAATACCACCATGGGGTAATGCCGATCCTGAGACTGTTTTTTAGCGTTATACTCTTTTTCACTCTGGGGCAAGCGCCCTTTCATGGAAACAATTACACCCTCTTCCAAAAAAAGATCGGCCACTTTCACCGATTGATCCAGCAAACCGCCGGGATTGTCCCTCAAATCTAAGATCAAACCCTTTACCGGGGTATCCCCGGATTCCACCACAGCCAGTTCCTTAGCCAAACGGGTGGCCGTATCGTCATTGAAATTGGTGATGCGTATATACCCATACCCAGGCTGTAAAACAGCCGAACGAACACTGACAAGGGGAATCGTATCCCGCACGATCTCAATCTCCAGGGGTTCTTCCGAGACTTGGCGCAACACCGTTATGGTGACCGTTGATCCTCTGGGGCCGCGGATCATCTTCACCGCGTTACGCAGATCTTTTACCGCCACATCATCCACCTTGATGATCCGGTCGCCGGCTTTAACGCCGGCCCGATGGGCCGGTGTGTCGTCAATTGGGGCAATCACGGTTACAAACTGATCCTTCATGGAGATCTGGATTCCGACACCGGAAAACTCACCCCGGGTATCTATCTGCAACTCTTCCAGTTCGTCGGGTGTCAAGAGGCCGGAATGAGGATCAAGCCCTTTTACCATTCCATCAATGGCGTTTTCGATCAGCTTTTGGGTGGTAATTTCATCAATGTAATTTTTTTCCACCATTTCCAACACATCGGAAAAAAGCTTAAGGCTCGGGTATGTCTCTTTGGCGTCGGCCGTGGGAAAGTGACGCTGACCGATACCAAAACCCACTGCGGTAACAACGAGAGGCGCCGCGACCATCAACAGCGGCTTGATCCAACCGGAACGTCTTTTCATCAATGGCTCCTTATTTGTATCCATACTGAGACCTTTGCAGGGCATCTATTTTTGTTCACGTTCAAGGAAGGAGAAAAATGTAACTGGATGAATATATTGAACATTTTGAGGATACCATTTTGAGCCGGACGCCGAAATCGGGCCAAAAGGGGTGTTATGCAAAGGTCTCATACTCATATCGTCCGTCCACAAAGAGCGTTGCTTGGCCATTGGTATCCCTAATGATAGCCGGGATTTTTATTTTACTTGAATAATGTAACCCTTATGATCCCGTTACGCAACTTTTTCCATTACGGATATGGCATTCTCCAAATGATGGTGGTAATAGATGGGACGCAAAAAACGTTTATTGATTCAATAACTGATGATTATGTTAAAAAAACTGCCGCTGTTATTCCTTTTGGGCGCCGTCCTGCTGGTGGCCGCGGGCGCCCTTTTTCACCACTTTTTTATTCAGTCTGTTGACACACCGACCGGCTCTAGCGCCAGTGTGCATGACCTGGAGATCACCCCCGGTATGACCCTTACGCAAGTCGCGCAGGTTTTAGCCGACAGGGGATTGATCCATTCGGCGTTTACATTCAGATTATTGGCGCGATTACAAAACCAAGATGGACGCATTCAGGCGGGTGAATACCGTCTGCGCACCGGCATGACGCCTCGGGAGATGCTGGCGGTTTTGACCCAGGGCAAGGTGACACTCAAGCGCATCTCCATCCCTGAAGGATTTACCCTCAAACAGATTGCCGCTGCGGTTGAAGCAGCCAACCTGGTGAATAGCGCAGCATTTAAAAAAGCGGCTACCGATCCTGATATTTTAGCGCAATATCAAATTCCGAACAGCACCGCCGAAGGGTACCTCTATCCTGAAACCTACTTCTTCGCCCCCAAAACATCCGCCGAGGCCGTGGTAAACGCCATGCTGATGCTTTTTGAATCTGTTTTTACGGACGACATGAAAAAACGGGCGAAGGAAATGGGCTTTTCACGCCACGCCGTGGTGACGTTGGCTTCTATTGTAGAAAAAGAAGCGGGCAATTCTGAAGAATACCCAATCATTGCATCGGTTTTTCACAACCGCCTCAAAAATGGAATGCGTTTAGAGAGCGATCCCACCGTCATCTATGGTATCGGTGACGATTTTGACGGCAACATTACCCGCAAACATTTAACCACGCCCACCCCTTACAATACATATACCATTTCCGGTATGCCGCCCGGCCCCATTGCCAGTCCGAGCAAAGGGGCCCTTGGTGCGGTGTTGCATCCGGCCAATACGGACTATTTCTATTTTGTCTCTAAAAACAACGGCTTTCATCATTTTTCAAAAACCTATGCCGAGCATCGTCGCATGGTAAGAAGGTATCAACTTCATTAATCCCGGATTATTTGTCTTGCGAAACAGGGAACAGATTGGTATTAAATAGAGGTTACATTCAGGGTTGAAGGGCCTTTAAACCATAAAATCGTTTTCATGAGGTTACCAATGTCGCGGTAACGGCAAAACATTCATCAGCAAAGGAGGTTTCACAAATGGCGTATGATGCTGTAAACATGGCAGATTGGCAGATTTCCGAGGCGGCCGAAGAAAACATGCCGACCCCTGACGAGTGGCGCGAAAAACTCGGCTTGGAACCCGATGAGATGTTGCCAATGGGTCGTTTGGCCAAAGTTGATTTTCTCAAGGTAATTGATCGTCTGAAAGACAAACCCGATGGAAAGTACATCGAGGTGACCGCCATTACCCCCACCCCGCTGGGTGAAGGAAAGAGCACCACCTCCTGCGGTTTGATGGAAGGTCTTGGCAAGCGCGGGAAAAATGTGGGTGGCGCCCTGCGTCAACCCTCGGGTGGACCCACGATGAATGTCAAAGGCACCGCCGCAGGCGGTGGGAACTCGCTGCTGATCCCCATGACCGAGTTCTCCCTGGGTCTCACCGGCGACATCAACGACATCATGAACGCCCACAACCTGGGTATGGTGGCTATGACTGCGCGTATGCAGCACGAGCGCAACTACAACGATGAGCAGTTGACTCGGCTAACCGGCATGCCCCGTCTGGACATTGACCCCACCCGGGTGGAGTTCGGCTGGATCATCGACTTCTGCGCCCAGGCCCTCAGAAACATCATTATCGGTATCGGCGGGCGCTACGACGGCTATACCATGCAGTCCAAATTCGGCATCGCTGTAGGCTCCGAGCTGATGGCGATCCTCTCCGTGGCCACTGATCTGGCCGATCTGAAAGAGCGCATTAACAACATCACCTTAGCCTTTGATAAACGGGGCAAACCGGTCACCTGTCGTGATTTGGAAGTGGGCAACGCCATGACCGCCTTCATGCGCAACACCGTCAACCCCACCCTGATGTGCACCGCTGAGTATAATCCCTGCTTTGTCCATGCCGGCCCGTTCGCCAACATCGCCGTGGGTCAGTCTTCGATTATCGCCGATCGTGTCGGTCTGAAACTTTTTGACTACCATATCACCGAATCGGGATTCGGGGCGGATATCGGCTTTGAAAAATTCTGGAACGTCAAGAGCCGCTTCTCGGGCCTCAAGCCCCACGTATCGGTGCTGACCACCACGATCCGCGCCTTAAAGAGCCACGGCGGCGGACCCAAGGTGACCCCGGGTATCGCCATGCCGGCAGAGTACACCCGGGAAAATGTGGGAATGGTTGAAAAGGGCTGCGTCAACATGGTGCACCACATTAACACCATCCGCAAAGCCGGCATCAATCCGGTGGTCTGTATCAACCGCTTCTACACCGACACGGATGCCGAGTGCCAAGCCGTGCGCGAGGCCGCCAAGGCGGCCGGCGCCCGTTGCGCCGAGTCCAAGCACTGGGAAATGGGCGGTGACGGCGCCCAGGAATTTGCCGATGCTGTTATCGATGCCTGTGAAGAGGAAAATGAATTCAGGTTCCTCTATCCGCTGGAGATGAAGCTGCGCGACCGCGTCGACATTATCGCCCGTGAGGTGTATGGCGCCGATGGTGTGGATTGGGCTCCCGAAGCCAATGCCAAGGCCAAGATGCTCGAAGACGATCCAAAGTACGCCGACTTCGCCACCATGATGGTGAAAACGCATCTGAGCCTCTCCCACGATCCCACCAAAAAGGGCGCGCCCAAGGGCTGGCGTCTGCCGGTGCGCGACGTGCTGATTTACTCCGGCGCCAAGTTCCTCTGCCCCTGCGCCGGAACCATCAGCCTGATGCCGGGAACCGGTTCCGATCCGGCTTTTCGCCGTATTGATGTGGATCCGACCAATGGTAAGGTAACGGGTCTGTTCTAAGAAACGGGTTCGTTTTGTTATATGTAAACCAAGGCTCGTGAGTTTCTCACGGGCCTTTATAATTTGAGGCGACCATGCAACTGGAAAATACGGCGGCCCTTGTATTAGGCGCGGTAAAAGGCATCGGCAAGGCCATCGCCCTCGATTTGGCCAAAAGCAACGTCAAAGTGGCGGTGACGCATTTTGACTGGCCTGAAGCATTGCCCGACCTGAAAAGTGACCTGGCCGCCATCGGCGCCGATCACGAGATCATTCAAGTAGATCTTTGCCAAACCGACGCCATTAAATCCCTGATTGATCGGGTCGTTGAACGGTTTGGCCGTCTCGATATCTTGATCAATAACATTGAGCGGGGTGGATGGCCCGTGGTGCATGGGCCATACGTACAGGATCAATGGGATTTGGAGATGGCCACCACGTTGCGGGCCAAATGGTGGGTCTTTGACACGGCCTTGCCGTACCTTAAAGCGTCGGGTGATGGTGCGGTGATCAATTTCTCTTCCATCGCCGGCATTGTCGGTCGGTCCGGGCCGGCCAGCCTCGTGTTTAACGACGGTTACGCCGCCGCCAACCGGGCGGTATCGTCGTTTACGGAAAACTGGGCGCGTCTGGCGGCCCCTGAAGTGCGGGTGAACGAGATCATGCTGGGTCTTTTTGAAACCCGTCATGGCGCCCAAACCCGCGGCTGGGGTCTTTTAAGTGACGCCCGGAAAGAGGCGCTGCTAAAGCACACCCTACTCAATCGGTTGGGCCATAGGGATGATGCAGTTGCCGCGGTGCGGTTTCTCCTGGCCGGCGCCCCTTATATGACCGGGGCGCGCCTTCGGTTGGACGGTGGGTACGTATTAGGCGGCGAACCGGTGACGCCCATGCCTGCGGGTGTTGTTTAAGTAAAGTAAGATCACGAATGTGCGCAACAGCGCGATCGCCATTTTCATCACCTGCCCCCCCTGGGCCTACCGCAACCGGATATTTTTACCCTGAACATTCCAGACGGTCAGCAAAATCCACTCAAAGCCGAAAAGCAGCAGCGCCTTATCATCACACCGGACTTTTTTAAGACGCTCCTTTCCGACTCGGAATCGCTGTAAAAATGAGCTTTCAAAGATAAATGTTTTCAAGGCGTCGATGTTGTAGGCGGCCATAAAGGCCATCTTGGCTTTCGGGTCGTGGGGCCAGGGGGCTGTCCACGGGTTTAGCCGGCAGCGACGCCGGATGTCGGCCCAGCGCCGGGTCATGGCGTGGTGGGTTTTGGCAGCCTGGTCAATGATCCACTGGTCTATGGTTAAAGGCCGCTTTTCATGCCGGCCCATGCAAAAAGCAGGCGGCCGGAAAAAGTAGACAGGCGTTGTTTTTCCCGCGGCGGCATCATAGGATTGGCCGTGATCAATAGGAAAGGTGCGGCAGGTGTCGGGCCGATCCGGATACACCGTGCAGCCCGTCATTGTTAAAAATGGACAGGTGCGCTCTTCGTTTGGTGTCATTTTGAGCAGCACTTCGGGAAAATGCTGACCCTCGCGCAGCACGATATCCACATAGCGGTCTAAAAATTGACCGGAAGATATTCCCAACCTGTTTTTCAACCGCAGCACATCATAGGGGTACAAAAACAGGTTGAGATTGCGGCAGCAACGGTTAAAACAGCTTAGGATTGCATGGCACCGAAAGTTGAAATTGTCGCCCGGCCCGATCCGTCGGCCAAGATCGGCCTTTTTTTGATCCGGGTCATGGATTTTCATCGGTTACCGCTTCCTTAACCGCCATGATGATCTCCGCTATGGTCAGCCGGATTTTGGCGTGATGATGCAACTGTTCCCGCAGCGTTTTTTCCAAAAGCGCCAACTTCCGGTAAAGACCGGTACGGTCCAGCAACGGCACGATCTTGACGGTACTTTGATAAAAGGCGTCGCAACCGGGGCCCTCCCGGTTGGACAAGGTGTAGGGAATCCCGTGCAACCGGCAGATCATCGGCCGATGGGCGTATACCAGACAGCGGCCGCCCCGGTGTAACGGGCACATTTTACGGAAACGTTTACCCAAAGCGCCGTTTGGCTGAGCACGGATATACGCTTTGGCCCGTCTATACATCTCTTCACGTGTTATGTTGTCCAATTGCTGTAGTTTTTGGGCAAGGTAAAAAAATTCCAGCAAAGTGTGATGATAAAAAAGGGTTTTGCAGCAGTTTTCAGCGCAGCCGTGGCAGACAAAATCATGCTCTTTGGCCGCGGTCCCGTAGGCCCCATCCATTTTTGCAAAAAGCTGTTCCAGCTTTTTTAAGAACGGCTCAATGACGGCGTTATCGGCTGACGGCAATGGCAAATGCATCAGATCACCGGAACGGGGAAAAAGAGTCGGCTGTAAAGCTCCAAGGCCTGGCGGTCGGTCAGGCTGGCGATAAAGTCGCACACACAGCGTTCGTGGGCCGTCCGGCCGCCTTGGCTGCAGCCACCCAGCTCCAGTTTGGCCATCTCTTTTAACAGGCTTTCCCGGTCTTTCAGAAAATAGGTGTACAGCTCGGTTAGAATCTTCCTTGATTTTTCAAATTCGCTGTGCACTTGATCTGAACGGTAGACATGATCGTACAAAAATTGCCGCAGCGCGGTCATGGCGTCAAATACCTTGTCGGTCATATCCAGCGTCAGCTCGCCGTTTTTGGGGGTTGAGGTGAAGATCAGATCATGAATCATGGTGGTGAGCCGTTGGGAGTGGCTCTTTCCCAGCACGCGGATGCACTTTTCAGGGATCTCTTTTTCCGTAATGATACCGCTGCGGACGGCGTCATCCAGGTCGTGGTTCAAATAGGCCATGATGTCGGCGATCCTTACCACCCGGCCTTCGTAGGTAACGGCTTTTTCCCGGCGCGATTCAGGCATGATGTTCCCATAGCCCTTGGAATGTTTCAATATTCCGTCACGCACTTCATAAGTGAGATTGAGCCCTTCGCCCTCTTTTTCCAACACATCCACCACCCGCAAACTCTGGCGGGTGTGGGTAAAATGGGGCGAGTAGATCTCTTTCAAGGTCGTCTCACCGCTATGACCAAAGGGCGTGTGCCCCATGTCGTGGGCGAGGGCAATGGCTTCGGCCAGATCCTCGTTGAGCCGCATGGCACGGACGATAGTGCGCGAAATCTGGGCCACTTCCAGGGTATGGGTCATGCGGGTGCGGTACTGATCGCCCAGGGGCGCCAAAAAGACCTGGGTTTTATGTTTCATGCGCCGAAAGCCGTTGGAAAATAAGATACGGTCCCGATCCTGTTGAAAGGGCGTCCGGATGGGGCAGGGCCGCTCGTCCCTTCTACGGCCCCGGGTATTGGCGCTGTGAAAGCCAAAGGGTGATAGAAAACCCGCTTCCCGTTTTTGAAACTCTTCACGAATCAGCATGGTGCATTCAATGATTGGGTGCGGTTCAAATCTCTTTACATTCCCCAATTTATGCTCAACCTTACCTAATAGTCAATCTCACTGAAAAATGTAAAGGGCCAATCCGGATGGCGACTCAGATCAAACCGTCGGAAGCCGGACATCATCTGATTTTGGGGAAGCTAACCGATTTTCTTACCGGCGAGGTGCTGGACGACACCCTGGACGAGCGATATCGCCAGAAGATCGCCCGGCTGCTGGTAAACACCAAAGGGTATCGTAAAGGTGAAATTGTGCCCCGTTATCCGCTTGGAGTGGTGGTGGATGATAAGAAGGCGTTGGTACCCATCGATTTTTTGATTCGGCGAAACAACGCTTTTACAGTTTTAATCAAGTTCGGCCCGGGGTCGCTGGTAACCCGCCATCAACCCGCTCTGGCCGCCGCGCGGATGATCAGCAAGGTGCAGATACCACTGGTGATCATCACCAATGGAGTGACCGCCCATACGCTGGAAACCGGATCGGATCGGCTACTTTTTGAAGGCTTGGAAAAAATACCTGATCGGCAATGGGTGCGCGACTATGTAGCCCATAACCCATCACGCCCGGTCTCTGCAAAAGCAAAAGAAATGGCCGCCCGGATCGTCTATTGTTACGAGGTGGACGGCGCCTGCCCCTGCGACACCACGGTGTGCCGCCTGGAGTAGCCGGGTGCGGTCCACACCCGGTCATGAAAAACCTTGGAGCTGCCGAACAGCTATCCGAATTTGCGGCCAAAGCCTCCAAAAGACCTTGCCGCACCCCGTTTCGCCCGTCTTCAATGCCTCTGTGGCCTATAAGGGGACGAAACCGCCCAACGCGCGACAGATAGGCCGCTAAACCCGCCAGACGCCTAATTTTGTCTCTATTTCAGACATACCCATCCTGTCGGCCTCTTTGCAATCCGAGACCTTTGCATAACACTCCTTTTGGCCCAATTTCGGCGTCCGGCTCAAAATGGCATCCTTGAAATATTCAATGTATTCATATGGTTATATTTTTCGCTGTCCTTGAACGTGAACAAAAATAGATGTTCTGCAAAGGTCTCAATCCATGTAAGCTTGGTTGCATAATTAATTATAATATATTTGCGTAAGTCTCAAGGTTGAATTTAATCGGGTTGACCAGGCGACCATTATTGTAATGCCAAACATATTTTCGGAAACGCCCAACCAGGTTATCA
>Ga0209788_1000065_pt1 | contig 28502 bp, 24 predicted proteins | sample WorMetLIZISLAND1_2_FD_187415 | JGI IMG/M metagenome (GOLD analysis project Ga0209788, IMG submission 187415) | Marine gutless worms symbiont microbial communities from Max Planck institute for Marine Microbiology, Germany - Olavius clavatus LIZARD... ...
GCGGAGACGGGATGGGTGGGGGTGGAGTGCGGGATCATGGACCAGATGATCTGCGCCGTCGGCGAGGCCGGGAGCGCGATGCTCTTGGACTGCCGAACTTTGGAGACGGCGCCCACGCCGATCCCGCGGTCGGCGACGGTGGTTGTCATGGACACGGCCACGCGGCGGGAGTTGGTCGGCTCCGCGTACAACGACCGCCGCGCCGCCTGTCGGACGGCGGCGGAGACTCTTGGAGTGCCGACGCTGCGCGACGCGAAGATGGACGACCTGCTCGAAGCGGCCGATCGCCTCGGCCCTGTCGTGTTTCGGCGCGCCCGGCACGTCTTGAACGAGAACGCCGCCGTTGTGGGCGCCGCCGCGGCGCTGCGGGCCGGCGACCTGAAGCGCGCCGGGACCCTGATGAGCGCGTCGCACGCCAGCCTCGCCGCCGATTATGAGGTGACCACGCCCGCGCTTGACGCCATGGCGGCCGCGGCGCAGGCGGCGCCGGGTTGCTTCGGCGCCAGGATGACCGGCGCAGGCTTCGGCGGCGCCGTTGTCGCTCTGGTGGAGACGTCGGAGCTGGAGACTTTCGCCGACGAGGCGTTGGCGCGGTACGAGTCGGCGACCGGGACCTGTGGCTCGGCGACGCCGGTGACCGCGTCGGCGGGAGTCGGCCTCACCGCCGAACCCGGGCGCTGAGGGCGCGGCGGGAACCAATCGGGGAGGCGGAACGTTCTCAGGTGTGTGAAGAGGGACACCGGGTTGACGTCGCCGAGCCGCGCTGCTGCCATGGTCGGGTTCGCCGTCCTGGTCGGGGCGTGCGCCGACGCGAGCCCTGAAGGAACGACCCCGGCGACCGAGCCGGCTTCCACCGTGACGCTCGCGTCGCCGGACACCACGACCGCGGCCGCGGAGACGGCGCCCAGTCAATCGCCCGCTGATGCGGCCCGGGACGGGATCGTCCCCGAGATCGCCGCGTTGCCTCTCGAGCAGCGGGTCAACGAGGATCGGCCGTTCTACGACGTCGGTCGCATCGAAACGGCAGAAGGCGCCTGGGTGATCTCCACGCCGTCGCCGGAGGACGTCGATCAGTTCTCGGAGATCGGCGACGCGGCCGGGGCCTACGGCCGGGACTACGTCGATCTCGGCGAGTACGCCGAGATACTGCTGCTCGACTCGGAGACGGGCGAGATCCTCAACGCTTTCCCCTTCCCCACCTTCACGCCGCACTCTGTGGGCCTCTTCGGGGACGGCGTCTACTGCATCGGGTACTCCGAAGGTTACGCCGACTCGATGTTGTGCCGCATTAACAGGCAGACCCTCGAAGCCGCGGTGAGAGTCTTTCCTGAAGGCCCTGAGATCGATCCCGCCGACTACGCCTGGTTCTCGGACACCTGGACGGTGGATGTGAGCGGGCGGGCGCCGTTGGCTCTTGAGGGCTCGGGCGCATCGCCCGACGGCATCGATCCCCTGACTCTTGAGGTCTACGACGAAGTCTGGACCAAAGCCGAGGCGGAGCGTCATGTCGAAAGTTTCCTCGCCGCGCTGGCCGACGGAGCGTATGAGCAGGCGGCGCTGGCGGCGGAGGGCCTCGACACGGCCGCCGAGGGCCTACCGAGCGACGAGAGCGTGGCGGTGTATCTCGCCCGCATGTGCGACGGCGGTCGTTGTGCAGGCCCCTACGAGGTCGAGGCGGACGGTCCCGGCGTGGACGCCCGGGATGGGGCGGGCTCGACTGTGACCGTCGTTCACACGGAGTCCGGCGAGACGGGAGCGATTCGGCTGGGGGCTCCCGAGGGCCGCATCACCGTCTTGGACCTGCCGCCGCTGGTTGAGTCGGATGGGGGACCGACTCTCGTCGATTCGCTGTTCGGGATGAAGATCCCCCACAACGTCGTTGTGCAGCGGTCCGGGGCTTTCGAGATCTGGGAGAGCGGGCGGCGGGAGTGGGTCACGAACCGGTACGCCGACAACGCCCGCCAGGTTGAGAGGACGATTGTCGCCGCCCGCGATGATCGCACGATGGAGGATTTCGCGGTCAAGCTGCGCGACGACGACATCAAGTACTCCGTGGGCTGCGCCGCCCGGTTGGCAACCAGAGGCCGCGAGGTCTTGGTGCTGGATGCTGAGAGGTGTTGGGAGGGCGATCGGCTTGGGGCCGAAGTGATTTCCGGGGAAGCCCGGGATCTGCCGGTTGAGCCCGACCCCGAGATGAGGGCCCAGTCGGCGTGGTACGACGAACGCGGCGGGACGGCGGTCCAGGGTCTTGCCGACCATGAGGGCAATCTCTTTGAGTTCACGACGCTGGACGGGACCGATCTGCTCGGCGACGGTTACGCGGGCATAGCGCGTCTCTCCGTCGACGGCGGGCGCCTCGCCTATGTCGATCACTCCCGAGCCGCGTCCCCCCATGTGAGCCGACATCTGGTTGTGGTCGACACGAAGTCGGGGGACGAGGTGGGGCGGTGGACGCTTGACGGAGTGATCACCTGCCTGGAGCTGGCCGAGGATTGGGTCGTGGCCTGTGAGGCGAAAGACGACTCGCCCGAGCGGCCGCAGGAAGCCTTGGTGGCGATCAACACCGCGACCAGCGAGGTCAACCGCGTCGAGACCAGGGTCCGAGTCTTCCTCCCCGGTTCCTGACGCTGTTGCCTCGCCTGACCCGCGGCCGGCGCATCAAGGACGCGCCTGCAGGTCGCGGCGCCGGCGCGGGAACCGATGGGGGAGGCGGAACGTTCCCAAGTAGTGAAGAGGGACACCGGGCTGACGTGGTTGAGGCGTCTTGCGGTCGTGGTCGGGCTCGCCGTCCTGGTCGGGGCGTGCGCCGACGCGAGCCCTGAAGGAACGACCCCGGCCACCGAGCCGGCTGCCATCGTGTCGCTTGCGGCGCCGGGCGCCACGACCGCGGCCGCGGCGCCGCCAAGTCAGTCGCCCGCGGACGCGACCCGGGACGGGATCGTCCCCGAGATCGCCGCGTTGCCTCTCGAGCAGCGGGCCCCCCGAATCCCGGCCGGGGCCGGCGCCGGCCGAATCGAGACGCCCGAAGGCGCCTGGGTCATCTCCACGCCGTCGCCGGAGCACGTCGATCAGTTCTCGGAGATCGGCGACGCGGCCGGGGTCTACGGCAAGGACTACGTCGATCTCGGCGAGTACGCCGAGATACTGCTGCTCCACTCGGAGACGGGCGAGATCCTCAAAGCCTTCCCCTTCCCTGCCTTCCCGCCGACATCTCTGGCGCTCTTCGACGACGGCCTCTACTGCGCCCGGCCCGAGTACGAGTGGGGCCCGGGCTCGATGCTGTGCCGAGTGAACAGACACACTCTCGCCGCCACGGTGAGGGTCTTCCTCGCGTACTCCGACGCTGATCTTCACGACTACGCCTGGTTCCCGGGCAATTGGACGGTGGACGACGGGGTCCCGCCGTCTCTTGACGACTCGGGCGAGCTTCCCGACAACCTTGATCCCCTGACTCTCGAGGTCTATCCCGAGGCATGGGCCGGCGCCGAGGCGGAGCGTCACGTCGAGAACTACCTCGCCGCCCTGGCCGCCGGAGCGTATGAGGCGGCGGCCGCTGCCCGCGCCGGCGTGAGGGCCGCGGACCAGTGGCGCGTCGAGACGGTCGCGGAGTATCTCGCCCGCAGGTGCGACGGCGGTCTTTGCGCAGGCCCCTATGAGGTCGAAGCGGACGGCCCCGGATATGGGCGCTCTTTCGGTCGGGCGGGCTCAACCGTGACCGTCGTCCACACGGAGTCGGGTGAGGCGGGCGTGATCCGGCTGGAGTCCTTCGACGGGCGGCTTGCCGTCACCGATCTTCCGCCTCTGATCGCGTCGAAGGGGGGTCCCACGCTTGTCGACTTGCTGTTTGGGCGAATGCCGCCGCGCCGCGTCGTGGTGCAGCGTCTCGGCGCCTTCGAGATCTGGGAGAGCGGCAGCCGGGAGTGGGTAGTCAACCGGTGGGCGGACGACACCTATCAGGTCGAGGGAACCGTCGCGGCCTCCGGCGACTGGAGCGGCGAAGCGACCTGGGTCGGGGAGTTGCGCGACCCCGAGACCTTCTACCCTCTGGCCTGTAGTCCTCAGTTGGTGACTAGAGGCGCCGAGGTTCTCGCCTTTGAGCAGTGTTGGGCTGACCGCGGGCGCCTGACCGAGGTGACCTCCGGAGATGCTCGAGACGCACCGGTCGACCTGGGGCCCGAGGAAGACGAGGTCGAGATGCTGGAGTGGCCGTGGTTTGATGAGCGCGGCGGGACGGTGGTCCGGGGCCCACGCGATGTGGAAGGCAACCTCAGTGAGCTGAGAACGCTCGACGGGACCGATCTGCTCGGCGATCGCTATGCGGGTATCACCCGTCTCTCCATCGACGGCGAGCGCCTCGCCTATGTCGACCATGCCTTCCCGGCCTACTCCCCGCATGTGAGCCCCTATCTGGTCGTGGTCGACACCGAGTCGGGGGATCTGGTGGGGCGGTGGATGCTTGACGGTGTGATCACCTGCCTGGAGCTAGCCGAGGATTGGGTTGTGGCCTGTGAGGCGAAAGACGACTCGCCCGAGCGGCCGCAGGAAGCCCTGGTCGCGATCAACACCGCGACCGGCGAGGTCAACCGCGTCGAGACCAGGGCCCGAGTCTTCCTCCCCTGACCGGTTTTTTATGCTGTAGATTCGCCTGACCCGCGACCGGCGCATCAAGGACGCGCCCGTTCCCGGGTTTGTGGCGAGCGAAGGGAAGATGTGATGGATGCGGTCGTCTTCACCGGGCCGGGCGAGGTCGAGGTTCGCTCCTATCCGGCGCCTGAGCCTGGGCCGGGTGAGGTCCTCGTCGATGTTCAGGCGTGCGGCATCTGCACGTTCGAGCGCCGTCTCTTCGCCGGGGAGAAGCGGTGGTACCCGGTCAGCCCCGGCCATGAGGCCGCCGGCGTTGTCTCCGCCGTCGGTGATGCGGTGGAGCGGCCGGCAGGGTCACCTCAGGTCGGCGACTTTGTGGCGATGGACCTGCGCACCAGGTGCGGCGCCTGCCGCCCGTGCCGGCGCGGCCGGACCTCCTTGTGCCTCCACCGCCAGGGGCGGCGGCTCCCGGACGGGACCGTGTTGTTCGGAGGGCTCGCAGGCCAGGCGATCGTCGGCGCCGAGGCGGCTTACCCGACGGGTGACGCCCCCGTCGAGCACGCGGCGATGACCGAGCCAGTCGCTTGCTGCGCCCACTCTCTCCGCCGGGGCGGTTTCCGGCCGGGCGACCGGGTGGCCGTCGTCGGCGGGGGGCTCATGGGCCGGCTCCACATGGCCCTCGCCCGCGTCGGCGGGGCGGCCGGCGTCGGCGTCATCGATGTCTCCCCCGAGCGACTGGAGTTGGCGGAGGAGGCGGGCGCCTCCTGGGTCGCGGCGCCCGATGAGGCCTTGGAGACGGGCGGCAAGCAGGACGTCGTCTTCGTGACCGCCGCGGGCGGGGTCGACTTGGCGGTCGAGATGGCCGACCGCGGCGGGGCCGTCGTCCTCTACAGCGCCTTCGACGAGACGACCCGGGCTTGTGTGGGCGCCGACAGATCGCACCGCGAGGAAGTGGACATCGTCGGGGCGTTCAGCCAAGAGCCGGAGGACTGGCGGCTCAGCGCGGCCCTGATCCGCTCCGGCGCCCTCGCCGACGACCTGGGCGCCATGATCACCGCGAGCTTCGGCTTCGATTCGGTCCTGGGCGCACTGACCCTGGTGACCACACAGCCCACCTTCCGCGTCTTCGTCAAACCCCCGGCGCGCAAGTGACGGCCCGGGAGCGACGGCGCCGATCACCCTCGGCGGAGAAGGAGACTGAGCAGGTGGAGCAATTCTCGTCAGCGATCGGGGCCGCCAAGATTCGGCGGGCGTCCCGTTTCGTCCAGCCCGACGGGCGTACCCTCCTGGCGGCGCTCGACATGCAGTCGTTCTCGGGCCGGGGTCCCGACCTCGACGCGGCGACGCGGATCGCCGAAGGCGGTCCCGACGGGATCCTCACCACATGGCAGGTCGCCCGCCGCTACCCGGAGGCCTTCGCCAAGACCGGCATGATCCTCCGGCTCGACGGAGGGCACACCGCGCTCGGCGCCAACGGAGAAGGCGACGCCTTCTCTTTGTTGTACCGGGCCGAGTTGGGAGCGACCGTCGGGGCCGACGCGGTGGCGGTCATGGCCTTCCCCGGCGCCGACGACGAAGTCGCCTCGCTCCGCCGTCTCGCCGCTGTCGTCTCCGAGGCGGAGAAGATCGGCATGCCGGTGATCGCCGAGTCGATACCGGGCTCGTGGTCGAGGGACGTCCCCTGGGACGCCGAGCACATCATGCGGGCGGCTCGCGTCTGCGTCGAGATCGGCGCCGACCTCATCAAGACGCCGGCGCCGCCCGATCTCGCCGACTTCCCCGACGTGGTGGCGGGGGTTGAGGCCCCCGTGCTCGTGTTGGGCGGCCCGAAGCGGGACACCGAGGACGAGGCGGTCGACTACGCGGCGGCGGCGGTCGTCGCCGGCGCCTCGGGTGTCGTCTTCGGGCGGAACATTTGGGGCGCCGACGACCCGACGGACATGGTTCGCCGCCTCCGCGAGGCGGTGCACGGCCGGTGAGCGCGACGAACGATCACGTCGCCTGTGGATCTGCGACGCGCCGGGCGCGGCGCCCGGTCCGGCCGCGGCGCCCGGTCCGACCGCGGCGCCCGGTCCGACCGCGGCGCCCAAGCCGGGCGACGAGAAGAGCTTGGGCGGCGGCGCTCGTCGCCTTGGGCGCCGCGGCCTGCAGCCCCGACGGGGCCGCCCCGCCCACATCCGCGGCCCCGCCCGCGTCCGAGGCGGAGGCGAACGACTTCGGCGCGGCCGACTTCAACGGCGACGGGGTGGTCCGAATCGGCGTGGCCACGGACGGGCCCCGGGACGACGGCGGCTACTACCAAGCCCTCGTCGCCCGGGTCGAGGCGATCTCGGCCGAGGGCGGGTACGAGCCGCCGATCATCGTCGATCAGATCGACCCCGCGAGCGCCCGGGCCGAGTTGGAGAATCTGGCGGCTCAGGGGGTGGACGTCATCGCCATCGGCTCGAGCGGCTTGGCCGACGGCGCCGAGGACCTGTTCTTGGAGTACGAGGACATCTTCTGGTACTGCAACTGCGGGTCCGGCTATCGGGACACGCCGGGGTTGCTGCGCAGCCAGGACAGCGGCGCCGAGCTCCAGTTGTCGGCGGGTTACGCGACGGGACTGCTCCTCCAAGAGCGGGGCGGCGACAGCGCCGTCTTCCTCGGGTGCTGTGAGCTCGACTTCGAAGTCGAGTCGCTCCGCGCCTTCGAGCACGGGTTGCGCCTCGTCGACGAGAGCTTCACCGTCGAGTACGCGCCGACCGGCAACTTCCCCTTCGACTTCGACAACTCCGCGGGCGCCGTCGAGGCCTACAACACGGCTCTCGCCGAGGGGGTCGACGCCGTGGCGCCGTTTCTCGGCGGGGCCCACGAGCCGATCGTGCGGCTCGCCAACGCCGACGGCCTCATCGTCATGACCGCAGGCTCGTCGAACGGTTGTGAGCGGGACGACCTTGAATACGACATCGAGGTCAGGTTCGACGCCGGGGACTACCTGGCCCCGATCTTCTCCGAGATCCTCTCCGGCGAGGCGGAGGAGGGCGGAGCGCGGGTGTTCAGGGTCGGCGTCGACCCGGAGGTCGGGGCCGAGCTCTGCGACGGGACCGTCGAGCAAGTCAGCGCCCTCGCCGAGTTCAACAAGGCCGTGGGCGCCGGCGAGTACGACGACATGATCTCCGAGATCCGGGCGGAGGCCTACGGCGCCGGGCGTTGACCGGGCGCGAGGGCGGCCGTGCGGCCCACGCCTGATGCGATGATCTGGGGCCCATGCCAGGCCCCCCCGACAACCGCCCCGCGCTCGAGCTACGCGACATGACGAAGCGGTACGGCGACGCCCTCGCCTGCGACGGCGTCGACCTGACGTTGCGGCGCGGCGAGATCCACGGGGTCCTCGGCGAGAACGGGGCGGGGAAGACGACGCTGATGAGGTTGGTCGCCGGCCTCACTCTCCCCGACGGCGGCTCGATGAGGATCGACGGCGAGCCGGTCGGCGTCGCCGAACCGGCCCAAGCCGCCGCACGCGGAATCGGGATGGCCCATCAGCACGGCAGCCTCGTCGACGCCCTCACCGTGTGGGAAAACGTGGAGCTGGGGGCGAGGGGGAAACTCGATCCCGGGGCGGCCCGAGAGAGGATCGTCGAGATCGGCCGCCGCTACGGCCTTGAAGTCGACCCCGCCGCCGTCGCCCGCGACCTCGGGCCGGGCATGCGGCAGCGGGTCGAGATCGTCAAGTGCCTCCGTCGCTCTCCGAAGATCATCATCCTCGACGAGCCGACGTCGGCTCTCACCGCGTCCGAGTCGGAGCGGTTCCTCGATGGTCTCGGCGAGCGAGCGCGGGAGGAGGGTTGGGCGGTCGCCCTGGTCAGCCACAAGCTCGACGAGGCGCTCGCCGCAGCCGACCGGATCACCGTCATGCGCAACGGGCGCGTCGTCGACCGGGCGGCGGCGGCCGACGTCGACGCGCCCTACCTGGCGCGGGCGATGGCGGGAGGCGCCGAGTCGGCGCCCTCCGGCCCCGAAGGGGCGCGGCCTGTGGAGGACCCGGCAGGGGCGCGGCCTGTGGAGGACCCGGCAGGGGCGCGGCCGGTGGAGGGCCCGGCAGGGGCGCGGCCTGTGGAGGGCCCGGCAAGCGACGGCGCCCGCGGCGGGGGTGATGAGGCGGCCCCGACTCTCCGCATCGACTCCGCCACGGCTCGGGCCGACGACGGCGCCGTTCTCCTCGACGGCGTGTCGCTTGAGGTCCGCCCGGGCGAGATCGTCGGCGTCGCGGGCGCCGAGGGCGCCGGCCAGGCGCCGTTGACCCGGGTCCTGTCGAGTCTCATCAGGTTGGAGAGCGGCTCGGTGACGGTGGCGGGAGCGGAGATCGCAACCGGGGTCGCCGGGGCCATGCATCGCGCCGGTGTGGCGGTGATCCCCGCGGATCGGCGCGACTCTGGGTGTGTCCCCGAGATGTCCGTCGCCGAGAACCTCGTCATGGGCGCCGTCGCCGCCTTCAGTAGGCGAGGCGTGCTTCAGCGGGATGAGATCAGGCGGCGGGCGGCGGGTCTGACCGCCGAGTTCGGAGTCGATTCCCCAGGGGTCGACGCGCCGCTCGCCAGGCTCTCGGGCGGCAATCAGCAACGGGTGGTCCTCGCCCAAGCCCTCTCTCACGACCCGAAGGTGTTGGTGGCCGCGCAACCCACCCGTGGCCTTGATGTCTCGGCCGTCGAGCGCGTCCGAGGGCGGATGAGAGCTGCGGCCCGGGGCGGGGTCGCCGTGTTGCTCATCTCGACCGACCTCGCCGAGATCGCCGCTCTCGCCGATCGGGTCGTCGTCATGCGCCGGGGGGCGATCGTCGGCGAGACGGCGGCCCGGCCCGAGTTGGACATGGAGCGTCTCGGGCTGTTGATCGGCGGGTTGGCGGGCGAAGCGGGGGCCGCATGACCGATTCGCCGGGGTCGTCGCCTCAGGCGAGAGCGTCGAGGCGGCGGGGCGAGATGATCGCCCTCTACATCGTGAGCATGGGCGCGGCGCTCGCCGCCTCCGGGGCGCTCGTGGCGCTCGCCGGGAAGTCGTGGCGGAGCGTCGCCGACGCGTTGATGCAGGGCGCCTTCCTCGCGCCGGGGCGTTGGGGCGCGACCCTGGAGACGGCCGCCCCGCTGCTGTTCGTCGCCCTGGGGATGGTCCTGGGAGTGAAGGCGGGGTTGTTCAACATCGGTCAGGAGGGCCAGTTGCTGATGGGCGCCCTCGCCATGTCGTTCGTCGGCGTCAAGTTGGCCGGGCCGGGTCCCCTGCTTCTCGTCGGCGGGCTTATGGCGGGCATGGTCGCAGGCGGTCTGTACGCGGGGATCGCCGCCCACATGAGGTTCAAGCGCGGGGTTCCCGAGGTCATCTCCACCCTGCTGCTGGTGTTCGTCGCGTTCCAGGTCAACGGTCTCGCTATCACCACCTCCTGGCTCCTCCAGGATCCCGACCCGAGCCGCCCCAGTCGGGCGGTGACCAGCGCGCCGCTTCCCGAGCGGGTCAGGCTCCCCGCGGTCACGGTCTTCGGCGCCGAGTTGTCCATCGGGGTCGTGATCGCGCTCGTGTTGGCGGCGGTCGTCTTCTTCGTCTTGGGTAGGACCGTCTGGGGGTTCCGTATCCGGTTGTTGGGCGCAAGCCCTCGGGCGGCTCACAGGTTCGGGACGGCGGCGGGCCGCGCCGGCGCCGAGGCGCTTGTCCTCTCCGGCGCCTTCGCAGGTCTGGCGGGCGCCGTGATGTTGTCGTCGGGCGCCTCCGGGGCGAGGCTCACCACGGGGTTCTCGGCCGGCTTCGGGTGGCAGGGGCTGCTCGTGGCGTTGATCGCGGCGGGCAACCCCCTGGCGAGCGTCTCCGTGGCCGTCCTCTTCGCCGCGCTGCGCACCGGCTCGGGGTTCCTGGCGGCGACCGGAGTGGATCGCCGGATCGTCGATGTCGTCCAAGCGCTGCTGGTGTTGGCGTTGTTGATCCCGCCGGCGGTCAAGCTCGTCCGGGAGCGTCGCAGGGCCCTGGCCGCGGCAGCCGATGGGGCGGGCCGTGAGTGATCTCCCCGCCGCCCTCGCCGACGTCCTCGGCAGCTCCTCCATGTATGAGAGCGCGGTGCGGTTGGGCGTCTTCCTCGCCTTCGCCGCCTTGGGGGAGCTGGTGGCGGAGAAGGCGGGCACGATCAACATCTCCGTGGAGGGCGCTCTACTCGCCGGGGCTTTCGCCGGCGCCGCCGGGCGCAGCGCAACCGGGTCGATGTGGCTCGGGCTGGCCGCCGGCGTGGGCGGGGGGCTTCTCGTCGCTCTCATCCAATCGAACATGAGCCATCGCCTCGCCGCCGATCAGTTCGTCGTCGGCCTTGCCGTCAACGTGCTGGTGCTCGGGCTGGCTGGCTTCCTCAGCTCGGGTATGGACCTGGTCGGGGGCCGGGCGGATGTGGTCGAGGTTCCCCTGCTCTCCGAGATTCCCATCATCGGCCCGGCGCTGTTCGGTCAAACCTGGCCCACATACCTGCTGTACCCGTTGATCCCGCTCACATGGTGGCTCCTCTACCGCACGCGTTGGGGCCTCGAGGTGCGCTCGGCGGGGGAGAGTCCGCTGTCGGCCGACGCGTCGGGAGTCGATGTGAACAAGCGTCGGCGGGAGGCCGTCTGCTACATGGGGCTGCTCTCCGGCCTCGGCGGCGCCTTCCTGGTGTTGGGCCAGATCGGCTTCTACGACAACGGCGCGGTCGGCGGGCGGGGCTTCATCGCCGTCGCCGCCGTGTACTTCGGGGCCTGGCGGCTCCGGGGGGTGCTGCTCGGGGCGGCAGTGTTCGGGCTCGCCGACGCCCTCCGTCTCGCAGTTCCGGTGCTCGGCTATCGGATCAACGCCCAGCTCTTGGCGGCGCTGCCTTATGTGGCCACGCTGGTCGTGATGTACGCGATCACCAAAGAGCTGCGGCAACCGGCTGCGCTGGCCAAGCCCTTTGTGCGAGGTATGCGCTGACGCCGTCTCCTCGGGCCCCGGCGCCGCCGGCCGGTCAGGGCTGCTCGACGGCATTCGCATCGCAGCGTGTGCAGTAGTGCCGACGAGAGCCGCGTTACTGCACACGCATCGTTGAGCGTGTGCAGTAGTGCCGACGAGAGCCGCGTTACTGCACACGCATCGTTGAGCGTGTGCAGTAGTGCCGACGAGAGCCGCGTTACTGCACACGCATCGGCCGGGCAACCCTCGACCGTGTCACTGCATCCGCGGCGCCCCACCGGCGTCGTCGGCCGGTCAGCCCGTCGTCTCGGCCCTGGCGGCGGCGACCGGCGCAGACTCCTCGCCGCGCCCCAACGCCTGCCGGATGCCGCGGGTCGCCTGGTTGATCCGGTGCTCGTTCTCGACGAGGGCGAACCGGACGTGCCCCTCGCCCGACGGGCCGAACCCGATGCCGGGGCTGACCGCCACCTTCGCCTCCTTGAGGAGGTGGAGGGCGAATCCCATCGATCCCGTCTCCCGGTGCGCCTCGGGGATCGGCGCCCACACGAACATCGTCCCCCCGGGCGCCTCGACCTCCCACCCGGCCCGCGCCAGGCCGCTGATGAGGGCGTCTCTCCGGCGGCGGTAGATGTCGTTGACCTCCTTGACATAGGCGTCGCCCTCGTTGAGGGCGATGATCGAGGCGATCTGGATCGGCTGGAAGGTCCCGTAGTCGAGGTACGACTTGAGCTGGGCCAGGGCCTCCACGGCCTGACGGTTCCCCACCATGAAGCCGACTCTCCACCCCGGCATCGAGTGGCCCTTCGTCAGCGTGTACAACTCGACGCCGACCTCCTCGGCGCCGGGGACCTCAAGCAGGGAGGGGGGCACATAACCGTCGTAGGAGATGTCGGCGTAGGCGAAGTCGTGCACGAGGAACACCCCCCGATTTCGGGCGAAGTCGACCAACCGCTCGAAGAACGAGAGGTCGACGCACAGGGTGGTCGGGTTGTGGGGGAAGGAGGTGAGGATCACTCGGGGGCGGGGCCACGAGGCGAGGAAGGCGGCCTCGAGGCGGCCGAAGAACTCGTCCGGCGAGTCGCCGATCGGCACCCGCAGAGCCTCGGCGCCCGCCATGGAGGCGGCGTAGATGTGGATCGGGTAACTCGGCTCGGGGACCAGGGCAACGTCGCCGGGCTGAACCAGGGCCCACATCAGGTGGGACAGGCCCTCCTTGGCGCCGATGGTGGTGATCACCTGGGTGTCGGGGTCGAGGGAGACGCCGAAACGCCTCAAGTAACGGTCGGCGACGGCCTTGCGGAGGTTGGGGAGGCCCCGAGACGACGAGTAGCGGTGGTTGCGCGGGTTCTGCGCCGCCTCGATGAGCTTCTCCACCACGACGGGCGAGGAGGCGATGTCGGGGTTGCCGAAGCCGAGGTCGATGATGTCCTCGCCCCTCCGGCGGGCCTCACGTTTCTTCTGGTCGATGTCGGCGAACACATAGGGGGGGAGGCCCCGGATCCTCCTGAAGTCGAGGCGACTCTCGTCCCACCACATCGAATCGGGCCGGGTTTCCGGCATTTCGTCGCTCCATGCCTCCGGGCAGGCGCTCTCGTCTGTGTCCCGGTGAACCTTGCCGAATGGTAACCTCGACTCGGCGACACCAAGATGAGGCGTGTGAGAGCCGAGATGAGGGCCGAGGCGAAGAGGCGAGCGCGGTTGACCGCGAGCTTGGCGCTGGCTGCGTTGGTGCTCGCCGCATGCGCCGCAGGCGCCAACTCCGCTGTCGACACCCCGGCGGCCGACGGCGACGTCGCCGGGCTCTGGATGGGGCTGTGGCACGGCTTGATCGTCCCGATCACGTTCGTCGTCTCGTTGTTCACCGAGAACGTCAGCGTCTACGAAGTGCACAACTCGGGCGGCTGGTACGACGCCGGGTTCGTGTTGGGAGCGGCGTGCTCGTTGGGCGGCAGCGGCGCCGGCGCCAAGGGAGCGCGAACCTAGTGCCGCACCCCCCCTGCTAGGCGCCATGCGAGCGGCCTCGGCGCCCGGCGGGTCCCAGCCGATGGCGGCGAGACCTCTCAAGGACTCCTTCGGCGCCGACGCGCCGGTGCGGGTCGCCGCCATGATCAAGGAAGCCCACCCGGCTTTCGACAGCGAGGGGTTCGCGGCGGCCGCCCTCGAGGGGTATGAGGCTTCAGAGCTCACCGGGAGGGCGCGTCGGATCGCCGAGGCGCTCGCCGAGTTCCTCCCCGAAGACCGACGGGAGGCGCTGGAGATCCTGGTCGCCTCGCTCGGCCCGGAGATCGAGGAGAGCGAGCTGACCGGGATGGGAGCGTTCATCTACCTGCCTCATGTCTTCTTCATCGCCGATCAGGGCCTTGACGAGTTCGACGCCTCGATGAGGGCCCAGTACGAGGTCACCAAGCGATTCACCGCCGAGTTCAGCATCCGCGCCTTCCTCGACCGGTACCCGGAGGAGACGCTCGCCGTGCTCCGCCGCTGGGCCGGAGACGACAACGTGCACGTTCGGCGGCTTGTGTCGGAGGGCTCCCGGCCACGGCTGCCCTGGGCGCCGAGGCTACGGCGGTTCCAGGACGACCCCGCTCCGGTGATCGGCCTCCTTGAGAGCTTGAAGGACGACCCCGAGGAGTACGTCCGGCGGTCGGTGGCGAACAACCTCAACGACATCTCCAAAGACCATCCCGGCCTGGCCGTTGAGGTGGCGCGACGTTGGTGGGACGACGGCGACGAGCGGCGCCGGAGGCTGGTGCGTCACGGTTTGCGGACCTTGATCAAGGCGGGCGACCCCGAAGCGTTGGCGATACTCGGGTACGGGGCGGGCTCGCCGGTCGAGGTCGGGTCGGTGACGGTCGAACCCGGGGAGGTGCGGATCGGAGAGGCGGTGCGCGTCGAAGTTGAGCTGGTCAATCCCAGCGACCAACCGGGCCGGGCGCTGACCGATCTTGTGGTCCACTTCGTCAAGGCCAACGGCTCGACGTCGCCCAAGGTGTTCAAGGGAGGGGAGCGGGCGGTTCCGCCGGGCGGCACGGCTGTTGTCGGCAAGACCATTTCCGTCGCCCAGATGTCGACCCGGGTCCACTACCCCGGCCGCCACCGGGTCGAGGTTCAGCTCAACGGCGTGGTCTGCGAGGGCGGCTTCTTCGACCTCCTCGGCGCCTGAGGCGGCGCCGGGGCCCGCTCCTGCCCCGCGGCTCGCCCCGTCGCCCACAGGCCTGAGTAGTCCTGTCGGATATGCTCGAGCGCTTGATCGCTCTGGGCCTCGGCAGACCATGACTGGATTCACGATCTACGAGACGCTGCGCATCTTCACGCCGGGGGCGCTCGCGGTTCTCGTGCTGGATGTCTCGCTCCGGCTGTCCACAGCCCGCAGCGTCATGGGCGTCGCAGGCGCCGGCGCGATCGCCGTCGCTGACGCCATCGAGGGTATCGTCGTGTTCGTTCTCCTCGCCTGGGTCCTCGGATTGCTCCTTTATCTGATTGATCTTCCAGAGCGCCTGCGGATCTTCGGAGGTGATCCGAGGTGGGCAGTCCTGCCATCAGAGGAGATGCGGCGGATCATAGGCAAGACCTCACCACCGTGGTCCGAGAGATATGGGGCCGACGCCTTGAGCCTCTTCTTCATCCTCTCGGACAGGTTCCTCCCGGACGACCTCCACAGACGTATCTACCTCTTCGGAGCGATCTACAGGATCTTCGTTGATTGGCGCGTGTTGCTGGTCACGGCATTGACGGTCTCAACACCTGCCGCCATCGTCGCCGCTCGCTACTCCGTGGTTGACGACTCGCTTGGTTTCAGCGGGACAGCAGCCATCGGGATCTCGATCACGGTGTGCTATGTCGTTGTCATGGGGGCGTTCGCCGTCCGTACTCACTCCGTCCGTCACTTCGAAAGCAACCCGACTGAAGATCGGACGGCGCCGCCGGAACTCGGAGCGGCGAGCGTCGCGCTCGTTGCCGTCCTCGCATCGACATCGATCATGACCGCGATGTGGGCGCCGACGCCCGCAGCATGGTGGTCCCTGCTCCCTGCGGCAGCCGCGGTTACATGGTGGTTCTGCCTTGAGATTGGTTCGCCGAAGCCCGATGCCCGCCGCTGGCGAGACGAGGCGCTCGCGGCCATGGGCTGCCAGCCGTCCGATCGGCCTCAGTTCAGTGGCCTTCAGCGGACCCTCATTGATCTGGCCGTGTATGTGCCGGTCCTCGTTGGGGCGTCCGCTGCGACTGCCTATCTGGGAAGACCTCCGGTCGCGGTGTTGGGGTGGGCGGTCCTCGTCGTGCCCGCGACAACCATCATGACTGTTCGCAAGCACGAATCAAGGCTCCTGGGCGCCTACAAGCACCAAGCCGCTTGGCTGAAGCTGCACGAGCTGAAGATCCGAGAGGTGCTTGAAGGGAAAGCCGGCTTCGGCGACCTTGAGGAGGCCCCTCAGCCAACCAGCCTCCCCCTGGTCCCGCCTTTGACGGGTGATGAGAACGCTGACGAACTCGAGACCGCTCCTCGCTCCGACCCGGCTTCCTCTGATCCCGCCGTTGACGGGTGAGCGAAACCGCTAATGGGCGACAACCGGCGCCAGGTCGTCGCCGAGCTCGCGAGCGTCGCTCAGGTGTGACGCCAGCAAGAGGGTGATGTGCGCATCGGACTCGACATACCGCGTGAGAGTGTCCTTGTCCATAGCTGCGATCGATGCGCCTCGATTGTCGACCTCGACGGGCTCCGCGCCCAGGAGCGCTCTCGCTACAGGCTTGAGGCTCCAGCGAATGCCGAGATCTTCTGCGTGGGCCTGAAAGCGCGGGGCGATGTCGATGTGCGCCACTTGTCCCCATACGGCATGATGGAGCGGTTTCCCGTACTTGCCCAGAGCGTCGCGGGGTCGAAGCGACAACTCCGACCGCACGCCGAGCAAGTCGAACCTCGTCCGTAAGAACGGGAGATCGAACTCCTCGCCGTTCCACGTCACGAGTAGCGACCCAGGCGGGCGCTCCGCCATGTGCTCCTCGACCCTTCTGAGGATGGACTCCTCCGAGCCGAGGAACGCGTGTTTGCCGTGGCGGTCCTCGAGCCCGACCGCGACAACCGAGTGCTCGAGAGGCTCGAGCCCGGTTGTCTCGATGTCAAGAGCCAGAGTCTCCGCAACCTTTCCCATAGCGCCAGCATACCGCGCACCCGCCGCGAAGCCAGGGTGTGGAGAGTCCTTCCTCACGGCACGATGGGCGTTGCGTGTGCAATAACCCAGCTGTGGGCCGCAATTCTGCACACGCTCAGGACCCGGCTCGGCCCGACCGCCCCAGGATTCGGTCGATCAGCTCGAGGCGCTGTGCGATCTCGCCCTCCTCGCCGTGGGCGCTCGGGCGGTACAGCGCCGTCGGGTCGACTCCGTCGGGGAAGTGCCGCTGGGGCACGACTCCGCGGGGATCATCGTGGGGGTAGGCGTATCCCTCGCCGTGGCCCAGCTTCTCGGCCCCGCTGTACCCGGTCGACCGGAGGTGGGGAGGCGCCACCGGGGCCGGGCCGTCGCGGACGAGATCGCGCGCCGCCCCGATCGCCCTCCCCACCGAGTTCGACTTGGGCGCCGTCGCCAGGTGCAACGTGGCGTGGGCAAGGTGGTAGGCGGCCTCGGGGAGCCCGACGTAGGCCAACGCCTGCGACGCCGCCACTGCGACCTGCAGGCTGGTCGAGTCGGCCAGCCCGATGTCCTCCGACGCCAAGATGATGAGTCGCCTTGCGATGAACTCGGGGTCCTCTCCCGCGTCGATCATCATCATCAGCCAGTAGAGGGCCGCGTCGGGATCGGAGCCTCGCACCGACTTGATGAAGGCGGAGATGACGTCGTAGTGGGCGTCGCCCGCCTTGTCGTAACGCACGATGCGGCGTTGCAGCGCTTCCGAGACGTCGGAGTCAGAGATCTCGGCTCGACCGTCCGACTCGGCCAGCAGTGCGGCGACCTCCAAGGCGTTGAGGGCTTGGCGGGCGTCGCCCCCGGTTCGGGCGGCCAGCTCGCGAGCCGCGGCCTCAGGTAGCCGGAGACCTCTGCCTCCCAGCCCCCGCTCCGGGTCGTTGACCGCCGCATCGAGCAGAGCGCCCAGGTCGTCGGGGCCCAGCGCCTCGAGGCGGAAGAGGGTCATCCTGCTCATCAGCGGGCTGTTCACCTCGAAGAAGGGGTTCTCGGTGGTGGCCCCGATCAGGGTGATCGTCCCGTCCTCCGCCCCGGGAAGGAGGGCGTCCTGCTGGTTCTTGGCGAAGCGGTGGATCTCGTCGAGAAACAACACCGTGCGACGCTCCTCCTCGGCGAGTCGCCGTCTCGCGTCGGCGAGGATCTCTCTCACGTTCTTGACCCCGGCCGAAGTCGCCGAGAGCGTGGCGAAGGCCGCATCGACCTCGCCGGCGACGAGCCGGGCCAGCGTGGTCTTGCCGGTACCCGGAGGCCCCCAGAGCAGCATTGAGATCAGCTTGCCGGAGTCGACGACCCGTCTGAACGCGGTACCGGGGGCGAGCAGATGGGGTTGGCCGACCACCTCGTCGAGGGCGGCCGGGCGCATCCTCGTCGCCAACGGGGCGCCTTGGAGGGCGAGGTCGTCGGCTTTCGAGGAGAAGAGGTCGCTCACCTCCGGCACGGTACTTGCGGCCCGCCCGCGCCCGAGCGGGGCCGCCCGGCTTCAGACGGCCTCGACCCGCTCCCTCTCGACCCACTCCCTGGTCGGGCGGGTGAGGATGAACCAAATCCCGTACAGACCCAACCCGCCGACGACCGACCGCGACCAAATAGCGTCGAGAGCCACGAAAACCGAGTAGGAGACCACAACCATCACCGCGGCGACGCTGACGACCTTGACCCTTCGGCGGATGCCGAGCCCGGCTTGGTAGTCGGCCACCGACCGGCCGAACCACTTGTTGGTTGTCGTCCATCGGTGCAGCCGTTCGTTGGACATGGAGAACAGCCAGGCGGCGACGAGCAGCAGGGGAGTCCCAGGAAGGCCGGGGACGAAGAACCCGACGATCCCGACCCCGAGCAGGATCAGACCGGCGGCTACGCACGCCGTTTTGAAGAGGGGGTTTCGCGCGGCCGGCGACCGAGCTCCGACCGGCTCAGTGGTCTGCACGGGCGGAACCGTACGGTCCGCAACTCCCGACGTCGAGTCGGGACATGTGCGGAGAGGATCGCTCCTGCCGGTCAGGGCGTCTCGGCGAAGTCGCCGCGCGTCAACTTCACGGCGCCGTCGATGAGGCTTGCGACGAGACCAACGCAGGCAACGATCATGATCACCCGCGTCACTCCGGCCCACGGGCCCGACTCGAAACGGAGCGGGAAGACGTCGAGGGCGCGCCAGACGACCGCCAACGCCGCCACGGCTGTGATCGCGTCGCCGACGGCTTTCCACCGCAACGGGTCGTGGAAAAAGTAGGTGAGGTTGACAGCGCTGCTGAGCACCAGCGAGAACACGATGATCGGCGTGAGCGACTCGAAGTCGTCGGTGATGAAGGCGGGCCATCCCCAGTCGACGACATTGACCGTGATGACGATCAAGACGATGTTGGCGACGAGGCCGATCGCGTAGCCGAAGCGCCGCGCTGCGACCGGGGCCCTGGTTCTCCCCTTGGATGCGCGTTTCTCAAGGCCCGTGGGCACTCTCGCCACTTCACCGTCTCCTCGCCGCCGGCTCGACGCGGCCGTCATGGGCCGGCGATCGCTGTCGCTGCGGACGGTAGGCCGCCAGTCAGAACTGGTCCCAATCGGCGATCTCGGTCCCGTCGCTGTCGACGGCGAAGGTCCCGGCGGCGAGGTCGAAGCGGGCCTCGACGAGTCCGGCCGGCGATCGCCAAGCCATGTGAAGCTCGCTGTCGCCGCCGCCGCCCAGGCGGAACCGGCCGTCGAAAGCCGGATGCTCGTTGCGCCATCGGGCCATTGCCAGCAGCCTCCTCACGACCGGCGCCTCCAGCCGTTCCGCGACCTGGGCGGCGCCGAAGTAGGGGCGATTGATGTCGCGCCCGACTCCCGTCTCGGCCAGAAGCTCCATGTCGTTCTCCGCCGCCAGAAGGCCTGCGTAGTAGACCTGGGGGGCGCCGGGGGAGAGGAACTGAATCAGCCGGGCGGTCAGATACAGGTCCTCGTCGCCGCCGAGCGCCGAGAAGTATGTGCAGTTGACCTGGTAAAGGTCGAGGTTCGACGCGGCCTGGCCCGTCGCCAACCTGCTCTGCCCGCCGCTGGCGCCGTGGATGGCTTCGATCAGGTCGTCGATCTGATCGGGGGTCAGCAGGCCGGGCCTGGTCTCGTCGGGGCCAACATCGACGATGCCGATCCCGTCGTGGGTGTCGAGCACGGTGACGGCGTTGCGCGGCGCCTTCTTGAGCCAACGCCGCAGGGTCCGGGCGTCTCCCGAGTGCAGGGTGTGAAGCACAAGCGGGGGCAGGGCGAAGTCGTAGACGCGGCCGCTCAAGGCGGCGGCGGCGATCTGGTCTTCGTGGTGGGAGTGGATCTCCAGCAGAGGGCTCATCCCGAGTCGCCTTATCTCTACGCACAGCTCCTCGATGAACATCAGGGTCTCCGGCGTCATGAAGCAGGAGGTCCCTGCGGTCTTGACGGCGTAACCGGCGGCGTCGACCCTCACCTGGGTCACGCCGGCGCCGGCCAAGAGGCCCAGGACCTCCGAGAGATACTCCCGCGCCCGCGGGCTCCCGACGTTGAGATCGACCTGCTGCGGCGTGAAGGTCGTCCACATCCGTCGTCTCGAGCCGTCGGCAAGGGTCATCTCGGTGAAGGGCTCCGTCGGCCGCGGCCTGTAGATCCGCCCGAGGTCCTGCTCGGTGATCCCGCCCGGGAAGACGTCGCCTGTCTCAAGGAACATCTCGGCGTGCGGCGAGTCGTCGCCCCTGGCCAGGAAGTCCTTGAACTGAGACGACTCGACCGAGATGTGGTTGACGATCAGGTCGGCGGTCACGTCTCCGGTCGCAGCGATTGCGGCGATGCTCGACCAGTCGCCGAGACGAGGGTCGACGGCCAGGTGGTCGACGGGGTCGAAACCTGCGTCCGCCCCGTCGAAGGGAGTGAAGAACGGGAGGATGTGGGCGCCGGTGAACGCCCCGGCCAGGGACCCGCTCAGGAGGCCGCGGATTGTCGCCAGATCACCCATCCCGAGGCGGTCGGCGTAGGTGATCAGTTGGACGCCGTTGCGCACCCCGGCATCTTCCCAGGTTGGGGGGTCGGCGCCGCCGGGTCGCGCAAGGCGCTGTTCGGTCGGATAACCTGGGGCCATGACGACGATCCGGCGCCTCACCGACTCCTGCCTCCTGGCGACGACCGACGACGGTGCCGCCCTCTTCGACCCCGGCTTTCACACGTTCCTCGGCGGCGATGTCGAGCTCAGTTCAATCCCCGACGTGACCAGGGTGTTCATCACCCACGAGCACGGCGATCACGTCCACCCCGACTTCGTCCGGTGGCTCGTCGACCGGGGCCCGGACGTGACCGTCTACGCCAATCGGGCCGTGGCCGACCTCTTGGCGCCTCACGACATCGAAGCCGTCACGTCGGCGCCCGACGGCGTCACCTTCGAGGACGTCCTGCACGGCATGACCCCCGGCGGCTCTCAGCCCCCCAACCGGGCGTACACCATCGACGGGATCCTCACCCATCCGGGGGACAGCCGCGAGCCGACGTCAACCGCGCCGGTTCTCGCCCTTCTCCTGATCACACCCTGGGACTCGACGACCGGGGCGGTCGAATTCGCCCGACGGTTGCGCCCGGCCCAGGTCGTTCCCATCCACGACTTCTACCTGTCGGCGAGCGGGAGAAGCTGGATCAGGGAGATGGTCGGCGGCGCGCTCGCCGGGGACGGCATTGAGTTGGCGGACATCGACTGGGGCGAGGAGATCACGGTCTGACCGCCGCCGGGCAGGGGTCCGCTACCGCCGGCCGTGGAACCCCTCGGGGTCGGCCTCGGTGTGGATCGACATGTCCCGGTGCACATGCCGCTCGGTCTCATGGGAGTGGGCGGCGTCGTCGAGGAAGACGCGGCCGTCTTGGGCGTGGAGCAGCGCCGCCCCGTAGGCGGAGCGGATGTTCTCGGCGCGGAGCGCCTCATCCGGGGGGCCGCAGGCCACGACCCGGCCCGCCAGGAGCATCACATTGTCGGCCACCTGGGCCTCCGAGAGATCGTGTGTGGTCAGGACCACCGTGCAGCCCCTCCCGATCTCATCATGGATCACCGCGTCGATGGCTTGCGCCGTCGGCAAGTCGACTCCCGTCATCGGCTCGTCGAGCAGGAGGAGGTCGTGCTCTTGGGCAAGGCCTTGCGCTACGAACACACGCTGACGCTCGCCGGCGGACAGGTCTTTGAGTTGCCTCCCGGCCAGCCCGGCGATGCCCATCCGGTCCATCGCCTCGCCCGCCGCGGAGCGGTCGGCGTCGTTGATCCACCTGTAGGCGCCGGTCCGCGCGTAGCGGCCCATCATCACCACTTCGATCACAGAGATCGGGAGAGCGTCGTTGACTTTGGTCGTCTGGAGGACGTAGGAGATCCTCGCCCGCTCGGCGGCGACCCGGATCGTTCCCTCGTAGGGGCGGATCAACCCGGCGATCCCGTTCAACAACGTGGACTTGCCCGCGCCGTTCGGGCCGATCACCGCCGTGACCTTCGCTGCGGGGATGGAGAAGGTCGAAGGGGCGAGGGCGGTGCGGGTGCCGTGGCCGAAGCCGGCCGCGTCGCCTGAGACCGCGACGCTCATGGCCGCCTCGAGCGCGCGCCCTCGATCTCGAGGGTGTGTTCGGGCGGGTTGAGGGCGATTGCGGCGGCTGTCTCCTCGCCCGCCCGGCGCAGCCCCCGCGCCTTCGGCTTGGTCAAGGCGGTGTCGTGAGCGATACCCTAACGATAATGACGAAGCGCCTGATCATCGCCGGCTTGGCGGCGGCATGCGTCGCGAGCTGCGGAGGCGAGGCGGGCCGGTCGGGGGACGGGCTTCATGTGGTCGTCACCACGAGCATCCTCGGCGACGTCGTCTCCAACATCGTCGAAGACGACGCCGAGGTCGAGGTCCTGATCCCCCCCGGCGCCAGCCCCCACGACTACAAACCGTCTTCCCGGCAGGTCGCCGCCCTGAGCCGGGCCGACCTCGTCGTGGCCAACGGGCTCGGCCTTGAGGAGGGGCTTCACGACGCGTTGGAGGCCGCGGCGGCCGACGGCGCCCGCGTCTTCGAGGTCGCCGGGTTGGTCGACCCGATCCCGTTCGGGGCCTTGTCGGGCCATGTTGAGGGCGAGGACGACCACGGAGCCGAGGAGGATCACGGCGCCGAGGAGGATCACGCGGCCGAGGAGGATCACGCGGCCGAGGATGACCACGCGGCCGAGGATGACCACGCGGCCGAGGATGATCACTCGGCCGAGGATGACCACGCGGGCGGCGACGACCCCCACTTCTGGATGGACCCGACTCGGGTGGCCAAGGCGTCGCCGGCGATCGCCGAGGAGTTGGGGCGCGTCGACGGGTCGGTGGATTGGCGCCGCCGCGCCGAGACCTACGCAGACGAGTTGGAAGAGCTCGACAAGGAGATCGCCGAGATGCTCGCCGCGGTCCCGGACGGCTCTCGCAAACTGGTCAGCAACCATCACTCCCTCGGCTACTTCGCCGACCGGTACGACTTTGAGTTGATCGGCGTGATCATCCCGGGCGGCTCGACGTTGGGCGACCCCAGCTCGGAGGAGTTGGCGGCTCTGGTCGCCGTGATCGAGGAGCATGAGGCCAAGGCGGTCTTCGCCGAGACCATCGGGCCGTCGGCTCTCGCCGAGGCGGTCGCAGCGGAGACGGGCCACGACGTCGAGGTCGTCGGCCTCCACACCGGGTCGTTGGGTGCCCCGGGCTCGGGCGCCGAGACCTACGTCGGGATGATGCGCGCCAATGCGGCCTTGATCGCCGACGCTCTCCGATGATTGCTCCCTCCGCGAGCCGAGCGCGTCGGCGGGCCGGAGCCGGTTCACGGCGCCGGAGGTCTGGAGACCGATGGAGTGGTTGACGGCGCCGTTTGAGCTTGCGTTTCAGCAGCGGGCCCTCATAGGAGGGTCGCTTGCCGCCGTGGCTCTCGCCCTCGTCGGCGCGTGGGTCGTCATCAGGGGGATGAGCTTCCTCGGCGACGCCCTCGTCCACGGCCTTGTCCCCGGCGTCGCCCTGGCCGTCCTCCTCGACTTCAACATGCTCCTCGGCGCGGTGATGGCCGCCGCGGTGATGCTCGCCGGGATCAACCTGGTGCACCGTCAGACGGCGTTCTCCGAGGACACCGGAATCGGGTTGCTTTTTGTCGGCATGCTCGGCCTCGGCGTCATCCTCATCTCGAGGACCCCCTCCTACACCGGCAGCCTGACGTTGATCTTGTTCGGCGACGCGCTGGGCGTCACCGCCGCCGACATCGCGGTGCTGGCGGCGGTGGCGGGCGTCACGCTGCTCGCCTCGGCGTTGCTCTACCGGCCGTTCATTGTGCTCGCCTTCGACGAGCAGAAGTCGGAGATGCTCGGGCTTCGCCCGAGGATCGCCCACGGTGCCCTCCTCGCCCTGATAACACTTGTGATCGTCGGCTCGTTCCGGACCGTCGGCGCCCTGCTGGTCTTGGGCCTCCTGATCGCGCCTGCGGCGACGGCGGCGTTGCTGGTGAAGAGGGTGCCGCTCATCATGGCGACGGCGTCTCTCATCGGGGTGCTCAGCGTGGCGGTCGGCTTGATCATCAGTTACCACGCCGACACCGCGGGATCGGCGACGATCGCGGTGGCCCCCGTGGTGTTCTTCTTCGTCGTCCTCACGGTGAAGAACCTGACCGGTCGGGCGCGAACGGTCGCAACGGCCTCCTGACCGGTCTCCACCTCGAGACCGGCAGCGGGCTGGACTCGGTCGAGACCGGCGGCCGGGATCAGCCCTTGCTCCGCAGCCTCGGGTCGAGGGCGTCGCGGATGCCGTCGCCGATGAAGTTCACGCACATGACCGTCAGCGAGATCATGAAGCCGGGGGCGACGACCCGGATGGGGGTGAGCTCGATGTAATTGTTGGCGTCGTAGAGCAGTCGCCCCCAGGTGGGGAAGCTGGCGGGGAACCCGAGCCCCAGGAAGGAGAGGGCCGACTCGGTGATGATCGCCACCGCCACGCCGAGGGCGGCGGACACCATCACCGGGCTCAGCGTGTTGGGGAGGATGTGACGGGTTATCAGCTTCCGCTTCCGGGCTCCGATGCTCCGGGCGGCCAAGACGAACTCCTCCTCCTTGATGGCGAGGACGTCGCCCCGCACCACCCGGGCGGTCTGCATCCAGCTTGTGGCGCCGATGATGAACACGACGAGCAGGAAGATGCCCAACTCCGGCCCGAAGGCCTCCTTCAGAGGCTCGCGGAACAGGAGGATCACGACAAGCAGGAGGGGGAGGAGCGGGAGAGCGAGGAACAGGTCGGTGATCCGCATGAGCAGCCCGTCGATCCGGCGGAAGAAGCCAGCCAGCACACCGACCGCCGTGCCGAGGACCAGCCCGAAGAACATGGCGGCGAACCCGACGGAGAGGGAGATCCTTCCGCCGACGAGAAGACGGGCGAAGACGTCGCGCCCCAGGTTGTCGGTGCCCAGCGGGTGCGCCCAGCTCGGCGGCGCGCTCGCGTCCGGGGTGTTGATCTCATAGGGGTCGAGAGGCCAGAGAATCGGCCCGAGGACAGTCATGAGCACGATCAGGGTCAGGACGATCAGGCCGGCCACCGCCCCCTTGTGTTTCTTGAACTGGCGCCAGACGTCCTGACGCAGGGTCCGATGCGCCTCGACGTCCCCGGCGCTCGGCGGGGGTTGCTCCCGAGCGGTCGTTGTCTGCGGGGGCCCTCCCATCAGTCGTACCGGATCCGGGGGTCCAAGACGCCGTAGGTGACGTCGGCCACGAGATTGAAGACCACGGTCAAGAAGGCGAAGATGAAGGTGAGAGTCTGCACCATCGGTAGGTCGGCCGAGTGGATCGACGATATCAGCAGGTGCCCGAGGCCGTTGATCTTGAAGATCTGCTCCGTGATGATCGCCCCCGCGAAGATACCCGGGATCTGCAGGGCGATGAGGGTGACCACGGGGATCATGCTGTTTCGCATCACATGGCGCATCACAACCTTCCTCTCGGCCAGGCCTTTGGATCGGGCGGTGCGGACGTAGTCTTGGTTGAGGTTGTCGAGCATCGAGGCGCGGGTGAATCGGCTGAGGGCGGCCGCGTTGAAGAGCGACAACACCGAGACGGGCAGGATCATCTGCTTGATCTGGAACCAGATGCTCTCCCAGCTTGTCCAGTCCACCACATGGGTGGTCGTGTAGAAGGAGGGGAGCCACTCGAGCCAGACGCAGAAGACCACGATGGAGAGGAGGCCGGTGAAGAAGACGGGGAGGGAGAAGCCGACCATCGTGACGAAGGCGCCGACGTTGTCGAAGAGGGAGTACTGCTTGTAGGCGGAGATCACGCCGACGGGCACGGCGATGGCGACGCCGAAGACGAAGGCGAGGCCCATGACCCACAGGGTCTGGGGCACCCGCTCATTGATGATGTTGAAAGCTGCGGTGCGGGAAGACCACGAGATGATGCGGTCCGGGTTGTCGCAGTCGCCCAGGCACGTCCCGAAGATCTGGTTGACGGCGTGTAGGGGCTCGTTGACCGCGATGAGCTTGAGCCACTTGCTCCACTTGAGCAGGAAGGGGTCGTCGAACCCGAGGGACTCCCTGATGCGGTCGCGCACCTCGGCGGGGACGTTGAGGGGGAGCTCGGCGGTGGGGTCGCCGGGGGCGAGGTCCAAGATGGCGAAGATGATCAGGCTGATGAGCAGCAGCGTCGGGATAGCGAAGAGACTTCGCCTGATGATGTATCTGCCCATCTGTCAGCTACTCGGTCTCAGAGGCGAGAGAGCCTCCCGGGCCGGGCCCGGGAGGCTCTCCTGATCGTGAAGCGGATCACACGCGGCCGTCAGCCGGCGAGTCTCCAGTCTTCGATGTTCCAGAACTCGGTGTCCCAACCGTTGACCGCCTCGTAGCCGTCCAGCTCGTTGCTGAAGGCGGACACGGAGCCGCGGTCGATGAGCGGGATCAGGCAATACTCGACATGTTTGTCGTTGAGCTGGATGATCAACTCGTTGCGCGCCGGGTCGTTGAGGTCGGTCTTGGAGAGGGTGTCCCACGTCTCGTCGAAGTCCTCCCTGGCGCAACGCGGGATGTTGTTGCCGCCCCATTCGTTGCTCGACTCCGGGATCTGTGAGGTGATGTAGGTCTGGAGGTATCCCTGAGCGTCGGAGCCGGTCGCCGTGTTGGTGTACATCTGAATGTCCGTGAAGAACTTCCAGATGCCCAGGTCGGACGCACGGTCGAAGAACACAGTCGCGTCCTCGTTGCGCATGTTGACCTTGATGCCGATCTCCGTCCAGTACTTCTCGACGAGAGCCTGTGTGTCCTGCCTCACCTGGTTGGTAGACGTCACATAGTCCCACTCCAGCGGGGTGCCGTCTTCGAGCTCGCGGACACCGTCGCCGTCCTTGTCGACGTAGCCGAGATCCTCTTCGAGGATGCGGTTGGCCTCGTCGATGTCCTGGGTCAGGCACCAGTCGTTGTTCGTGGACAACGCCGGGCCCGGCACAGGCCAGATGTTGCAGGTGGGCCTTCCGCTGGGCCCGTAGGCGACGGCTGCGATCTCGTCGCGGTTGATCGCCAGCGACAGGGCCCGGGCGAGGTCGGCGTTCTCATGGAAGAACGGGTTGGGGTTCTCGCCGCCCGAGTAGTCCGAGGGCGGGTCGCCGTCCGGGTTCGTCTGGTTGAGGCGGATCCCCTCGACCGATGTGTTGAACCCGACTTCAACGACGCCGTTGCCCTCGGCCTCCAACTGATCGAGGATCTCGGGCGGGACTTGGAGGTTCCACGCATAGTGAGCCTCGCCGGTGGCGAGCACGGCGCGCGCCGCGTCCTCGGCGGTGCCTCCGCCCTTGATGGTCGCGGTCCCGAAGAAAGGCTTTCCGTCGGGCACGCCGCGGTAGCTCTCGTTCATGGCGTAGGTGACGGTGTCCTCCACTCTCATGTCCGTGACGACGAAGGGCCCGGTGCCGATGGGGGTGAGGTTGTGCTCACACGCCGAGAAGCCTTCTCCTACGCACTCGGTGAACTGCTCCCGCTGCAGGACCGGCTCGGTGGCGCCCACATACGGCACATACGGCCACGGCGTCGCGGCGTCGAAGGTGATGGTGACCGTGTGGTCGTCGACGGCCTCGACCGAGGTGACGGTTTTGAAGGCGGACGAGCCGCATCCCTCGCTCTGGGTGCAGTACTCCCAGGTGAACACGACGTCATCGGCCGTGAACGGGGTCCCGTCCGACCAGAGCACACCCTCGCGGAGGGTGTAGGTGATCTGGGTGAGGTCCTCCGAGTGGCCGCCGTTGGCCACCGTCGGCACTTCCGTCGCCAGAGCGGGCACCAGCTCGCCGGTGGCGTCGTACTCGAGCAGAGGCTCGATCACGAGCGATGCGGCTTGGATGTCCTTGGTTCCGGTGCCGGTGTAGGGGTTCAGGTGGGTCGGGGCCTGCCACTGGAGCAGCAGAAGCTCGCCGCCTTGCCCGGCTTCGGTGACAACCGGCGGCGCGGTGGTCGCCGGCGCCTCGTCATCGGAGCCTTGGGTGGTGGAGGGCGCCTCCCGCCCTTCTGCGGTCGTGGTGGTGTCGCCTTCGCCTTCGCCGTCGCTTTCGCCGCACGCCGCCAAGACGAGTGCGAGGACCGCGAGAAGCGCCGGCCATTTCGGTTTTCTCATTTGGTTCTTCCTCTCATGCGCCGGTGCGAACGACCGACGCGCATGAGACGCTAACAGCGATTTGGCGGCGGCGTGCCGAATGGGCCGCCCGACGGGCTCTCGGCGGCCGTCCGGCGTCACTCGGCGAAGTGGCAGGCGACCCAACGGCCCGGCGCGATCTCACGCCACTGGGGCGCCTCGGCCGCGCAACGCTCCCGGACGGCGGGGCAGCGGGTGTTGAAGGG
>Ga0209788_1000066_pt1 | contig 28436 bp, 18 predicted proteins | sample WorMetLIZISLAND1_2_FD_187415 | JGI IMG/M metagenome (GOLD analysis project Ga0209788, IMG submission 187415) | Marine gutless worms symbiont microbial communities from Max Planck institute for Marine Microbiology, Germany - Olavius clavatus LIZARD... ...
TCCCCCGGAACCGCACATACGACCCCCTGCCCGCCTCGAGCCGCTCCTTCAGGTCGAAGACGAGGACGCCGACCTCGGTCTCCGCCAGCGCCCACTCCCCGTACCGCCCTTCGACCGGGTCGGTCAGAAGACGGGCCGTCCCCTCCATGGGGCCCGGCTCAAGAGGCGGCGGCGCCCGGGCCGCGGTGATCGCCGCCGCCGCCACCCAGACCAGGGCGGCCGCCGCTATCCAACCGCGGGACGCATCCGGGGGCAGGGAGGGGTGATCGCCTCTCACGGGACCCGCACCAGGTCGCGGATCGAAGCGAGTTTCGCCTCGCCGATCCCCGGCACTTGAAGGAGGTCCTCGACTTGGCCGAAGGGGCCGTTCTGGTCGCGATGGGCGACGATTCGCTCCGCCAACACCGGGCCCACGCCCGGCAGGCCCTCCAGCGCGGCGGCGTCGGCCCGGTTGAGGGAGATCAGCCCGTCGTCGGCCGCCACCGCCGACCCCGCCTCGTCGGGGCCGGGCACCACAACCTGGTCCCCGGAGCTGAGAGGGGCCGCCAGGTTGATGCCGTCGGCCGAGGCGCCATTGCGGAGGCCTCCCGCCGCCTCCACCGCGTCGGCGACGATGGCGCCGTCCGGGACGCGGACCACACCCGGCGCCGTCACCCAACCGGCGACGTGGACCTCGATCTCGCCGCGCTCGGTCGGCGCCGCCGTCTCCGGCGCCGCCGCCGTCGGGGAAGGCGAGGCGCGGCCCAACGCGCCCAGGAGGCCCCCGACGACGATGCCGACGGCGACCAACGCTGCCGCCGCGGCGCCCCGGCTCACGGCGCTTTCTCCCTCATGGGGTCCTAACTAGCGGGCCGGGACGGCGCGCGGAGCCCCGTCGCCGGACGTTCTCCCGCGGCGGGGACGGGACCCGCCCCTGGAACGCCCCGGCGGCGCCGTGCGCAGGCTCACAGAATGCTTACACCCGGTTGGCTCGGCGCTAACACCGCACCCATATCCCTTGGGCATGGGACAAGCCCCGGTCACGCCCGCTCGCGAGACGAGGTACGCCGAGGTCAGCCGCCGCGCCTTCCTCAAGCAAGCCTCGTCGCTGGGCGCCTTCGTGTTCCTCGCCTCATGCTCGACCGATGCGGCGACCCTCATCTCAGCCACAAGCTCGACGGCGGGAAGAACAGGCGCTGTCGCGGCGCCCGCCGCCGGAGCGGCCGCATCGACCACAACCGCCGCCCCGACCACGACAACCGCGGCGACCGGCGGTGCGCTCCCCCCGGGCGGCGAGTTGGTTGTGCGATTCACCTATCAGGCGGACTCGGCCGGCGGGCGGGCCCGCAACCCCTACATCGCCGTGTGGGTCGAGGACGACGCCGGCGAGCTGGTCGACACCCTCGCCCTGTGGTTCCTCCAGAGCCGGAAAGGAAACCGATGGTTGCCCGACCTGATCCGCTGGAGCTCGGTGGACGGCGGCGAGACGACGGTCAACGCCGTCTCCGGAGCGACAAGAAGGCCCGGGGACTACTCACTGGCCTGGGACGGGACCGACGTCAACGGCTCGCCGGCCCCTCAGGGCGAGTACTTCATATGCATCGAGTCGGCGCGGGAGCACGGGCCCCACTCGCTCATCCGCGAGGCCTTGACGCTGAGCGGCCGGGCCTTCACGACCGCCCTCCCCGCCCACGGGGAGCTGACAAATGCTTCGGTCGAGCTTGCTGCATGACCCTCGACCCGACGGGGCCGCGACAACGGCCGAGGCGAGCGCCGCTGCGCCTTCGCCCGGCGGGCGGGCGGGGGGCCTGAAGAGGTGGACGCGTTGGCTGCATGTGTACACCAGCATGATCGCCCTTCTCGTCGTGCTCTTCTTCGGAGTCACCGGCGTCACCCTCAACCACCCGGAGTGGACATTCGGGCTTGAGCCGACCGTCTCCGCCTACGAAGGCGACTTGCCCGACGGGTGGGTGTCCGAATACGGGGAAGTCGAGTTCCTCGTCGTCAGCGAGTATGTCCGTGAGACTCACCAGGTCGGCGGCGAGATCACCGACTTCGGGAACGACTCGACGTCGGGCCACATCGCCTACGCGGGCCCCGGCTACAAAGCCGGCCTCGTCTTCTCCGTGCCGGGCGGGGCCTACGACCTGACCGTCGAAGAACAGGGCGTCATCGCAGTGCTCAACGACCTCCACAAGGGTCGCGACACCGCTTCGTCGTGGAGTTGGGTCATCGACGCTTCGGGCGCCCTTCTGGTGGTGATCTCCCTCACGGGCCTGCTGATACAGCTTCTCATGAGGAGGCGCAGGGCGACGGCGTTGGTCGCGGTCGGGGCGGGCGCCCTCGCTGCGGTCGCCTTCACTCTGGCGTCGATCGGCTGACTAGTGGTGTGTCGTACAAATAGCGAAGCTGTGTCTCCGAGGTCAGTGTGTCATCTGGCAAGGAGACAAACGCAGTCGCACCCATAGGTGCGGCGAGGCTTGACGACGCAGCCAGGGGCGCATCTGGGCCGGAGAGACCGCTTAAGGATTTGAGCGACGCACCACCAGCTCATCCCACATCCTGTTGCTGACCGTCGTCCCGTCATTCGCCGCGATGAGATACGCGACCGGGCCGACGTTGTCGAGCACCGAGTCGGCCTCGCCCGGCCTCAACACGAGGAAAGCCGTGGCCAACACGTCCGCGGTCGCCAGGTCGTCGGCGATCACGCTTGCCGAGGCGACGTGTGAGCACGGCATGGCGGTGCGGGGGTCGATGACGTGACTGAACCACGATCCGGCGATTCCCCAACCTCTCCGCGAGTGGCCGCTTGTCGCCAGGGCCCGGTTCTCCAAGCGAACCGCGGTCAACGGCGCCGCGTTGTCGTAGGGGCGAGCCGGGTCTTCGACGCCGACGACGACGGCGCCTCCCCGAGCCGCCACATCGCCGCCTGCGTTCACCATCAGGCGCCCGACCGCGATGGAGTCGAGAACGCGCTCCACGGCGCGGTCGATGATCCACCCCTTGGCGACGGCGTTGAGGTCCAATGAGCCGCGGGCCTCCGCGCTCAAGAGGCTCGCCGCGCCGTCAACGCGTATTGCGGCCGCCAACCGCTCCAGCCTGTCGGTCGAAGGGGGTTCTCCCGCGGCGGCCGCCTCCGCCCACGCCTCCGAAATCACCCCCACAAGCGGGTTGAAAGCCCCCTTGGTCAACCGGCGCCACTCCGCGGCCAGCCCCAACACCTCGACCAGCTCCGGCCCGGCCGCCCCGCCGCCCCGCCGCCACCGGGAAAGCTCGCTGTCGTCGTCGAAGATTGAGAAGACGCGCTCCAAGCGACCGATCTCCTCGACCATGAGCGACTCCGCCGACGCCGCCTCGCCTGCCGAGGGGGCCGAGACCGTGAGCTCGACGACCGTCCCGAGCAGAGGCTGATGACGGGAGACAACCTCAACCTGCGACTGCGACGACCGGCCCACAACCATCCGATTATGGGCGCGGCGGCCGAGGGTGCGGCGCCAAGCCGACGAAAGCGCCGCCTTATGCCTTGTGCGGTCGACTCACGCCGGCCCGGCGGTCACCCGACGACGAGGTTGACCAGGTTGGGCGGTCGGGCGACGACCTTGCGCACCTCCTTGCCCTCCAGCCAACCCTGGATCTTCTCCGAGCCAAGCGCCGCCTCCTCCGCCTCCTCGGCGGAGATGTCGGCGGTCACCGTCAGCCGGTCCCTCACCTTCCCGTTGACCTGGACCACCAGGGTGACGGTCTCCTCTCGGGCCAGCTCCTCGTCCCAACTCGGCCAGGGCTGCAGGGCGAGCATGCCCTCGCGGCCGCTCGCCTCCCACAACTCGTGGGCGATGTGGGGGGCCATCGGCGCCAACAGCAACAGCAGGAGCCTCATCGCCTCGTCGAACGTCTCCCTGCGAGGCGAAGACCTCACATAACCCCCCAGCTCGCTCGTCAGGATCATCAAAGCCGGCACGGCGGTGTTGAAGCGGAAACCTTCGATGTCGTCTGTGACCTTCTTCACCGCCCGGTGCGCCGCGCCGAGCATCTTCCGGTCGGCCTCCGACTCCTCCCGGTCGACAAACCCGTGCGACCCTGTGGCCACCTTCCAGACCTTCTCCAAGAACCGGCGGGTCCCGTCCACGCCCCTCGAGCTCCACTCGGCGTCGTCGGTGGGGGGCCCCATGAACAGGTGGTAGAGGCGCAGGGCGTCGGCGCCGTGGGAGGCGAGCAGGTCGAGCGGGCCGACGATGTTCCCCGACGACTTCGACATCTTGGCGCCGTCGAGCGTGATCATCCCCTGCGTGAAGAGGCGGGCGAAAGGCTCCTCCACGGGGCTGAGCCCGATGTCGTGGAGGAACATGGTGATGAACCGGGCGTAGAGCAGGTGAAGCACGGCGTGCTCCACTCCCCCTATGTACTGGTCGACCGGCATCCAGTAGGCCGGCTTCGCCGGGTCGAAGATGTCGTCGTCGTTGTGCGGGTCGGTGAATCGCAGGAAGTACCAGGAGGAGTCGACGAAGGTGTCCATCGTGTCGGTCTCCCTGACGGCGGGGCCGTCGCAGGAGGGGCAGACGGTGTTGACGAACTCCTCCACGCCGGCCAGGGGCGACTTGCCCCTCGGGGCGTGGTCTTCGATGTGGGGGAGGACCACGGGCAGCTCGCCCTCGGGGACGGGCGACATGCCGCACTTGTCGCAGTAGACGATGGGGATCGGGCTTCCCCAGTATCGCTGGCGGGAGATCAGCCAATCCCGCACCCGGTACTGGACGGTCCCGGCGCCGACGCCCCTCTCCTCCATCCAGGCGATCGCCGCCGGGACGGCCTCGTCGCGGGTCATCCCGTCGAGGAACCCCGAGTTGATCGTGACGCCGTCGCCGACGTACGCCTCGCCGTCCCAGTCGGCCGGGGGCTGGACGGTCCTGATGATGTCGACGCCGTGCCTCACGGCGAAGTCCCAGTCCCTCTGGTCCTGCCCGGGCACCGCCATGATCGCCCCGGTCCCGTAACCGGTCAGCACGTAGTCGGCGATGTAGATGGGGATCTTCGTGCCGTTGACCGGGTTGACGGCGAGCCTGCCGGTGAACACCCCGGTCTTGCCGCCCTCGGCCATCCGCTCCACGTCGCTGGCCCGTCCCGCCTCCTCGACGTAGGCGCGGGCCTCCGCCTCGGTCTCCGACCCACGGATCAACTCGTCGACCAGGGGATGCTCGGGCGCCAACACGCAGAAGGTCATCCCGAACGCCGTGTCGGGGCGGGTGGTGAAGACGTCGAAGGACCCTCCCCCGTCGACCTCGATGGTGAAGACGGCGCCCTCCGACCGGCCGATCCAGTTGCGTTGCATCGTGCGGACCCGGTCGGGCCACTCGTCGAGGGTGTCGAGCGAGTCGAGGAGGCGGTCGGCGTAGTCGGTGATCTTGAAGTACCACTGGGAGAGCCGCTTCTTCCCCACGGGCGCCTCGCAGCGCTCGCACAGGCCGTCGACGACCTGCTCGTTGGCGAGCACCGTCTGATCCTGGGGGCACCAGTTGACGGGCGCCTCCGCTTTGTAGGCCAGACCCCGCTTGTACAGCTCGAGGAACAGCCACTGGTCCCAGCGGTAGAAGGCCCGCTGGTGCGAGGCCAGCTCCCGGCCCCAGTCGTACATCGCCCCGAGCAGCTTGATCTGCGACGCCATCGCCTCGATCTGGGCCTCCGTGTTGACCTTCGGGTGGATCCCCGAGTCGATGGCGGCGTTCTCGGCGGGGAGGCCGAAGCTGTCCCAGCCCATCGGCGACAACACGTTGTGGCCGGTCATCGTCTTGTAGCGGGTGAGCAGGTCGCCGTAGGTGTAGTTGCGCACATGCCCTTGATGCAGCGCCCCCGACGGGTAGGGGTACATGCAGAGGTTGTAGAACTTGGGCTTGGAGGCGTCTTCGACGGCCGTGAAGGCCCCCTCGGCCTCCCAACGCTCCCGCCATCTCGCCTCGACGGCTTTGTGGTCGTATGACATGGGGGCGAGAGGGTAATCGCCCGGGCTTCTCGGCGACCCCTCGGGGCGCGGGGCCGCCCGGTCGGCGCCAAGATGGCGGCTGAGCCAAGAAGGAGCGGTGAGAGCATGTCAATCGAGCGGGTCGGGGTGGTCGGGGGCGGCCTCATGGGATCGGGGATCGCCGAGGTCTGCGCCCGGGCGGGGAGCGACGTGATCGTGCACGAGATCGACGCCGGGGCCGCCGAGGCCGCCCTCGCCCGGGTCGGGAGGTCGCTCGACCGGGCGGTGGAGCGCGACAAGCTGGACGCAGCAGGGAAGGATGAGATCCTCGGCCGGATCAGGCTCTCCACCGACCTCGAGGAGCAGGCCGACCGTCAGCTCGTGATCGAGGCGGTGCCCGAGAGCGAGTCGTTGAAGAAGCGGGTCTTCGCCGACCTCGACCGGATCGTCGCCGACCCCGACGCGGTTCTGGCCTCGAACACGTCGTCGATCCCGATCACGCGGATCGCCGCCGCCACCCGGCGCCCGGAGAGCGTCGTGGGCCTCCACTTCTTCAGCCCGGTCCCGGTGATGGCGCTGGTTGAGCTGGTGACCACGTTGGTGTCCGGCGACGAGGCCGAGGACCGCGCCCGGGCCTACGCCGAGAAGATGGGCAAGACCGTGATCCGCGCCAAGGACCGGGCGGGATTCGTGGTCAACATGCTCCTGATCCCCTACATGATGAGCGCCGTCCGGATGTTTGAGGCGGGGCACGCCTCGGCCGAGGACATCGACACCGCCATGAAGCTGGGCGCCAATCACCCGATGGGGCCGTTGGAGCTGGGCGACTTCGTCGGTCTCGACGTGGCCAAGTTCGTGGCCGATGTGCTCTTCGACGAGTTCAAGGACCCGTCGTACGCCTCACCGCCGCTGCTCACCAGGATGGTGGAGGCGGGCCGGCTGGGACGTAAGACCGGCAAAGGGTTCTACGACTACGCCTGACGGCGCCCCCCGACCGATGCGTGTGCAGTTTTGCGGCTCTCGTAGGCATTGTTGCACACGCTGACCGATGCGTGTGCAGTTTCGCGGCTCTCGTGGGCAATATTGCACACGCTGGGCGATGCGTGTGCAGAACCTGCGGCTCTCGTAGGCAATATTGCACACGCTGACCGATGCGTGTGCAGTTTCGCGGCTCTCGTCGGCATTGTTGCACACGCTGACCGTTGCGTGTGCAATATTGCGGCTCTCGTGGGCAATATTGCACACGCTGGGCAATGCGTGTGCAGTTTCGCGGCTCTCGTCGGTGTTACTGCACACGCTCAAGCGCGTCGGGGGGCCGATTCTTTGAGGAGGCCGACCGTGACGCCTTCGGCGAGGGCCTGCCAAGACGCCTCGACGATGTTCTCGTGCACGCCGATCGTGCCCCACGCCGTGTCGCGGCCCGAAGTCTCGATCAGCACCCGCACCCGGGCCGACGTGCCGTCCTGGCTGTCGAGCACCCGCACCCGGTAGTCGGTGAGCCTGAGGTCGGCCACCTCCGGGTAGCGGTCCGACAACGCCAAGCGAAGCGCCTGGTCGAGGGCGTGAACCGGCCCCACGCCCTCCCCCACCTCGACCCTTCTCTCGCCGTCGACCATCAGCTTCACCGTGGCCTCGGACACCACGTCGGCCTGGCCCCGCCGGTGATCGGACTGCACCCGGAACGACTCCAGCTTGAAGAAGTCGTTCTCCCAGCCCGACATCCGCCTGACCAGAAGCTCAAACGACCCGTCGGCCGCCTCGAAGTGATACCCCTGGTGCTCCAACTCCTTCACCCTCTCCACCACGGCGGCGGCAAAACCTGAGTCGACGTCGAGATTCAGCTCAGCCGCCTTGGAGAGGACCGACGCCCTCCCCGCCAGCTCGCTGACCACCATCCGGGTCCGGTTGCCCACCTGCGCCGGCGCCTCATGCTCATACGCGTCGCTCCGCCTCGCCAGCGCCGACGTGTGAAGGCCCGCCTTGTGAGTGAAGGCGGAGGTGCCGACGTAGGGGAGGTGGGGGTCGAGGGCGATGTTCACGATCTCCGCGATGTGGTGGGAGATCGTGGTCAGCGTCGTCAGGTCGCCGGTGATCGCCTTCCGCCCCATCTTCAACTCCAGGTTGGGGATCAACGTCGACAGGTTGGTGTTCCCGGTGCGCTCCCCGTAGCCGTTGACGCAACCCTGCACCTGCTTCACCCCGGCCTCCACCGCCGCAACCGACGAGGCGACGGCGGACCCGACGTCGTTGTGGTAGTGGACCCCGGTCTCGACGCCCGGCAGCGCCCGGCCGACCGCCTCGATGGCGCCGAGGGTCTCCGCGGGAAGGGCGCCTCCGTTGGTGTCGCACAAGACGAGCCGCTCGGCGCCCGCCTCATGGGCGGCCCGCAAGACCCGCAGGGCGAAGTCGGGGTTCGACCGGAAGCCGTCGAAGAAGTGCTCGGCGTCGAAGAACACGCGGCGGTCGCGGCTCTTCAGGAGCTCGATGGACTCGGCGACCATACGGACCCCCTCGTCCAAGTCCACCCCGAGCGCCTCGGTCACGTGGTAGTCCCAGGACTTGCCGACCAGGCAGATGTGCTCGGTCTCGGCGTCGAGCAGGGCGTGGAGCTGGGCGTCGGTGGCTGCGTCGCCCCGCGGCCTCCGCGTCGACCCGAAAGCCGTCAGGGTGGCGTTGGCGAGCGGCAACTCGTTGCGCGCCCTCCTGAAGAACTCCGTGTCCTTCTGATTCGCCCCCGGCCAACCCCCCTCGATGAAGGCGACGCCCAGGTCGTCGAGCAGGCCGGCGATCCGCAGCTTGTCGCCCACCGTCAGGCTGATCCCCTCCTGTTGGGACCCGTCCCGAAGTGTTGTGTCGTAAATCTCAAGTTCCATTCGTCTCTCCAATCGCTGTCTCGCCAATCGCTCTCTCGCCTTCCGGCGGGCGCCCGGCCGGAAGCCGCCTCCCGGAGCGGGGCGGTCCCGCCCGTCGGCGCGCCCTCACTCGGGCGTCACATACGCTGCCGTGACGCCGCCGTCAACCGTCAGCGCCGCCCCCGTCATCAGCGACGACTCGTCCGAGGCCAGGAACAGGGCGGCTTCCGCCACCTCGGCCGCCTCGCCGAACCGGCCCACCGGGATGTGGGTCAGGCGCCGCTGCAGCTTGGCCTCGGTGTTGAGGTGGCTCATCAACAACTCGGTGCGCAGAGGCCCGGGGCAGAGGGCGTTGACCCTGATGTTCTCGCGGGCGTGGGTAACCGCCAACTCCCGAGTCATCGCCAGGACGGCGCCCTTGGAGGCCGTGTACGCCACCTGGGGCGTCGCCGCGCCCATCAACGCAACGAAGGAGGCGGTGTTGATCACGGCGCCTCCCCCGGCTCGGCGCAGGGCGGGTATCCCGTACTTGCACCCCAGGAACACGCCTTTGGCGTTGACGGCCATCGTGGCGTCCCAGGTCTCCTCGGACACGGCCTCGGAGTCCCCGTCCCCGGCGGCCATGATCCCGGCGTTGTTGAACAAGATGTGCAGCCCCCCGTACTCGGCCTCGGCCCTGGCGACCATCGCCTCGGCGGCACGGGCCGAGGAGACGTCGGCGTAGTGGGCGGCGGCCTCTCCTCCGGCGGCCCGGACGGAGCGGGCCGTCTCCGCGGCGGACTCCTCGTTGATGTCGACGGCGAGCACCGAGGCGCCCTCGGCGCAGAACAGCTCAGTCGCCCGTCTCCCCACACCCGAGCCCGCCCCGGTGATCAGCGCAGTCTTGCCTTCCAGTCGCCCGCTCATATCCGCTCGAAGTACCTCTCCCGCTCCCAGTCGGTGACGGCGTTGTCGAAGGCCTCCTGCTCCATCCTGAAGAAGCGGGTGTAGTGATCCTGCACCTGCGATCCGAATGACTCCCTGACGAACTCGGAGGCCTCGAACAGGTCGGCGGCGTCCCGGAGCGCGCCGGGCGCCTTTGCCGCCTCCTCCGCCCGGTAGGCGTCGCCCTCGTACATCTCCGGCGGCTCGACCCTGTCGGCGACGCCGTCCAGCCCGGCGGCGACGACCGCCGCGTAGGCCAGGTAGGGGTTGACGTCGCCTCCGGGGATCCTGCTCTCGATCCGCAGGCTCCGCCCGCTCCCCACCACCCGGAACCCGGCGGTCCGGTTGTCGTAGCTCCAGGCGACCCGGGTCGGGGCCCACGACCCGTCCTGATATCGCTTGTACGAGTTGACGGTCGGGGCCATGAGCGCAGTCAGCTCGGGCGTCCGCCTCATCCAACCGCCCAGGAACCACCGGAAGGTGTCGCTGACGCCGACCGGGCCCGCCCGATCCGGCCCTTCAAAGGCGTTCCGACCCTCCCGCCAAGCGCTGACGTGGAGGTGACACGACGACCCCGCCTCCGCCATCGAGGGTTTGGCCATGAAAGTCACGGAGACGCCGAGGCCGTCGGCGATCTCCTTCATCGCCTGCTTCATCACGACGTGCCTGTCCGCCATCTCCAGCATCTCGGCGTGCTCGATGTTCATCTCGTGCTGGCCCCGTCCCCACTCCCCCTTCGAGCTCTCCACGGGCACACCCGACTCGGCGAGCCGCCTCCTCGCCTCCCCGTTGTAGAACTCCTCGCGGGCGCCTTGGAGCAGGTGGTAGTCCTCGATGTACCAACCCGCCGCCTTCATCGACCGGTAGCCGCTCTCGGCCGCCTCCCGATAGGAGTCCAAGAACAGGTAGTACTCCAGCTCGGAGGCGGCCCTGAAACTGAGGCCGACCGCCGAGGCCTTCTCAAGCTGGCGGCGGAGGATGGAGCGGGGGGCGACCGGGACCAGCTCGCCGCTCCGAGGGTCGAGCACGTCGCACAAAACCAGGGCGGTCCGGTCCAGCCAGGAGGCGACCCTCAAGGTGGCGAGGTCCGCCTCCATGTGGAAGTCGCCATACCCGGCCTCCCAGTTGGCGTAGTCGTACCCGGGTACCGGGGTCATCTCCATGTCGGTCGTCAGCAGGTAGTCGCAGGCGTGGGCGCCGTGGCGGAGCGGGCCCCTAATGAAGTGCGCCGCGTCGAACCTCTTGCCGTGCAGGCGGCCGTAGTGGTCGATGAAGGCGGCGACGACCGTGTCGATCTCCCCGGACTCGACCCTCCGCTCGAGGTCCTCGGTCGTCAACATCCCTGCCGGGCCTGCCGTCTCCACTACTGCTCCTTCGCTTGCCTCGCGGGCCCCGTCGGGCGGCTCGACGCTCACTTGTCCTGCGACACTACAAAGCCGCTCATAAAAGGCTTCTGCATCACGACGAACACCAGGGCCGGGGGTATCGAGGCGATGATCGCCGCCAGCATCAGGGGGCCGAAGGTGAGCGACCCGCCGAAGTTGAGGAGGGTCTGCATCGCCACCTGGACCACCTGCGCCGACTCATCCCGGAGGATGAGGCTGGGCCACAAGAACATGTTCCACGTGTACACGAACTGGATGACGAAGAGGGCGGCGATGACGTTCCACGACAAGGGGATCAGCACCCTCCTGAGGAACGTGAACGGCGTCGCCCCGTCGATCTGCGACGCCTCAAGCAGCTCGACCGGCATGTTGGCGAAGTGCTGCCGGAAGAGGAACGACCCCGTGGCCGAGGCGATGAACGGCACGGTGACCGACGCCATCGTGTCCTGCCAACCGAACCCGGAGACCTTGCGGAACATCGCCAGGATCATCACCTCCGTCGGCATCATGAGGGTGACCAGGACGAAGAAGAAGACGACCCACTTGCCGCGGAACTTGAAGTAGACGAAGGCGAGGCCGGCGAGCAGGGACAGGACCGTCTTCCCCGCGGTGACCCAGAGCGACTGCTGGAGCGAGTTCCACATGGCGGTGCTGAACTCCCTCTTCACCCACACGTCGTCGAAGTTGGAGGCGAGGGCGCTGCCCGGCGCGAGCTTGAAGGAGAAGATCTCGGCGTTGGTCTGGGTGGCGATGAGCGAGGCGTAGAGGAGCGGGAAGGCGATGATGAGCACGGTCACGGTCAGGGCGAGGTGATAAGGCCAGGACCGCCCCCGGGCCAGGCCCTTCCGGCGCACCCCGGCGCTGAGTCCCGACATCAGGCGGCCCCCCCGTAGCTGACCCTCTCGCCGCTGGTGCGGAACTGCCAGAGGGTGACGGCGATGACGGCGGCGAACAACAACACCGATTGGGCCGCTCCCCGCCCCAGGTCGCCGTTGTTGACGCCGACGCGGATCAGCTCGTAGATGGCGATGGAGGTCTTCCCGGCGGGCGCCCCCTTGGTCATGAAGTCGATCGTGGCGTAGATCTCGAAGAAGGCGTAGGTCAGGTTGGTGACCAGGAGGAAGAAGGTGATCGGCGAGAGGGCGGGCGCCACCACGGCCGTGAACCGCTTCCAGGGGCCGGCGCCGTCGATGACCGCCGCCTCGACCTGGGTGATGGGGACGGTCTGCAGCCCGGCGAGGTAGAACAAGATGTTGTATCCGAGGATCTTCCAGGCGGAGGCCAGGATGACGGCGGTCTGGGCGAGGGCGGCGGTCTCCCTGTAGTTGGGCACGTCGAGGCCGAGCCAGGAGTCGGCGACGTGCTGGAAGATGCCTGCTGTCGGGTCGAAGATCATGAAGAACAAGATCCCGGCGACGGCCGGGGAGATGGCGTAGGGCCAGATGAGCAGGGTCCGGTAGATGCCCGCCCCGCGGATGCGTCGGAAGGCGAGGTAGGCGACGGCGAGGCCTCCCGCCATGCCTGCCGCCACCGTGCCGACCGTGATGATCAGCGTGGTGACGTAGACGGGCCGGTAGGCGACTTGGCCGTGGGCCCCGTCGGAGAAGATGGCGTAGAGGGCGACGAAAACGGAGCCTGCGGCCAGGGCGGAGGCGATCTCGGCGAGGCGGTGGCTCAACGTGCCCTTGGAGGCGGAGCGCCGCCACCACGACGCCCCGAAGACGGCGGCGATGGAGATGAGGGGGTAGGCGACGACCCGGGCGGGGTCGACGATGAGCAGCTCGGAGAAGTTGCCGAGGCAGACGTCGAGGGAGTTGGGGGCGCCGAGCCGGGCCAGCTTGGTGGAGAGGGTGAAGGTCTGCACGGCCGGGGCGTAGAGGAAGACGACCAGGATGATCAACGTTGGGGCCAACAGGGCCCAGGGGACCCAGGCGCCCATGCGGAAGCCGCCCGACTTGATCTCGCCGGTCATGGCGGCGGCGCCGGCGGCCGCCCCGTCGGCCCTGTCGTAGAGGGATCGGGTCACGATGAGGGCCACCCATGACGAGGTCAACATGAGCCCGAAGCCGAGAACGTGGTCGACGCCGGTCGCCTCGGGGGCGAAGGCGCACCGGCCCATCGCCAGGGGAGTGACCGAGGCGGCGGCGACGGAGACCGCCGCGCCCGCCCCGAGACGGCGCGGGGTGCGGTGACGCGGCGTCTTGGCGAGGAACGCCAAGCCGAGCGCCGCCGCCATGACGAGGCCCGCCGTCAGCATGGCGGTAAGTCCCCTACCGGGTCGGCGGCGGTGCCGCGGGGCGCGAGGGGCGCGGGACGGCGGGCCTGCGCCGCCCCGCGCCTAGAGCGGATCAGCCCCCGAATAGCGCTTCGTACTCGCTGAGCGCCTTGTTGCCCTCATCGTTGGCCTCGGCGAGGCGCTCGGCCGGGTCGAGGTCGTTCACCAAGATGTCCTCGATCGCCAACGTGATCACGTCGCGGATGGCGACGAAGTTGCCCAGAAGCGCACCCGTCGAGGCCGGGGTGTTCTCCGCCGCGTCAAGCTGGTCCGAGGCGACCAGGCTGTTGGGGCTCTCGTCGTACCAGCCCTCCGACTGGAGGAGGTCGACTGCGTCCTGTGTGATCGGGATGTAGCCCGTGATCCGGTGCCACTCGGCGGCGTTCTCCGGGTTGGAGAAGAAGTTCATGAACGCCAGAGCGCCGTCCTCCGCCACCGTGTCCATCCCGTCGAGCAGCCACAGGGTCGCTCCGCCGATCAGGTTGCCGACGTAGTCCTTGTCGCCGTTGTGGGGCATGAAGCTCGCCTCGACCTCGAAGCCGGCCCCGGCCCCGTTGTCGGTCAGGGTGGTGGTGTCCGAGCTCGAGTAGATGAGCATGGCGACCTCTTTGGCGATGAAGGCGTTGGACGTCCCGTCCCAGTCGCGCTGCGCGCCGGTGTAGGTGTAGTAACCCTTGTCGGCCATGTCCTTCCACCAGCTCACGTAGTCGACCATGCCCGCGGAGTCGAGGTAGACCTCGGTGGCCCTGCCGGAGCGGCCGTTGTCGGCGTCGGCGAGAAGCTCGCCCTGCTGCCCGAGGCTCTGCTCGACGAACCAGGAGTGGTTGGGCCAAGTGATGCACCCGGCCGGGGGGTCGTCGAGGGCCATGACCTTCTCGCAGGCGGCCTCGACCTCGTCCCAGGTCTCGGGGATCTCGTCGACGCCCGCCTCCGTCAACATGTCGGTGTTGGAGAACATGATCGCCGACGACGTGTTCCACGGCATCGAGTAGAACGACCCGTCCACGGTGTAGTAGTTCCTGGCCGCGTCGACCACCGAGTCGAGGACGACCGGCTCGCCGAGGATGTCGGTGCGGCCGGCGATGGCGTCGGTGACCGACTTGAAGATCGGCTCGCCCGCGTTGTTCCTGGCGTCGAGGGCCTGCCTGGTGGCGGCCTCGAAGAAGTGGATGATCTCGGGCGGGTCACCGCTGTCGACCGCCAGCACCGCGGCGTCGAACACGTCGTTGTACGAGTTGAAGGAGCTCACCTTGATGTCGTACTCGGGGTGCTTCTCGTTGAAGGCCGCCGCCTTCTCCTTGGTGAACCCGAGACGCGCCTCGTCGGAGAACGCCACCCAGAAGTCGATGGTGACTGGCTCGCCTTCGGCGCCTCCTCCGGCCGTGGTCGTGGTCTCGTCGTCGCCGCCGTCTTCTGCGGCCGTGGTCGTGGTCTCGCCGCCGCCGTCGTCGGCTGCGGTCGTGGTCGTGGTCTCGTCGTCTCCGCCGCCGCATGCGGCGATTACGAGTGCGAGCGCCGCGAAAGCGCTCAACAGTCTCAGCCTGGGTTTCATGTCCCGCCTTTCTTCCGTGGGTGTCGATGCCGCCGCGGGGCGCCTGGAGGCGGTACCCGCCGGCGGACGGGGCAACCTTACCGCCTCCGCGAGGCGGGCGCGTCGTCGGCCGGGCCCGGGCGGCCGGGGGCGGCCTGTTTGAGTCCCGGCTGCGGGGACCCGACGGCCGGAGGCGGCTTGCCTCGAGGCGGCGGCGGCGTAACGTGAGGGGCCCGGCGCCCGCCATCTGCGCCGTTGAGATGAAAGTCACCGAGCACCTCGAGAACGCCTCCGACCCGTTCATCACGTTCGAGATCCTGCCGCCGAAACGCGGCGGCGACCTGGCGAGCCTGATGCGGCTCATCGAGGATCTGGTCGCTCACCGCCCGCCGTTCATCGACATCACCAGCCACGCGGCGGAGATGGTCCACGAGGAGACGACGACGGGGATCGAGCGCCGAGTCAAACGGAAGCGGCCGGGCACCCTGGGGGTGTGCGCCCTGATCCAGCACAAGTACGACGTCGACGCCGTCCCCCATGTGATCTGCAAGGGGTTCAACCGGGAGGAGACGGAGGACTTCCTGATTGAGCTGCACTACCTGGGCATCGACAACGTGCTGGCCGTCCGCGGCGACTCGACGGGGTTCGAGAAGAAGCTCGACTACGGGCGGACCCGGAACGAGCACGCCACCGACCTGATCGAGCAGATCGCCGGGCTGAACAGGGGCGTGTTCCTTGAGGAGCTGATCGACACGTCGCCGACGGACTTCGCCATCGGGGCGGCCGGGTACCCGGAGAAGCACTCGGAGGCGCCCAACCTGGAGACCGACGTCGGGTGGGTGAAGAAGAAGGTGGAGGCGGGGGCGGAGTACATCGTCACCCAGATGTTCTTCGACAACGCCGTCTTCTACGCGTTCGTCGACGAGTGCCGCCGCCAGGGGGTGACGGCGCCGATCGTCCCGGGGGTCAAGCTCATCACGGCGAAGAGCCAGCTCACGTCGATCCCGAGGACGTTCCACTGCGACATCCCGCCCGCCCTGGCGAGCGAGGTGTCGGCGGCGGCCGGGCCGGAGGAGGTCCGGGAGGTGGGGGTGCGGTGGGGCCTGGAGCAGACCCGGGACCTGCTGGAGAAGGGGCTGCCGTCGGTCCACTTCTACGTCATGGGCGACTCGAGGGGCGTCAACCGCCTCATCAACCTCCTCAGCCTCTGACCAACCAGTTTCCTAATGCTCTGGATTCGGAATACCGAAGTTTGTGCATTGAGAAACGTGTCCCGACGGCTCTCGCCGCCCGAGACCCGGCCAGCCCACACCCTCCCCTCTCCCCGAAGAGCCAAATCCCGGCGCTCCGGGAACTCCGCCCCTGGTGGGGGCGTTGGCTCGTCATGAAGCGATCAGCCTGGCTGTTGGCGGCGGCTCTGGCGGGGTCGCCCCGCCCGCGGCGCCGGTGACCACGGCGACGACTCTCCCCGCCGATGACGGGGAGTCTTCAGATCTCATCGACCGGGAACCGGCCTTTGCCGACATCGAGCGGGGCCCGGCGTTGACCGTCTCCGACCTGGCGACCCTCCCGAAGGAGATGATCGCGGTGTCGGCTGAAAGAGACGTCGTGTTGATCGATCTCGACGGCGACGTGCTCGGCCACCTCCCCTCCTTCGCACTGCAAGCGCGCGCCGGGGATGCGGGCCTCGTGCTTCTGGGCCCTGACGACGCGCTGCACGGACTCGACGGCGAGCCCCTCGACGGCTACCCGCTCGCAGGCGACGCGATGATTGTCCCCAGCGAGTCGGGCGACGCTTGGTCGATCGAGCACGAGGACGGGGTCAACGTGGAGATCGACTTCTGGCGAGCCGACGCCCGCGCCCGGGTGGTGACGAGGAACTGGTTCGAGGGCGGCGCCGCCTACGACGCGGTCTCCCGCGAGTGGGTCGACCTCCGACCCGGATGCTGGGTCGCCGACGCCGCCGACCCCGATTGGGTGTTGGCCTGCCAGAACAACGAGATGCCTGCAACAATCGAGACGCTGAGCGGGAAGGTCTTGGCCGGCGTGGACGAGTGGAGAGCGCTGTACGGGGAATCGTGGCCGCGGGACAACGAGGCGTACGCGGTGGCAGGCCACTGGGAAGAGCTCGTCCCGTGGGGAGATCGGTGGCTCGGCGAATGGTCGGGCGAGTGCGAGTCCGAGAACGGCCTGCTGATCGCCGACGGCGCCCTCACCCCTCTCGGGGGGTCGAGCTGGGGCGAGGCGCCTTCGGCCTCCGTCGGGGGCTGGACGAACGACGGACGTGCTGTCTTCGCCCTGCACGGCGAGTCCGCTGGATGCGAACAGGCCGCCGATGTCCCCGGCGTCTACGTCGCCGAGCTGGGCGAGGCGCCAACCCTTATCTGGGATAGCGGCGGGCGCACCGTCAAGGTCCGCGTGTTTCGCAGCCCCTGAGCACCGCCCCACGCTGCCGCCTCCAACCGCCGTCTCGCTCGATCGGACCGACCACCAGGGCCGTGCTGCGACTGATGTCAAGTCACACCAGCCGCGTCCACCGATGGCTCGGTCGCCGACCTCACGTCCTTGGCGCGCTCCGGCCAGCGCCCGTTGCCCCTCGCTCCGGTCTGCTAGCGTCGACACTGCCTACGCGAGGTCACCGTCCTATGACGCCGCACAAACATGACGACCCGGATCTGACTCCCGCAACGAACTCCGATTTCCCGCACTCCGCTCCCGGACCCCGACGCCAAGACTGAAGCCCTCCCATGACTAGGACCCTCCCTTTCCACGACCGCACACCGAAAGAATTCGAGGAGCTGGTTGTCAGCATCGCAAAAACTGATCCCGGATGCATAGAGGCCAGACTATACGGGGATGAAGGTCAGAAGCAATACGGCATCGATGTCATCGCTTGGCACGCTAGCGGCGAGCATTATGCCTATCAGGCCCGACGCGTGAGGACATTCAACGAAGATGATCTCCGTCGCGCAGTGGACGACTTCGCCCCTGACGCAATGCCATATGACTTCAGCCGATTAGTGGTAGCGGTCGCGTGCAGCACAAGACGGACTCAACTGCTCCATCAACTCGATTACCTTCAACAGACATATGACTTTGAGATCTGCCTCTACGGCAAGGACGAACTAGAAGACCTTCTCCGCTCCCATTTCGCGATTGTCAAGAGCTACTTTGGCCACGAGCGCGCCAAACAGTTCTGCACCGATCCGTGGCCGCTAGGCGACGCCCCAACTGGCACCAGTGTCGAAACTCAGCCAGCCTCGATCCCGGATGTGATCCTGAGGGGACCCGTCGAGGCGCTGGGACTAGGCGAGAAGCTAGCTGCCGCGAATCGGCTGTCCGAGTCCGATCCAGCCGCCGCCGCAGACCTCTTCCGCGTCATAGCCGACAAGCTCGAAGGGACGGCGGCCATTTACGCGCGCATGATGAGGAGGAAGACTGCCGATGCGCTCGCCGCGGCGGGCGACACCCAAGCCGCTGGCCTCGAGTTCACCCGTCTCTTCTGGGATTGTCTCGACCAAGGAGCCGACGTTGAGAGCCAGATCCTGGAGCGCGAACTGTCTGGGCTCGCTACGGCCGCGTCCGACAACAAGGATCTTGCAGGCTGGGCGGACGCTGCCAAGCAGGCCTCCAACGCTGTCCGCGCTCCGCTCGATCATCTCGACGGATTGGCCGCCGCCGTTGACAAGCTCGCGCCCAGCACAAACACCAGCGCGCCAGCTCTTGTGCTCCTCTGCGAGCTCGCCCTCGTCGCCGAGAAGCCTGAGTTCGTCCTTGAGCGATCTGCGCGCATTAAGATGCTGGCGGCAGAGTCCTCAACACCATCGGATCGGCCCTCGTTGGGAACTCGCCTCAGGTTGTGTCTGGCCGAGGCGACCGGCGACTGGTCCGATGTCGGCTCCCGCGAGGAGACGCAAGCCCTCAGCGATCTCGAACTCGTGCTCGTTCGCGCACGCCGTGGTCGCTTCCACGCCTGGAATGCCGACTCCGCGTCTGCGCGCCGCAGCTACCGCAAGGCACGCGACCGCGCTGCCTTCCTCACCGCCTACCATGACGCTGCGGAATGCCTTCACGCGGAGAACTGGCTCAATACTCTATACGGTTCGATCAATGGGGAACCAAACGAATCCGCTCAGAAGATGCAGATTCTCTCTGCAGCCAATTCCAGGCTTCGGGTGTATGGCGACGGCTCAGACAGTGAAGCGGTGATGCTGCGCTCTATACACGACGAGCAATATCAGGCAGCAGCGCGTGCTGGCTACAGGCTCTTGCGCGAGGCTGTCGTGGCTGGCCACTGGGGGTCCGAACTCAATGCGCACATCCTTCTCGGTGCCCTGTTCGAGAACACAGGCGATCCTGGCAAGGCGGCACACCACTACATGCGCGCTGGCGCACATGAGAGGATAGCGTCTCTGCTCCGCTTTGGGCCATTTGTCGACGTTCGTTCAGAGTTGGCCCTGCCAGCCCCCTGGGTCCGAGCGACTGCCTATGTGGCTCTTGCGACAGAAGCCGACTTCGTCCCTGATTGCCATGTTGACGAGATCGTCGCGGCAGCGTTGGACGACGCCGAATCCATCGCGGAGGAGGAAGTGCGGCTGATTGCCGTCGGCCCCGACCTCAGGGTGTCCGCACTGGCTGCTCTCGGTGCTCTCGTTGAGCGCGCCTCGACAGACCACGCGCATCGAGTCCTTCGGACGGTGTCATCTCTTCTGGGAGAGAAGACCATCAGTCGTCGCACGGCCGACCACCACATGAATGCGCTCGCTGGCGTGTTCCGCGGCCATCCGCTCCACCGGCAGGAGGCCTTGTCCCTGATTGGCAAGGCTCTCGAGAACGGTGGTTCCGTTGGGGACGCAGCGGCGACTCAGGCAAGCTACCTTCTGGCCAACGAACTCGCCGTCCGGCCAATGCTCGAGGCTCTGGCCTCCGACGGAAACGACGCGGCATGCCGCATCCTCGCCGCGCACGGCCATCGGACAGGCGACGTCCTCCGAAAGGCCGAAGAGGCCCTTGACAAAGTGCGTAACCCGCCAGCACCGACACCCGGGCAGCTCGATTACGTAATGGGCCTCGTGAACGCCGCACAGCTAATCGTCGTCCTCCCGCAAGAACAGCGCCACCTGGCTGCGAGGCGGTGCATGAAGGTCGCAGAGAACCTGCGCGTGTTCAACGCATCCCGAGCTGAAGCGCTGATTGCGATCGCGGTGTTGGGTGACTCTCTGGCTAGTAGCACGCGTCGTGAGCTCTATGATCGAGCCATGAGACTCAGTGTTGGCGACTCCTTGGCGTCACGCGTTGACTCGGCTACCCAGCGCGATCGCCTTCTTTATCGAATCGCCGCTGGCCTGTGGCGGGGACGGTTGGAGGTCTTTGCACTCGAGGCAGCTGCTCGATTGGCTAAGTCCGAGGCCGAGGTCAATGCCGTCGTGGACTCCGCTCTGCCACTGCTCGCCTCGTCTGACGAAGAGGCGACAGATAGGCTCGCTCGGTTGCTCAGTGGGCTGAGCGGACCTCGTCTAGCGACGAGCGTAGCTGCGCTCGCTGGGCATCCTCAGGCCGCACCTCGAGCCCTCGCGGCCATGCAGTGGGTTAACGATCGCGACCGTAGCACTGACCTTGGTGTACAGCTCGCACATGATCCTCACGTCCTCGTCCGGACGACCCTGGCTCACGCCATAGCGAGATCGAAGAATGTGCCGCTCGACGGCGAAGTCGCCTCGCAGCTCTTGAACGACGACGCGTACTCAGTACGGAGCGTCCTCATCGCGGCGATTCGGGATACGGAAGCCTGATCCCACACCAAGGACAACGCCAAGCTCTGAGTCGAGACCGAGACGACCGCCTCGGTCACCCACCGCCAGCAGCATGTGACCCGGCACCGGGTCGCGGCCGGACGCGAGCGCCAATTCGATGCTCTGTCGCCAATCGGAGTCCGCTAGCCGCGCAGTCTCACTCACTTCAGACTCAAGACTTGAACTAGCTCTGCGATGACCTCAACCTCATCTTCATGCTCCCCCGAAAGCACAATCGGCCCATATTCACCATTGTCTGACTGGAGCTCTATGGTGACACCGCCCTCCTCCCGCTCGCCGAGCCTCTGGTACCTCTTAACAGCGTAGCTGCCGCCGGTCTCCGGGTCTGCCGGACCGGACCACTGGGCGAGTACCACTTTGCCCTGCCTCGAACCACCACTGTACCTCCGGAACAGGAGAAGATCTCCTCCCTGAATCGTCGGTTCCATCGATCGGCCAACAGCCCGGCTCGCGAAGTGAGCGTCGGTCAGCGGCCCCTCTACGCGCAGCCAACCCACAATTCCGACGTCCTCGCCCGGTCCAAAGGTCCCAGCAGCCGCCTTAAGGCTATAGAATGGCACATAGTCCAGGTACCTCCGATCATCCGGTATCTCCTCCGCATCGATCAGACCGACCTCGATGATTCTGAACCTGTCGGTGCCACGTTCGGCTTCGCGCGCTTGTGGCCGAGCCGCGTCCAGCTTCTGCCGCAGCTCCTCCAGGATATCCCTGATGTAATTCCCCTCTTGTAGCACGATATGATGACTCCGTAGATACTCGGCACGCTCGCTAGGCATTACTTCAGGAATCTGGATGTTGTCCAATCGCGTTGGTGTCACGATGAGTCCGATAATCGGAATGGAGAGCTCAAGGCTGCGGATATCCTCGAGTAACTGTACTCGCAGGCTATCCCAGCGAACCATTCCGTGAGGTTCCACAAAGGCCAACGCCTGCAGATCGCTCTTCTTCATTCAAAGCATAAAATCTGGATAGAACCCAGCCGTCGCAAAGAAGCCGACACCTCGCCTCGGTAGGTTACGCAACACATAGATCTCATAGTCGACCCAAGCGGAATCGCCTTCTTGCGCCTCCTCCCAGAAGTTCCCTAGATCGCGAAGAAACTCGACTTCGCTCGCAACCAGGCCCGAAGGGATGCTTCGCACTGCCACTTCGCGGAATAGAGCCTGCTGCTCCCCCGCATCCCCTACCTTGGCCTCCTTCACTAGCACCGGATTGTATAGGTGGGCATCTATATGAAGCCTAGGCACCGGGGTTACCAGATCCTCAAGCACCGCTTCACCGGCCGAAAGGCTTGCCAGCAGCCCATCCACCTCATCGATCAGGTCCTCGGGCACTTCGAGCTGATAGGCCAAAGTAGCCGCCCCTTCCTTTCTAGCCGTCGGAAAGTTGCCGTGCGCGGACGTGATTGCACCGACAGTCAGACCCTCCTTCTCATGCTCCCGCTCAGCCAGATAGACAAACCGGTCCAGACCCCTGTGCAGGGCCGCCCGACCAGCTGAGTCAACAAGACGGCATGTCCGCTCGTCAGTGTCGTCCAGGCTCCCCTCGACAGCCGTCACCACGGCATACCTCTGCAAGAAGGCCTTCACCGACTCTCGCGTGATGTAGATGTTGTACCATCCCTTCCGCCTCTTGTAGGCGAGAAGTTCAAGGTACAGTTCCTCGTTGTCGATCATCGCCATTGGCAGCTCCAACGATCTCCGCGGACCCGCCCCGTGTGATGACTTGCGCTCGGACGCGCCATCCACCGTCGTGAAGCTCGGTAGAAGGTTCACGTTGATCGGCTTTGTTAGCTTGCTCGGATCAAACATCACCACCTTCTTGGCGAAGGACTCCCGATCAACCGGCTCGGGAGCCACCAGGCCCAGGTTGTCCAGGTCATCGCGCGCTGTCACCGGAAGCACGCGTTGCACCCGAAGCCGCGAGTCCTCACGCCGAATCGCCTCGTTGAAGGCTTCCAGGTAGTCGGCTCTAAGGCCCAGGATGTGGATCGTCTCAAGTATCTTCAGATGTTTCGGATGGTCGTGGCCATGAAGCGCCTCGGACCGGCGAAGCCCAAATCCCTTGCCCTTGAGCCGCACGCCGCGGCCGAACAATTGAATTACCTGCGGGCCAGCCGATTTGCCGACCTTGAGGAGACCCATCGCGGATACCCGCCAACTCGACCAACCCTCGATGAACTTCTTCGACCCGATCAGGAAGCAGACTTGTGATTCGCGCTCCTCGATCCCTCTGAACAGCGAATCCGAGATGTGATCGTCCTCCCCCTGCGCGACCCCGCTCTCTCTAGCGAGTTTCGCAAGTTTCCCCGGATCACCTACATTGATCACGCCACAGTACACGTCGCGGTCCGCGTCCTTGGTTCGAAGTCCGATTTCGCCACGTCCGCGCACGATCATGTGCATCTGGAGTCTGCCCTCGCCTCGGAAGAGCGATCTACGCATATCCGCGTATATATACGCCGGACTCAACTCAAGCTCGCTCAGGTGAGGGAACTCATGGGTAAACAGATCTCCTGGAAGATTCGAGGTCCGGTCCAGTAGATTTCCTATGATTCTGACCGCCCATCTCTCGTCCGACAGGACTCGATCGAGGAATCGCACAATCTCTAACACCTCTGAGTCTACTTGTCCGCTGACGAAAGCACCAACAAACACCGCAAGAGGTTTTTCGATGTTATATGGACGAATGGCAGCTTGGTTCATCTGGAAGTAGCTGATTTGCTCGTAGAAGATCAGCAGGCCAGCGAGAAGTAGCTCGTCGGTATCGTACGATCCTTCCTTCCTTACGTTGATGACCCGATAGTCTTTGCCATATCCGTCTTCCCAGAAGTGCCTGTAGCCATAATCGAAGATGATCGCCTTGCCGTACTCATCCAACAGCGCATCGTCATTCTCCGTGATTTGGGCGAAGGTCGCGGAGTACTCGAAAGTGAAGCCTCCGTCTCCTGCCAATGCGTCTCGCCTCTGCCTCCACGTCCTCTCCTCGCTCTTGCTCCCCTTGTGCCCCTCATCGACGAGAACAAGGTTCCGACCCTCGAACGCGGACGTTGGGAGGCTATCGCCGCCCCGCGGCCTATCGTCGTCTCGCCCATCCACATAGAGCTTGGTAATCTCGAGCACCTGGACTGCCCTCGCGTCGCCCGGTGCCAATGCATGCCGTGCATTGATCCCGCTAAGCGCCAGCTCGTTGAGATGCTGCTGCGCCAAAGTTGGTGACGGCGGCACAACAAGCACGCTATCGGGAACGAAGGATTCGTAGTGGCGGAACTGCATCAAGTTGGCGTGGGCGATGAGAGTCTTCCCAGACCCCGTAGCCATCCAGAACGCTGCCCTCTGCAGGTCCTCCTTGCGGATCAAGGATCCCACTCCTCCCGCATGTCCTTCGCCAAAATTCTTCAACTCGGCTAGCAGCTTCTCGGGATCTGCCGCGAGTCGATGCAAATATACTTCCGCATACATCGCTGCCAGATACTGAAAATAGGTGAAGCGGAACCCAGGCCGTCGCTTCCCGAGTCGATCCTCGATTCCGCGCACATTGCTGTCATACTCGGCGAGCTCGTCCGCGTCGATCAGGACCTGTGCCCCCCAACTGGCGAACATGTCGAGGTAACGGCCGCCGCCGAACTCGACCCTCTTGGCCGCCTTCCGAATATCGGCTGCCTCACCGCCAAGCAGCGAACTCAGATAGTCGAAGACAACAAGCCGTGAAGCGAGCCTCACGAGAATACCTGATCTGGCTCGAACATGAGTCGTCTGAAGTCGGCGTCGAGACTGGCGCTCCTCGGAAGCACTGAATCGGCATTGTGGTAGATGACCGAGTAATCTGTCAGCTTCGTGTGGAGCGACTCCCGGACGCTTCTCTCCAGGAACTTCTTATCCTGGAAGGGATCGAGGTTCTCGACGTCGCGCCACACGACGAGCACAAGCTCTGAAGCCTCGCTACCTTCCACCAGGACATACGGACGGCCGCTATCAGTCAACTCGCGATATCGTCGCGGCTTGATCCCCTTCACCATGCTGAATGTCTCCACCAAATCGACCGAAACAGTATCCACGCCAGCTTCAGAGTGGACCTTCAAGCTGTAGTCGAACGGTGACTCGAGTTGCTCCGTCGCGACGAACGCCGGCGACCTGTCAAGCAGTCCCATGACGGTATATCCGAGCGCACAAGAGGCACCTTCGCGTCTGTTGTCGGTTTCCTGCCCGTCGTCGGCTTCCTGCCCGTCGTCGGCTTCCCGCTCCTCGTCGACCTTAAGGTTCACCAGCGCGTCCTCGTAGCTCTCAAGTCGGATCACCCGAATCATCCGTGGCGATCGTTCCATCCAAACCGGCCGCGCCTCGCCAGGTTCTGGCATTGCAGTGGGTCGGCCATCTTTCCATTCGCGCGCGAACATGACCTTCGCAATGCGCCGTTTCAACACGGACTCAAAATACTCGCCCATCTCAACCATGATGAAGCGCCTCGCTCCTCCCGTCCGGCGATTAAGCTCAATCACGGCGTGGCCTGTCGCACCAGAGCCAGCGAAGTAGTCCACAATCAGACTCTCCTCCTTCGTCGACGCCTCGATAAGCTCTCTAAGCGTCTCGACATCCTTTGGATTGGCGAAGTAGTCGCCTCCAAGTATCCCGCGGAGTTCCTTCGTCGCTGCCCGTCGGTCGCGATAGAAGACCGAGGGGAGGACCCGGCTTTCGATCTCATGCAAATACTTCTTAAGCGTTGGAACCTTGGACTCGTCGGGTCCAAAATGAATCTTTCCCTCCGAGATTGCCTCCGCCATCTTCTCGGGCTTGTAACGCCACCCCCGCTCTGGGATCTTCACCGGCTTCCCAGTCCTCGGATGCGCCACGTCATATCTCGGACCTCCGCCACCCGGCCAAGACAGATCGGTACCGAAGTAGGCACCCGTCTCATCTATCCTGTTGTATTGCTTATGCCGGTACGCTGGATCATCCCTGCCAATCTCCCTATACCACTTCTTCAGAGCCTCTGAGCCCGCCGAGAAGTCATCACCGTGCTCGTCGGTAAGCTCCGCCACTTTGGCATAGATGCGCTCTATGCCGTCCTTCGTTATTCGCCACTTCTCACCCGATCCCGACATGTGTTCGGCGTCCCGAAGCCATCCCACCATGTAGTCGTGGCCCACCGAAATGTAGTTCGAGTCGTTCTTCAGGCCCCCCTCCCACACCATGCTCGTAAGATGATTGTCAACGCCGAAGATGTCGTCCCCGGCCTTCTTGAGGCTGGAGTGCTCCCGATCGTCCACGGCTACAAACAGTGAACCGTCGCTTGTCAGTAGCTCGCGGCCCAGCTGCAGCCGCTCCGCCATCATGCTCAGCCATGCGCTGTGCCGCGAGAACTCGTCCTTGTACGGGAATCCATCTCCTCCCGTGTTGTACGGCGGGTCGACATATACGAGTTTCGCTGACTCACTGTACCGCGGTACCAGGGTCCGCAGCGCACCATAATTCTCGCCGTCGACCAGCACACCGTCCTCAATCTCGCTCAGATCCTCGAACGACTCCAACAGTGCCTTGCAGAATGCACGGTCGTACAGCGAGGTGTCCACCACCAGCGTCGGGTGCCACTCCAGAGTCCACCGGTCAACTCGCCCGCTCATGCCAAAGTCATCTCGCCATCGCTCGACTTGGGCCACATTGCCAAGGACTTGATCCCAAAGCTCAACGGGGACGAGCCGAATTGCGACCAAGTAGTGGCTGCTCACAATGAAGCGCCGCTTCTGAAAGAGCCGCGCCTGAATCGATTCGACCTCGTCCAGCAATTCGATGATACGGCCGCCCACCTGGCGAAGCACTCGCAGCTTCGTCATGGCGGCACCGACGGCCGCCACATCCGGGAGAGCCCCTATGTCAAGAAACTCGTTCTTGAGGAAGTAGTCGAGTTCGCCCTGGAGAAAGACGCCGAGTCCAGGGTGAACAAGGTAATCGGTCCGGCTTTTGCGGACGTACCTGCGCAAATGGCGCGCCAGTTCTTCCTTGGAGACGGCTTCGGGTGGATCGATCATCGGCTCCGCCCGGGTGAGGATCCGCTCCTGCACGCCCGTCTTCTTCTCGGCGTCGAACCGTCGGTACTCGCTCTCGGTCAAGCGGCGAAACTCAAACGGTAGCACATACAGCTTGGGGTCGGTGTCCGAAGGGCCGGCATCGGCGACAAGCGGCACGAAGTAGCGATGAGGCCCCTTTACATTGTCAGACTCCTGGAACGCCTTCACAAGCTCGAACCGTACCGTCCATTCACCAGAGTTGAACGCGTAGGACTTCAGTTCCTCAGCGGTCTTAACGTAGTGAGATCCCTTTGAGCGCCAATGGAAGTGAACATCCTCGCCACCATAGGGGACCGAGTATCGGGCCTCCCTCGCCCGCCTCGGCTGAGGCTCGAAATCGCCGTCGCGGTAATAGCGACTGAAGAAGGTATACAAGACGTTGTAGAGCCGATTCTCCTCCGATCGGCTGAATTCGTCATCCTCATCAAGCGAGTCGAGTGCTCGACGTGCCTTGCTGTACTCCAGTGCTCTGGGCGACCCCGCGAGATCGGAGCGCAAGACGCCGTCGTCGAAGGCGGAATCGTATCCGAGCTCAGTCGCCACGTCCTCCAGGCCAGCGCGGAGCTCTGCCACCCGGTCCGCCATATCGACACGACGTTTCTGGCCCTCCTCGCTGAACGCGCGATCTAGCAGCTCGGGCAACTGCTCGTCGAAGAAGGCTTCGATCCTGGCTCGGCGGTGTTTGAGAATGCGGTAGATACCGAAATCGAGATCGGCAAGGTCGATTCTGAGAATCTCTCTCTTCATGAGGTCGAGGAATCGTTCGCGGCCGTCTCCCCCCTCACCCGTCGCCACACCACTCGCGACGGGCCTTCCCGCGTCATCCACCGCTGCCCGATCCTCGCCTGCACTCACGATTCGCTCTGGTGCCATTTCCATCTCCTTCCTTGGCGACTCGACGTTCGCGCGGTTGGCCGTCCGACGACCAGTCCTACAACCGGCCGAGACCATACCACGGAGCCGGAGCCGGGCCAATCGAGGACGCTCCGCGCCGAGTCCCAGGCAAGAGCTGGCCGGAAGACGTCGCGGGTCGCACGTCGGTGGGCCGGGGGTCAGCCGCTACATGACGGCTCGGCCCAGTGGCGTGTCGTTGAAATGGCGAGTCAACTGCGGTGACAGTATGCCCGAGCGCGCTCGGTACTCCTGACGGCACTCCCTCGACCTTATCACGATATCAGCGACACACCGCTGGCGGTCTCGAGGATCAGCGCAGCCCGCTCCCCTATCGGTGTTGGGGGAATCCCAGGTCGACGCCGCGGTGGATCGGGTCGGGCCAGCGGGAGATGATCGTCTTCTGTCTCGTGTAGAACCGGAACCCGTCGGGGCCGTAGATGTCGTGGTCGCCGAACAGGGACTCCTTCCACCCCCCGAAAGAGTAGAACGAGAGCGGCACCGGGATCGGGACGTTCACGCCGACCATGCCCGCCTCGACCTCGCTCTGGAACTTCCTCGCCGCTCCCCCGTCGCCTGTGAACACCGCCGCCCCGTTCCCCCAGCGGTTCTCGTTCACCAACCTCATCGCCTCCTCGTAGCCGTCGACCCGCACATGGCACAACACCGGCCCGAAGATCTCGTCCCGGTACACGCTCATCTCCCGGGAGACATGATCGAACAACGTCGGCCCCAAGAAGAAGCCATCCTCGCACCCCTCCACCACCAG
>Ga0209788_1000067_pt1 | contig 28357 bp, 20 predicted proteins | sample WorMetLIZISLAND1_2_FD_187415 | JGI IMG/M metagenome (GOLD analysis project Ga0209788, IMG submission 187415) | Marine gutless worms symbiont microbial communities from Max Planck institute for Marine Microbiology, Germany - Olavius clavatus LIZARD... ...
CGGCTACTACGCTCCATCCCGCGTAAGGCCAAGTATCTCGGCCTTACGGTCCGTGAGGACACTTGACGTGGATGAATAAATCTAACTTATAAAACAACATGTTACGGTATGCTTGATGAGAGCCGCACCCAATGGGTATCGGCCAACACCCCAGTGCCCATGATCGTCCGGCGGACTCCAGTGTGAGTAAAGACCACGCCCCACACGGACACCTTCTTCGAGCAACCACCTGGCTATCGCACCATCGCGATCAGCAGAACCACCAGCCCCACCACGAACACAAGCGGTAGCACCACCGCCTGCCAATCCCCCTTCTGCGCCTTGGGGTCATGCTCTTGCCAATGCCGGTAGGCCCTCCAGGCATAAAAGACCATCATACCCATGGCCGCGGCCGCGACGATCTTCATGAACAGGTCCATCGACTCACCTCCGGTGCAGCAACGCAAAACCCCGGCAACGGGGCCGGGGTCGAGTACCTACTGCGAGCTGTCAGGTCAATCATCGCTCATAATACCCAGGATCTGGAGTAGGCTGATGAAGATATTGAAGATGCTCAGGTACAACCCGTAAGTGGCCATGATGTAATTGGTCTCGCCACCATTGATGATGCGGCTGGTATCGAACAGAATGAAGCCGCTCATGATCAGGATGATGGCACCGGAAATGGCCAGGGACAGGGCCGGCAGGGCCAGAAAGATATTCGCGATCGCCACGATGAAGACCACCATGACACCGGCGAACAGGAACCCGCCCATAAAGCTGAAGTCCCGCTTGCTAGTCAAGGCATAGCCGGAGAGACCGAGGAAGATCAGGCCGGTTCCGGCGAAGGCGGTCCCGATTATCTGCGGCCCCTTGGGCAAGGCCAGATACAGGGTCAGGATGGCACCGAGCCCGAATCCCAGAAGTCCGGTGATCAGAAAGATCACGCCGATACCGGTACTGGAATTGGCGGTTCGAGGCAACACGAAAATACCCATCACTATGGCACCGATGACCGAGACCAGATACATCCAGCTCGGCACCGCCAGCATGATGGATACGCCGGCCATCAGGGCACTGAAGACAAGGGTAGCGGAGAGCAACAGGTAGGTGTTCTTCAACACCTGGTTTGTAGCAACCGCGCGTTCGGCACCGCGCGCGATGGAGGTATCTGTATATGGCATCGGAGGCTCACTCCTTCAGTTGAAATAACGGGGACCTTGAAAAATCCCACCCCGTGGGACCTCTTGACTTGCGGGCACAGCACCCGGAGCCGAATCCTCTCAGGCCCACAAGCATACCGCAGTCATGCCGAACTGCAAGCCGCTTACGGAGACCTTGAAAAATGGCCGGGTATCCTAGCCCGGCTCGGGCATTCCGAGGAAACCTCAAAAAGATCCGTCCCGGAAATTCCTCGGATTGCAAAGCGAAAACACAGTTCTCGCTTTACTCCCGGTATTCAAGAACGTGCGTGCTCGAATACCGGCGGAACATCTCCGCTCCGCAAGGACATCCCAAATCTTCCGAGGTGCCCGGAGCGTTGGTTCGGGGCTGTACTTCCGGTATCCTTACTTTTGCAATACATTTGGGGATGGTCGCCCCCGATGCAAGACCGTATCCTGGAGAGGTGGCTGAGCGGCCGAAAGCGGCGGTCTTGAAAACCGTTGACTCGCAAGGGTCCGGGGGTTCGAATCCCCCCCTCTCCGCCAGTTCAATAAATAAAATCATTTGTAATTATATGGTTGCTTAATAAATAGATTCAGTAGTCCCCTGATTAGCCCCCCAATTGGCTTTGCGGGAAATCTTTGGCCCCTCTGAAAATCAGCTAAGCCCTTTTTGTTTGAATCGCGGAAAGATACGAATTTACCCCCACCTCTACTCCCGCTATGGCGATTGCTAGAGCATCGGGTCCTTCCTGAGAAATATTAGACTTGTTCTACTTGCAATAAGAATGTTACAGGATAAGGCTTGTCGTCTAACGGTAAAAATCAACCCTATGTTTTTAAAGGTGTTAGCCAGATAAAGACTATCTAAAAAGGTAGTCTCTAAGCGTTTGAAATCGACAAGCCATTGCTTTCTATCGAATTATCATTTGGTAGCCCTAATGTTGTGGTCAAATTTTCCATACTGTTTCCAGAAAGATGGTATAATTGTAAATTTCTATAGTGTCCCAATGTCCAAGGGAATTGCTTTGCCTTCCACGATCTCTTTGCGTATCTGCTTGGCAGCCTCAGAGAATGAATCATTCCACTGCGCTTCGTCCCGCAGGTCTTACAATGTATTCTCTCTTTTAGCTGTTCCGGTAGTGTTTATTGTAATAGCTGCTTCTGAGGTCATGATATGCCCCTCCTTATCGTAAATCGCATCTCCTTGAGCTTGCGCCTGGGTCACCGGATATCTCCGCCCACCTCAGGCAGTCTCAGGCCAGACTCCTACCATGCTCAATCATGTGTTCGAATTCACGGCGATAATGTTTGAGGAAGCTTTGGATCGGCATGGCCGCAGCATCCCCCAGGGCACAGATGGTACGCCCGCCGATGCGATCGGCTACTCCGTCGAGCAGGTCCAGGTCTTGGGGTCGGCCTTGTCCGTGCAGGATGCGATGCAGCACTCGAGACAGCCAGCCGGTCCCCTCCCGGCAGGGGGTACATTGGCCGCAGGATTCTGCGGCATAGAAATGCGATAGGTTGGCCAGGACCTTGACCATGCAGGTCCCCTCGGCGATCACGATGATGGCCCCGGAGCCGAGCATGGAGCCCGCCTTGGCGATGGCGTCGTAGTCCATGTCCGTCTTTAGCATGGTCTCCCCCGGCACCACGGGTACCGAGGAACCGCCGGGGATGACCGCCTTGAGCAGCTTACCGTCCTTGACGCCGCCAGCCATCTCCAGCAGCTCCTTGAAGGGGGTGCCCAGGGGGACTTCGAAGTTGTCGGGCCGGTTGACGTGCCCGGTTACCGAGAACAGCTTGGGGCCACCGTTGTTGGGCCGCCCCTGCTCCAGGAACCACTGGCCGCCCTTTTCGAGGATGAGGGGGACCGAGGCCAGGGACTCGGTGTTGTTGATGGTGGTGGGTCTACCATAGAGTCCGGCTTGGGCCGGGAACGGCGGCTTGGGTCGAGGTTGGCCCTTCTTGCCCTCGATGGATTCGAGTAGCGCCGTCTCCTCGCCGCAGATGTAGGCGCCGGCGCCTAGGTGGGTGTAGAGGTCGAAATCAATGCCGGAGCCCCGGATGTCCTCGCCGATTAGGCCCTCCTTATAGGCTTCTTCGAGGGCCTTCTCGAAGCAGGCGATGGGCTCGTAGAACTCGCCACGAATGTAGTTGTAACCGACCGTGGCGCCGATGCAGTAGCCGGCAATCGCCATGCCTTCGATAAGCTGGTGCGGGTTGTAGCGCAGGATGTCTCGGTCTTTGCAGGTGCCGGGCTCCCCTTCGTCCGAGTTGCAGACGATGTATTTCTGCCCCGGATCGTTGCGGGACATGAAGCTCCATTTGAGCCCGGTAGGAAACCCCGCACCGCCGCGTCCGCGCAGGGCCGAACGTTTGATATCCCCGATGATGTTGCCGGGGTCCGGCTTTTCCTCGAGGATTTTTTCCCACTGGACATAGCCGCCGATGCTGCGGTAGGTATCGAGAGAGGCTGGGGCATCCAGGTGCCGGGTACGGAAACAAACGCTGTTGTGGGGCCGAGCCATGATCTCACTCCAGGCCTGCGATCAGCTCGTCCAGGTCTTGGGTGGACAGATTTTCGTGATAGGTCTTGCCGATGAGTACCGCAGGGGCGTGCCGACAGGCACCCAGGCACTCGACTTCCTTGAAGGTGAAGCGGTTATCGGGCGTGGTCTGGCCGGGCTTGACGCCGTATTTTTTCTCCAGGTGCGCAATCAGCTCCTCGGAGCCGGATAGCAGGCAGGAGATGCTATTGCAGACACAGACCTTGTTCTTAGCCGTCGGCTCCAGGTCATACATGCCGTAAAAGGTGGCGACTTCATAGACCGCGATCGGGGACATATCCAGATAGGCGGCCAAGTCGTCCATGAACTTCCGGCTCAACCAGCCGCCGTTGGATTCCTGCACCAGGGTCAGGGCCGACATCACCGCGGATTGCTTCCACTCGGCCGGATACTTGGCGCAGTAGCGGTCGATCTCGGCGCGGATCTCGGAGGTGAACAGGGTTTCCTTGTCACGACCGGACAGGACACGGAGGGGTGCCGTTCTCAAGCTCATTAGCGGTCGATCTCCCCGAACACGATGTCCATGGTGCCGATGATGGCAACTACGTCCGCCAGCATGTGTCCCCTGACCATCTCGTTCATGGCGGAGAGGTGGACGAATCCCGGTGCCCGAATCTTGAGCCGGTAGGGTTTGTTGGCACCGTCGGAGAGGATGTAGCAGCCGAACTCGCCCTTCGGAGCCTCCACCGCGACATAGACTTCGCCGGGAGGTGGACAGTAGCCCTCGGTAAAGAGCTTGAAATGGTGGATCAGGGATTCCATGTCGGCCTTCATCTCCGCACGCGGGGGCGGCGCGATCTTATGGTCGTCGATCATCACCGGGCCCGGATTGGCACGCAGCCAGTCCACGCATTGCTTTATGATCCGGTTGGACTGACGTAGCTCTTCGACCCGGACCAAGTAGCGGTCGTAGCAGTCTCCGTTGCGGCCCACCGGGATGTCGAAATCCACTTGGTCGTAGGCGGCATAGGGCTGCTTCTTGCGCAGGTCCCAGGCGAAGCCGGAGCCACGGAGCATGGGGCCCGTGAAGCCGAGCTGTAGGGCACGCTCGGGCGAGACGACGCCGATGCCGACCGTGCGTTGCTTCCAGATCCGGTTGTCGGTCAGCAGGGTCTCGTACTCGTCGATGTAGGTCGGGAAGCGCTTGGTGAAGTCCTCGATGAAGTCGAGCAGCGACCCGTCGCGGGCGGCATTTTTGCGCTCCATGTCCACTTGGCTGTGGTACTTGGTCGCTGCTTCCGGATAGCGGGGCATTCGGTCGGGCAGGTCCCGGTAGACGCCGCCGGGACGATAGTAGCCGGCGTGCAGGCGTGCCCCAGAGACCGCCTCGTAGCAATCCAGAAGGTCCTCCCGCTCGCGGAAGCAATAGAGGAACATGGTCATGGCGCCCACATCGAGCCCATGGGATCCCAACCAGAGCAGGTGGTTCAGGACGCGCGTGATCTCGTCGAACAGGGTTCGGATCCACTGAGCGCGCTCGGGGGGCTCGATCCCCAGCAGTTTCTCGATGGCGCGCACATAGCCGTGCTCGTTACACATCATGGACATGTAATCGAGCCGGTCCATGTAGCCGATGCTCTGATTGAAAGGCTTGGACTCGGCGAGCTTTTCAGTGCCCCGGTGCAGCAACCCGATGTGGGGGTCGGCGCGCACGATCACCTCGCCGTCCAGCTCCAGTACCAAGCGCAGCACCCCATGGGCCGCCGGATGTTGCGGACCGAAGTTCAGGGTGTAGTTGCGGATCTCAGGCATCGGTGGAATCCGGTGGTACGGCCGAGCGGCCGTCGGCACGGATGACGCGGGGCACCAAGGTGCGCGGCTCGATGTTCACGGGCTCATAGACCACCCGCGCCTGCTCGGGGTCATAACGCATCTCCACCTGCCCGACCAGGGGAAAGTCCTTGCGGAACGGATAGCCCACAAAGCCGTAATCAGTGAGGATCCGCCGTAGGTCCGGATGGCCCTCGAAGAGGATACCGAACAGATCGAAGGCCTCGCGCTCGAACCAAGCGGCCGACGACCAAACCCCCGTCACGGAATCCACCATGGGTGGCGGTGCGCCGGCAAACACGCGCATCCGCAGTCGCCGGTTGTGGGTCACCGAGAGCAGATGGTAGACCGCGGCGAAGCGTTCAGGATCATCCGTTTCCGGGAGCTCGAAGCCACGTTCAACACCGCGGCCGAAGCCGCTGCTCGAGGCCTCCGCCGTTGCCCACTCCGAATTCCCGTAGGCCGCGTAATCCACCCCGCAGAGATCGATGAGCTGCTCGAAGCGGAAATCCTCATGGTCGCGCAATAGGTTGGCGATCGCGAGCAACTCCTGGCGGGGAACCACCAGCGTAACCTCTTGCGGGGCGGTCGATACCTCGCAGTCCATTGCTCCGAAATGCTCGGTGAGGGCATCCGCCAGCGTGTCCAGCCTAGCATCGCCGGTTCTCGGTTCCTGGTGTGGCATAAGTAATGGCAACTTAGCGGGCAATGGTATTGGTACGGCGGATCTTATTTTGCAGTTGAAGGATGCCGTACAGGAGGGCCTCCGCCGTCGGTGGGCAACCGGGGATATAGATGTCCACCGGAACGATGCGGTCACAACCCCGGACTACGGAATAGGAATAGTGATAGTAGCCGCCGCCGTTGGCGCAGGAGCCCATGGAGATGACCCAACGCGGCTCGGCCATCTGGTCGTAGACCTTGCGTAGGGCCGGGGCCATCTTGTTGCACAGGGTCCCGGCCACGATCATCACATCGGACTGGCGGGGACTAGGACGGAAGACGATGCCGAAGCGGTCGAGATCATAGCGGGAGGCACCGGCCTGCATCATCTCGACGGCACAACAGGCTAAGCCGAAAGTCATGGGCCATAGGGAGCCGGTGCGTGCCCAGTTAATCAGCTTATCCGCCGTAGTGGTGATCACGCCCTGCTGGAGGATACCTTCGATACCCATGACCGACCTCGTCGATTAAGGACACCTTGAAAAATTCCAAAGACAGGAATTTTTCAAGGTCCCCTAAAGCCTTTTTAAGAAGCATGCACGCAGACGTGCAGGACCCTTATTCCCACTCCAGGGCCCCTTTCTTCCACTCGTAGATGAAACCGATGACGAGAACCGCCAGGAAGACCAGCATGGCGACAAAGCCGACCGCGCCTACATGGTCCAGCACCACGGCCCAGGGGAAGAGGAAGGCGATCTCGAGATCGAAGACAATGAAGAGGATGGCGACCAAGTAATAGCGCACATCGAATTTCATGCGCGCACTCCCGAAAGCCTCGAAGCCACATTCGTACGGGGCATTCTTGGCGACATCCGGGCGGTTCTCACCGAGCACGAAGCCTGCTGCGAGCATCCCACCCCCTACCAGGAACCCGACCACCAAAAAGATCAGGATGGGCAGATAGTTTCCGAGCACTTCGACCCTCCTCTCTTGCAGGAATGTAATTCTATATGATTGCGAGGGTGACGGTGAAGTCTAGAGTAGTTCGCGTTTGGCTGTCAAGCCAGCCTTCCACCGAATTAATTACCCATTTTCATGCAAGTAGTCCAATCCTGAATTCTTTAGGCGCGACCTGAAGGATCCGAGGTGTCGTGTTCGACGCATAACGGCTTGTTGATTCCCTATTGCTCCCAAGCCCCCATACTATCACTGCACTACTATACTGTTCACTACAGCTGGTTCATACGCTATGCGTTTGCTATTGGTTAATCCGGGATTATGACTCAACCCGCCACCTCTCACCTCCTGAGGCTCATGATGGGCCGGGTAAATCAGGCCAAGACGCATAGCCTCCGCAATAATCAACCCCACATGAATCCGATTTATTTTGCGCCTGATAGAAATACTAAAGTATTTGTGTGGACTCAATATATTACGAGGTAATCCTTTGGGGTGAATCCGGATGTGTGGATGACGGATACGGCCACTCTTCCAATCTCAAGGTGAGTGTCTTCCCCCTCCCGTGTGATTTGGTATGCACTTGGTCCGAGGGCAAGAGTTTTCTCGGGCCGCCATGATCGTTAGTGGCTTAAAACACGTTTTGTAGTCATTAAGGATCTCCTGTTGATTTTAGGCTACTTTGAACGTTTAGTTCTTATGCCCATCGTCCGATCATAATTGCTGTGGATACTATATACGACGATTAATAGTTTGGTGCCGACGGCCGGAGTCGAACCGGCACGGCTTACGCCACTACCCCCTCAAGATAGCGTGTCTACCAATTCCACCACGTCGGCAAGAAACTTGACCTCCTACATTCCGGGTCGGCCCCAATCCCGAAAGCTTCCTCTAAAGACTGCGGTAATTAGAACCACAAGGCACAAAGGATGCAAATTCTAAATTCTTGACCGCCCCGATATTATCAAGTCCGATTTCGATAATAGCCATTCGATCTCGGAGTCTACTGCAAGCAATGATATTTAGTCTGCTCGATGCATAGCGTCATATGCCATAAAAACTAAGATCGCCATCACTTTGCAAGTAACATCAATTTCCACGAGATTATGGATTTCGTCGGGCTCCGGTATTATGATGGTATATCCTTATTGTAATGCTCCTTGATTACCAATACTTACCATTTTTAACTTTCAACCTGTAGAATCCTTCACTCAAGTTTATGTGATAATGGTATTCTAGCTTTAGAACTCCTCCGGCATCGTCGATGCTCGACTTTATAATAGCAATCCGAGTCGGAATTATACCCTAATTATTCCACAGCCCATGTATTGAATCCGGGATCGAACCAGTTGAAGTATTGCTGTCTTTCGGGGTGGATGACATATAGGCCATCTTTTCGGGTTTTATTATCGCAATGAACTTCTATGATCGATATTCGATCGTTTTCATATAATTTGGTTCTTTGTAATTCTGGGGAAATACCGGACTGTTGGGTAAACGGTGATTCTTTCAAGACGACAAACACATCTTCCGTACAACCACAAGAATGTTAAGAGCAATGAGGCTGCAAGTAGAAATATACTGTTTTGGTGTTAATCATTTAAGCTACATGGACCACCTCCGGAGCCGGTGCTTGCGGCGCGTCGGCAGTACGTTTAGGTTGGGGTGAGGTACAAACTCCAACGCTTGTGTCCGAGGTAACCAACGCCGAGGTTCGTAAGTTCCCCCCGACCTACAGAGGCTGCCCATAAAATAACACTTGATTTTAAATCATAAAACATGTGCATTTTGTGGTTTTATGCGATGTAATTCCGGAGTTTTCTATGACTGAAGGAAAGATTCAGTCGGCTGTCAGGTACGCGAGTGGCCTCACCAACGAAGAAGGGGAAATCCTTGAGAGCCCATCATCAACGAACTGGAATCCTATACCATCGGACGCCCACGAAAACATGATCTTCGCGAACTCCTAAATGCCATTTTTTTATTTGGATAAAACAGGTTGTCCCTGGCGGTATCTGCCAAAAGACTTCCCTCCCTACAAGCTCGTTAATTACTCTATACTAAGTGGACAGATAATCGTTGGCCAGAGAAAGTCAATACGGTGCTTCGTCAGCGGTTACGCCAAAAAAAGACCGAAAGCCAGATCCAACGGGAGCAATTATTGATAGTCTAAAGTGTCAAGGGAACCCCGGAACCCTATGTAGTCTCGGGATGTGACGGGGCAAACTCGTTACGGGCAGAAAACATCCTATCGTTGCCGATATAATCGGTTGCGTGCTCATCGTCCGGGTACACGCCGCCAATATGTTTGACGGTAAAGCCGCCCGTCAAGTCATTATGAACTTGTTTTCGAGCCTCCATACCGTCAAAAAAATCCGGGGCGATCGCGCCTATTCCGGTGCGGACCTATCTAACTGAGTCTTGACCCCATTCGAGTGCCAGCGCGAAGTTGTTAGAAAGAAAAAAGGACAGCAAGGTTTCCACGTTTTACCTCGCCGCTGGGTGGTCGAGAGAATATTCGCTTGGCTGAGTCAATGGCGTAACGATTATGAACGGAAACCAACTTTGAACGAAACACAGGTTTATTTCGCATCCAGTCGTTTGCTTCTCCGGCAAATCTGTAATCATCAGACGCCCTATAAAATGGCTGTTCGTTAAATTTCCATTAATTAATAAATTTTTAGACAGACTCTAAGGGCTCCGATGTGGAGCAACTAAAGTAGAGACCGGCACTGTGCCTGCAATTGCTAGCGATTATCTCTTCGTTGGAAATATTGGATCAAGCCAATGGTAGTAGTCATAACCTGCTTTTGGGTCGGACTTCGTCATTTCAATTGCCTCTTGTTATTTCACGATCCCTCATCGGCGGTCGGGCTCGTATTACCGCCGGTACCCGGAACCACCGGCACATCTCCCTGTGTCCGGACTGGTGTCGGGATTATCGGTGCCTCGATGTCCTCCATCAGACCCTCGGGTTCGTCCACCTGGCTGGCGAAATAGGCCAAGGCCATGCTGGTGAGAAAGAAGAGCGTGGCCAAAACGGCGGTGGAGCGGGAGAGAAAGCTCCCGGAGCCGCGGGCACCGAACACAGTGGCGGATGCCCCACTGCCGAAGGCCGCTCCGGCGTCAGCCCCCTTTCCATGCTGGATCAGAACCAAGCCGACTAGGCCAAGGGCCAGGAAGAGATGGAGGACGTTGAGGGCGATCTGCATGGTCGGCGCGGTGTTAGACGCTGTCGTTCGCGGCTTTGCAGATGCCAAGGAAGTCTTCGGCCTTGAGTGAGGCACCGCCGATCAGACCACCGTCGATGTCGGGCTTGGCCATCAGCTCGGCGGCATTGTCGGGTTTCATGCTACCACCGTACTGAATGCGTACCTTGTCGGCAACCCCCGTGTCCCGAGCCGCAATCCGTTTGCGGATGAAGGCGTGTACTTCCTGGGCCTGCTCCGGCGTAGCGGTCTTGCCGGTCCCGATGGCCCACACCGGCTCGTAGGCGATGACTCCATCGGCGAGTGCCTTCACCCCTTCCAGGTCCATCACCGCATCCAGTTGGCGGGCAACCACTGCTTCCGTCACGCCCTTCTCGCGTTCATCTAGGGTCTCGCCGACGCACAGAATAGGCTTGAGTCCGGCGGCACGCGCTACGGCATACTTTTTCGCCGCCAGGGCGTCATCTTCGCCATAGAGGGTGCGCCGTTCGGAGTGGCCGACGATGACGTAGGTACAACCGAAATCCAGCAGCATGGAGGCCGCAACCTCGCCGGTGAAGGCACCAGATGTTTCCGTGGATAGGTTCTGAGCGCCCCAGGGGATCGATGTGCCGGACAGCTCGGTCTGGGTCTGGGGAATGAGGATGTAAGGAGGGCAAACCGCGACTTCACACTTGTCGATACCGCCGATCCCGGCCTTCACTCCGGCGAGCAGCTCGCGCACGCTCTTCAGGGATCCGTTCATTTTCCAGTTACCAGCGACCAAAGGCTTACGCATAATGACCTCTTCATCAGAAATTAAGGGCACCTTGAAAGATTCAAGGTGCCCGTGTGGGGGAACACCCCACCATTCTCGATCGGGTCACCGATTGAGAATGGTGGGAAACCGAAGTTGCATCCGAATTCTCGTCTTGACAAATTCCAAGAATACGGTTTTCAAGGTCCCCATAAGGCTCGCTACGATAGCTTTGCGATCGCTGAAAAGCAACCATCCGGCGAGGGACCGGGGGAGCTCGTATCAGGGCGCCTTGAAAGTCGGTTTGGCCACGGATCGGGATGTCGTGGTTGCACGGCGGGTGGAGCCTGCCACCGCCAGCTCCCGGCAACCATCGTGAGTGGTGTAGAATCCTGGCCGCATGCCCTAGTGTTTACTCATACTCGAGTCCGGTGGACGATCATGGACCCTGGGGTGGTGGCCGATGGCCATTGGGATGGGACTCCCAACAGTTCGGTGCTGGTAATCGATTGAATAGGATGTACATTATGGACCGCCGAGTCAAGTCGCTGGACGCCAAACCAAAGTGCCGGGGCTCCGCTTTTGATTCCCCTCTCCCCAACCTCTCTTCCGCCAGGGGAGGGGGGCTTATCGCAGCCGATGGATCGGCTTGGCGGAATCGAGTGGAGGGGCTCGGTAGTAGCCAACGGATCGGCTTGGTGGAGTCGAGTGTGTATCAAGACCAGTCTCGGAGGGCATGATGCCCCGGCTATCGGTGCGTCCCTGTTGTGAACAACTCGTACTCCGGCTACGACGAGCGGCTGGTAAGGCTGGCACGAGCACCGCTCGGCAGCTGTCTGCAAGACAGTCTCATCGGACTGGAGAAAGAGGGGTTGCGGGTATCCTCGTCGGGGACCATCGCCACTACGCCCCATCCCGCCGAGTTCGGATCGGCACTGACCCATCCGTACCTGACGACGGATTTTTCCGAGGCCCTGATCGAGACCATTACCCCGCCGCTGAGGACCAAGCAAGCGGTGCTCGACTTTCTGCGGGGCCTACATGTCTTCGTCCACCGTCACCTCGGCGATGAGCTGTTATGGGCCACCAGCATGCCGTGTCTCCTGGAGGGAAGGGGCCATATCCCATTGGCCGAATACGGTACTTCCAATATCGCCCGGATGCGGAGGGTCTACCGGCGTGGATTGAGCCACCGTTATGGACGTCGGATGCAGGCAATCGCCGGGGTTCACTACAATTTTTCGTTCTCCGATGCTTGGTGGCCGCTGTACCGGGAGTTGGAAGGCCAAGCCCTGGAGCCGGACGCCTTTCGTTCCACGAGCTACATGGCACTGATCCGTAATCTACAGCGGCTCGGTTGGCTCATTCCCTATCTCTTCGGTGCCTCTCCAGCGGTCTGCAAGACCTTTGTGCACGGGGTTACGGATTTCGAAGAGTTCGACCATGGTACCTACTACGAGCCTCACGGGACCTCCTTGCGGATGGGGAATATCGGTTACCAAAATTCCAAGACCACAGGTACCGGAGTCAGGGTGAGCTACGAGAGTCTCGACGCCTACATTCGGAGTCTGACCCGGGCCACCCAAACTCCCTGCCCCGCTTACCAGGCCATCGGTGTCAAGGTCGATGGGGACTACCGGCAGCTCAATGCCAATGTACTCCAGATCGAGAACGAATGCTACGACACCGTGCGCCCGAGGCAGCCGACCCGATGGTTGGAGAGACCGAGCTTGGCCTTGCGCCAGCGTGGCATCGGTTATCTGGAGCTACGGTCTTTGGATGTGAACGCCTTTCATCCGCTCGGCATCGCCAAGGAGCCGCTGCATTTCCTGGATGCCTGCATGTTGTTCTGCCTGCTTGCGGACAGCCCTCCCATCGATACGGCCGAGCGCACGACGATCGATGCGAATCTGCTCGCGGTCGCCCATCGGGGACGGGACCCCGAGCTGGAGCTGAACCGGAACGGTTGCCGCATTCGCTTACGGCAGTGGGCAGGGGAGCTATTGGACGCCATGCTCCCGGCCGCGGAACTGATGGACGGCAGCAGCGACGGTCCCTGTGTCGCGAGCCTGCGACAGCAGCAGGCCAAGGTCCGGGACCCGGAATGTACCCCATCCGCCCGGATGTTGGCGCAGATGCGCGCCAGGGGGGGGGGTTCTTCGGCTTTGCGCGGCGTATCTCGGAACAGTATCGGGACCACTTTCGTAGTCTGCCGCTCAGTACCGAATACGAGGCCCTGTTCCGGCGCCTGAGCCGGGAATCACAGGAACGGCAACGGGAGCTGGAATCGGCCGACGACATGGATTTCGAGGCCTTCCTCGGCCACTATTTCGCCCAAGGCGAGTGAGCCTCCGAAGCCCACCCGAGTACCTCGGAAAGTTCGGTGGTACGTGATTCGTAATGGTAGGCTTACTGCCGAATCTCTGTTCCTCGTTGGGATCATCGCGCGTCCCATATCGATGGGACCTTGAAATTCCCGAGGGCCGATTGCAGCCTGAATTCTGACTATCGGCGTCGGAGCCAACCCTTCGATCGATATGACAGATCCTTTGCTTCAGGTTAGGGGATTGACTACCCATCTGGGCCCCGCGGACCGACCCGTGCGGGTGGTGGACAGCGTCAATCTGGAGATCCACCGCGGCGAGACCTTCGCCTTGCTCGGGGAGTCGGGTTGCGGCAAGTCCATGACAGCCTTCTCCCTGATGCGACTGTTGCCGCCCTCCGGACGTATTATTAAGGGTTCCGTACGACTCGGGGACACCGAGCTCTTGCGATTGCCCGAGCATGCCATGCGTGGGGTCAGAGGCGGGCGGGTGGGAATGATCTTTCAGGAGCCCCAAACCTCCCTCAACCCAGTGCTGACGGTGGGTCGGCAGATCGCCGAGGCTGTGCGTCTGCATGGGGGTCGTTCCCGCCGCCGGACACCCGAACGGGTCCTGGAGCTCCTGAGCGCGGTCGGCATTTCCGACCCGGAGCGGCGTAGCAACGAGTATCCTCATCAGCTCTCTGGTGGCATGAAGCAACGGGTCATGATCGCCATGGCCTTGGCCGGGAGGCCAGATCTCCTGATCGCCGACGAGCCCACCACCGCCCTGGATGTCACCATCCAGGCCCAGGTCTTGCAGCTGCTCGAGGGCCTAAGGCGCGAGACCGGCATGGCGGTGTTGCTTATTACCCACGATCTGGGCGTAGTGGCCGAGACCGCCGACCGGCTTGCCGTCATGTACGCCGGCCATATCCTGGAGACGGCGACGGCCGCAGAGTTCTTCGCCCACCCGGCCCATCCCTACAGCCGCAAGCTCATGGCCAGCTTGCCGACCCCCGAGAAGCGTGCCGGCGCCTTGGCGGTCATTCCGGGCCGGGTGCCAAGCTTGGATCGGTCGTTCCGAGGCTGCCGATTCGCCGACCGTTGCCACCGGGTCATGGACCGATGTCGAGAGCAGGAGCCCCGATGGCACACTTGCGGCTCGGAACATCGGGTGCGCTGTCATCTCTGGGAGGCCGGTGCGCCGACCGCGGAAGCGGAAAGGTCGGTGATCGATCCCATTGCCCCCCGCGATCGGGTCGGTGCGACCGTGCTTCGGGTGGAAGGCCTCAAGGTCTATTTTCCCATCCACAAAGGCATCTTCCGCCGTGTCGTGGACCAAGTCCGGGCCGTGGACGGGGTCTCCCTGGACCTGCGTGCGGGCGAGACCCTGGCCTTGGTGGGTGAGTCCGGCTGCGGTAAGACCACGGTGGGCCAGGGCATTCTGCGGCTCATTCCCACCACCGGTGGGACGGTGTGCTTCGGAGCCGTCGAGTTGACCGGACTCGGTGGCCGGGCTATGCGTGGCTACCGCAAGGACTTGCAGATCATCTTCCAAGACCCCTTTGCCGCCATGAATCCCCGAATGCTGGTAGGCGACATCGTGGGCGAAGGGCTCCAGGCCCTCCGTATCGAGCCCAACCGGGCCAAACGGCTGGAGCGCGTGCGCGCCTTGCTGGATCGGGTCGGCCTACCCGCCGCGGCGGTCGACCATTACCCCCACGAGTTTTCGGGAGGGCAACGCCAGCGTATCTGCATCGCCCGCGCCCTGGCGGTGGAGCCCAAGGTCATCGTCTGCGACGAGCCCACCAGTGCCTTGGATGCCTCGGTCCAGGCCCAGATCCTCAACCTGCTCGAGCAGCTCCGGGACGACATGGGCCTGAGCTACCTCTTTATCACCCACGATCTCTCGGTGGTCTCCTATCTGGCCCACCGAATAGCTGTCATGTACCTGGGCCGTATCGTCGAGCGTGGGACCGTCGCCGAGGTCCTGGACCGGCCCTGTCATCCCTATACCAAAGCCCTGTTGTCCGCCGTACCCACCGTCGACCAAGACCGGCCGCGTGAGGTTATACGGCTCAAAGGTGACATGCCTTCCCCTGCCCGGCCACCTCCGGGTTGCCACTTTCACCCCAGGTGTCCAGAGGCCGAACCCGAGTGTGTCCGGGCCTATCCGGCAGGAATCCGACTCGGCGCTACCCGCGTAGTGCATTGTGTTCGGATCGCGGATGGAGGGGGCTTCGAAGAGCCGACCGCGGGGGATATGGAGGAGCAGTAAGAATATTCTGATCAACCTGCATAGGGCCGGAAAAAAAAGGGTAGACTCCATGGTTTCTGGGTAAAGATCCCAGGTACCCGGTGCCATACCTTCACCGGTTATCGAAACACCAAATTGAGGAGCGACTATCGTGCCTATCCCCGCGGACGAAGTAACCACATCTGCCTCCATGGAGCCCTTGAGCCGCAAGCAGCTGATCGCGGGCGTTCTATTCGGGGTAGCAGCTTTGTATCTGGCCCGCTTGGTGCCGACGGTCGAAATCGCCTGGGTAACCGGCATCCTCTTGTTTACCATTTATCTTTTTGCCTTCGAGGTGGTGGAGGTGGATGTCGCCGCCGCTACGGTCATGGTCTTGCTGGGCCTGACCTCTCTGCTGGCCCCGCTCATGGGATTGGAGCAGGGGTTGGTGGATACCCGGCAGCTGTTCGACGGCTTCTCGTCCAATGCCGTGATCTCCATTATCGCGGTCATGATTATCGGCGCCGGCCTCGATAAGACCGGCCTGATGGGTAAGGTGGCCGCTTTCATCCTCAAAATCGGCGGTACCACCGAGGCCCGCATCATCCCCATCATCTCCACCACCGTGGGGATCATCTCCTCCTTTATGCAAAATGTAGGTGCGGCGGCCCTGTTCCTGCCGGTGGTCTCACGGATCTCCGCCCGCTCCGGGCTATCCATGTCGCGCCTGCTGATGCCCATGGGCTTCTGCGCCATTCTCGGCGGCACCATGACCATGGTCGGCTCCTCGCCCCTGATCCTGCTCAATGACCTGATCCTCACCTCCAACGAGGGTCTGAAGCTGCAGGGTATCGCCGAGATGGAGACCTGGGGCTTGTTCTCCGTTACCCCGATCGGTCTGGCCTTGGTGGCGACCGGCATCATCTATTTCGTGCTGGCGGGTCGCTTCGTGCTGCCCGTTACCAAGGGCGAGGGGGGCAAGGCTACGGATCCTACGGAGTATCTCCGAGAGACCTACGGGGTGGAGTACTGCATGCAGGAAATGGCGATTCCCAAGGACAGCGCGCTGGTGAGCAAGGTGTTGAACGACGTCGAACGCACCAACAAGATTCGAGTGGTCGCCATGGCGCGTAGCGGCAACGATCTGGTCATCGGCCCCGGCGGCTTGGCTCGGGATACGCCCTTCGAGGCCAACAGTACCATCGCCATCGTCGCCACGCCGGAAAGCTGCTCGGCCTTCGCCGAGCAGTACGACCTATCCGTCCGTGAGGATTTCGAGGTATTCAGCGATGCCTTGGCCCCGACCAAGGCCGGTATCGCCGAGCTGGTGATTCCGCCCGGGTCATCGTTGGTCGGTAAGAGCGCCCGCGAGGTATGGATGCGCAAGCGCTACGGCCTGTCTATGGTAGCACTCCACAGCGGCGGTAAAACCCGGCATGAAGGAGAGGGCATCCGTGACCTGCCGTTACAGGCCGGCGATACCATTGTGGGGCATGTGACCTGGGAAGCCCTGATGCGGTTGGAGAAGGACCATGATTTCGTGGTGGTGACCACCGAATATCCTCACGAAGAACTGCGCCCAAACAAGGTTCCGGCCGCAGGGATCTTCTTCGCCATCGCCTTACTGCTGGTGCTGTTCACCGATCTGCGCCTGTCCGTGGCCCTGCTCACCGGTGCCATGGGCATGATCCTGTTCCGGGTACTGACCATCGAGGAGGCCTACAAGGCCGTGAGTTGGAAGACGGTGTTCCTGTTGGCCTCTCTGATCCCCTTGGGCCTAGCGGTGGAGACCACCGGCACCGCCAAATGGATTGCCGAACAGGTATTGTCCGTGATGGGTGGTGCGCCCGGTTGGGTAATCCAGGCCTCGGTGGCCGTGCTGGCGACCTTCTTCACCCTGGTGATGTCCAACGTGGGCGCCACTGTGCTGCTGGTACCCCTGGCCGTGAATATCGCCATCGGCGTAGGCGCGGATCCGGCCGTATTCGCCTTGACCGTGGCGATCGCTACCTCCAACTCCTTTCTCATCCCCACCCACCAAGTCAACGCTCTCGTCATGGGGCCGGGCGGTTACGGGGTGCCGGACTTTATGAAGACCGGAGGCATCATGACGATCCTATTCCTGGTGGTCATGATGCTGATGATGAACCTAGTATTCTGATCCGACGATCGACACCCTGCCGCGTCGTTTCGATCGGCCATGCCGGAATCCGCCGCGGCCGGGGCGGTAGGCGCGGGTTTGCCCGCGCTTCACTTGGCATCATGCGGTAGTGGTTCCCTACCTGCGGGGACCCCAGCCATTTTGAGAATCTATTCTCAGTCGTAATTGTTTAGCTATCCTTCTTATTTTCTGGTTTAGAATTTGGAGGGAGGGTCTGACGGTTGCCGAGCACCCACCTACTCATTTCCTGGAATATCTCAGCTACCCGAAGACCCGAGCTTGATCTTTTCCCCGATGGTAGTCTGGATGGCATCAATCCGGGTACCCTTAAGAATAGCTCGAATAGTTGCAGCGTTCCGAAGCTAAGCGGGTCGGTAAGGTGTTTATCGATTTTGGGAAAAGTCATGATGTAATCGGTCCGCCCGGGGATACGGCAGAGAATAATATGTTTCTCGGGAACACTACTCCAGGGAGGAGCACAGGAAAGCGAGGGAGCGTAAGCGACGAGCGGAGAGCGACGACCCCCGCGTAAGCGTAGGGCCGAGCGTTTCGTCGGAGTGCGCGCCGGGACGGACGCAGGCCGCCGAAGGCCATGGCCGTCGCCTAATTTTTTGCACCCGATATCGGACGGACCCCATTTGGGGTTTCGCGAACAATGGCGACGCTCTCCGGAACTCGGGAGGAAGCTCGTCGACAGATCCCGGAATCTGCGCCGCCTTCAGCAAGGGATGCTTCCATAGGTGATTTACCTTCTGTTTCAGTACCCCACTCACGTTTGTCACATGGGTGGCGTAGCAGACACCGTGACATTCTTCCTCCACGAGCCACAGCAGCTCCTCGCCGCCCAGCTTCGACGGTCTGACACCTTCCGTAGGGTCGGGTCAAGTTCAGAACGCCTAGGTAGCGGTTCAGCTGTTCGGTCGTCGTGTCCCCCTTGAACAGACAGACCCAGTGGATCTTCTCCGTCGTCGCCACCTCGAATCCTGGAAACACCACGATGCCATGGGGAGAAAGGAAGTCGCGGATCGCATCCACGTCCCGGACGCTACCGTGATCCGTAATTCCGACGACCTGAATGTCTGCCGTTTTGCATCTTCCCAGCAACGCGGCGAGGAAATCCTCACCGAACAGGCCGTGATCCTCGCCCCGGTAGGCGCGGCTGTAGCCCTCCGGGTTCACCTGGAGGGCGCATTTCCAAAAGCGGGCGTAGGTCTCAGTAACCGATCGATCTCCGTTGCCCAAGCATTGCTTCGCTATTCCACGGATACAGCAAAGTGGTTGGACCTGCCCATCCTAAGGAGGGGTTATCAATTAAGCCCAATCATCGCAGAAGCTAAGTAGTGCTAGGCAAAAAACGCATCATTCGGTTGGAAGTTGCCTGCGTAGCTGGCAGGACCCGATACTACATTGATTCTTCGTTCGCCGCTGGGGTAAATAAAATCTCGACCTCTCTGTGAGGTCTTTCAATTCAAGGGGTTGCGGACAGTGCAAATGGTTCCGTCTTATGGGGACCTTGAGTTCTTCAAGGTGTCCTTATGACAACTCTCGACCCATTACGGGTTCCCCTACGGGGGCTGACCCTGATCGAGGCCAGTGCCGGTACCGGCAAGACCTACGGTATCGCGACCCTGTATCTGCGGATGCTGTTGGAGCTGGGCCTGGAGGTGGATCGGATCCTGGTGGTCACTTTCACCGAGGCCGCTACCGAGGAGCTGCGCGACCGCATCCGACGACGGCTGGCCCAGGCCTTGGATTGGTTCCGGGGCGGTGCGATGGCCCGCGACGAGGATGGGGGAAAGGATCCGATCCTCGCCGAGCTGTTGGCAGGATTGCCGGACCCGAGCCGGGCGCACCGGCTGTTGACCGACGCCCTGACGCGCATGGACGAGGCCGCGATTTACACCATCCACGGCTTTTGTCTGCGCACCTTGACGGATCATGCCTTCGAGAGCGGCGTGGCCTTCGATGCGGAATTCATCACCGATGAGACCCGGCTGCGCACCCTGGCCATCGCGGACTTTTGGCGCAGCCGGGTTGCGGGCGCGGACCCGAAGACCGCGCACTGGGTGCGCCAGCAATGGAGAACCCCCCAGGACCTGCTCCTGGATTTGGGCCCCACCCTGGCGCTCGAGGATCTGTGCCTGTTGCCACCGGTGGACCCGGCTGGCGTCGAGGCGGCCCAACGGGAGCTGGCGGAGGTCTGTGCCCGGATCGGCGAATATTGGCACCGGGCGGCGGAGGAAATAGAGACTATCCTAACCAGCAGCCCCGCCCTCAATCGGCGCTCCTATACCGGCCCGGTCGTCGCCCGAGCCCTGCGGACCGCCGAAGAGCTGGCCGTGGCCACCGAGCCTCCCGCCTCCTCGTCTGCCGACTTCGAGCGCCTGACGCCCGCCGGGCTGGCCCGTGGGACCAAGCCGGACCACAGCCCGCCGACCCATCCCTTCTTCGATCTCTGTGGCCACCTGCCGGAGCTGGTATACCAAGCCAGTATCGGCCCCCGGACCTTGTTTCTGACCTCGGCGCGGACCTTCGTGCGCGCGGCCCTGGGGCAACGCAAGCAGGACCAGGGCCTGCTCTATTACGACGATCTGCTGCGTCGCCTCGATCAGGCCCTGGCGAGGGATGGCTCGGAGGCTTTGGCAGCCGCCGTGCGGAATCGCTATCCGGTGGCCCTGATCGACGAGTTCCAGGATACGGACCCGCAGCAATACCGCATCTTCCGGCGCCTCTACGTCGGGCAGCCCGACTGTGGCCTGTTCCTGATCGGCGATCCCAAGCAGGCTATCTATGCCTTTCGCGGCGCCGATATCTTTACTTACATGCAGGCCCGGGACGACAGCACCCATGGCGGACGCAGATACGGTCTCACCGTCAACCGGCGGTCCGGCTCCCGGCTGGTCACCGCCGTCAACAGCCTGTTCGGCTCTGTCCGGGAGCCTTTCATTTATGACGATTACATCGGATTCAATCCGGTCGCCCCCGGCCCCACGGCGGATGCGGAGCCGTTGCGGATCCGGGGTGTCGAGCCCGTACCCCTACAATTTTGGATGCTGCGGCTCGATGCGGACAATCAGACCACCAGACCACCGGGCTTCATCCGCAGTGAGGCGGCCCTGGCGAGCGCGTCCCAAGCCTGTGCCGAATTCATCGCCGATCTGCTGAGCCAGGCGGACGCCGGCCAAGCAACTGTCGGGGAGCGCGCCTTGGAGCCGAAGGATATCGCCCTGCTGGTGCGGACCCATCGCGAGGGCGACTGGGTACGGCAGGCCCTGCGCACCTGCGGCATCGGCAGCGTGAGCCTGAGCGAAGACAGCGTATTCGCGACCGAGGATGCCGAGGAACTGGCCACCCTGTTGTGGGCTCTGGGGTCGCGGCACGACGAGGGCCGGTTGCGGGCCGCGTTGGCTACGACCCTGTTGGGGCGTACCGCGACGGAGCTGACGCAGCTCGCTGCCGACGAGTCCGCCTGGGAGGCGTTGTCGGCCCGGTTTCAAGGCTACCGGGAACGCTGGCGGCGACAAGGTATCCTGGTCGCCTTGCAGGAGCTGCTGGTCGTGGAGCGGATACCCGCCCGGCTGCTGCGCCGACCCGACGGAGAGCGGCGTCTGACCAATCTGCTCCAGATGATGGAGCTGCTGCAGGTGGCCGCGGGCGGGCACCCCGGCCCAAACGAGCTCCTACGCTGGCTGAGTGAACGGCGCACGGAGCAGGTCGAGGATCAGACCCGGCAGCTACGCCTGGAGAGCGACGAGGGATTGGTCAAGGTAGTCACCCTGCACAAGAGCAAGGGCTTGGAGTACCCCCTGGTGTTTATCCCCTTCCCCTGGAGCTATTTCAAGGGTCTCGGGAAGAAGGCGCCGGTACTTTTTCATACCCCAGAGGATAAAGGGGCCTACCTCGACCTGGGGTCCGGTGATCGGGACCGACACGCGCGTTTGGCTCGAACCGAGCAGCTTGCCGAGCGGTTACGCCTGCTCTACGTTGGGGTGACGCGGGCATCCAAGCTCTGCATGCTCTGCTGGGGCAAGATCAACGGCATCCGGGATGCGGGCTTGGCCTATCTGTTGCATCGGGACCCGGACAGCAAGTTCCCCACCAGCCGCCTGCAACAGTTGTCGGAGGACGCCATCCGCGCGGACCTGGCCGCCCTGGCCGCACGGGCACCGGATGCTATCCGGGTTCGCGATCTGCCAGTGCCCACCGGTGCGCGCTGGGTCGACCGCTCGATCGACGCCGCCCGGCTGGCATCTCGGGAGCTTCGTGCCACCATCGACACGAGCTGGCAGGTGACCAGCTATTCGAGTCTGGTGCGGGGGGAAGAGAGCGGACGCCCCGACTTCGACGCTGCCCCTCTCCCCCCTGCACCGGAGGCCGAGCCAAGTACCCCTGTCGATCCCTTGCTCGCGCTTCCCGCCGGGGTCCATGTCGGCCATTTTTTGCATCGATTGATCGAGGAGCTGGATTTTCCCCAAGCTATCGGCGCGACCCTGACCCATACCATCCGCAATCTATTGGAGGCTCACGGCGGGCTCGGCTCGGGCCGGACCGGGGAAGGAGATTGGGCACCGGTGGTGGAAGATCTGATCACCAATGTCCTGGACACTTGGTTGGACCCAGCCGCATCCCTGCGTCTGCGTGACATCGCCGCCGATGATCGGATCACGGAGCTGGAGTTCCGGTTTCCCGTCGTGGAGCTGAAGCCGGCGTCCCTGAGCGCCGTCCTGGCGGTATCCGAGGTTCATTCAGATAGCGCCGAGGGACTGGGTTTCGAGCCCATGCGCGGGCTGATGCACGGCTTCATCGACTTGGTGGTGCGCCATGCGGGGCGCTTCTACATCGTCGATTACAAATCCAATCAGCTCGGGGACCGACTCGCGGCCTACGAGCGTGAGGGTCTGCGCACCGCCATCCGTCACCATCGCTACGGCCTGCAATACCTGATCTATACCCTGGCCTTGCACCGATTCCTCGGCCAACGGCTACCCGGCTATGATTACTCGACCCATTTCGGCGGCGTCTACTACCTGTTCCTACGCGGCATGCGCCCCCGGCTGGGCCCGGATTGCGGTATCTGGTACGAACGGCCGCCCCGGCGGCTGATCGTGGCCCTGGATCGCTTGTTTGCCACCGGGCAGGCAGCGGAAGGTCCTTGATTCGGCGCTGGCGCCCGGTCACCTCTATTCCGCGGCTAAAAGCCGCGGTCTCATTGGAGGGACCATCCGGGGCACCCGTGAGGGATACCCCGGCATCTATGAGATGAGAGCGAAGCGGGATGGATATTTTCGCTTCGCGACTTGAAACATGGTAAGGATGCGAGTCTTCAAGATCCCCTGGAATTCCCAATTGCAACTTCGCCGACATGCCGCTGTGGATGTTACGCTACCTATAGAGCACTTGAATTTTCCAAGGTTTCCTTACAGCGTTGTCCTTCACCGGAGCTTAAGGTATCCGACGATATGGCAAGCATGCCGATAAAATCGAAAAAGGAGATAGTCATGAGTAAGAACAAGAATAGGCTCATCGCAGCAACAGCCTTACTGATCCATGCCCTGTTCGCGGCGTCGCCGAATGTGCTGGCCCGTACATTGCCAGAGTTCAGCGGACTGGTGGAGACCTATGGCCCCTCCGTGGTCAACATCAGCACCAAGCACGAGCAGACCCGCCGCGGCAGACCCAGCTTCCATGGGTTTTCACTGCCTGATCTGCCCGAGGGCAGCCCGCTCCAGGACCTCTTCCGCCACTTTTTCGGGGAAGAGGGTCTATTGCCCTACGACGAAAACAAGCAGTCCCGCTCCTTGGGCTCCGGCTTTTTCATTTCCGCGGACGGCTATCTGCTCACCAATTTCCATGTCGTGGAGGGGGCCGACGAGATCATCGTCCGCACCAGCGATCGTCGGGAATTTCTCGCCGGTCTGGTGGGAACGGATAAACGCAGCGATATCGCCTTGCTCAAGGTGGAGGCCCAGGACCTACCGCCCGTCGTGATCGGTACCGCCAAGGACCTGAAGGTGGGCGAATGGGTTCTGGCCATCGGCTCCCCCTTCGGCTTCGATCATTCAGCCACCGCCGGTATCGTCAGCGCCAAGGGCCGGAACCTGCCGAGTGAGAATTACGTACCTTTTATTCAGACCGATGTAGCCATCAATCCGGGTAACTCCGGTGGTCCCTTGTTCGACCTGGATGGCAAGGTGGTAGGCGTAAACTCCCAGATCTACAGCCGTACGGGCGGCTTCATGGGGCTATCCTTTGCTATTCCCATCGATATGGTCATGGATGTGGTCGGGCAGCTCAAGGCCGCGGGAAGGGTCAGCCGTGGCTGGCTCGGCGTGAGGATCCAGGCCGTGACCAAGGACTTGGCGGAGACCTTCGGTATGGATCAACCCCGCGGGGCTCTGGTCGCACAGCTACTGCCGGATAGCCCGGCGGAAAAGTCGGACCTGCGGGAGGGGGACGTGATCTTGCGTTTCAATGGTAAGTCGGTAACGACCTTCAATGCGCTGCCGCCGCTGGTCGCTGCCGCCCGGGCCGACGAGTCCGCCCGGTTGGAAGTATTGCGGGATGGCGAGATCGAGTCGGTGACGGTAGTCGTTGGCGAGCTACCGGACAAGATCGATCCAACCGCTGTCAAGAGGCCGCAATCGGTGCGGGCGAACAGCATCGGTCTAGTGTTGGAGGATCTAAATGCCGAGCAGCGCGAACGATTGGGGCAGGGTGGTGTGATCGTGCGGGAGGTCAAGCCCGGTGCGGCCGAACGTGTCGGTATCAGTCCCGGTGACCTGATCCTGATGTTCGACGGCCGGCTGGTGGAGGATACTAGGCAGCTTCGGGAGCTACTTGCCGGTATCGAGGCGGGCCGTTCGGTAGCCGTCCTGGTCCAACGCAATGACAGGCGTGAGTTCTACGCGGTGCACATCCCGGAGGAGTAAGCGCGCCGCGATGTCCGATCTCAGCCACATCCGTAACTTCTCGATCATCGCCCATATCGACCACGGAAAATCCACCATCGCGGATCGGTTTATCCAGCTCAGCGGTACCCTCAGCGAGCGCGAGATGGCTGACCAGGTATTGGATTCGATGGACCTGGAGCGCGAACGTGGGATCACCATCAAGGCCCAGAGCGTCACCCTCGACTATCCGGCCAAGGATGGCAAGACCTATCGACTCAACTTCATCGATACCCCGGGCCATGTGGATTTCTCCTACGAGGTCTCGCGCTCCCTGGCCGCCTGCGAGGGGGCATTACTGGTGGTCGATGCGGCCCAAGGTGTCGAGGCCCAGAGCGTGGCCAACTGCTACACAGCCATCGAGCAGGGGCTCGAGGTCCTGCCGGTGCTCAACAAGATCGACCTGCCGTCGGCGGAGCCGGAGCGGGTCATCACCCAGATCGAAGAGATCATCGGGCTCGAGGCCCGGGATGCCCTGCGGGTAAGTGCCAAAACGGGGGCCGGGATCTCCGATCTGCTCGAACGCCTGATCGCCGATATCCCGCCCCCCGAGGGCGATCCCCATGGTTCCCTGCAGGCCCTGATCATCGACTCCTGGTTCGATCCTTATGTGGGGGTCGTCTCCCTGGTGCGGATCGTCAATGGCACGATCAGGCGTCGCGACAAGCTACTCGTTCTATCCACCGGTCGTACCCATCAGGCGGACAGAATCGGGGTATTCACGCCCAAGAAGGCGGAACGCCAAGCCCTCGAGACCGGTGAGGTCGGCTTCCTGGTCGCCGGGATCAAGGAGATCGAAGGTGCCCCGGTGGGCGACACCATCACCCACGCGGATCGCCCGGCGGCGGCCCCCCTGCCCGGATTCGAGCAGATGCAGCCACGGGTATTCGCCGGACTCTATCCTACTCGCGCCGAGGACTACGAGGACCTGCGGGATGCCCTGCGCAAGCTGCGACTCAACGATGCGGCCCTGTTCCACGAGCCGGAAGTCTCCCAGGCCTTGGGCTTCGGGTTCCGTTGCGGCTTCCTTGGGATGCTGCACATGGAGATCGTTCAGGAACGCCTGGAGCGCGAATACGACCTGGACCTGATCACCACGGCACCTACGGTCGTCTATGAGGTCCTGCGCTCCGACGGTGAGGTCATGCGAGTGGACAATCCGGCCGATCTGCCCGAGACCGGCAAGATCGGTGAGATCCGAGAGCCCATCATCAAGGCCCATATCCTAGTACCCCAGGACCTGCTCGGTGGGGTCATCAACCTGTGCATCGAGAAACGCGGGGTACAGAAGGATATCCAATTCCTGGGCGGTCAGGTCCAGGTCACCTACGAGTTACCCTTGAGCGAGGTGGTACTGGATTTCTTCGACCGCCTGAAATCCGTCAGCCGCGGCTATGCCTCCTTCGAATACGACTTCAAGCGGTTCCAGGCCTCCGACCTAGTCAAGCTCGAGGTCCTGATCAATGGCGAGCGGGTGGATGCCCTATCCGTCATCGTGCATCGGGACAATGCGCAGCTTCGTGGCCACGAGGTCACCAGCCGGATGAAGGCGATCATCCCCCGACAGATGTTCGAGGTCGCCATCCAGGCCGCCATCGGCAGCAAGATCATTGCCCGTACTACGGTCAAGGCCCTGCGTAAAAATGTGACCGCCAAATGCTACGGTGGCGATGTGACCCGTAAGCGCAAGCTGCTGGAAAAGCAGAAGGCGGGCAAGCGGCGTATGAAGCAGGTGGGAAAAGTGGAGATACCCCAGGAGGCCTTCCTTGCGGTGCTCCAGGTTGGAAAGGATAATTAGGGGACCTTGAAAAATTGCCTTCCTAGCAATTTTTTAAGCCGTGAAGTGAGAACACGATTTCCATTTCTCCCTATTTTCAGTCAAATGAGGGAAAAGTGTCCACTATAGATAAGAGTGGAATGTTGATTGCATCAAAAGTGACATTATGGCGATATCCGCACCTAGAATACGGATCGTTGCATGTCGTTCATGGGATCATTATTCATCAAACCGATTCCCCAAATGTGCAATCCACCCTCAATGCGTATGAGAAAGGAGGAAACGGTGTAAGCGTTTAGCCCCCCTTGCCTCGAGGGGCCGTACACGTCGCCGCGATCAGGCAGCGGCGGGCAGAGGAGTGCCGGCAAACCTTTACGCCGTTGGCGGACGACGTCGGCCAGATAGGGCCAGGGCGAAGCAGAATGCTTGCGACAGGTCTCAATGACGCTGGCGAGTAACGCGCAGGCACGGGTGCCCTGGGGTGTGCGGGTACCCATACCGATGCGTCGCGCGATGACCCAATGGCGCAGCGCCCTTTCGGCCTCGTTATTCATTAACGGAAGCTCCGGGTGATCGGGCACGACCCAGAAGGTATCCCAGTCGTTGAGTAGCTCGCGCGCCCGCACCCGAGTTGGCTCATGGCCCGAATCAGCCAAGTGCCGGCAGGCGTCGAACAACGCGTTGAGCCGGGGCGCGTGATGGGCTCGCAAATCGTGAGCAGGCGGTGCACCGCCGCGGGCGGCGTAGACCGCTTCGATCACTATTTCGATGACGCGCAGCACGTGCGTGCCAAAACGGGGGGCCTCCTGATTGAAGCTGTCCTCCAAGCCGTGGGCCTTGCGGACGTACGTCGGATATGCCCAAGGTCTCGCCGAATCCCTTTTCGAACCGTAGCTCGTTCTCGGGATTTATGTACTCGAGATGGCGAGGAAGCAGGCCAACTCTCTTTTCATCGGGGTAAGTAAGGTTTGATGAAACCTATTTTCGTGCGCACGTCGTTTACTCGCAAAGTGCTCTTGACTTTCACGACCACCAAGGCATCCCCGTTACACCAGCAGCAGGTCGATTCTTTTCGATGCGCTGATCAAGACGCCGGCCGGTTTCCCGGAACAGGCTCCAGTATCGGTAGGGGGTAATATTTAAATGGTGTCCTAGCCAACAATTGGCAATAATTCCGAATTATAGCGATGCAGGAAGAGTTCCTGAATCCGTGATTTGAATGGCGTATTCATTCGTTTTTAGCTGATCACGATGCTGAATTTCATTTCAGAGACGCGAATGAGTCGGTGTGGCGGTTACTCGGGGTAGAAGCCGATCGTGGAGCGCAAAATTACGGGCAAATCGGGTTAGGAAACGGTCGTGGTGCACAAAACTGCGCACCATAAACATAAGGAGACTGCTGCGACAAGACGCGAGTGGTGAGACCATGGCCGGGATCGGAATCATGTGCCGGCTAGTGCACGAAAGCGAGAGTCATCATGCCACTTATCAAGCCGCAAGCGGTTTGGCTTGATAAGTCCAACGAAAGGGTAGTATTCCAATTTTGTTTTTACCGGGAATAGGGAACCTCGGAAAATTTCCTCCACGGGATGGTTTTGCAAGGTTGCCTGCACACTGGAAACAACAAAATTGCAACACTACCAACGTTGGGACACTAGTGATCTTGCTGGTCTTTTCGTCCGTCTACCGTGTTGCGGTAACCGTTACATAGTTACTACATGCCGGTTTCCGCGCCTTGAATACGGACGAAAACCCGGCTGTAGGGAGCAAATAAACTGTCCGGACTTGTAGCCCGTGATGTGTCCGGTTTCATTGGACGCCGAGGAGGTGTCCAATGAGCCGAACGAACTTGCTGCAGGAGATTCGGAAGATGAGATTTGAAGA